>Ga0315537_1003425_pt1 | contig 11784 bp, 7 predicted proteins | sample SalMarSW160270MG_FD_203091 | JGI IMG/M metagenome (GOLD analysis project Ga0315537, IMG submission 203091) | Salt marsh sediment microbial communities from the Plum Island Ecosystem LTER, Massachusetts, United States - Salt Marsh Sediment SW1602-70 ... | reverse complement strand
GATAAAAAAGCCGAATTTCCCCAAACCGATGACTGCAAATCGTTTCATTTTTTTCATTTTTCACCTGAATGTAGATTTTGTGCTTTTTGTGGCAAAACTTTTTTCTTTTCGCCACCAAGGCACCAAGGCACGAAGAAAGAATAACAAAATAAAATCCTTTGTGTCTTTGTGCTTTGGTGGCAATGCGTTGTTGGTTTATCCGATCATAATATTTTCTTCGGCATATTCAATGCCTTTTGTTAATTCTGTACCGGCGATTAAATAGGAAAAGGTTAATACGCCTACCCGACCGATTAACATTATGGTGATAATTAACAATTTCCCCGGACAGCTAATTTGGCTTGTAGCGCCCATGGAAAGGCCTACGGTTCCAAATGCTGAAACCACTTCAAAAAGATATGACAGAAACTGTGAATGATGGTCACCGGAACACAGATTATCCGGTGTGCTTAAAAGAAGTAAAAAAAGCGCTGCTATAATTATCGTCATGGATATAAGCACAAGGGATGTGCTTTTTGCTACCGTATCTTTGGTGATGCTTTTTTTGAACATGTTCACCCGGATTTTATTCCTCATACGGCTCCAGGCAAATTTTCCCAAAACAGCGAGGGTGGTTGTTTTTATCCCTCCGCCGCAAGAACCCGGAGAGGCGCCGACATACATCAAAAATATCATAAATGCGAGGGTTGCGTTTCCGAGAGTGGCAATATTGACCGTGTTGAATCCGGCGGTTCGGCAGGTTATGGACTGAAAAAGAGAAGTCAGAAAACGGTCGACAAATGAGTATCCGTGTATTGAAGCATTCTGCTCAACGCTCCAGAAAACTGCCATTCCCGCCAGAATTAAAATGCCGGTTGTAATTAAAACGGTTTTTGTTTGAACAGACAGTTTTACCCGTTTCCCTTGTGACCGGAATACGGTTTTATATATGTCATACACCACAGGGAAACCGATTCCGCCAAAGATAATTAACGTGCAGATCACTACATTGAGAAAGACATCACCTGTGTAATCCATAAAACTGTTGGTGAACAGGGAAAACCCCGCGTTGCAAAATGCTGAGACAGAGTGAAACACAGCCATGTAGAGTGCCGTTGTTAATGGATATTCTTTGATCCAGTGAACGGTTAGCAGCAGTATCCCGGTAAGTTCCGCAATGACGGTGAACCAGAGAATTGATTTCACAAGCTGATTGATATCTTCACGGGGTGTATGGGCAAAAAGATCCTGCATTGCCATGCGCTGCTTAAATGAAACTTGCTTTCCGATCATTAGAAAGATGGTCACTGAAATCGTCATTACACCCAATCCGCCCAGTTGAATCAAAGCAAGAATAATATATTGACCGAAAAGGGTAAAATAGGACCCTGTATCCACGACGATAAGGCCGGTTACACAGACAGCGGACGTGGCGGTAAAGATTGCATCGATAAAAGAAATCGCTCCGGAAACAGTGGATGCCGGCAACAGAAGCAAAAAGGTGCCGACACCGATCGTCACAAGGTAACTGGACAATACGATTGTCCCGGGATGCATTTTTCTGAAGGCTTTCATGACTCTTTTTTATTTTTGAATAATAAGAAAGGTAACCTTAGAATGCCAAAATAATATCTTGCAACCTTTTTTTAACTTTTTTAGGGATTGAAAGGTAATTTATCAATTTTTAATGGGTTACTTGGTTCGATGTGCCCGCGACCGGTTCGGTGCATTTCCATCCACCGCCCAGGGCCTTGTAGAGACGGATCAGATTGGAGGTCACGGCCCCGTTGCTCCGGGCCAGTTGATCCTGGAAGGAGAGGAGCGAACGCTGGCCGTCCAGCACGTTGCTGAAGTCCACCAGTCCCGCCTTGTATTGGTCTTGTGCCAGCCGGACTGCCAGCTGAGCCGCGGAAGTTGCCGCGGCCAGCGATTCCCTTCTGCGTTGTTGCTTTGCATAGGCCACCAGCACATTTTCTACTTCTTCCTGGGCTTTCAGGACCGCTGATTCGTATTGAATCAGGGCCTGTTCCTGGCGGGCAGACTGCACCTTGATATTCTGGCGGATGGCGCCGCCATGAAAAATGTTCCAGGATACGCCGGAATTTATACTCCAGGTCCGGCTGTCGGCGGTGAATAAATTTCCCGTAGACACGGACTCAAGGCTCAGGGTACCCAGCAGACGGAATTTGGGATAAAGATCCGCTGTGGCCACCCCGATACGGGCGGTTTGGGCCGCCAGGTTACGTTCTGCCCGCCGGATATCGGGCCGGCGGCGCATGGCCTCTGCCGGAACTCCCACAGCCACCGTTACCGGGGGGACCGGAATGGGTTTTCGCTTGTCCAGTTCCCCATGGACCGCTCCGGGCTTTTCGCCCAGCAGCACTGCCAGACGGTTTTTGGCCGATTCAAGTCCGGTTTGCAGTGCAGGTATCAGCGAACGGGTTTGCTCGAGGTTGTAAAGAGATTGCTGAACGGCCAGTTCATTAATAATTCCGGCCTGGTACCGTGACCGGTTTAGTTCGTAAGTTTCTTCCTGGGACTTGTTATTAGATTCGGTCACTGTCAAAGCGGTCTGATAGGTACGCACTTCCACATAGTTCAGGGCTACTTCGGCCAGAAGACTCACCAGTACGTCATACAGGTCCTCCTGAGTGGCTTCGAGATCAGCCTGGGCCGCTTCCACGGAACGTCGCACCCCGCCGAAAACATCCAGCTCCCAGCGGGCGTCAAAACCGGCTGAATAAAGTTTGTTTTCCTCAAATGACGAGGAACTTTCACTGCTGCGGAAGTTTGTGGCAGAAGCGGAGGCATCCAGAGTGGGGAAAAGACCGGCTTTGCTGATGCCTCTAAGCGCCCGGGCTTCACGGATTCGGGCTCGGGCTATTTTTAGATCAAGATTGCCCTCGACGGCACGTTCTTCCAGACTGGAGAGTTCGGAATCATTCAGTGAGCGCCACCAGTAGGCCAAGGTTTCAGGCTCCGGCAAGACGGGGGTGAGACCGTCCCGGAGTTGGGTGTTCCATTGTTGCGGCGCATCAGGCTCCACCCGGACATAGTCCGGTCCAACCGCCGCACATCCGACTAAGATCAGGACAATAATTGCAGCCAGCAAGACATTCAAGGGACACCGCACCCACCACCGTCCTCCCTGGTTATAATGATTTCTTTTGAATGTTATGGATCTCATGACTCTCTCGTATTGCGATAAATTTTTTATTGAACGGTTCGAAAGTTTTTTTTACCCTTAAGATTCTACTTTCATCCGCCGTTGCGAACGCCAGGCATGTCCTTTCTCGCGAGCGGATTGAAAGGCGTAATAAAGCGAAGGAATCAGGAAAATACCGACCAGGGTCGCCGCCAGCATGCCGCTGAACACCGTGGTGCCGATGGCCCGGCGACTACCGGCGCCGGCTCCGGTGGCAATCAACATGGGTGTTACGCCCAGAATAAAGGTAAAGGCGGTCATCAATACCGGCCTAAAGCGGATTTTTGCCCCTTCCACCGCGGCCTTCTCCGCGGACATCCCTTCTTCGCGGCGATCTTTTGAAAACTCCACGATCAGGATAGCGTTCTTGCTGGCCAGGCCCACCAGCAGTACCAGACCGATCTGCGCATAAATACTAAGGCTGAACCCTATAAGCCAAAGACCGGCAAGAGCTCCCAGGCTGGCCACCGGAATATAGATGATAATGGGCAAAGGGATGGTCCAGCTCTCATACTGTGCCACCAGGAAAAGGTAACCAAAGAGTAGGGCCAGGACAAAAAGAATTGAGACTTTGCCGCCGGCTTTGCGTTCCTGAAAGGACATGGCGGACCAGTCATAGGCGTATCCATCGGGAAGAGTTTTGGCGGCCAGCCGCTCCATGGCCTCCATGGCTTGGCCGGAGCTGAATCCCGGGGCGGCATTCCCGTTGATCTGTGTACTGACGAACTGGTTATACCGCTTGACAATATGGGGTCCCAGAACCGTGGATAAACTTACCAGGCTCTTCATGTGCACCATCTTGCCGTCATCGCTGCGCACGTATAATTGATTGATGTCCTGCAAGGTGTCGCGGTAGGGCGCGTCGGCTTGAACTTTGACCTGGTAGACTCTTCCGTAGAGGTTGAAGTCGTTAACGTACGCGGATCCCAGCTGGGACTGAAGGGTGGAGAACACCCGGCTGACCGGTACCTTGAATGTCTCGGTCCGGGTGCGGTCGAGGTTCACGAAAAGCTGGGGGGTATTCGCTGTATAGGTTGAAAAGACCCGCATCAAAAACGTGTCCTGGTTGGCGGCAATGACTAAGGCCCGGGTCGCAGCGGCAATTTCCTGTGGCGTCTGGTCCTCCAATGCCTGGAGCCGGAAATCAAATCCGCCGGTCGTACCCAGGCCCAGGATTGCCGGAGGCGTAAAGGCAAAAATGTTGGCCGAGGACATGGCCGCCAGTTTCTGCTGTGCTTGGTTCATAACGGCATCCAGTCTCGTGTCCGAACGGGTGCGTTCATCCCAGGGTGCCAGGATCCCAAGGCCGAAACCCACATTGTCGGCATTTCCACTGAGCAGACTGAACCCGCCGACACCAATGACATGGTCAACGCCCTTGATGGTTTGGAGTTCTCCGGTCAGATGCTGCATAACTTCATTGGTACGGGACAGCGCGGCGGCCTCGGGCAGCTGAACATTGAAGAAAAAGTAACCCTGATCCTCTTGGGGCAAAAAACTGGTGGGACGACTCGAAAACAGGTAATAGGTGCCGCCAAAAATGCCAATGAAAATCAACAGTACCACCACGAGCCGACGCATCAGCCATGAGGCCCCGGCTACATATCCCTTGCGCGAGGCATCCAATACCCGGTTAAACCATGCCAGAGGGCCCCGGCGGATGGTTTTCGGCGGCTTGAGCAGGGTGGCGCAGAGCGCCGGGCTCAGTGTCAGGGCGTTAATGGCTGAAATGACCACGGATGTGCAAATGGTCACAGCAAACTGTTTGTAGAGTTGTCCGGTGATGCCGGGCATAAATCCCACGGGAACGAACACGGCCAAAAGCACCAGGGTGGTGGCGACGATGGGTCCGGTGACCTGGCCCATGGCCCTCATGGTTGCGGCTTTAGGACCCAGCTTTCGTTTATCCATGACCCGGTAAACATTTTCCACTACTACGATGGCGTCGTCCACCACCAGGCCGATGGCCATGATCAGGGCAAACAAAGAAATGGTGTTGGCATTGTAGCCCAGGGCAAACAGCACCGCGAAGGTACCCACCAGAGAGACGGGAATGGTCACAGCGGGAATCAGGGTGGCCCGCCAATCTTGAAGAAAGATAAAAACCACACCGATCACCAAAAGACAGGTGAGGCCAAGGGTCAACACAATCTCATTGATGGCCGCCGAGACGTATCGGGTGGTGTCTAAAATGATCTGGTACTGTACATCTGTTGGCTGTTGCTGAGCCAGGCGCTTCAGATCGGCTCTGACCTCCTTCATGGTCTCCAGAGCGTTGGCGCCCGGAGATTGATAAACTGCCAGTGCCACGGTCGGACCGCCGTCGAGGATGGATTCGTGGCCATAGGTCCTTGCCCCGAGTTCCACCCGGGCAACGTCGCGGATGCGCACCAGCCCTCCCTGGTCATTGGTGCGGACAATGATATTTTTAAAATCATCAACCTCATTGAGCCGGCCTTTGGCCCGCAGAGTGTACTGGACCTGCTGGCTGTCAGCAACAGGCTCCGAACCGATTGAACCCACGGCTGCCTGGATATTCTGCTGCCGGATGGCGGCAATTACATCGTCAGCGGTCAGTCCCAGGGCGGTCAGGCGGTCCGGGTCCATCCATATCCGCATACTGTATTCCATTTCTCCGAAGATGTACACATCGCTGACCCCTTTGAGCCGGACTAAGGAATCTTTTATGTTTTTGCTTATATAGTTGCTCAAAAAGAGCCTATCCCGGGTGCCTTTGGGTGAATAGTAACAGACCACCGCCGTCATGCTTAAAGAGCGTTTTCGCACGTTTATCCCCTGATCGACCACCTCTTGAGGCAGTTTGGATGTAGCCAGTTGCACCCGGTTTTGCAGGTTAACCTGGTCAATATCCGGATCGGTGCCCACTGCAAAAGTCACGGCCAGTGTATACTGTCCGTCATTGGTACAGGAAGAGGACATATAGAGCATTCTATCTACACCGTTGACTTCCTTTTCAATGGGAGCGGCCACGGTGTCGGCCACCACCTGGGAGTTGGCGCCGGGATAGGAGGCGGTTACCCGGATTTCAGGCGGGGTAATTTGGGGATACTGGGCAACGGGGATATTGAGCAGGGCGATCAGACCGGCCAGGGTGATGATAATTGACACCACTGCGGCCAGGCGTGGCCGTTCAATGAAAATTTGTGAAAACATGCATTATCTCCCTTGTTGCTGATCTTCGGTGATGGTTTTCACTGTCTGGCCGGGGCGGACTTTCTGGATCCCCTGCACGATAACCCTCTCATTTACAGCCAGCCCCGATTTAATGGCCCAGTTGATGCCGATCACAGGTCCGGTTTTGACCCGTCGCAAATCCACTTGGTTCTGGTCGTTCACAACCAGGACATAGCGTCCGTCACGATCTTCCAAAATCGCCGATTGGGGCACCACGGTCATCAGCTGGGGTTGGCTTCGGGCGACCAGGACGGTGACGTACTGTCCCGGCAGCAACGTGCCGTCCGGGTTATCGAACAAAGCCCATACCGCGATGGTTCCGGTGCCCGGGTCCACGGTGTTGTCCACGAAATCTATCTGCCCCTCAGTTTTGAGAACCTGGCCACCGGGCAGTTTAATTCGTGGTGTCAGCATGGGGTGTTTTTTGCCACCGGCGGCGTCTTTAAGGGCCATCTTAATGGAGGCAAGATTGTTTTCACTGATAGAATACACAACACGAATGGGATCTATCTGAACAATCCGGGCCAGGGGGCCGGATGCGGGATTCACCAGATTGCCCCTGGTGAAAGCTGTGCGCCCGATACGTCCGGTGATCGGTGCTCTGACCGTGGTGTATCCCAGGTCGAGTCGGGACCGCTCAAGGTTGGCCTTGGCCTCTTCGAGCTGGGCCCTGGCCCGAAGCTCCTCGGCCATGGCATCGTCGATATCTGTTGCGGACACGCCACCGGAGCGAACTGTCCGGACCCGTTCCAGATACTGGCGGGCTTTGGTGAAGGTCGCTGTTGCCTGGGATACACGGGCCGTGTCGGCGTCAACCTTGGCCTGGTAAGCCGTTTGTTCGATGACATAGAGCAGATCGCCGGCACGCACATCACTTCCTTCCTTGAATTTGACCTGTTCAAGAAACCCCTCAATACGTGCCCGCAGGTCCACGGTCTGGACGGCTTCCACATGGCCCACATATTCGGCCGGCGGGTTCACATCCTGCTCTGTGACTTTTGCAACCGTCACCAGTGGAGGAGGTCCGCCCCCCGGCCCCGTGGGATTGGATAGCGCCCCTTCAGGAAAAACCCATATCAGCAGCAGAGCAAACAGGATGAAGCAAACCGTGCGGGAACCGATTTCAGACCCTCGCAACCGTCGATACCTGTGACTGAAATGCACTTTAGGTGACTTTAATACGAGGTGATTCGAATTGTCTTTGTGTTGCATTTTTGCATTACTCCATTATTCAGATTGGGGCGAAGCCCCATAAGAGCTAAGTTGTTTTGAAAGATGAACGTCGAATTAAAAAGATGAACGTCCAACATCGAACGTCCAACGTTGAACATCGAATAATGATGTCGCTTCGCTCCTCAAATTGATCCAACATCGAATTAAAAAGATGAAGGTCCAACATCGAACGTCCAACGTTGAACATCGAATAATGATGTCGCTTCGCTCAGTAATTTTATTTTATTTGTTTTTAAAAATCCGATATTAAACCTTGAATGACTATTTCTTTTTCTTTCCAGCCGTTTTGATACTCGTAACAAAAATTTTAATTAATTCTTCTGTTTCCTCTAACATATCATTTAGCAGTTCAGGTTTTTTAATTAATGGTACCTTCTGAATAAGCTTTAACCATCTTTGGGTCTCCCTAAGTTCTTTTAATGAGATACGAAGTTTATGAACAAAGTCCTTTGGGGACTCAGCTGCCTGGGCTTCACCATGGTTTGGATAAGGTGAAGTTCCCGATTTTAACAATTGGCCTGCAACATGGTTGCCTGTTCTGGTATTTGGCAGCTGTTCAACAATCTTTATGATTCGCACCGAAAAAGCAAGTAGCCTTTCTTCAAGATCATACCTTTGCTTCGTCATATTTTTCCCCAATCACCACTCGGTGTTCAAGATTGGTTTTTTTATTCATTATTCGATGTTGGACGTTCGATGTTCGATGTTCATTAGTCCTTACAGCGCAAAAAAATAACTTGGCGCTTATGAGGCGAAGCCTCTAAGTTTGGATATTCTGGCTACCATAAAAAAAATATTTGACAATTTTAAATAAACATTTTAATTAGTTATTTAATAAGGGAAATTATAGATGTTTATCGGCTATGTCAAGCGAAAACTTTAAATAGGTATTTAATTATCCTGTCTGAAAAATCGGCCAAAAAATAAAGGAGCATCCATCATGGCTAAGAGAGAAGATGGAGCAGAAACTCGCAGCCGAATATTAAACTCTGCCTGCGAGTTGTTTGCGGAAAGAGGCTATCGCGCTGCCAGAGTGGCGGATATTTGTGAGCGGGCCGGCGCCAACGTGGCCGCCGTCAATTATTATTTTGGCGACAAAGCCGCCCTGTACACCGAGGCGTGGCAAGAAACATTTAAAAAATTTGCCGGACCCAAACCACCTGATTCCACTATCACTTCACCGGAAGAACAGCTGCAAATCTACATACACTCCCTCATACAAAACTTCACAGAGCAGAGCGATCAGGGCCAGTTTACCCGCCTGTATTTGATGGAACTGGCAAACCCCACCGGGCTGATACATGACATCTGGCACGACCTGATCGAGCCCCGGCGACAGATAGTGATAGGGATCATCCGAAAAATTATGGGAACAAAAGTAACTGATGAAACGGTCCTGTTCTGCGAGATGAGCATCATCAACCAGTGCCGTGTCCTTCTGACCATCAGACGCAGTGATCTGGAGTACCTGCTGGGCCAATCCCTATCCCCGGATTTGATCAAACGCATGGCCGATCATATCACCCGCTTTTCCCTGGCGGGAATTAAGGCGGTAGCCGCCGCGAGACATGATCCTGCCTCAATCCGGACATAAAAAACAGCAGCCATTAGAGAAAATTAGCCGCAAAAATTTATTTGTTAAAGAGGTTAAAGTTTTTGATTTTGAGTCCAATGAAAAATTTATTCCGGCCTTAGCATTTACCAAGCAATCTTACACGGATATCAAAAGCAAAAATATGAAAAAATCGCAGATCCATTAACCCTGAACCGTTGAACTGTGGAACCTTAAGATAACGCTAAAGAAAAGTGAAGGAAAAATATAATGAAAATTGCAATAACCGGAGTTGGCGGCGTAGGTGGATATTTTGGCGGAAAATTAGCAGCGCATTATGCAAACAAAAAAGATATAGAGATCACTTTTATTGCGCGAGGGAAACATTTAGAGGAAATTCAAAATAATGGACTGAAGGTAATAACAGAACAAGGCACGTTTATTGCCAAACCGTATAAAGCAATTGATAATCCTGCTTCATGCGGCATTTTTGATTTAATTATTTTCTGTGTAAAAAGTTATGATCTGGAAGACAGCGCAAAATTATTCAGAAATTGTGTCAATGAACAGACGGTTGCAATTACGGTACTAAATGGTGTGAACAATGCAGAACGGTTAAAACGCGTGTTGCCCGATGCTCAGATTTTAGATGGCTGTGTATATATCAGTGCATTCATTAAGGCGGCCGGCATCGTTTGTCAGGCAGGTGGAACCTGCAAATTCTTTTTTGGAAGTGACACTGGAAATAAAAAATATATAAAAATTGAACAGGTGCTTAAGGATGCCGGCATAACAGCGGAATATCGCAAAGACATTAAAGAAATTGTTTGGGAAAAGTATTTGTTTGTTTCTCCGCTTGCAAGTGCAACTTCTTTTTATCAAAAAACGTTTGGAGAAATTATGGAAGATGCGGAAAGTAAGAACCTCCTTCAAGGGTTATTAAAAGAAACGGAGGTTATCGCAAAATTTCAAAAAGTGGATTTGCCAAATGATATTTATCAAAAATCTTTAGACAAAATAACACTGTTCCCATATGAAACAAAATCTTCATTACAAATGGATTTTGAAAGGAAGAAAAACACGGAACTTGATATATTTGCGGGATATATCGTTGAGTATGCAAAAGAACATGGGATTGATGTGCCGTTGCATGAAAAGGTTTATAACGTTCTAACTAGTGTCAATCCATAAATGGCATCTTTTGGCCCTCGGCGGCGTTCTCGCTCGTTTTCAATCCTCGAAATAGCGCGCTATGCCTGCGGTTGAAAACTCGCTCGGGCCTTGCCGAAAACCAAAATCTACCATTTCTGGATGAACACTAACTATAAAATGGAATTAGTTGAGAAGTTACCGTGTTCGATTTCAGTGATTGCATAAAACTCATTTGCAGTCAGGGCAAACAAATTCAATCAATGAACCACAAAACCGTTATGCAGGAAAGGGAAAGACCGATGCAACCTATAAATAGTAAATTCTTCCGACGGTGGCGGATCAAAGGATTTTTTCTTTCAGTGGTGGCATTGATTTGTACTGCTTTTCCAGCTCTGCCTGGACGGACCCAAGAATTGAGCGATGATTACAATTACGGTCTTGGGAAAATTGACCTGCGTTCCCAGTCACCGGCTCAGAGCCTGCGATTCACCCTGCCGCTGCTTATCCCCGGCGATATCCAGCCCGGCTGTGGATTACATATCGCCAACACGTGGACAAATGTTTGGGCCGAGGAATCGGAATACGTTCTGGACTATGAAATGTCTGAAACCCTGGTGACCGTGACTTACGGGTTCAATAAGCGGTTCGGGGTGTTTCTAGAGTTTGAAAACCGGAACTACTTCGGCGGTGAGATGGATGGGCTTATCCAGGGATTTCATGATATATTCGGCATTGATCAGGAGGGCCGGGATGACGTGTCTAAAGGTAGAAAAGTGATTCAGCGGTTTGACCCGAAGACCGGTCAGATGTTGAGTGAGACGTCGGCCGAAGACCTCGAAAATAACGCCATGGTATTTTTGATGAACTATACTCTTACCCATGGAACGAAAATATGGCCGGCTGCCAATGTCTTCGGCGCCGTGCGGTACGGACTAAACTGCGCGGATTTATGCAGGGATAATCATCCCGTGGACGCTGGTTTTGGACTCGGCCTTGCCAAGCGCTGGTCCAAAAAATGGTACACCTATGTATCTTTGGGATACACCCTGTATGAGTCACGCGATCCTCGCGAGCCGGCTCCCGGCGTAACACCCGTGGATTTCGAAGACAACGCATTTACCGGCTTATTCGTGCTCTCATGGCACTGCACGCCGTCTTTTTCCATACTTGCCCAGTATCTTTACAGCGGCCCGAGTATTAAAAATATCGATGGGTTGGATGAAGCTTCCCATGAAGTACACTTTGGGTTTAAATGGAAAACAAAGTGCGGTATGATAGAATTTGCTCTAATTGAAAATGTTATAAGTATGAGTAATAGTCCCGATTTCGGGCTGCACGGAGGGTGGGGCTTCCATTTTTAGATTTATTTTTTGACAAGTGCAGGTTCCAGAACAATCAAAGCATCTGCGGCAATACCTTTACCCTCTGAAATTATTACCGGATTAATATCGATCTCCTTAATGATTTC
>Ga0315537_1003424_pt1 | contig 11784 bp, 15 predicted proteins | sample SalMarSW160270MG_FD_203091 | JGI IMG/M metagenome (GOLD analysis project Ga0315537, IMG submission 203091) | Salt marsh sediment microbial communities from the Plum Island Ecosystem LTER, Massachusetts, United States - Salt Marsh Sediment SW1602-70 ... | reverse complement strand
ATCAGGTCCGGGATATGGAGAACCTGATAGATCCAATCATTATTCTGGACGATGGTCAGATAATCTTTAACCAGTATATCCATGATGTATCTAAACACCTCATCATTCAAATGGATCAGGATTTGCCTGTGACAGACGATGTCCTTTATTCCGCCAAGGTCCTGGGAGGTTATGTGGTAGTAAAAGAGAACAGGTCCAGTGAGGAGTCCAGAATTGACCTGGAAACCCTGTTTAATGCAGTCACCACAAACAGAGATAGAATAAACGACCTTTTTTTAAGGGGGGTATAACATGAGAGCACAGGGCAAAAAAAGAAATGAATATTTCAACCCGGGTAGATTCTTCCTTCTGTTTAAGAGGGATTTCTTTACCAATTACCGCACAATTATCATGACCGTTGCTACAATAGCCGGATTTGTGATCTTTGCCTCCGCTGTATCTTCACTCAAGCAAAACCAGGGAGATTTCCATCTGAAGCTCTATTTCATGCTTCTGTATATAGGTGGCTTTATTGTCACGAGCAGGACATTTAAAGAACTGCACAACAGCCAGAAGAGTTACACCTATGTGACCCTGCCAGGGTCGCTACTGGAAAAGTTTGCCGAGAGATTAATATCCTCCTCAATCGGTTTTGCTCTGGGAGCCCTTTTAGTATATTTTATTAGCGCGGTAATCAGCGAAAGTATTAATCACCTGCTCTTCGGGTATAGCCATGCCCTTTTTAACCCCTTAAGCAGAATTTTTTTGATTGGTGTTGCAGCCTTCGTGGTGATCCAGAGTGTTTTTCTAGCAGGTTCTGTATTTTTTAAGAAAAACTCATTTATTAAAACAATCCTTATGCTTACTATCTTGGCCATAGTATTATCAGTGATCGCAGTCTTGATAGCAAGATTTGTCTTCTGGGAAAGCTTTGCTGGCTTACAACCGACGAAGCAGGAATTTAACTCTCTGCGTGAACTGAGTGACTGGTTAGGCATGACCGAGGCCGGTTTGCAGCTAGTTGGCCACAGCCTCTGGTTAGGCATTCGAATCTTCTTCTGGGCTCTTTTAGCTCCCCTATGCTGGATAATAAGTTACCTGAAATTCAGAAAGATCGAGGTTTGATAGATGGAATTCAAGGAAAAACAGGCCATATATCTACAGATCGGTGATCACATATGTGAAAATATTTTAAAAAAACAGTGGGTGGAGGGGGATAAAATACCATCGATAAGAGAAATGGCAGTCAGTATTGAGGTAAATCCGAATACGGTAATGCGGACTTACAGCTATCTCCAGGATATGGGAATTATCTTCAATCGGAGGGGTATCGGCTATTTTGTTGCAAAAGATGCATGTGAAAAAGCACGGGATCTAAAAAAGAAAAAATTTATAAATAGTGAATTACCCCATCTTTTCAGGACAATGGATCTGCTTAAAGTAACGTTCGATGATTTGATGGAGCTTTACAAAGCAGAGATGGGAATAGGAAAGGCAGGGGAGAAACCATAAAAATGGGTGCTTAAAATCGGATAGTACAGATGTACCTGGACAGCTGAACGGTAAGATCAAGTTCCGAGTTTTCACAGGAAGCACGACAGCAGTACCCCGTTCAACCCGCAGGGAACATATCAGGCCCAGATAATAAGAATATTATTATTTAAGAATAATTGCATATCTTCTTGACTATACACATATCAACATTATTGTTTTAGGTACATTCTGATTCAGATAGGAGGGAAGTATGCTTAGTAAAGGAAAAGCACATCCGACGTTACCTGTTACAGATATTGAGAGGGCGAAAAAACTCTATGGTGAAACTTTGGAACTGAAACTCAGAGAAGAACTCGCTCCGGGCCATCTCCTCTATGATGCTGTAGAGGGGACCTTTCTTGTAATGTATGAAAGACCGACTCCAACAACGGCGGATAGCACAGCAGCTTCCTTTATTGCGGCTGATGTTGAGGCAACAGTTAAAGGATTGAAGGACAGGGGAGTGGTATTTGAAGAGTACGACTTTCCCGGATTGAAAACGGTTAATAGCATTGCAACAATGGGAAATGTAAAAGGGGCATGGTTAAAATACCCGGATAACAACATACTGGCTGTTTCAGAAGTAGCGTGATTTTTTCCCTTTTTGCATTAGTGATTTTCGACTGCTCCAATTGTGAGTAGAATTGTCAATTCTTTTACGGCACGGCTGTACAACCCCTTGGCATTTGTTATGTTAAGGGGTTGTTCTAAATTCATATGACCTGCCCCCATATTTTGTTCCACGTTTTCTAGTAGTTGAAAATTTCCTTCAATTTCAGTTGCCTGACTGCTCCCAGTTTCTCGAGCACATTCATATCGATATCCTTTTTCTTCCCTATCACGAGAAACGTATACTTCTTATTTTTTACATGACTGTCAAAAAATGAGCGAACTTCCTCCATATCCATAGTCTTCACCGCCTCGTACACGTCCCTTCGATAATCATAATCGATATTTTTCCGCAGCAGGTCCTGGTACGTCCAGAATATATCCGCCTTGATTATCCGCTCGGTCTCTATCTGCCTGAGAACGGCTTCACGCGACAGCTCGAACTGGACTTTCGCCAGGGGCATCGCCCCAAATAGCTCGAGCATCGTCCCGACCGCATCTTCCAGCTTGTCCGGCTGGGTGCCCACATATCCAAAAACGTAGTGCGACTCGTCCGCTTTATACGGCACATCAAACCCGCCGTACGCTGAATACGAAAGCCCCTTCGACTCCCTGATCTCCTGATACACGATCGACGCCATGGACCCGCCGTAGTATTCGTTGAACACCCGTATATAGGGCAAGAGGTCCTTGTTGAAACGAACGTCCTTTGAAAGCAGCACCACATCCGCCTGTGTCATATCGTAGTTTACGTAGTATACCCTGTTCTGTTCTGTCGGCAGCTCGGTGTAGATTGTCTCCTGCGGGTATGGTTTCAACTTCGTCGGCGCTGCATGGTATTTTTCAACGAAAGCAGCGGCTGTTTTTACATCGTTTTGCCCGTAGTAAAAGATTTTATGCCGGTATGAGTACAGGTCATTGACCAGGTCGGTCAGATCCTCCGGTTTTATTCTCCGAAGCTGTTTCCTGCTGATTACATCGGTAAAAGAAGAGTGTTTTCCATACATACCGTAGCTGTACAGTGCGCCCCATAGAATAGTATATTTATCATGTTTGCTGTCCTGCCTTTCTTTCAGTATCCCCTTTATGTACTTTTTGTAGGCTGTTTTATCCGGCTTGACGTTCGAAAGAATGTGTTCCAGAAGCGCGATGCCCTTTTCAGCGGATTCCTCAAGCCCATAAATCGAGACGTAGCACCGGTCGTCACCAGAATAGACGTCGAAACTGAGCCCCAGTTTATAAAACTCCTGCTGGAGCTCAGCAGGAGAATAGGTGTCCGTACCCAGGTAGGGAAGATAACTTACGGCGAGAGGAAGCTCTTTTATATGATTTTTACCCATTTCTATGATGTAATTTAGACTGAACAGCTCGTTTGTTTTATTCTGTATGTAGTCAAACTCGATCCCGAAATTTAACCTGGACGTCTGTATCTCCTTATTGTAATCGATGAAAACGGGTGTTATTGGTTTGGGCCTTTGCGTTTCAAATTCAATAAAGAAGGCCGACTTTTTATCCCTGTTTACCTCAACGGATGTTATGGGCAGTTTTTCGATTTTTTCGACATTTTTGTCCTTCCCGGTGCGCTTATACGCCACGACATAGTTATTCCCGTAATGCGTATTCGCAAACTCGACGAGGTCTTTTTTCGTTATTTTTTCCAGGTCGTCAAGAAACGTTACGTAATCTTCCCACGGGGAGTCGTTTACAAACGAGGTGATAAAAACGCCCGCGATGCCGTTTCCCTCCTGCGACTGGATACGCGCCAGGCGGAAGTTTGTCAAAATAGCCGCAAGCAGCCAATCCTCGAATTCGCCTTTTTTTATTTTTTCCAGCTCGTTGAGGATCAGGTTTTTTACTTCCTCCAGCTTCTGGCCCCTTCGCGGGTATCCGTAGAAATAATGTGCACCATAATCCCTCAGAAAATAGGAGTACGAACCGGCATCAAGGACCTTCTGCTCGAGAACCAGGTCCAGGTCGATCAAGCCCGCCTGGTAGTTATTCAACAGGTAATCGATCAATAAAACGTACTTCCTGTCCGCAGATGTATACCCGTCAAACCGGAACGAAAGGGCAACAAATTCGGCATTGGGCCCGGTCACGTCTTTAATGCGCGGACTCGTTATTGGCTCTTCAACCGGCGATTCCCGTGTCGAAACCTCATTTATATGTAAATCACCCCAAAACGTATCGATTGCTTTTATGGTCTCCTCGAAATCGAGGTCTCCGGACATGCATATCGCCATTTTGTTCGGCACATACCACTTCTTCCAATAATCATAAATCTCGTATAGCGAGGGATTTTTCAAATGTTCTGCTTTCCCTATAATGCTCTTCGTCCCATACGGATGTTTTATGTAAAGGCCTGCCGAGAGGGCCTCGTCGACTTTATAATAGTCGTCCTCCTGATACATGTTGAACTCTTCATAAATGGAATCCATTTCAGAATGAAAAAGCCGCAGCACCAGCCCGCCGAACCGCTCCCTCTCAAGCTCGACCCACCGCTTGATTTCATTTGACGGGATGTTGCTTTCATACACCGTTTCTTCGTAATCGGTATACGCATTGATGTCTTCGGCCCCGATAGCTTCGGCAAGCTTGTCATACTCATTCGCAATCGCATAGTGGGCCGCATCGCCGGAAACCACATCAATGCGGGAATAGATCTCCTGTTTCTTTTTCTGGTCCCCTTCCATTCGATACTGCTCGTACAGGCCGGCGATTTCATCGAGCAGGACTTTTTCCTTCTCCCAGTCCATGGCTCCTATCTTCGATGTCCCCTTGAACATCATATGCTCAATTATGTGAGAAATCCCGGTTGAATCCGGCGGATCGTTTACCGACCCCGTCTTTACAACAATGTACGTCTGGATGCGCGGCCGCTCGGTGTTGACACGGAGGTACACCTTCAGCCCGTTTTGCAATATATACAGCCTCATCCCGAAGGGGTCGTTCGTCACATACTCGTATTCATACCCGTTCGCATCCACTGCCCTTTCAGTCCGATACTCACCCCGGGCAACCTCGGGGGATTGCTGTTTTACCGGGACCTCCTGGTTTGCTGTACCCGTTTCAGATGCAGGGTTTTTTGAAAGGACCTGTTTCAGGTGGCTTGAAGTTGAAATCGCAGGAGATACAGACAAAATCACAAAGCCAATGATAAACGCTAAAACAAGAATGGCCGTTTTGCTGGTCTTTGTAATCCAGCGCATGGGGTGTCCTTTATTGATGTATTTAGATTTGTTAATGTATTTATATCATAGCTTGCCACATACTGTATCGAATTTCCAACATACACCAAATGCAATAACATACTCAAGATAATAATGCAGGTTTTTATATTTTTCCTCAGGACAAGTAGGTTCTACAAAAAGAAACACGATTATTGCAAGCGAACCATACTGATATCTACAATGTATTGGTATTAAAACTGCTATTGCTTTTATAACTCTCATATTTTTCTACCCTCTATGATGTTGAGGACCCTGCCACAGTTTTGGTCCGAAATAATTTGGTCAATATTATTACGCTATAGTTGAACTAATGTGAGAATCCACATCTATGACACCTTGACAGGAGAAACTCAATTCTCAGTTTTGCTGACATCATGCTGCAATCCAACATTATTGAAAATAAATCCCTCCATTTATTGAAAATCTGTCATTATCTGTTCCGACGAGCAAATTATGACCCAGTCAGCATTAAATCCCCAAACTGCCCAGTACTTAATCCCTTTCGGAATATATTCTCCCGGCGAACCGGTAAAGCGTTGTAATTCATTACTATAGGTATATAAGGAATCAACCTGAACCTGATTGCGAGAAAACCCCAATTGCTCCGAAGAACTCCCACCCTCCATATCTTCCATATTCATGATAGTTTTTCTCGAAGTGACTATCGTGCTTCCAAAAACACCCAGCACTAAATACTGTGCATGACGGGACGGTGAAAAATTGAACTTACCGTCACTGTAGTCGGCATACATGAGATCCGTTTCTGCGAAAATAGGCGTGCTGGGAGGACCCATCCATTCACATCCCACCACGTAAAAAATAACAGCTATACTGACGAGCAAAATAACTATAATGGATTTACCATACAACACGAAACGGCTAATATAAAATATTGGTGATTTCATCTGCGGTATTATCGGCATGTGAAGTGCACGGATAACTTTCTCTATGCTGCTTTTCATGGTCCACAATCCGTTAAATACGGCGTACGTCCCTAGCGGGACCGAGTATCAAAAAGTAACGTATTTGAAGTTGCTTAGAAGGCAATTTTAACGCCTCCGCCCACTGCGAAATAGTTGAGTCGTGTTGTCCTTGACTGTTCTTTCATTTCGCTCCCTAAGCCCTGGCTTACGTACGTTGGTCTATTCACAGGTGATGGCTGTAAGTAAAAACGCGCCTCGAAGAATAAACTGAAAAAAGAAAAAGGTAAAAAAGTCAATCCGGTCTTGCCCCCAAGGGAGAAACTGTTTTGATTGATAATGAGCTCCTCGTCGTTGTTATACACCTGGTTTATCCTGTAGTTCCGCAGATTCATAAATCCAACAGCAATTCCGATTCGGGGTGCAACGTAGCGCCACTGCGGAAAGGGAAGCACATTCATGCAGACATGAAACATAAAGAGGTCATATAGCCGCTCCATCGTAAAGGGAGTGTTGAGCGGTGATATGAGTTCCATATCGTGCCGCTGATTCAGGGCAAAGGCGAATTCCAGACCAGTTTGTATAACGCCTATTGTAGAGATATAGAAAAATGGATTGATGAGCATATCAGGTTTAACCTCGTCGTGCAACGGAACAAGATAATAGAACCCGACACCAAATTCGCCGCGGCGTATCAGTCTGTCCCCATAATGTCCCGCCCTCGCTATGGATTCCTTGAACAAAGTGCTTCCCACCTCGAAGCTGTGGATGTACACCGAAGTTCCAGAGAAAATCGAATGGACTGACATCTCAGGTATACACTTGTTATCCCCATCGTCACTCTGCTGCAATGCCGTTTTGTATAGAAGCATGTTCAATTCGCTGAGTTTCGATATTCTGGTGCTTTTTATGTCAGGCAGGTTACGTAAGCTCGATTCCGATATCGAGGATGAGAGATTTTTAAAACCGGGATTATCGTAGTTGACCAGGTTAATGACTGCTGCGGCGGTGTCCATGGCATGCAGGGAGGAGCCTGCGCATAACATGATCATCAGGATGGCCAGTCGTCTCATGTCAATCCTCGGATATATAATTCTCTACCAGATTTACAAATTTTGTCAAGAAACATTGTAATGTGTTTGTTATGTCAAAACAGTTCACAATTTTGTTTTTAACTGCCATCATTCATTCAAGGAAGTGCTCGTGATACAGGCGAAAGCCGGCCTTTGATATGCACGAAACGCAGGGATAACTGGATGAGCTGGTTGCATTTGCTTCGGCGGCCTGACCTCATGCACATGCCCCTTTTACCGGCATGATGCGTTACAATCTTCTGGTAAGTTTTCAAAAAACAAAGCAATTTAGACCAGTTTCGAACATATTGCTACACAAACAGGATAGAAATCCCGAATTTTCTTGCCGCTTAGATAGTTCGAGTCACGCTCGACTCCCCAATTTGTAACATAGACAGAACTTTTACGAGTGTATGTTTCTTTCAACTAAAGACGTCTAAATCGAAAAACTGTTAAACAACAATATCATAATCCTCTCTGTTTAACGAAAGAGTATGGAAGAGTGATTGATACAGGTGAGGTGAAGAACCAAGCCGATCTAGCCAGAAAGCTTGGTGTTTCCCGGGTACGGATATCTCAAGTTCTCAGTCTGCTCAAGCTCGATGACGAATTAATTATAGCTGTTGAAAGGTTTGGTGAGCACGAATCTTTAGAGAACGAGTTGCTGGCCCTCCCGGCCGTAGTCATCTTCATGGCGGTACTGGTCCTCCACCATCCATTCGCCAAAGCTGACGACCAGAATTCGGAACGGCTTATCTTCGGCCCAGAAGCGGTGCCTCATACCGGGGTACATTATGAACTCTTCGTGGGCTTTGGGCTGGTAGACTTTGCCGTCGACCTCCAGAAACGCCCCATCGTCGATGAAGTGGAAGAGCTCGGTGCGGACCTGGTGCGAGTGGAGACTCGCTCGGCCGCCGGGCTTCACGTGCGTTAGATCGACGGAACATGGCTGGTTGCGAACAACCATGTGGATATCCCCCCATGGCCGGACTGATTGGACCGTTTCTCGGATTTTGTCTTGCATCGCTCATGATATTCCCCCTTTATCCTGAGAAAGCCTTCGTCAACCCATGCTGCCGGAGCCCGTGCCACAGCACACAGCGTAACATCGGCCGCAGTACGGCACGAGCCCTACGTAGTTTTTCATCCGTTTCTGCCACGGGTCTACCCGGCTCTTGTATTCGAGCAGCTCCTCGTCGGTGGGTTCTTCATCGGGGATGGGAATGTCTTTATACCCGCCCGTGCGCTACAGCCCCACCGGCAACGCCAGCCTTCGAGCTTTCCGTATGGGGTACTCTTTCGAAGGTTTCAGCAGATGCGGGACATTTGCCGGAAATGGGTACGCGCGGTAACCACTGCCTTCGAAATATTTCGCTCCCAGGTATGCCAGGCGATCTATCTCCCTATTAATCATGACAAGTGTGTAAATCTGGTAAGAGTGGTACGAAGGCGGATCCGTATCATTGCGTGCGTGCTGGGCGATGAGATCGCAAACTGCTTCGTTGACACGTAATCCGATGGCGATCATGTACCTCGCATCGGGCAGATAACATTGAGGGCGCATCTCCTCGGGTGCTCCATCGAGCCGGTTCACAGAGCCAAAGCCGACCAGATCCACGCCCTCCCTGTGCAGATAAGTCCGGAAATCCTCGGTCAACCGGGCAGGATTGGTTTCCCGTCCATCGCTGCACCTCTTTTGATCCTGTATTACCTTGGCCATGGCGCCTCCATTGTCTTGCAGCTTACCCGCATCGTATGCACTTGAGTTCTTTGTACACCTCTTTCCGTATACCGTCAAATTGAAGCGCAAGTATAACTATCAACACCGAACACTGTGTATAACACTAGCGTACTCAGCTCGGGCGAAAAAGCTACCCTCTGCTAGAACCGGCTTTTAGACACACCATAATTTCACATCCTCTGCTTGTTATATATTTGAGTGAGCCTTACAACCTGCGACTAACAGCGGATATGCGCTCTGCTTCGCTTTGTACTTTGGTACATACGGCTTCACCGGACTTCGCCCATTAGTGGAACGTTATATGCAATTGGGGGCGACTCTGTAATAATGAAATAGGGGGTTAAAATATAATGCCTCAAAATGATTGTATTTTATATCAAGATTTATTTGTTTCATCAGAATATGTAATTAAGAAACATCTTCTAACATATGACAGCATAAAAACGATTATTCCGGAAGAGTATTATGAAACTACTAAATACCATCAAAATTTTAACTCATGTTCAGATTTATTATTCGATTATGAGTTGTATAATCAAGTTAATGATAAAGCCAAATCAGAAGTCGTTGGATATTTCATACTTCCAAAAGATGATAGAAAAGAGTTGCTTGATATTATGTTTAACTTTCTAGATTCAATAATTGCAAATGATAGTTTATATAATTCGTTAAAATCAGGACGAGGAATTGCTAAATTTTATTGATTTCTTGGTGGTGAAATTGAAAAACCATTAGTTGAATTACTTTTAGAATCTGGATTAGCTGTTGAATTAGCGGCGCCTGAATTGCCAGTTAGGGTTGCTAATTTGTTTGCTGAATTGGTAGGGAGCTATGTAAGGAGTAAGTTCCCTTATGACTTGATTTCAACTAGTATAAATGAAGATATGTACGATAGGGAAATATGTTTCGGCAAAAATATTGAGTTAATTAATAAAAGAATTGCATCTGCTGTAATTCCAGATATCTATTTCCCTGACTTAATTACAAATATTCCTTTGGAAGAATATTTTAAAATTAGAAATGATTTGCTACCTCTGCGAAAGGATTATTTAGGGGAGATAGAAAAATATAAAAATGAAATAAATACCTTAATGAGCGAAGACAATATAAATAAAGCGTATGAATTATTAGATGAATTTCATTTGAGAGTGAATGACAGTTTTCACCGTTACTCATATGTCCTCAACAAAACGATTAAATTTTTAAAGAAAACGAAAGCTAACATCGTTTTGAACGGATTTTTACTATTGTCTGGGCAAATATTTAAGACTGTAAGATATTATGACTATCTGCAATTGTTTTTTACGATTTTCAACTCTTTTACTACGAACAAAAAAATATCTTTTGGTTTTGATTATCTAACTGAGTTACATGGCAAGCTTGTTATTAACGATGTTAAAAGGAAATTGAATATCTTTAAAAAATCAAAATAGTTTAAGCAATATTTTATAAGAAATCAGGAAACAGTTGCGTGTAATACTTTGTAGACGATTCGTGCGCCGGTGGTGCTATCCCTATCGGTCCAATCATATTTTGGCTGTTTCTTCTTCTTATAATGCTTTTATTAATTGCCGGCTTTGGCTACAACGGGAAAGTTAGAATCGAATTAATTTCCTGCTCAATTAACAAACTAAATAAGCACAAAACCGAAACATAATTTCAACCATAATAGTTATCCCATTATTTCTACAAATCCACTCCGTGCCGTGTCAATCTTAATTTTCATTACACACTTATTAATTGGAATTCCCAGCAAAAAGGAGGATTATTGTGTTTTACATTGATAATTTCATACACCAACTCAGGGAAATGATATATAGCCGATCTACTATTAAAAAATACTCATCTTTTCTTCACCATTTTGAAAGTTATTTGCAGTCATTTGGGATTTTGGATGTTAAAAATGTCTCTGAAAATGAAGTGCTTGCATATCTCAAAGAAATTAAGAAGAAAAGAATATCCCAGGCTGAATATACAGCAAAAGTTTCAAGACTAAAAAAGTACTTTCAATACCTGGAGGATAATGAATACATATTCATTTCCCCTCTTGCTGATTACGCTAGCCCAAAATATGTGAAGAAAAGTTACCCAGCTCTAAGCCAGGAAGAAATTTAGAATATCCTTCAAGAAATCAGAACTGACCATCCATTGTTCTTGAAAGGGAGAGCGATCATTGAGCTTGCATATTCTTCAGCACTAAGGCCTCGTGAGCTCTACAATCTGAAAATTACTGACATAGATTTCAAGAAGGGTCTCATCTTTATTGAACAATCTAAGAACATGAAGGACAGGATCGTTCCTGTTGGAAAGACAGCGTTGTACTGGGTAGAAAAATATCTCAGAGTAGTGAGACCACAATATATAAAGGGGAAAAAGCATGGTTATGTGTTCATAAGTCACAAAACAGGAGAACAGCTTACTCGATTTGGAATACGATCTGTAATACGGGAAACACTCCGTAAAAGTGGATTTCCTCCAATTAAACCATACAGTATTCGTTCTACCGCTGCAACAGCGCTCCTGTTAAATGGAATGAACATCGCCTACATCAGTGCCCTACTTGGTCATGTTGATATTAAAACAACTCAGACTTACCTGCGTCAGCTCTGACGCATGAATATTTTTTTGGGCATTCAGATAAAAAAATGCCCCTAGTCAGCTAAATTACCCTATTTTTTAACCTACCATACAGAAAGATC
>Ga0315537_1003422_pt1 | contig 11788 bp, 9 predicted proteins | sample SalMarSW160270MG_FD_203091 | JGI IMG/M metagenome (GOLD analysis project Ga0315537, IMG submission 203091) | Salt marsh sediment microbial communities from the Plum Island Ecosystem LTER, Massachusetts, United States - Salt Marsh Sediment SW1602-70 ... | reverse complement strand
CGAGGTGGAGGCGGCGGCAGGCAGGTGACGGCGTGCTCGGGCCGGCCGAGCACGAAGCACTCGAGGGCGGCGTCGACCTCCCGGTAGCCCAGAGCGGCGCGTGTGCCTGTGATCCCGGTGAAGCGGGCGTTCGCTTCGAAGAACAGGGGCCCATCTCGGGTATGGCGGCCTTGCAGGTTGATGGGTCCCTTGAGGCCGAGGGCGGCGACTGCCGCGACGAGGCCGGAGGCCGCATCGACGATGCCGGCGTCGTCGACGGGGACGATCTCCAGGGGCACCCCGTGCTTCAGACGGTTGATGCTGACGAAGTTGCCCAGCACGGTCCCGGATGGACCCACGAAGAACTGTGCCGAGATCTCTTCGGACTGGACCAGGTCCTTGCCCCAGCTGGGGGCCCCGGCCATGAGCGGTATCGTGCTGGTGGGGGCCAGGTAGCGCTGCACGACCAGGTCGTCGGATGGCGCCAAGCTGAGGAGGACGTCGAGGGTGGCCAGGCGGGCTCCGGCGGAGGCGGCTCCGCGACGAGGCTTGATCATCACGGGGAAGTCCAGCTCGTCGGTGCGGGTGCAGGCTTCTGTGACGGTGTATGTGGGGACAAAAGGGAAGCCGTTGTCCGCGCAGAACCGGGAAAGGGCGAGCTTGTCGATGCACAGATCGACGGCTGCCGGGCTGCTCACGATGACGGTGCAGCCGGTGGCGGCGAAAGCGGCAGCACTGCGGGAGAGGAGTGGCATCTCGACGTCGAGGCCGGGGATGAGGGCATCGATCTGCTCGGCGGAGCAGACTTGCAGGAGCTGCTCCAGGTAGGTGTCTTCATCGGCGACGGGTGGAACCAGGTAGGCGGCATCGGACCAGTAGAGCCCCGGGCCGAGTGGGCGGGTGTCCATGCCGACGACCCGGGTGGCGAGGCTGCCGCTGCGAAGAGCCGAGATCACGGCCTGACCCACACCGCCTCCGACGGCGGTGACACCGACGGTGAGCACGGATACTCCTCGCTCTTGGGATCGGAATCACGCTAGCGGCGGTCTCGGCCCTGGCGGCAGGACGGTGCCTGCCGACTATCGTGAAACCATGCGTATCGAGATCGAATACTGCGCCGTTTGAAACTACACGGGCCGTGCCGTGCGCATGGCCGAAGGGCTGCTCGGTGAGTTCGAGCAGCAGATAGAGAGCTTGACCCTCGTGCCCTCGGGCGGAGGCGTCTTCGAGGTGACCGTCGACGGCAGCCTCGTCTATTCGAAGAAGGAGACCGGGGAGCACCCTGAGTACGAGCAGGTGGCGGGCCCGATCCGGAAACTGCTCTAGGCGCTAGCCTGCCCAATCTCATGAGCAGCGGCGTACGACCGGGAGTATGTATCGGCGACCTCTTTGCCGGAGACGGCCCGTACCTCCAGGCGGCGGAGGCATTCCTTTCCTCGAACTGCACCCGCTGTGACGCGCCCATCGATCGCGACGCCAGGCTGTTCGAGGATGCCTACTACTGCCCGCCGTGCTGGGCCCGGGTCAGCGGGCGGCCTCTGATCAATCCATCCACAGCCTGACACTGGCGGGCACCTTCAGCCTCTCCCCGGCAACGTAGGCCGCGATGACCTCGAGGTCGGACAGCGCCCCGGCTTCCGTCTGCAGTGGGTCGCCCCCCAAGATGGTGAAAGTGGCCGGGAGTCCTGGCTCGAGCCGGGCCTCCTCGCCAATGGCTGCGGCGGCTCCCGTGGTGAAGAGGGCAAGGGCCTCGGCGGCCGAAAGGGCCTGACTGGGAACGACCCCATGGCGGTGGCGCGCTGCTGCCATGCCCCAAAGCGGGTGGGGAGGCTCGACGGGGCAGTCGGATCCCCCGGCGAGGGGGGTGCCGGCATCGGCCAGCGAGCGGAAAGCGTACGTACGGGAGAGTCGGTCACTTCCGAGCCGGCCTTCGAGCCAATCCTGCTCGGAGGCGAGGAACGCCGGCTGAATGCAGGCGGTCACTCCCAGGCGCCCGAACCGCTCGATGTCGGATTCCGTGAGCACGGAGGCGTGCTCGACGCGGAGATGGGCCGGGTCGACGCCTTGGTCGATGGCGCGCTCCATGGCGTCGAGGACTCGTGTGGCGGCCGCGTCGCCGATGGCGTGGACGGCCACCTTGCCTCCGAGGCTGGAGGTGGCCCGGATCATGCGGTCGGCCCAGGCGGGGTCGAGGCGGTGGGTGCCGGTCGTGGGCCGGTCAGCGTACGGCTCGTGGAGGGCTGCGGTGTGCCCGCCGAGGCTGCCGTCCGAGAACGCTTTCAGACCAAGGAACGAGGCGCCGTTGGACGTAGCGATGCGGTCCGCCGCGGCGGCGAGGGCGTCGGGAGTGGCTGCTACAACCAGGACGCGCAGGGTCAGCGGGATATCGGGAGCGGCGGCGAGCAGGAGGTCGAGTTCGCCGGTGCCGCCACCCCACAGGCCTTCGTCGACGGAGACGATGGCTCCGAGGCCGGTGAGGCCGGCGGCGGCGAGGCCGGCGACCGCGGTGGCGACGTCGGCAGGCTCGATGGCGGGCGCGAGGGGTTGCAGAGCCCGCGTGACCAGGCCGACCGCGGTCTCGCGGAGCACTCCGGTGGGTCCGTGCTGGTCGCGGTCGAAGGAGCCACCCGTCGGGTCCGGGGTGTCGGGACCGATGGAGGCGATGTCCAGTGAGCGAGTGCTCGCCACCGCTACGTGACCGCAGTACCGCAGCAGCAGAGCGGGATGGTCGGGGACGGCGGCGTCGAGGAAACACCGGTCGGGCAGCCGGGCTTCCCGGAGACTCGTGTCGTCGAGGCGGAGGCCGGTGACCAGGGTGCCCGCCGGCTGCCGGGCGGCGGCGTTCTGCAGGATGTGGGCGATTTCTGCGAAGCTCCCGGCGTTCTTCAAGGAGGGGCGCTGCAGTGATGTGGCGTAGCCGACCGGGTGGAAGTGCGCGTCTCGCAGACCGGGGATGATGACCCCTGAGAAGGCCTCTTCCCGTATCCAGGCCCGGCGCAGCGAGGCGGCGTGGCCGACCGCGACGATACGTTTTCGGTCGACTAGAACGGCATCGCCTCTTATGCCCCCCGGGTCGACCACGGCATCGGCGGTGAACAGCGTCGGCATCCTCGTGCAGCGTAGGTCGCGGAGACGGCGTCTAGCGTTCGAAGTGAGGCGGGCGCGTGCCCGCCACGATCCGCATGAGCCGATCGTGGATGAGCCCGTTGGTGGCGATGATGTCCTCTGCTCGCGGTGGATCACCGTACGAGTCGGTGACCTTGCCACCGGCTTCGGTCACAAGCAGGATGCCGGCGGCGATGTCCCATGGGGCGAGGCCGAACTCCCAATGCCCGTCGAGCCGGCCGCAGGCCACCCAGGCGAGGTCGATGGCGGCGGCTCCCAGGCGACGGACGTCCTGGACCTCCGAGAGGACCTCGGCCACCAAGTCCGTGTAGGAGCCGGCCTTCGCCTGCCGATCGTATGCGAATCCGGTGCCGACCAGGGCACGGCCGATGTCGGCTGTAGTGGACACGGTTATCGATCGGCCGTCGAGGCGGGCTCCGCCGCCACGCAGCGCGGTGAACTCCTCGTTGCGGAAGACGTCCACGACTGCGCCGACTGTCGGGGAATCACCGATCTGGAGGGCGACCGAGACGGCGCACTGGGGGATTCCGTGCACGTAGTTGACCGTCCCGTCGAGCGGATCGACGAGCCAGCAGCGGCCCGAGCCGGGTTTGTGGACAGAGCCTTCTTCGGCGACGATTCCGTCGTTGGGCCGTTCTTTCCGTATGAGTTCGACGATGGCCGCTTCGGCTTCCCGGTCTGCCTCGGTGACCGGATTGGCCGCCCCTTTGAACTCGGCGTTCTGGATGCGGCGATAACGGCGCTGCACGATGGTGGCGCCGGCCCGTGCTGCTTCGCGGGCTACGGCGAGGTCATCCATATGGTTCGCACTGTAGGGCTGCGACTACCCTCCGCGGCGCATGCAATCGGTTCTTGCCGTGATCGTCTCGGCGGCGCTCATGTGGGCGTCGTTTCCGCCGCTGAATGCCGGCTTCCTCATCTTTGTGGCTCCGGCTCCCTTCCTCTGGGCGTTGAGGAGGGTGCGCTCGAAGCGTGAAGCGGCTGGGCTCGGCTTCCTGTTCGGCTTCGCGTTCTTCGGGGGCATGCTCTGGTGGATCTACGTAATCGGGGCTGTTGCCTGGGTTCCGCTCACCTGTGCTCTGGGCGTCTATGCAGCCCTCTACGCCCTCGTGCTCTACCTGGCTCGTCACTGGCCGCCGTGGCGCTGGTGGGTGGTGGCCGTTGGCGGCTGGGGCGCTTGGGAGTTCATGAGGGCCCGGTTCCCGCTCGGCGGGTTCCCCTGGGGATCGGTCGGGTATCCGGTGGGCACCATCCCGGGGATCAGGGGTGCGGCGCAGTGGATCGGCCCCACCGGGTTGGGGGTGATCGTGATGGCGTTCGCCGCTGCGATCGTCCTGATGACCGAGGAGGAGCGCGACCGGAGACCTCTCGAGCTGGCGACTGGCCTGATCGCGCTGCTGCTGATGGCCGGTTTCATCTTCGGGCCCCGTGCCACGGGAGCCGAGGTGGATGTCGTCATTGTGCAGGGCAACTCGCCCTGCCCCGCCGTTCATTGTGAGGGGGAGAAGGAGCAGATCTACAACTCTCACTACGCCCTCACCAGGCAGATCCCGGCGGACGGGGTCGATCTCGTCGTCTGGGGGGAGGACTCCTTCGGAGGCGCCTTCAATCCGACTTTCAACCCGGAGGTGGCGGCGCAGATGGGCTCGGAGGCGAAGCGTCTCGCGGCCTACCTGTTGGCCGGCGGCACCCGCTCGGCCGGCCCGGAGAACTTCGACAACCTCAACATTCTCTTCTCGCCGGAGGGGGCGATCGCCGGCGAGTACCTGAAGCAGCACCCCGTGCCGTATGGGGAGTACGTGCCGTTCCGGGATCAGCTCGGCTTCATCAAGGAGCTCCAGCAGGTGCCCCGGGACATGCGACGCGGCGAGGGCCCGGTGGTGTTCGATCTCGATGTCGACGGCAAAGAAGTGAGACTGGGCACGGTGATCTCGTTTGAGGGCGCGTTCATTCGCCACATGCGCGCCGAGGTGCGTGAGGGGGCCAACCTCCTGGTGGTGGCCACGAACGAGGGCTCATACGGCAGGGGCCCGGCATCCGATCAGTTGATCTCCATGGTTCGGCTCAATGCGGTGTCGCTGGGAGTCGATGTGGTGCACGCCGCGGTCACGGGCCGCTCCACTTTCATCTCGGCGGGTGGCAGCATCGCCCCGCCCACCGAGCTGTTCACCGCCGATGTGATAAGGGGGACGGTGCGGGTTCGGGAAGGCCGCCGAACCTTCTACGCCGTTACCGGGGACTGGTTGCAGCTGCTGGCCGTGCTGGCCGCGATCGTTGTCCTCGTCACCGGATTCTGGTCGCCGCGAGGGTTCAAGATCCGGCTCGGGGCACGCCGATGAGATCTGTCGGGATCCCGGCCGGGAGACGTTCTTCTCCTGGTCGTCGTCTCTTGGCTCGACCTCGAGGAAGCCCGCATCGAGGGCCGACCGGTTGCCGATTCCAGGCAGCGCCGTAACGCGGCTAGAAAGTGGACGACCCCGATAGGGCCCTTTGCCCTCTGAGTGTGGCAGCGGCAGCCCCTTAGGATGGGTCGGAAAACCGAAAGTATGGAGGAACGCGTGAGTGACCAGCATCAAGAGGCGATCTCGGCCCTTCTCCGTGAGGAGCGGACCTTCCCGCCCCCGGAGGATTTCGCCGCAGCCGCGAACGCAGGACCCGAGATCTACGAAGAGGCAGAGGACTGGCTGGGTTTCTGGAAGAAGGAGGCCCTGGAGCGGGTCACCTGGTACAAGCAGCCGACGGTCACACTCGACGATTCCCAGGCTCCGTTCTTCAAGTGGTTTGCAGACGGTGAGCTGAACATCTCCTACAACTGCCTCGATCGTCATCTCGAGAGCGGCGGCGAAAAGGTCGCCTACTACTGGGAGGGCGAGCCGGGCGATTCCCGGGTCATCACCTTCCGCGAGCTGTACGAAGAGGTGTGCAAGTTCGCCAACGGCTTGGAGAAGCTTGGTGTCAAGAAGGGCGACCGGGTGGCCATCTACCTGGGCATGATCCCGGAGCTGCCGGTGGCCATGCTGGCCTGTGCTCGTATCGGCGCACCTCATTCGGTCGTGTTCGGCGGCTTCTCCGCCGATGCTCTGGCGCAGCGCATCCAGGATGCCGAGGTCAAGGTTCTGGTGACGGCCGACGGCGCCTATCGCAGGGGTTCGGTGTTCCCCCTCAAAGAGAACTCGGATGCCGCGGTCGCCGATTGCCCCACCATCGAGCATGTTGTGGTGGTCAAGAGGTGCAACAACGAGGTCCAGTGGAAAGACGGCATGGACCACTGGTACCACGAGGTCATCGCCGACGAGAAGCCGGAGCGTGAGCCCGAGGTGCTCAATGCCGAGGACACGCTGTACATTCTCTATACCTCCGGCACGACTGCGAAGCCGAAGGGCATCGTTCACACGACGGGCGGATACCTGGCCAACGGCTGCTCGACGCACCATTACGTGTTCGACATCAAGGACGACGACGTGTACTGGTGCGCCGCCGACATCGGCTGGGTCACCGGCCACACGTACATCGTCTACGCGCCTCTGGCCAACCACACCACCGGCGTCATCTACGAGGGCACGCCGGACTATCCGGAGAAGGATCGACTGTGGGACATCGTCGAGAAGTACAAGGTGACGAAGTTCTACACCGCGCCCACGGCGATCCGGGCCTTCATGAAGTGGGGTGAGCAGTTCCCCGCCTCGCACGACCTCTCGTCGTTGAAGCTGCTGGGGACGGTGGGAGAGCCGATCAACCCGGAAGCGTGGATCTGGTACCACACCAACATCGGTGCCGAGCGCTGTCCCATCGTCGACACTTGGTGGCAGACCGAGACAGGGTCGATCATGATCACGCCGCTGCCTGGAGCGGTTGCCACCAAACCGGGCTCGGCGACCTTCCCGTTCCCCGGCGTCTCCGCAGACGTCTTCGACGATGACGGCAACTCCGTGCCGCTGGGCGGCGGCGGATACTTGGTCATCAAGCGTCCGTGGCCGGGGATGCTCAGGACTATCTATGGGGACCCGGATCGCTACGTGGAAACCTATTGGTCGCAGTACGAGGGCTTCTACTTCGCCGGAGACGGGTGCAAACGGGACGAGGACGGCTACTTCTGGCTCCTCGGCCGGGTCGACGACGTCATGAACGTTGCCGGGCACAGGATCTCGACGACTGAAGTGGAATCGGCGCTGGTCTCACACGAGGCCGTGGCGGAGGCCGCCGTGGTGGGACGCAAGGACGAGCTGACCGGCGAGGCGATCGCCGCATTCGTCACTTTGCGGGCCGGGATCACGGGTGATGAGGAGCTCATCAAGACGTTGCGTGCTTGGGTGTCCGACAAGATCAGCGCCATCGCCAGGCCGAAGAGCATCGTGTTCACCGACGATCTGCCGAAGACGCGCTCGGGCAAGATCATGCGACGGCTTCTGCGCGACATCTCGGAGCAGAGGCGCCTGGGCGACGTGACGACGCTGGCCAATGCCGATGTCGTGCGCGAGATCGCCGATCTTTCGGCGCAGGCGCCGAGCGAAGACTGAGGGCGCAGGCGTCCAAACGGATAGGGGTGGACGCTCTGCCGTGCGCGAAAAAAGACTGATTATTTACAACATGGCGGTGTTGCAATCCCGAGCCCTTAGTGGTAAATTCGGATTACTGAATACGGAGGTAGGAATGCCGGCGACGATGAGGGCCAGCAGCATTGGCAGGGCCCGCCGCCGACCAAAGACGTACGGAGACGACCGGATCTGTCGCACCGAAGGCTGCGAAGTCAGGTTGTCGCGATACAACCGGGCGGAGCACTGCTTCAGCCATGCCCCCGCCCGTTTTCCCAGGCTGAGAGGAGAGTTCACGCAGGAGTGGTCGGCCAAGCAGAGCTGACCGTCCGGTGACCCCCGCAAAGCCCAAGACGCTAGGCCTGAGGGACTGTGCCGAGCGACTCGGCGTTCATTACATGATCGTGTACCGCTACGTGCGGACGGGCATGCTGCCCGCCACGAAGGTCCGCTCCGAGTGGCGTGTCTCGGTAGCCGACCTGGAGTCGTTCGTTTCCGGAGCGGGTCGAGCCCGAGGTCGGCGAAGGCGACCGCGGCCCGGCCGTCTTCGCCGAATCCCTCGTCCAGTCGTCTTCTAGCGCCGCTCGTATTCGGTGAGCGCCTCGTCGATGATGTCGATAGCGATGTCGAGTTCCTCCGCGCCCACACAGAGCGGAGGGATGAACCGTATGACGTTCTCGTCCGGTCCACAGTTGAGGATGAGGAGACGGCGGTCCTTGGCGAAGCGGTCGAGGAGCTTGTAGGCGTCGGGATCGGGGACTCGGTCCTTCTTCACGAGTTCGATGCCGATCATGAGGCCCAGGCCGCGCACGTCGCCGATCGTGGCATGGCGCCCCTTGAGCTCGTTGAGGCGGTCGAAGGCATGCGCTGAGAGGCCGGGGACCCGGGGTATCAGCTCGCCTAGGGCGTCGACGTTGGCCGCGGCGGCGGCACATGAAACGGGGTTGCCGCCGAATGTTGTGCCGTGCGAGCCGGGAGGCCAGGCGTCGAGCAGCTCGGCGCGGGCCCCGATCGCCGAGAGCGGGAGGCCGTTGGCTATCGACTTGCCCATCAGCAGGATGTCGGGTTCGACGCCGTAGTGCTCGGAGGCAAACCAGGTGCCGGTGCGCCCGAAGCCCGTCTGCACCTCGTCCAGGGCGAGAAGGATGTTGTGTTCTTTGGTGATCTCGCGCAGGCGATGCAGGAACCTTGGTGGGGCCGGGTAGTAGCCGCCCTCGCCCTGCATCGGCTCGACGAGGAAGACGGCGATCTCACCCGGCGTGACCTCGTGCTTGAGCTTCAGCTCGAGCTCGAGCAAGGCGTGGTCGGTCGCCTCGTCCTCGGTCATGCCCCAGCGGTACGGGTGGGGGAACGGCGTGACGAACACCGAGGGCACGATGGGGTGGTAGCCCTGGCGGTACTTTGCTTTCGAGGTGGTGTAGCTGACCGAGCCCATGGTGCGCCCGTGGAAGGCGCCGCGGAACACCAGGATGCCCTGACGGCCGGTGACCTTGCGGGCCAGCTTCATGCCTGCTTCCACGGCTTCGGCGCCGGAGTTCATGAAGAAGAGTTTTTCGATAGATGGAGGCGTGATTCCAATGAGCTTCTCGGCGGCGGAGACGAGCGACTCGTAGAGGAACGATCCGCCGGCGTGCCAGACTTTCTCGAGCTGCTCGCGGGCTGCGGCGAGGACCTTCGGGTGTCTGTGGCCGGCGTTGACCGAGGAGATGCCGCATGCGAAGTCGAGATATCGCTCACCTTCGACATCGGTGACCCAGCAGCCTTCGGCGGAGACGATCTCGATGTGGGACGCCCATCCGATCACGGGGGCGTAGACCTGTTCGAGGCGTTGGGTAAGGCTGTTCGTCATTGGAGTCCTCTCCTTGCGTGGTCGTGGAACGCGGCCGGGGAGCCCCTGGTTATGGAGAGGCGAAGAGCTGGCGTCGTGCCCGCATGGGGGTTGAGTGCTCCATCGGCTGCATTGTGGCACAGGCCGGAGCGCTCAGGCTCGCTCCGGTTGCGTGAGAACGATCCAGGTCTGGCGGGCATAGCCGTGCGGCAGGCCCTCGGCGGAGAAGACGGCCGTGCCGGAGAAGAGCTTCCGGCCATCGCGGCTCTGCGGCCAGCCGATGGCGACGAGCCGGGAGCCCACCGGAATGGGTCGGGCGACTCGTGCCGCCATCGTCCCGAGGACCACGGGCCGGTCCTCGGCGTGCCGCTCGACCGCCCAGGCCCCGGGGCAGTCGAGCAGCGACCATACGATCTCGTCGTTGATGAGTCCCTGGGAGCTGGGGAGCGAGGCATCGGCGACCACGGTGGCGGCGACCACGCCGCGGCCGGGCAGTGACCCGGCGAATAGGCGCAGCCCGTCGCCGGGCGTGCGGTTGGGGCCGCAGACGAAGCAGTTGGGGAAGGCGTGGCGCCGAAAGCCGGCGTAGTGCTCGGCGGCCGCCGAGGCCTCCTGCGGCGACGGTGGCTGGGGAAGATCGATCTCCCAGCGGGTCGGCGCCGCCTCGGCGACGAGATGGGGCCCGTCGTGGACCAATACCCGGTTTTCGTCGCGGCTGACGACGAGGGGTCGATCGAGGGGCGGTGGGCGGCGCAGCACCACTTCGGCGTCCCCGTCGACGTAGGCGGCGACCAGGCCGCACGTGTACCCTCCGTTTCCGGAGTCGTCGGGGCCGCAGAAGCGCCGGGGTATGACAATCGTCCCTATCCGTTCGGCGGCGTCGGTCATAGGAACAGGACCGTGGCGAGAGCGGTCGCGCCGATTGCGAGGGCGATGGCCACCCGGTAGGCGGCGGCCCGGGGGCGCTGAAGCGGAACTCGCTCCCACAGCAGAACGATGATGATGCCGGCGGCCAAACCGCCCAGGTGAGCCTGCCAGGCGATCCTGGGCACGACAAACGGCAAGGCCAGGTTGAGTGCGAGCAGCATGACGAGCTGGTTGAAGAGGGTGGCACCGCCGGGGTCTTGGCGCCGCCGGAAAGCGGCGGCGAGCAGGACTCCGAAGAGCCCGAAGATGGCTCCGGAGGCACCGACCGCCGAAACCGGGACCATCACCTGCTCACCGGATGTGAGCCTGACCAGCTCGAATGCGGGGCTCATGACTTGAAAGAGCGCGCCCCCGGCGATCCCCGACGCCAGGTAGAGGGCACAGAACGATAGGGCGCCGAAGCGGCGCTCGATGATGGGCCCGAGGATCCACAGGGCGTACATGTTGACCAGCAGGTGGAGGCTCCCGCCGTGGAGGAACATCGCGGTGACGACGCGCCACCACTCGCCGGCAGTTTCGATGGCGTTGGGGATGTCGGCGAAACGGTCGTTGAGGTCGAGGCTGTTGGACAGTGACAGCAGGAAGACGACGACGTTGATGGCGATCAGCGTGTACGTGGCCGGGGCCCGGCCACGGCCGGTCTGCAGGCTGGGGCGGACCCGGATGACCCGGGCCCTGCCCTCGGGCCGGGCGCACTCCGGGCACTTCTGGCCCACCGCAGCGTCGAGCGAGCACTCCACGCAAATGAGTCGGCCGCACTCGCTGCAGGCGAGCCGCGTCTCCCGATCGGGGTGCCGGTAGCAGACCTGGCGTTCGGTATCCACGAGGGGGCACGTTACCCGGGGCCCGAGGCTGCCGGGTCTCAGCCCAGCCGATACCAGTACCGGTATGCCTCGGTGAAACCGAAACTTTCGTAGAGCCGGAGAGCCGGCAGGTTGTCGATCATGACCTGGAGCAGCGCATCGGTGGCCCCATGTGCAGCTCCCCAGGCCAGGAGAGCGGCGACGATGTGGCGCGCCAAACCCTGACGCCGCCTGGCGGGGTCGGTGACGATCTCGAACAGGACCGCGAAGCCGGCGTTGAGCACGGTCATGCCGGTAGCGACGATCTCGCCGCCGGTGGTTATGAAGGCGTATGCCGCGGGCAGGTGGATCCGGTCGGTCAGCGCGCAGAACAGGTCGGTCCATCCGGCGGCGTGGCCGCCCAGCCGGGCGTTGGCGTGGATCCATGCAGGTGCCGGGGCTTCTAGGAGGTCCACACCCGGCGGGGCAGGAGCCGGGCGGATGGAGGCGGTATACACGGCGGTGGGGGCATCCATCACGTAGCCGCGCCCGGCGAGGAGGCCATCGGTGTGTGTGGGCAGTGACGCCGCGGTGAGCTTGAACAGTGTTGGGGC
>Ga0315537_1003417_pt1 | contig 11794 bp, 5 predicted proteins | sample SalMarSW160270MG_FD_203091 | JGI IMG/M metagenome (GOLD analysis project Ga0315537, IMG submission 203091) | Salt marsh sediment microbial communities from the Plum Island Ecosystem LTER, Massachusetts, United States - Salt Marsh Sediment SW1602-70 ... | reverse complement strand
ACAATCCCGTCAACCACGGCAAGTCCCATTCCGGTTCCCCTGTCCGGCGCTTTGGTCGAAAAATAGGGCTCAAAAATGCGTTCGACATTTTCAGAGGCAATGCCGGGACCCGTGTCGCTGACACTGAGTTTGACGTATTTCCCGGGTGGAAGATTCGAAATATTCTCTGCCTTCCCGTTGCCAAGTGTAATGGCGTCTATGCCGATAGTCATCTTTCCCCCTTCGGCTTCCATGGCATGGGCAGCATTGGCGCACAAATTCAGTATGACCTGGTGAATTTGCGATTCGTCTCCCATCACGCATGGATCCTTCGCCGACTTTATATCGACATCTATCTCAATATTAGTAGGTATGGTTGATCTTAACAGCATGGCTGTTTCTTTGACCATTACATCTATCCGTAAGGGTGCTAACTTTGGGGGAGCCTTACGACTGAAAGTCAAAATCTGCTGGACCAGAAGTTTTGCTCTTTTGCCCCCGATCAGAACTTCTCCCAAATTATCTGCTAAATGGGTTCCTTTTTCCACGTCATCGAGCGCAAACTCGGCAAAACCGATAACCGCAGACAGAATATTATTAAAATCATGCGCAATTCCGCCTGCGAGTGTACCAATGGCTTCCAGTTTCTGTGCTTGACGAAGCTGGTTTTCGAGATCCTTCTGTTCGGTGATATCGCTGACCACCATTCTGATCTGTTTCGGACAGCTATCCCCTTCTTCAACAACAATGCATTCCAGGTTCGCGTAAAATTCACTGCCGTCCGTCTTGACCAAATGCAGTCTGAAGGACTGAGGCTTTTCCGTTTCCAAAAGTTGTTTTCGATGCAAATAGAAAATATCCTGATCCTCATTCAGGATAAAACGGCTGAACAAACTGCCGGCAAGGGAAGATCGTTCCATTCCCAGCAAAGTGGCGGCCGTAAGATTTGCCTCCGTAACGATTCCCTTTTCACTGACCGTAAAATAGCCAACCGGAGCAAAATCATACAGATGAGAATAGCGATCCCGTGCCTTTTCGAGATCCCCCTGAATGCGTCGGAGCTCTTGGTTTTGCATCTTCAGCTCGATCTGGTGTACGCGAAGCTCATGGATCAGGTTCTCCATGTCTTCAGGAGAAATCCCTGAAAGATCCCCATCCTCATGGAATGATGTTTCCAAAGCCGCTTCGGCAAGCTGCCTGAGTTTTGCGCCGTTCGTTATATTTTCATCTTTCTCCATTCTCAGCCCTCCTGTGTTTCGACCAACCAGGCCAGATCACGCTCAGTGATCGCTATCTCAACAACCTGACCGTTTTCATCGGTCAATGCGCTGGCGGTCAGCCAGATATTCAAAATTTTGCCGTCTTTTGTCATCCGCCGGGTCTTGAACGCGTTTATGGTTTCGCCGTTCATCAGTTTATCGACAATATTTCCGAACTCCTCCGTACGATCCTTTGGAACCAGGTCCGCAAAATTTATTTGCAGCGCCTCGGATTCGGTCCAGCCGTACAGCTGCTGCGCACCCTTGTTCCAGGCCAGAATCCGCCCCTTCAAATCCAGCAGCGCGATCGCATCATTGGCATCTTCCAAAACAATGGCCAAACGCCTGACTTTATCCGCCTGCTTGATCTTGTGTACATCAACAAAGGTCAACACCACACCGTCAATAACATTTCCGGTGGTGCGGTACGGCATGATCTTCATGGCATACCAGGTTAAATCCTTTGACAGGATTTCCTTCTCAACGGCATTGAGGTCTTTGAGGACCGTTTCGGACAGACCGGCAAAGTCGACATCCGGAAAGCGGGTTTTAAGGTCATTGAGCGGCCTGCCGATATCCGTCTGAATCAAACTGATGATCCTGGCTGCGGCAGGGGTGTAGCGTTTGATGCAAAGGTCGGTATCCAGAAATATTGAGGCGATCTCAGTTGCGGCCAGAAGATTGCTCATATCATCATTGGCCCTGGAAAAGTCATCCAATTTGTTTTGAAGCTCCGCATTCACCGTGCCCAGTTCCTCATTGGTGGATTGAAGCTCTTCCTTGGACGTCTCCAGCTCTTCGTTGGTGCTTTGAAGTTCTTCGTTGACCGATTGTAACTCTTCATTGGTTGATTTAAGCTCCTCATTGGATGTTTCCATCTCCTCGATGGTTGCCTGAAGATATTCCCGGGTCGATTGCAGTTCCTGTTCAAGACGTTGCAGGTCAGTGTCCTGCTTTTTTATTTTCAATGCTCCGGGCACTTTTTTATCCGCTGTCTTTTCCGGCGTTTTATCCTCGAATATGACAAGCATAAAGCCGGGGCTCATCTGTTTAACGGATATGTCGACAATGCAAAACGCACCGTTATACGTGACGCGTACACTCTTGCAGAAAGCGTTCGTTTTTTCCCGGACCGCCTTGTGAAGCGCTGCCACCAGCGGTGGTTTGAGATCCTCGCGCGCCATGTTCAGGATATGAAAGACAGGTTTACCCGTGGGCGGCACCAGGTACCTGTCCGTTTTACCCACAAAATGCAGAATTTCATATGTATCATTGATCAGAACACCGGCGGGTGCATATTCATCAAGGATTGTCCTTTCAGCCATTGCCTGGACCGCACCGGCCGCCGGCAGATGGTTTCTCTCATGGGATTCGGTTCTCTGCCGGACGGGGTAATCGATTATAGCGGAATAAGCAGGGACCGTGTCCGCAAGATCTTTTTTGCGTTCAAAAATCTTTAATTTGGAGTTTATCGGCCGAAAAAGATCCCTGTAATCACCGATGCTTTCGGATGTGCCCAGAAACAGTAATCCGCCAAGATTCAAGGTATAATGAAACAGAGGGATGATCCTTTTCTGGAGGACCCTGTCCATGTAGATCATCAGGTTTCTGCAGCTGACCAGATCCAGTCGGGAAAAGGGTGGATCTTTTATGATATTTTGAAGTGAAAAGACGACCATGTCGCGGAGCTGTTTATTGACCTTGAAAAAACCCGGTTCTTTTGTGAAAAACTGTTTTAATCGCTCCGGGGAAACATCCACACCGATACTGTCCGGATAGACCCCCTTGCGGGCAATATCCAGGGCATTTTCATCGATATCCGTGGCAAAAATTTGAACATGGAATTGTTTTTTTGCCTTATCCATGGCTTCGGATAAGATCATGCCCAGCGAGTAGGCTTCTTCACCGGTAGAGCAGCCCACAACCCAGAAACGGATCGTCGTATCAGGCTCTTTTTGGCTCAACAAGGCCGGCAGCACCTGCTTTGCAAGTACGTCATAGGCTTCCGGGTCCCTGAAGAAGCTGGTTACCCCGATGACCATGTTCTTAAAGAGCACGTCTATCTCGGCAGAATTTTTCTGGAGATAAAGAATGTAATCGGACAGCGATTTTATCTGGTGGACCGCCAGGCGACGTTCGATCCGCCGTACAATGGTATTGGGTTTGTAATGGGAAAAATCGTGGCCGGTTTTGCTGCGAATCATCGCAAAAATCTTTTGCATCTGGTTGTTAACCGGGGACTCTTTGAGTTTGATTTTATCCAATGACTCAAGAAAAGGGTGCTTGGCATAATGGATTAACGTTTCCGGCATCTTTTCCACCGGAAGAATGAAGTCGACAAGTCCGGTCGCGATGGCGCTTTTGGGCATACCGTCGTATTTTGCGGTATCCGGCTCCTGGACCATGACCATACCGCCTTCACCCTTGATCGCCCTGATCCCCAGGGTTCCGTCTGATGCCGTTCCCGACAGAATGATGCCGATGGCATTTTCATCCTGGTCTTCGGAAAGCGATCTGAAAAAGAAATCAATGGGCATGTTGACCGCACTGTTTTTTACCGGTTCCATCAGCTGAAGGCGGCGGTTGAAAATGGCCACGTTCTTGCCCGGCGGATTCAGATAGACATGGTTGGGTTTAAGTTTCGTGCCGTCTTCAATCTGACAGACGTTCATCCGGGTGTGTTTGTCCACGATCGATGCCATAATGCTTTTGTGTTTTGGGCTCAGATGCTGGATCACCACAAATGCCATGTTGCTGTCCGGCGGCATGATGGAAAAGAAAACATTGAGGGTTTCTAATCCACCGGCTGAGGCGCCGATGCCGACGATCGGAAAGCGGATGCCTTGTTCCGGTTTTCTCTCTTGTTTGACCTTTTCCGGGGAATTCTCTTTGACGGTGGGCGCTTTTTTCTTTTTTTCCGACATGGTCGCTTCCTTTATATTTGAATGGATGAAAAAGATAACCAAACAATCGTCAAATCAACCAACAATCATCAATTCTTCCCTTTCCCCTTAAGCACTTCATGCAACACCTTGCTCAATGATAGGAATTCAAAGGGTTTGGGCATCACACCTTTAAAACCGCATTCCTGAAAATTCGACAAAACCGGATCATCGGAGTAACCGCTGGACACGATAGCCTTCACTTCAGGGCTTATCTCCAACAATTTCTTAACGGCATCCTTTCCGCCCATCCCGCCGGGGATGGTCAGGTCCAGAATAACGGCATCATAGGGTTTTTCAGCTTCTATGGCTTCTTTAACCATCCGAATCGCTTCAGCACCGTTCTTTGCAAATTCCGGCTCATAACCCAAGATCTTCAGCATCCTCCCGACCATTTTCCGTAATGGCGCTTCATCATCCATCACCAGAATTCTGCCCCGGCCTTTTATTAGCCGAGTTTCTTCTTTTTGGAGCACTGCTTTTTCAGAGGCGGGCAGATAGATATGAAATATCGTACCCACCCCCAGCTGGGATTCTACCGTGATGTGTCCATCGTGTTTTTTGATGATGGAATAGGTCGTGGCAAGCCCAAGACCGCTTCCTTCCTGCTTGGTTGTAAAATAAGGATCAAATATATTTAAAAGGTGCTTTTCGGATATACCCACCCCCTGATCCGTGATGGATATTTTTACATGCCTGCCTGGTTTAACCGGCAAGCGGGGCTTGCCCTCTATTACATAGTTCTTTGCGACAACCTGAATGATCCCCCCTTCCGGCATGGACTGGTTTGCATTGATCATAATATTGTTAAAGACCTGACTGATTTGCCCGACGTCAACCTCGGTCAGCCAGAGGTCTTCTTCAATCGAAAACTCGCAGCCGGATTTTGAACCTCGCAGCACAAAGAGGGAAGATTCTTTTAGGATATCTTTGATTGTAGCGACCTCTTTTACCGGCACTCCCCCTTTGGCAAAGGTCAGTAACTGCCGGGTCAGCGTCTGAGCCCTCGCTAAAGCCGTCTCCGACTCGCTTAACAAGTCAAACATCTCATCCTCAGGTGTTACCTGACTCTTGGCTAAGAAAACATTGCCAAGAATCGTTGTCAGAATATTGTTGAAATCATGAGCAATACCGCCTGCAAGTATCCCCACGGATTCAAGTTTTTCAATCCTTAAAAGCTCTTCCTCCGCCCGCTTGCGCTCGGTGATATTAAAAAAGACACCACTCACAAAATCAATCTCTCCTTTGTTATCACAAACTATATATCCTCTCTCTTGAATCCATTGGATATCACCAGCCTTGCACTTGATTCTATATTCCCTAACATATGATTTGTCTGTTTTTAGAGCATTGATAAAGATTTCCCTTGCAGTCTCAATATCTTCCTCAACAATAATATCGTTCCATTTCATCCTTTTTGAATTAAAATCATCTGTGGTATAGCCAACTACTAATTCAATTTTTTTATCAAAAAATTCAACAGACCAGTCTTTATATCCTTTGTATAAAACACCCGGGAGATTATTAACCAACAATCTGTATTTTTCCTCACTCTCCCGAAGCCGCTCCTCCATCTGTTTGCGATCAATGATTTTTTTCTCTGATTTCATAGTTTTCTCTTTGAGGTCTATTTTGTGGTTCTTCTCCAATTTAATTGGAGAAGAGGGTCCAAGGCTTGCCTGCCTCGGGCATGGATTCAAGGATTTGTTTTCTAAAGACTTTATCAGCGCCTTTAACATTCTTTCGATTTGATGTTATTCTAATAGATTTTAAATTATTCGATAATGAATGGTCAAGTAAACAGCACAAAACCATGAGACTATAGAAGAGGTCAGACTTAGCTGGGGAGATGATATTCTGTGCTTGAATTAAAATAACATAATCTGCTCAGTGTTCCCTGACACCAATTTACAACATTGTATGCTTGGCTTTCACCACTGCTCTTCTTCGACCCCCTGGCAGAAGTTCACCATTAAAAACATTGTACCTTTCAGACACTTTCTAGGCAAGTGCTTTAAGATCTATTCGACGGCCTGACAGCCTTAAGTTCTTTTTGACAGGGAGACAGGCTGCTTTTTCATGACGTCGTCATCACCAGGGACTCTTGCATCATCCAAAAAAATGATTATCAAAACTATTATACGGCCTCTATTATTACCTCAACCTTGAACAAATCGGAGGTTTTCACGATTCCTACAAGATTCAGGGATTAACGACCATCCCGCTCTAATGGGAGCCCCCAAAAACCCCAAAACAAGACAAAATAAACCTCACCTTAACTTGACACTTAAGTTCAAAACTCTTATTTTTTTCTCATAGAAAATGACCTTTGATCACTTTGCCTAAAGTGGTTTCAAAATTATGTAAGGATCATAGCTTCTTGCCGATTCTCGCTAAATGCCGGCAAAGCCACAAGATTGATCGATTTATAGGTTACGATAATGAAAAGATTATACAGCACAATTCTGCTTTGCGCGGCGTTAATCACTGCCTGTGCCACCAGCATTACGGGGAGGCGTCAGCTTATGATCGTTTCGGAAGACTCGGCCATTGCCGCGTCTAAAGAAGCATACGTCGAAATGCTGCGGCCATATGCCGAGAAAGGCGAGATCGATAAAGATCCGGTCTTAAAGAATCGGGTCTACAAAATCACCGGGCGTTTGATTGCCCAGGCCATTAAAATTCGTCCGGAGACAAAAAACTGGGATTGGAGCATCAAGATCATCGATGATCCCGAGACAGTCAACGCATGGGCCATGGCGGGCGGGAAAATGGCTCTTTATACTGGTCTGGTAGAAAAAATCAAACCCTCCGATGACGAGCTGGCCCAGGTCCTTGGCCACGAGATCGGTCATGCTTTGGCCAAGCATTCGGCTGAAAAGATGTCGGTAGCCATGGCCAGTCAGGTCGGTGTGATGGCGGTGGGCGTCGCAACGAAGAGCAATGGATTGGCACTGACAGGTGCGTCGCTGGCCGCCGCGTTGGCAGTCCAAATGCCAAACAGCCGGATAGCAGAGTCTGAGGCGGATCGTATCGGCATCGAGTTGGCAGCCAAAGCAGGTTACAATCCTCGCGCCGCTGTCACTTTATGGCAAAAGATGGCCAAAGTCGGTGGTAAAGGTCCTCCTGAATTTCTTAGCACCCATCCGGGACCGGAAAACCGCGAAAAAAACCTCGCCTCCCTCATACCTCAAATGATGCCCTACTACGAGCAGAAGGGAGAACGTCCAGCCTACAAATTTAACTGATCCAGGTCTTTTTGGAAATAAACACTGCGCTACGCGTTGTATCAGGCTGCGCTAATTGCCATTACCACAACGATCGGTTCCGTGTCTTGTTTAACCGCTACCTTAAGGGTCGAGAGCAGGAAAAGGCGGCTAAAAGTTAACCATTTCCAAGATGATGAAAAACACTAACTCCCTATATGTGCATTATTTATTGTGTGTTTCGATATAATGGGAGATTAGCCGAACAAATTATGTCATAGAACAATGGAAAGGTGCATCTTTAAAAGATACATCTTTCAAACTTGTTGATATTAACCATTTAAAATATGTAGAGTTTTCTCTGACAAAGAGAATATAGGAAGCTCCGAGATCGCCTTAATTTCTACGATAAATTCTCTTATCAAAGGATTGGATTGGGCTGTAATATGACTATTTTATTCCAACCTACAGACAGTAATCTATATATTTGGTCTTTCGCTCTGCCAAACATCAAGCATCTCTTGCAATAATTCCCAGAAATCTCTAAAGGCTTCAGAGCATTTCTCATGCTGATCGTTTAAGTGTGGCAATATATCTTTAAGGGAAAGAGGCTTTTGCCCACCAATTCCATATGATATATTTCCGTTTTTATCTTCAATCCTGTTAATCATCCCTGACAGCCCGACCTCAATATTAGGCGGTATCATATGCTGAAAACGACCTCTGAATTCTTTTGTAATTTTTCGAAACGTTTCATCATCAATCTGATCGAGGGAGCTCTGTAACTTATCAGTTTTATAAGCGGAACCAGTGTATTCCTTAAATTTCTTTAACCATCCATATACTTGAACAAAATAAAATTTACTTCCCTTGAAATTAGTATCTTTCCAGTCTGTGTCAAAAAGGCAAGAGGTATGATGGAGAAGACTACTGACAACAAAGGCAATTCTTCCTTTGATCATATAAACGCTATTAATGATGTGTGATGCAAATGGTTCAATTATTTCAACAACAATATTGAACCTTTCCTGGTCTTCATACTGGTCTAAAACCTCGGACCATGCACCAAGCCTTATTATTTGTGAATAAAACTGATTTATTGAATTGAGGATTTCGCGAATAAACTTTTTAGCTTGAGAGGTAAATAGGAGCCATTCTGGCCCTTTCGCCAATCCGGTTGGGATATCATATTTGTCATATGATATGTAGCGTTCTATAGGATATGATGTTTGCGAAAGAAGATCATAGAATTTAGAATGAATTTCGAGGTATTCTATTTTTTCCATCATCTAATTTAGCCCTTATTGTTGCTTAGTTGCAAAAAAAACCTTAATAGATTCCGGTTCTTCGAGGAACAGCATAACGATACTGCCTTATCTGAAAAGCTCTCTCGCCACCCTCAAGTTCAAGCAACTTATCGCACATGGATATATCAGCAAAAGTTCCAGACTCCTCGATTGTGCATTTTGATTGGGATGCAACAGGATCATTTCGTATTTTGACCAGATACTCAGCATCTGCCAAAACAGGGATATTGGCATTGTGCGAAATGAAAATAACCTGGCGCTCCCTCTTGGCATCTAGAATCTTAGGGACTATCTTGTTTACGATGTAACCATAGCCAAGTTCATCCTCGGGCTGGTCTATGATCAAAGGCACACCCCTGGCCATAAGAGCCAAAGCCAGAATCGTTGAACTCTGTTCGCCAGGAGACAATTCCGTCCGTAAATCAGCGAATTTATCTGTTCCTTCTCGGCGAACCGTTATCTTTGGGACTGGTTCAGGTTCATAAACCTGCAGCTTATGCAAAGCGCAGGATTCACCTTTTATGGTGCATAAGACTTCCTGTGTGTTCTGTGTGATGTTACAGGCCCCAACTAATGTTGTGGTTCTTCCGTCAGGTTTTTTAAAGACACCTTTATCCAAAATCGCCTCGACAAGCTCAGATGGTTTGACCAAGGTGCCCACCAGGGCCAACTGTTCATCACGCCTCTGGATTTTTCGATCCTTAGACGCAATTTCCGTGCAGACATCTTTCAATAAATCAATAAAGCCCTCCGGGTCCGGGTTTTCCAGGCTAATGATGATATCAGGTCCGACGGTTTGGTTCAGCTCTACGATTTTTGAGTTGCGGGTCTGTGCAATTATCTCAGATGTTGTTTTGAACTGCCCCAAAAGGGTGTCTCTGACTTTTGTCAATGTGTCTATTTCACCCATTATCCCATTAAGCCGGGGGAAGTCCTCTCTCTCAATCTTGTCGATTTTGGCCCTTAAATTTTCAACTTTATTAAGAAGCTGTTCAGGGGAATCAAAACCTTGATTTCGTAATGTCTTGGAGATTAAGACTTTATGGGCGGCGTATTTTTCATCCCATTCATCAAAAACCGGTGAACATTCTTTCTTCAGTGTTTTAACAGAATCTTCCAATTGCTGGACTATAGAGTCAACCGATTGATTATATGTATCAATTGCGCCAGAAATTGACCTTAGCATGTCATGCAAGGCCACCTTGGTTTTATCAAAATCTAAACGGCTGATTTTCCAATTTCTCTTTAGGGCAGCTTTTTGTTTTTCACCGACGGATTCTTCCATTGATTCAATCTGGCTTTTGGCATTGTTAATCAGCGATGCCGAAGCCTGCCACAAAGTATTTCCGGTGGCTACCAGATGTTTTTCATTATCCTTCAAATCCTTCTTAAGTTGTTTAAGGCTGCCGACAGTGCCAACCAATTCTTCCGCCTGTTCATACTGAACCGCAAGTGCTTCTGCATTTATCCTAAGTTTTTCCCTTAGCCCCTCTCTCTCTTTCCGGTGCCCTGAAAGACCAGATAGGTCATCAATAAGAGAGAGCTGAGATACTACGCTTCTCCTTAAAATCCCAACATGCCCTTGAGTATAGATTTCCGGTAAGACCGATATTTCCTGCATATCCACCGGTACAAGCTCATCTTTATCGGAATTATATATCAAAGGTTCAGGACGGCTCTGAATGCTTATTACCCTTCCCGTCTTTTTATCAAATTCGGGAATGAAGGTTCTGGAGACGTAGTAGGAGTGACCATTCATGGTGAGGTATAAATCAACCTTACCATTTGGCTGGAGTATGGCATTCAACCGGCGGAGGAGAATATCAAGCTCTTCTTCACGGTCAAAAATACTCAGCACGGACAGGTCTCGTCCCAGTGCAAAGCTAATGAAATCAAATATCGCGGTTTTGCCGGAATGGTTCTCGCCGATAATGCAGCTAAAGTCTGGCGAGAAACCTACCTCCAATACATCAAAAAACCCGCCTTCAATAGTTAGGCCAAGCAGCTTATAGGTTTTTAAATCAGAAGGATAATCCTTTGATACACAGGTCCGCGGTTCACAAGTGACCTGCCTCAAACCCCGCACAGTCCTGCTTCCAACTTTTAGCCAAACAGCCCCGTTCCTAATTTCATCAGGGGTTTTAGCTTCTCCAAAAGGAATAGGTGCCAGACAGTAATCGGTTGCCGATACTATTGAAGGAGGTGCGCTGCTCAGGACATATCTGTTTTGCCATTTTCCATCATCGTCAAAGCTAATAAACTTTACCTTATCGTCATGTATTTGGATTAATCCAATATTGCCGGATTCCAGCCAGGTCATCTTGGTAGATATTTTCCTTGCCTTATCCAGGAACCCAATATCGTTGGAAAAAGGATGGGGCACAATCGTTATACCTTTGGCATCAGTAATATCGGTTAGAACCTCTGAACAGGGTTTATCTCTAACCGCATCTTTCGAGGAACCATTAACAGGAAGTTTTAACATTCCGAGAAAGTGGTTTTGTTTAGTCTCGTCGAAATCAGTGTCAAAAATTGCTATGATATGAGCACCCTCCTCCAGTGTGATCTCTATACCTGGTAGGACAAGTAGGTTACCATCTGTCCTTTTTGATGCTGCATTTTGAACGGGTTTAACGAACTTAAATGTGTTATGGTCTGTAATTGCAACGAGTGTCAAACCCGCCCTAATTGCTGCATCAACAATCATTTCGGGGTCTTGACCTGATGCATGCACATGCAAATTTACTCTATGCCAAGTAGTACCGGGAAAATCCCCCAGAAAGCCTTTCAATGTGTCTAATCTGGATTTAGGCATAATCCTCCTTTTAGTCCATTATGGCCTTTGTAAATGCATCTATCGCATCTGCGTAAAACTCAATGTTAACCTTGGTTGCCATTTCGTCGGATAGCTCGAATAATTGCTTTCGAGATGATATGGGCATCAACAGAGTCACTACCCCTTTCTCAACAGCAAGTTCTGCAACAGCAAACCCTTTGTCAAAACTGCAACCAACAAGATTGGGGAATCTATCTTTAGCTCCTTGAGCCATTTCAACAGCCACCTTATCATCTGTTTGTCGCTCCAATACCTGGTGATAAAG
>Ga0315537_1003415_pt1 | contig 11801 bp, 14 predicted proteins | sample SalMarSW160270MG_FD_203091 | JGI IMG/M metagenome (GOLD analysis project Ga0315537, IMG submission 203091) | Salt marsh sediment microbial communities from the Plum Island Ecosystem LTER, Massachusetts, United States - Salt Marsh Sediment SW1602-70 ... | reverse complement strand
GGTCCCACGGCTGGATGACGATGAGCCTGGCTTCGGGGGCGGAGATAATGGCCATCTGGTTGAGGGGGGTGGGAACGCCGGCGTAGTCTGCCTTGATGTGTTCGACTAAGGCCGGCGAGGCGTGCCCGGTGCGGATGCTGGCCAGTTCTACCTTCAAGCCCTTGGCTGAGGCTTTCATCTTTTCCTCAATATTCCATAGAGCTTGACTGACCATGTTACTTTCCGCTGTTGACCAGGGTGCCTATTTTTTCGCCGCTTACCACCCGTTCCAGGCTTTGGGGTGCCTGGAGGTCGAAGACAATTATCGGCAGCTTGTTTTCCAGACACAGTGATAGGGCGGTGGCATCCATTACATCCAGGCGCATATTGAGCGCTTCAAAGTAGTTGAGTTTATCAAATTTCTTGGCGCTGCTGTCTTTGAGGGGGTCGGCGCTGTAGATGCCGTCGACATTATGCTTGGTCATAAGCAACACCTCGGCCTCAATCTCTATGGCTCGCAGCGCTGAGGCGGTATCAGTGGTCATGTAGGGGTTGCCGGTGCCCCCGGCGAAGATAACAACCCGGCCTTTCTCCAAATGGCGAATAGCGCGGCGCCGGATATAGGGTTCGGCTACCTCCTGAATGCCTATGGCTGACTGGGTTCGGGTGGTTACTCCTTCTCTCTCCAGGGCGTCCTGGAGGGCCAGGGCATTGATTACCGTGGCCAGCATGCCGGCATAGTCGGCGGTGACCCGGTCCATTCCCTTTGCCTCCGCCTTAGCCCCGCGCCAGATGTTGCCGCCCCCAACCACAATGCCGACGCCTACCCCCATTGCCAGTACCCGTTTAATCTGCTTGGCTACCTTGGCCAGGGTGGCGGCATCGATGCCGTAGGGGGCTCCGCCACTGAAGGCTTCACCGCTGAGTTTGAGCAGGACGCGCTTGTATCTGGCAGCCCTTATTTTTGCCATTATTGTTCGCCCAGTTCGAATCTGGTAAACCGGCTTACTTTGATGTTTTCTCCTGTCCTGGCGATGGCTTCGGTAATAATTTCCTTTACGGTTTTATCCGGTTCCTTAATATCGGCTTGAAGCAGCAGGCAGGCGGCCTGGGGTTCCTCTTCGGTTTCCGGCTTGTACTCTTCCTCGGTGATGAACCGGGGGTTCATGGCGGCTACCTGCATGGCCAGGTGGTGCGCCAGCTGCTTGAACTCGTCGGTGCGGGCGACAAAATCGGTCTCGCAGTTCAGCTCAATCATGGCGCCCACCCGCCCGGCGGTGTGGATATAGGCTTCAACCAGGCCCTCAGCAGCCAGTCGCTCCGCCTTTTTGGCTGCCTTGAACAGGCTCTGTTTCTTTAAAATCTCAAGTGCCTTTTCGTTATCTCCATCGGTTTCCATGAGAGCCTTGCGGCACTGCATAATGCCGGCGCCTGACTGGTCTCTTAGCTCTTTTACCATGACGGCGGTGATTTTCAAGCTTCTGCCTCCTTGGCTTCATCCCTGGCTTCATCTCTGGCTTTATCCCTGGCTTCATCCCTGGCTTCATCCCTGGCTTTATCCCTGGCTTCATCCCTGGCTTTATCCCTGGCTTCATCCTTGCCTTCGTCGTCAGGGGTGAAAATAAGCGGTTCGCCGATTTTCATGCCCTCTGGCAAAGACACGCCCTCTCCCGTAGCCGCCCCGCCGGTTTTGCCCTCGAGGACGGCGTCGGCGATTTTGCTGCATATCAGCTTGATGGCCCTGATGGCATCGTCGTTGGCGGGAATGGGGTGGTCAATATTGGCCGGGTTGCAGTTGGTATCAACGATGGCTACCACCGGAATTCCCACCCGTTTGGCTTCGGCCAGGGCAATCTTTTCTTTGGTGGGGTCGACAATAAAGAGGGCGTCTGGCAGGTTGGTCATCTCTTTGAAACCGCCCATATGCCGGTTGAGACGCTGGATTTTCTCCCCCAATTTAAGCGCTTCCTTCTTGGGCAGGCGCTCGAATTCTCCCCTGGATTGCTGGTCTTCCAGGCGGACCAGATAGTCTATGCGGGCCTGGATGGTGGCGAAATTGGTCAGCACCCCGCCCAGCCAGCGCTGGTTGACGTAGAACATGCCGCAGCGCTGGGCTTCCTGTTCGATTGCCTCCTGGGCCTGCTTTTTGGTGCCGACGAAGAGGACGGTGCCGCCTTCGGCGGCTGTCTGCTGGATAAACTCGCAGGCTTTATCGAGCATAGCTGTGGTTTGTTCCAGGTCAATGATGTGGATGCCGTTGCGCTTGGTGAAGATGTATCTCTTCATCGCCGGGTGCCAGCGGCTGGTCTGGTGCCCGAAGTGGGCGCCGGCTTCTAAAAGCTCCTTGATAGTAGTGGTATCTGGCAAGCTTTTAACCCCTTTCCTTAGCTATTAAGCTAGCATTTATAGTCAGTTTAACAGTATAGCATAATGGCTGGTAAAGCAACAATATCGGCGGTTTGTAGCTTTCCTTTGGGGCTGGTTTGGGGCTGTGATATAATTAATAGTGACCATAAAGACGTTAGCGACTAATCGTAAGGCATATCATAACTACCACATCGGCGATAGTGTGGAGGCCGGCATTGCCCTTACCGGCACCGAGATAAAGTCTATAAGGGCCGGCAGGGTGAGTCTGGCTGATGCCTATGTCCGGCCTGAGGATGGGGAGTTGTGGCTGATGAATGCTCACATAGCCCGGTATGATGCCGGCAGCTACATGAGTCACCAGCCCACCCGGCCCCGGAAGCTGCTGCTTCACCGTAAGCAGATTGATAGCCTTACCGGCAAGGTGCAGGAGAGGGGCTTTACTTTGCTTCCCCTCCGGATATATATTAAAGATAGCCTAGCTAAGGTGGAGGTGGCTTTAGCCAGAGGTAAGAGGCTTTATGATAAGCGGGCGGCTATCGCCCGCCATGATGCGGACAGGGAGATTGAGCGGGCGATAAAGAGTCGGGGTGTGGGGAGGAGATAGCCCGCCGGGACTTTAACAATTGAACAGGGGGACGCGTGGGTTCGACAGGGGAAGTAGGTTGCAGGATTGCAAGCTGAGGTGCCGCTAACCTCATAAAACCGGCGGAAATAAATAACTGGCGAACCTGAATTCGCTTACGCAGCCTAATTTAATATAGGTTGCGCGCTCGCCTGACCTGTCCTCAATGGGTTGGGAGCGGGCGACGTTGAATTGAGGTGCCGCCATCCCGATGTTGATAGGGGTGGTGAAAGAGCTATCGACTGGTCCGGCTAAACTCGGTCAGCAGAGGCTAGCCGGGCGAGATTAAACGGCTGACTAAGCTTGTAGTATATTCTGGGCAGCTTTTCTTGGACGGGGAGTTCGACTCTCCCCCGTCTCCACCAGCCATTTAACAGCGCTGGCTTTAAATAAGCCGGCGCTTTTTTTGCTTTAAAGGGTGGTATCACTATTGGGGGCAGGTTACTTGTATGTTCCTCTGAGAGCTGCAATATTGAGTATCTTTTATAAGAGACCGTTGAATAGTAGGTCCAGGGAACCCCCTAGTGGGGGTCTGGGGGTATCCCCAGGTTGAAAAGGACTTTTCAGCACCCTATATATAGTGTTATGATATTACCAGTTGCAACTGCCTGCAACCATAATCATTCATTATTATGCGAAAGGAGGGAGCCCAATGACTTTAGAGGAACTGGAAAAGAAGGTGAGGTATCTGGAGCAGAAAGTCCAGACCCTCGAGGATATCGAGGCAATAAAGAGACTGCAGAAGGCCTATGGTTTTTACTTGGAGCGTGGGATGTATCAGGAGATAGTGGACTGCTTTTCCGATAGTCCAGATGTCACCCTGAACTGGCTGGAGGGCCAGTACCGCGGGAAGGAGGGGGTTAAAGAGTATTTCGCTTTTCTATGTAAAGAATTCTCGCCACCGCAGCTTCTGCACCAGCTGATGCAGCTTGCTGGCGTCGTTGACGTGAACGCGGACGGCGTAACAGCTCGGGGGCGGTGGTACGGTTTTGGCGGCCTCCTCTTCCCGAAGAAAATGGGCGGCCAGCGCATGTTAGCCAGCGGTATATATGAAAACGAATACGTCAAAGAGGACGGGGTGTGGAAAATACTTTCCTTCAAATGGATGATGCCTTACATAGTAGATATCCCTAGCGGATGGAACATGCCCGAGGAAATTTCTGCCTCCTTCGTGCGGGGCGAATTCCCGGGCCCTAAACCCCATATTCCCCTTGACGTCAATGACCCGCGCTACATGTCTGGCTACATCTTCCCGTTCCATTACCGGCACCCGGTCACCGGCAAGGTTACTTCAGAGAGTACACTCAATGCTGCTTTAGCAAGTAAGAAAAATAAAGCGTAGAAAGAAAAATAAGGAACTATGCAGGTGAGGTTAGAGTACTGTTCTGTGGCCAACGCTACCGCTAGGACGCTGCTTCTTGGCCATTTAGATGTTTTCGAGCCATACAAAAAGGTGCACTAGTATTTAAGGGCAATACCCTGGCAGATAGAAAGTCGTTTATCAGGAGCTTCGTTAAGGAGGTAATGACCTGCCCCCCTAAAACGATACCAGTTATAATCTCACAAATCAAGAAGCTGGTAGCAGATTTATCTCTCGATAATGCCATCCTCAAAGAAGCCTCCCGGGGAAACTTCTAAGCCCGTCCCGCAGACGTAAGATGGTGTTACAGGTATCCCGGAAGTTGGCAGTCTTGGAAAGGCGGGCATGTAAGGTACTGGACAAAGTAGTACTTATGGTGTAATATAGTCGAAGACCGATTTAACTGGGAGGCTCGGCCGTGGCAAGAATCCAAAAGAGAAAGGCAGATAACCTGCTGGTTGCGGACTGTATATTGTTTTCTATCCTCAAGATAACATCTGAGTGACGAGCCCGTCCATAGTGAATGGGCTCGTTGGCTAGTATCTCCCCCCTTTAAACCCTGAACCCGCTAAGCCTGCCTTGTCACGCCTGGTTTCTCATTAGTTAATTCCTGTTTACCGGAGTGTCTTTTTGATACCTGTCCGACCTGCCAAAGCAAAGGGAGCGGAATATGGCTAAATCGTCGATAAGAAATGAATTTGATATTGATACCGGGCAGGTACTGAAGCATATGGGCTACGGCACCGATGGTGTGCCGTCGGCGCGGATTGAGTCTCTGGTCCAGGAGTATGCCGATAACATTTGCCATCTTATTGAACCGTCTTATTCGTACGTCATCAGGGATATCAATGCGGTGCGGGGGTCGCGGGTTTTTATCGAGGGTTCGATTACCTTCCGCAGCAATATTATTGCCCAGCTGCTTAAGGATTGCCCGAAGGTTGCCGTGTTCGTGCTGACCGTGGGCGGGCGCCTGGGGGAGGTAGTCCGCCAGCTATCTGAAGACGGTCTTATGGTTCAGGCCGCCGTGCTGGATGCCATAGGCTCGGATACGGCTGAGACTTTAGCCCATGTGGTGCAGGATATTATAGCCACAGAGGCGGAGGCGGAGGGGCTGGGCATAAGCCTGCGCTTTAGCCCCGGCTATTGCGATTGGAGAGTTAGCCAGCAGAAGATGGTCTTCCGGGCGATGGGCGGCGATACTGCCGGTGTGCGGTTAACCGGCGGCTGCTTAATGATTCCGCAAAAGTCGATATCGGGCATTATTGGTATTGGTTCCGCCGATAAGGTGGGGAGTTATAACCCGTGCTTAACCTGTGATAAACGCGATTGTAGGGGTAGAAGATAGACCCAGGTTATTATTTGAGTTGCCTGTTGTGGTGAGACGATGGATACTCCCCGGGATAGCCAGCGTTATATGGATTGAGATAGGCTGGTAATCAAGAGAACTGAGAATGGCCGAGGATATAATAAGCTTAATTCGGGAGAATGTTATCCAGGGGAGAGTGAGCCGGGATGACGAGGGTCTGGACGGGGGTATGGTGGGTCAGCCCGGAGTGACCGAGCTTGTCGAGAAGGCCCTGGCTAAGCGCCTGAATATCCGGGATATAATTAATAAAGGGCTGACCGATGCCATGCACCTGGTGGGGCAGAAGTTTGAGCAGAAGGAATACTACATCCCTGATATGCTGGCCTCGGCTGAGGCGGTGGGGGCGGCTATGAAGCTGCTGGAGCCTCACCTCGCCCAGAGTGGCATCAAGCCCAAGGGCAAAGTGCTTTTAGCCACGGTAAAAGGCGACCTCCACGATATCGGCAAGAATATAGTTAAGATACTGCTCCGCGGCGCCGGCTACACCGTCAAGGATTTGGGCAATGATGTGGAGCCCCAGAGCATCGTCAATGCGGTGAGGGCGGAAACCCCCCAGTTTCTGGGGCTATCGGCGCTGCTCACCAGCACCATGGTCAACATGAGGGATACCATCCAGGCATTGGAGGAAAGCGGCCTGAGGGATAAGGTTAAGGTTATCATCGGGGGGGCGCCGGTCTCGGAGGAGTATGCTAGGAGTATAGGTGCCGATGGCTATGGTTCTGACGGTTTTCAGGCCATCAAGGAGCTGGATTCTTTTCGACAGGCGAAAACTAGTTGAGATACAGCCTGCAGAGAAAGAGGTTTCTTAACCGGCTGCTTTTACCTTAATGGGGGGAAGTGGCGACCCCGGGGGGATTCGAACCCCCGATCTCCACCGTGACAGGGTGGCATGTTAGACCGCTACACCACGGGGCCTTTATTTTGTGAAGTGGTCACGGGTCAGTAGTGGGACCCTTTAGCCAACAGCCAAAGTCTATCAGGGGGTGTGCTATCGTGTCAAGCTGGCTGGGGGTTTATTCCAAGGTGTTGTTTGCATTTCTTTATGTGTGTTATAATGTCTCACCAAGTTGATAGAGGGGAATATGACAGCTCAAGAAGATAAGAAGCTCCGTGATTACGAACTGGTGGTGATTATCAGTCCGGAGGTGGCCCAGGAGGCCACCGATGGCATAGTTGATGGCGTAAGTCGTTTTATTACTGGCAATGGCGGCACTGTTTCTGCTGTTGAGCCTTGGGGCAAAAAAAAACTAGCGTATCCGATAAAGCATTTTATGGAGGGTAGCTATGTGTTGACTAGGTTCAGAATGCAGCCCAAGTTCAGTAGACAGCTGGAAGCAAGCCTGCAGATTTCTGAGGATGTTCTGCGACATTTGTTAGTTAATCTTGAGTAGGAAGTCAGAGAGGGTTTGTTTTTGGTTGGTTTGGAGAAGGGCGGAAGGAGTTTAGGGCGATGTTGACCTTGAACAAAGTGATGATTATAGGAAATGTTGGCACTGACCCTGAGATGCGCTTTACCCCTAATGGCAATCCGGTGACCTCGTTCCGTGTGGCTACTAACTGGGTTTATACGACCCCCGAAGGTGAGCGTAAGCAGGAGACGGAGTGGTTTACCGTGGTCGCCTGGAACAGGCTAGCCGAAAACTGCAACCAGTTTTTGACTAAAGGCCAGCGTGTTTACGCTGAGGGCAGGCTGCGCACGCGTGCCTGGGAAGGTCAGGATGGACAGCGGCGCTCGCGAAGTGAAGTGATAGCTAACCGGGTGCTCTTTCTAGATAAGCAAGCATTGGCACCTCTTCCCGTTGAGGGAGCTGAGGAAGCTGCTCACGCCGAACCGGAACCGGAAGACATTACATTTCCTGAAGAAAGCTAGAGTTCGGTAATTTTATTAGAAGGGTTTAGGTGATTTATTTATGGCTGGACACAATTCTGCCGAGCCAGAGGGAAGGAGACGAGGTAGGGGAAGGTATATACCCAGGCGCAAGCATTGCTCTTTTTGTATGGATAGTGTAGAGGTGATAGACTACAAGGAGCCGGTTAAGCTGCGCCGCTACATATCGGATAGGGGAAAGATTGAGCCCCGCCGTAAAACCGGTAACTGCGCCAAGCATCAACGTGCCATGGCGGAGGCGATAAAGAGGGCGAGGTACCTGGCTCTGCTGCCGTATGTACCCGAGCATATTCATAAAACTGGTGGCGTTGGTATACGCGATTAGTCTGGCGGCGGGGGAAACTCATCCCCATAAAGTGCCCCCAAGTTTCGTTTCCGCGGGTGTTTTCTTTATCGAGGGGAGATGGTTTTTAGCGGTAAGCCCGACAGGATTCCCCTCGCATTGACACTCCAGAGACGGCAGAAGTATAATCATTCTAATCTAGCAGGGAGTTATTGTGCCCAAGAGGACTTATCAACCGAAGAAGATTCCCAGGAAGCGCGAGCACGGCTTTCGGGCAAGAATGAGCACCCGAGGTGGGCGAGCTGTCTTGAAAGCAAGGCGACTAAAGGGACGGCAGCGATTGACCGTGGTGTGACCATGCGGGGAAGAGAATACCTGACTAAGTCAGAGCAGTATGCTGTGGTTTATGAGAAGGGTAGCTCGTGGACGAACGGTAAGGTGGTGATGAAGGCGCTGCCTAATGGCCTTGCCTGGTCCCGGTATGGCTTTTCGGTGGGGCGGCGGGTAGGTGGGGCGGTGGTGAGAAACCGGCTAAAGCGCCGGCTCCGGGAAGTCTTGCGCTTGGTACCGCTCGAGCCGGGATGGGATATTATCTTTATCGCTCGCCCTCCGGCCGCCGCTGCAGATTTCGCCGGCCTGGGGAAATCGGTTGAGGGTCTGCTGTTCCGGGCTGGATTATTAATGAGGGAAAATGAAAAGGCTTGCCTTAGAGTTAATTAAACTTTACCAATCTACCCTGTCCCAGGTTATGCCGCCTAACTGCCGTTTTACCCCCTCTTGCTCTCAATATACCTACGAAGCTATCTCCAGGTTTGGCTTGTTTAAGGGGGTTTGGTTGGGAGCCAGGCGGATAGCCCGCTGCCACCCGTTAAATTCCGGCGGCTATGACCCGGTACCCTCATCGTGGAGGATTAGATAAGTGAGGATTAGAAATAACTCCGTACTGGCGAGTAAGCTTGTTCTGCTGATGGCTTTGTTCCTGGTGGGGCTGACCGTTTTGGGCTGCGTTGGCATTAAGAGTACCCCTGAGGGTGGTTCGGGGGGGACGGTGGCCGAGGGCACTCTGTTTTTGTCTCCGGTGGTAAAGCAGCCTGGCGGCTTTGGTTGTACTCCTGCGGCCGTGAACGGTAAGCTGGTGGCGTTGAGCTCCGCCGATGGCACCCGCTTCTGGGAGGTCACTCTGGAGGGTTCGAGGGCAAGCGGTGGTTTCGGCTGTTCGCAGTCAGCGTCCCCGGCGGCTATCTATGGTAGTCCGGCGGTGGCCGGAGAGCTGGTTTACGTTGGCGGCTACAATGGCAAGATTTACGCCATAAACATCTCTTCGGGGGCGTTAAGGTGGGTATATCCCCGTGAGGGCACTCTGGAGCCCATCGTTGGGGGCGTGATAGTCGCCCTGGACAGGGTCTATTTTGGCGATGCTGATGGCAAGGTCTACGCCCTGGATGCCGCCACTGGTGATGAGCAGTGGGAGGTTGCCCTGGGGGGTAAAATCTGGGCAACGCCGGCGGTTAGCGGTGAGACGCTGTACATCGGGTGCTTTGATAAGAAACTCTACGCCTTAAGCGCTGTCGACGGCAGCCAGCAGTGGGATTATGAGACTGAGGGGGCTATCGCCTCTACCCCGCTGGTCTATAACGATATGGTTTACATCGGCTCCTTTGACCGCTATTTTTACGCTTTGGATGCGACCAGCGGCGGATTGGAGTGGAAATTTCTGGCGGATAGATGGTTCTGGACAAAAGCGCTGGTTTATGACGGTGCCATCTATGTCGGCTGTTTTGACGGCAGGGTTTATGCCCTGGGGGCGGAGAATGGGCAGGAACTGGCTGCCTTGGACGTGGGGAGTGCGGTTTATTCCTGGCCGGTTCTGGTTGACGATAGGGTTATCGTCGTCAATGGAGAAGGTGAAATATACGCCATAGATACGGCCAGTAACCAGGAAACGCTGTTAGCTGACATTGAAGAAGCGGTGTACGCTCCGCTTTCTGCTGAGGGCGGCGTTATCTATGTTTACAGCCAGAAGCAAAACCTTCACGCCCTGAATGCCGATTCCGGGGTGGAGCTGTGGAATCTGACCATTAAGTAGTAAGCGAGGTCTGGTTTTAGTGGGTATCGGGGATATCTGGAATTTAATCGCCATGCAGCCAATGATAAACACCCTCATTGTGCTGACTAGTTATCTTTTCAACAACTTCGGGGTGGCGATTATCGTGCTGACTCTGGCGGTTAACGGCGCGATGTTCCCCCTCACTCTGAAGCAGGTCCGCGCCTCCAAGGCGATGCAGGACCTCCAGCCCAAGATTGCCGAGCTTCAGAAGAAGTATGCCAAGGATAAGGATAAGCTGGCCAGAGAGCAGATGAGGCTCTTTAAGGAATCGGGGGTGAGCCCGGCTGGCTGCCTGTTGCCCCTGGTAATCCAGATGCCCATATGGATAGCCCTGTTCCAGTCGATAATGCGGGTTCTGGCGGTAATACCGGAAAATCTGGTGGGGCTATCTGATTACCTTTATTCCTGGCCAATAGTATATTCCACGCTGCCGCTGGAGAATAACTTTCTCTGGTTGAACCTGGCTACCGGCGATATATTTCTGGCGTTGCTGGTGGGGGGAACAATGTGGGTGCAGCAGAAGATGGTGATGTCGCCCACCGCTGACCCCAAGCAGCAATCGCAGAGCAACATGATGCTGTGGATGATGCCCATCTTTTTTGCCTACCTGACTTTGTCGTTTCCCAGCGGGTTGGCTCTTTTCTGGGTGACTTCCAATGTCTTCCGAATCGGTATGCAGTATTTTATCGGCGGGTGGGGAGGTCTGGTTAAGTCGGCGCCCGCAAAGCCGACGGGCCGGGATAGAAAGTATAAGGAACGCATTGCCCAGGTAGAGGAATTCCCTAAGTTAGAGGAATTGCCTGAAGGTGGTGCTGATATTGTTGTGCCGACTTCGACACAGGAAGAAGGTTCGAGCGATGAAGAGTCTGGAGATAAGCGCCCCGACGGTGGAGGAGGCTATACGAAAAGCCTTAGATCAACTAAACGTAAGCCGAGAAGAGGTCGAGGTCACCGTAGTAAAAGAGGGTAGGTCGGGCATTCTGGGGTTGGGGGCTGAAGAAGCGACGGTCAGGGTGAGTTCTTTGGTGATGGAACCGGAGGAGAGAAACAAAGTAGCTGAGATAGCCAGGGAGGCTCTGGAGAGCCTTCTGGTTCGGCTGGGGGTGGAGGCATCGGCAGTGTCTGAAGCCAAGTCTCCCTTTGAGCAGGGCACCGAGGCGTCTGAGGTCATCACTATTAACGTGACCGGTGACGACCTGGGTATCCTGATTGGGCGGCGGGGGCAGACTCTGGCGGCTCTGCAGCATGTGGTCCGGCTTATCGTGGCTCATCAGATGAAGGCTCGGGTGCCCATAGTTATTGATGTGGAAGGGTATAAACAACGGCGCTACAGCGCCTTGCAGGCTCTGGCCTGGCGGATGGCGGAGCAGGTGAAGGAGAGGAAGAAGCAGTTTGCCCTGGAGCCGATGCCGGCTTATGAGCGGCGTATTGTCCACCTGGCTCTGGCTGATGACCCCGATGTTATAACCGAAAGCACTGGTGTGGGTGAGGTTCGTAAGGTGGTTATTATGCCCAAGCCGCCGCAGCCGGCTTAGCTTGAATTGATTTATTTACTGGCGAGCCTGAATAAACGAATATGATTAGCGCTGACATGACTTGCCTTATAGTGGCAGGTTTCTTAATATGAGGAGTTTTTGGGATGTTCCAGCCGGTAAATAGCAGGACGAGTTTTCCCCAGCTTGAAGAGAAGATATTGGGCTTGTGGAGGAGTAAGAACGTCTTTGCGCGGAGCGTGGAGGCCCGGCGGGACGGGTGCCGCTTTGTCTTGTACGAGGGACCACCGACGGCTAACGGCAGCCCCGGGATACATCATGTGCTTGCCCGGGTAT
>Ga0315537_1003414_pt1 | contig 11802 bp, 9 predicted proteins | sample SalMarSW160270MG_FD_203091 | JGI IMG/M metagenome (GOLD analysis project Ga0315537, IMG submission 203091) | Salt marsh sediment microbial communities from the Plum Island Ecosystem LTER, Massachusetts, United States - Salt Marsh Sediment SW1602-70 ... | reverse complement strand
AAGGCATGGGCTACGATGTCAGCTCCTGTCTTCTCATCTCCGGTTGACTTCAATCCCTTCACCGCGTCGATGCACCTAATCAGCGCCACTCCGCCGCCGGGCACAATTCCTTCCTCTATTGCCGCCCGCGTCGCGTGAAGAGCATCTTCTATCCGTGCCTTTCTCTCCTTCATTTCCGCTTCACTCGCTCCGCCGACGTTTATCTGTGCCACGCCACCCGTCAGCTTCGCCAGCCGCTCCTGAAGCTTCTCCTTGTCGTAATCGCTTGTAGTCTTTTCCGCCTCGGCCTGTATTTGTTTTATCCTGCCCTTAATTGCGTCTTCGCTTCCGGCGCCTTCGACGATAATCGTATTGTCCCCGTCTATCGTCACTTTCTTTGCCCGGCCCAACTGCTTGACGCTTATGTTCTCAAGCTCGATACCCAAATCCTTGAATATCGGCTCGGCCCCCGTCAGTGTTGCGATATCTTCGAGCATTGCCTTGCGTCTGTCGCCGTATCCCGGCGCCTTTACCGCTGCGCACTGAATAATGCCCTTCAATTTATTAACCACCAATGTCGCCAGGGCCTCGCTTTCAACATCCTCAGCGATAATAAGCAATGCCCGTTTTGCCTTTGCCACCTTCTCCAATAACGGCACGAACTTCGCCACGTTGCTTATCTTGTCCTCGTAAACCAATATCAGGGGCTTGTCTAATTCACAGGTCATAGTTTCCGGATTGGTCACGAAATGAGGCGACAGATACCCTCTGTCAAACTGCATTCCCTCCACGTAATCAATCGTGGTTTTGAGCCCCTTGCCGTCCTCGACGGTAATCACCCCGTCTTTGCCAAGCCGCATAAACGCATCCGCCATGGTGCTGCCGATCTCGGCGTCATTATTCGCAGATATCATCGCCACGTTTGCAATGTCCGTTTTTTTGCTGATATCTACCGGCTTTGCCAGCGTCTTTAGCTTCTCCACGACCACCCTGACCGCTTCCTGCATCCCGCGATTGAGCGCCATGGCGTCGGCGCCGGCCGCGAGGTTTCGACACGCCTCTTTGAACATTGCCTCGGTCAGCACCGTCGCCGTCGTCGTCCCGTCGCCGGCAATCTTGGACGTCTTGCTCGCCGCCTCCTTGACAAGCTTGGCGCCCATATTTTCCGTCTTGTCTGAAAGCTCGACTTCTTCGGCCACCGTTACGCCGTCTTTGGTTACGGTCGGCCCGCCCCAGCTTTTGTCGATGATTGCATTGCGTCCCCTCGGCCCCAGCGTTGCCTTTACCGCCGCCGCTAATTTCTCCACGCCCTTCAATAACGCCTTTCGGGCCTCGACGTCAAACGCCAACTCTTTCACTGCCATTGCCTGCTCTCCTTATCAATCAGTATCAAAACCCTGTCTGGTTTTTTCCCCAAATGTATTAAAACCTGCAAATGATATACCAATACTGCCCATAACGCCAGCCCCTTGTTCTAACCTCTTATCAGACAAGATGTTAAATTAAATATGCCGACTCTTGTTCTTCCTTGCCCAAACCACTTTTGGCAGTCCGGCTGCGCCACCCCTGGCCAATCTGACAGTTTATACACGCTGCGCAAGACGCACAACACACGACTTGCTATAATCTCCGGATGCTATCCGAGCAATTGAAGAATATTTACGACCTGCTTTTTGAGCGTTTCGGACCGCAGGACTGGTGGCCGGGGGATACGCCTTTTGAAATCATCATCGGCGCAATACTGACCCAGAACACAAACTGGACCAACGTCGAAAAGGCAATCGCAAATTTGAAAAAAGCAGGTGTCCTTTCCTCCGATAAACTCCATAAGCTCGATATCAAAAAACTTGCTGAACTGATTCGACCCGCCGGCTATTTCAACATAAAGGCAAAACGACTGAAAAGCTTCCTCGACTGGCTGTTTGAAAATTACGAGGGCACACTGAAAAATCTCGAAAAAATCCCCACCGACCGGCTTCGCCGTGAATTGCTCTCTATCAAAGGCGTCGGCCCCGAAACCGCCGACTCAATCCTGCTTTACGCCTTCGAAAGGCCCGTCTTCGTCATCGATGCCTACACCGCCCGAATATGCCTTCGCCATCACCTGATTGACAAAGACGCCGACTATCACCGGATTCAGGAACTTTTCGAATCGAATCTCGCAGCCGATGTTCAGTTGTTCAACGAATATCACGCGCTTTTGGTCCGCTTAGGCAAGGACTTCTGCAAACCAACGCCACGATGTGAGGATTGCCCCCTTAATAAATTGCCGCATAGCGTATAACATCTAATGTTTGTTCACTCTCGCTTAAGGCAGGGGAATTAATCTGCAGGGCTAAACGAAGACGAAGAGTTAATGTCGGTAGTTGTTGACTGTTCGGAGGTTGTTTTATTTCGTCCTTCTATTTCCGCAAGCAAGCTCGCGGCCGCCTCGTCATTCTGGTCCGCTTTCAGGACGTAATGCACGTGTGGCAGGGCCTCCTGAGCTCGGCCCGTCCGATACAGAGCAAAAGCGAGATACAGCCGGGCGTCTCTCGAACTGGGATTAAGCTTCACCGCTTTGGCGAAGTGCTGAACAGATTCCGCAAAGCGGCCCTGTTTCAGCAGGCAAAGCCCGAGGTTGAACTGAGCATCGGTAAAATCCGGAGACAAATTCACTGCCTGCTTAAGACAACCTTCTGCATCCCGCAGCAGTCCCGCGTTTACATGCATAATGCCGAGCTTGTTCAGGACCGACGTGTTTTTCGGGTCGAGCTTTAGTATCCGCTCATATACAGGCGCTGTCCCCTGGACGCCGCCCGGCCCGCAGGCCCTTAGCTTCGCAAGAAAATACAGGGCCTGCAGATTGTCACAGTAGATATCCGCAAGCTTATCAACGTAGTTCGGCAACTGCTCATATATATGATGCATCTGTCGATATCGCACGTCATCCGGCAGGACGGCGTATGCCTTTTCTAATTGCCCCAGCAGGACCAATCGATTGACCTCGGCCCGCATAGCGAGCCGTTCTCGCAATTCGTTTGCTTCCTGCTCGCTGCCCGTCTCAGTCAGGTAATTCGAGACATCCTCCATCAGCTCGATGAAGTCCGCGTTACTAAATAAAGCGCCTCGAGTGTAGCGTGTCTCATACTGGGTGAAGGGCAGGTCATCTGTATTGACAGGTCCCTCGCCTGCCCATTGTCGTAACGCCGCTTCCGCGCAAAGGAAAGCGTCGAGAAAACCTGCGACGGTATGCAGGCCGAACGGCTCGAGGTCCCTGCGCACCGCTTCGGCGCTTAGTCGCCGGCGCAGCTTAGAGACATCTATTTTCAGCGGCTGCGGCGTCGCGACGAGAAGCGAATAAGTTCCGCTGCGGCCTTGTTCGTCTATTCCGTGAGTAATCCACAAGCTGGTGTGAGGAAATACGGACAGAAAAGTTCGCACTATAATCTTGAATTCCGCCGTGCGCAGCCCGTGCGTCGGCACCCACTCGACGAAGACACCGTCATCCGTCAAATGCTCGCGAACCAGGAGATAAAACTCCTGTGTATACAGCACCCAGCTGTCGCCGCTCTTGGGATGGGTGGAATCCGAAACAATCACCGGCCACTTGCGCTGCGACATCATTATATAGTTGCGCCCGTCGTCTATAACGACATGCGCCTTCGGGTTTGACAACAGCCCATTGTTTTCCTCCGACAGCAGCTTTGCCGCCTTCACTACGCTGCTTTCGAGGTCCACGATTGTCAGGTGTTTGACCTCAGGTATCTGCGACGTCGCCCCCGCAGCAACGCCGCCGCCGAAGCATATCATCAGCACCTCGTCCGGGTTGGCGTGGAGCATCGGGCCCAGGTCGCCTATCATTTTGAAACAGAGCTTATGCGGGTAAAGCAAGGGCACCTCACCCACGCCGTTAATGTAAACGGTACAGCAATTATTCGCGCGGTCGCGCGTCACGATTGCTGTGCCGGTCCTGCCTTCGCTGTAGAACATAATGTCGGTGTGCTTACCCAGACAGAAGTCCGTTGCCAGGAACACACGCTGACACAAATTCGACGGCACTACGACAAAAAAGATGACCAAAGCCGCGGCATATACACCGGCCACACTCACAGCAATTCGTCGATTCTGTTCCTCGCCGCTCGACAGCACCGCCAGGCCCATAACGCCATACAGCACTGATACCAGCATTATGCTTTTCTGGATGCCCAACGTGGGCACTAATACAAACACCGGCAAAAGCGAACCCAGCACAGTTCCAGCCGTATTGACAGCGAAAAGCACACCAACCCGCCGGCCGAGCGTCTGCACGTGGCGACCATACACCACGCATAACAGCGGAAACGCCACACCCATCAGAACCGTCGGAACCGACACGGTCATAAAAGCCAACTCCTTCAGCCCCATCGGCCGGGGCGGCCCCCCCGCAAATATAAGCGCGCCGACTGCAAACATCGCCGGGACCGATACGGCCAGCATCACCTCCACTATGCCCAGCGCCCTTACGGGCCGGCGAATCCACCTCGCCAGCAGGATGAAAATCAATCCGCCCAATCCGAGGCCGAGCAGGTAAAAACACAGAATGGTCGGAAACACATAAGTCGAATTGACCAGAAACGACATATATCGAATCCAGAGGACCTCACACGCCAGCCCTCCGAGGCCGTTCAGAAACGCCACAGCCAAGAGTAGCGCCCCGCCAACCGCCGGCTCGCCTCGCTTCCCGTCTCGCCTTCGGCTTGCCGAGGCGGACGCAGGCAAAGCGGCCTCTTCATTTTTAGCAACGGCCCGCTGGCCCTTAGAGGAGACAACAGCACGCGATATCGGTATCGACAGGACTATGGCGGCAACGGCTATCGCAAAATTGACGCCGACGGCCATCAGGTTTGTCTGGCGTAAACCGAGCGTGCCCGCCGTCCAGAATCCCGCCGAGAGACAACCGAAAGCGGCGCCGAGCGTGTTCAGGCAATACAACGCACCGATTCGTGAACCTATAAATCGGTCGGACTCCGTCACTGCACGCACCAGCAAAGGCAGAGTCATCCCCATCAAAAAACAGGGCACCACCAGTATTGCGAAAGATAATCCGAACCGCTCCAGCATGCTTACCAGCAATGACTCCGGCGACAGCGCCGCAAGCGTCGGCACAATCACCCTGAGCCAGCCGAGCAACAACGGAACTGCCAGCGCCCAACCGGCAACCGCCACCTCGACCAATCCGAAAAGTCCCGCACGATTCGAAACACGGTCCGCCAGTCGGCCTCCGAAAAGCCCCCCGAGCCCCAGCCCTGTCATATACGCACAGAGCACAATGCTGATGGCATAAGGGCTGTTGCCGAAAACCGTCACAAATTGCCGGCTCCAGAGCACTTCGAAAACCAGCGCCGTGGCGCCCGACAGGAAAAAGCACGCATAGATACCGGCACGCAACAATGCAGGATAAAAACGACGAAAAAACGTATTATAAGATGCCTTTAAAACGGCGAAAGCCGTGTCCTGTCCGCCAATGTTCCCCTGCTCCTGTGAACTCTTGGGACTATACACTGGGTTAACCTCTCACCCCAAAGTATCATCCTGATAAATCCCATTCCTTTCAGACGTATGCTACTATACCGTGATTAAATCGAATTTGCAAGGAGAAAAACAGTACGATATATAAAGCAAATCCAAAAAATCGGACTTATACTCAGCGTCCCTCAAAGCACAGCATACTACCGCCGGGCCGGTTTAAGTAAATACGGCTGACGTGAACCTGCTTATCGTTATGGGAGAGTCTTGCCGCTGACTTTATTTTATTTAGAGTGCTTTTTCCTTAATTCGTCGAGGTATTTGGCCGCGGCATCTTTACCGCCTAATCCGAACGCAAGCGCCAAACCGAGGCAGACGCCGCCGAGGATGATATTGAACGTAGCCGTCACCAGAAGCGTGGCAATACCAAGCTCACCCAGCGCAATAGTCACCGCGAAAATTATAATCGCCCACCGGCTTACCCCGGCATACAGCTCCGGCCTGGGCAGATTTGCGTTGCCGGCAGCTGTCTGAACTATCCCTGACACGAAGCTCGCCAGAAACATCGCTACCACCAGCACAAACAGCGCCGCTATCACGTTCGGAACATATGCGAATAAGCTCGCAAGAACGCTCGATGCCACCGGAAGACCAAGGGCATTGACTACCATTACCAGTACCATAATAATTACCAGCCAGTAAACCAGGCCGCTTATAAGCGCGCTGGCGGTAATCTTCAGGTCTCCTTTCTTCAGAATTCCCGTTATGCCCGCCTTGTCCGCCAGAACGTCGAAGCGGACTGCCTTGAGCACCGTTTCAATGAGCCGTTTGATTATCCTGGCCACTATCCAGCCCACTACCAGGATTATCAACGCACCCAGCAAAGTGGGGAGATAACCCAGTATTTTTGTGAGCATTTCGCGAATCGGCGAAATTATTAAACTTTCCCATCCTGATTCAGCTTCCATTTTCTTTACCTCCAAATTAAGGGGTTAATATTAGATGCCGTTTTGAAATGATAGAAACATATGACAGGCGCATTGTTTGTCATGCCGTAAACTCCCTTATTTCTTTTTTTGCAATTTTACTAATACTTCGCCGACCGTCAACACAATTCCGCCCGCATTTTTCCGGCTCGCCTGCCCTGATATTTCCCGGGCCGGGGATTTTTGTTTGCGCCGGCGAAGAATCCCGGTTGCAGGGGTTCCCTTCCAAATGATTGCCGTGACAAGCAGTGCCATACGATAAGGATATCAGCTACTTTACCAGTTTTGCGATTTGTTTGAAGTGGGGATGGTCGGCGGTTTTCAAGATTTCGAATAAGGCCATTTCAGTAGAGCTTATACGGGCGCCAGCGGAAGCCATTCGATTCAGGCCGATTTGCTTATTGTCGAGCGTCCTTGACGAGACGGCGTCAGCTATCACATTCACCTCATAATCCTTCGACAGCAAATCGATTGCGGTCTGATATATGCAGACGTGGGTTTCTATGCCGGTAAGCATTACCTGTTTGCGGCCGAGCAGGTCAAGTTTTTTGTTAAACTCGTCGCAGAGGCAGCAATTGAAACAGGATTTATTTATCGGCCGGCTGTCCGTCAGCAGCTCCGCGATTTCCGGGACGGTCGGGCCTAACGCTGCGGGGACCTGCTGACACCACAGTATGGGGATATCGAGGATTTTGGCGGATTGAACAAGAATGCGGATATTTTTGAAGAGGTTGTCTTTGTCGTGCATTAACCGGGCGAGCTTACCCTGAACATCCACGACGACCAGTAAAGAGTTTTTTTCGTCGAGCATTGCTTTAGGGACGGCGGTCATTTATGTCCGGCGACGACGATAGTTAAATCCACCCGCAGTTGCTCCGAGGCATCCCTGGGCATCTCCGCAACGCGTTTTTCACCCGAGGTCAGGACAGGCCTGGGGATAGTGGTCAGCTCAGGATAATCACGTCCCACAAGCGCCAGCACTCGCTGGGCGGGGGAAAGCTGCTCGATACTGTTTAGCATCGCAAAATCCTTTGCCAGTCTGATTTGCCCGTCCGTCGTATCCTGATTTGCAATTTCGGTAACCTGCTCCGGCTGGACGGATTCGACCGTGACTTGCTGCCCTACGCCGATGTGCACAACAAACGTGGCCGAATCGAATTTTGTCCAGGCAGGCGCCAAATCGGAGACGAGCGTTTCGAGGCCCTTCCTGCTGCAAACGACCCTGTAAATACTTCGACCGGGATTGTCTTTTATTGTATCGAATTTCAGCCAGGGGCTTTCGCCGAGCAGCTTGTTGACGAAGGCATCAACGGCGACAAAGTCGGTGGTCTGCAACTGGAGCGAGTAAAATCCGACGCCCGCCTTGTCCCCGGCGGCAACGGTTTTTTCCGTCTCCGCGGGCGACACCTGCGGCGCTGTCGTCTCGACCGGCCGGGGCTTGACTGCAACCGTCCCCGGCGTCATTTTTCCCGGCCCGCCTCGACTCGCCCGCAAGTCGGGCGAGGCGGGCCCGACTATCTGATAAATAACCGCAATCAGCAGTCCTGCAAGGCCGATTATAACCGACGCGGCGAGGACCTGACGAACAAGCAGATGCCGTGCCCCCTGCCGGGCATTGTCCTGTCCGTCTGCAACGGCCGTTTTGTAGTGCAGCGATTCCTGAATACCGGCAATGACCTCCGCCGGCGGCTCGGCGGGCGGCAAAGCAGACACTAACAGCCGGCATCGCTCAAGGTCCCGCAGCCGACGAGCCACGTCCTTATCTTTGCCGACAAGCCGCTGCACCTCCGTCTGCTCACGCGCCGACAACTCGCCGTCGAGGTAACTATTCAGCAGCTCTTCTATTTTTTGTTCCTTTTCGAAGTTCATCGCAAAAAGGCCTCCAAAATCTGCCTCAATGCAGCCCTTGCCCGGCTAAGGCGGCTTTTGACCGTTCCAAGCTCCACGGCCAGCACGTCCGCAATTTGGGCGTAATCCATACCTTCGATATCCCGCAGCACGATAATGGTTCTGTGCTCATCGTCGAGCTTTGCAAGGGCGTTTTGAACAATTTCACACAATTCCCTGTTTTCCGCGACATCAGCGGGTGTCGGCGTCTTATCATCCCGAAGCACATCGGCCAACGCGCGCCTGCCCTGCTCATCGGCAGCAGCGACGGGGGCATTTAGGGATGAGAAACCAACCGCCGCCTTTCTTTTACGGTAGTTCAGCGTCAGGTTGACCGCAATCCGGAACGCCCAGGTGTAAAAGGAGCTGCGGCCTTCGAATCCTTTGATGTTCTCTATTATTTTGACAAATGTGTCCTGGGTAAGTTCCGCGGCGTCATCGGGATTTGCACAAATCTTCAAAGTGAGGTTGTAGATGCGGCCCTGGTATTTGCCGACGAGCCGGTCGAGCGCCCCGGTGTCTCCCAGCCGCCACTTCTGAACCAAAACCTCGTCTTCAACATTTATATGCCGTTGATGTGCCACTTATTCGGCCCTTTATCAGACGTATCCAATCCCAAAGCTCCCCTGCAACACAGATACTATTCAACCCAGGGCATATAATCACAGATTAGATTGTTTTGGTCAATCGAATTTGCGGATGCTCCCGCTGCTGTCTTGCGACAGCAAGACGCGAGGGATGTGCTATGCAAAAACAACCTGATACCGGGCGGGATCGCGGATTGCCTTTACTTGGGGCTGGAGCCGGGACAACTGGTCGCTGAGGCGATTTTTTATTGTCGCCATATCTTCGGCGGTTTTGAAAGACTGCAGTAAATCGTCGGGCTGTGCACCAAACGAAGAAACGACGTCTTTTTCATAAAACTGGCCGCCAATCCTTTTGACCGACTTTCTTCCCGGCCGGGATTGCTTGTCGGGGGAGGTCTTGGACAATTCCCTGTCGCCATATTTCACAATTTTATAGACGATATCAATCGACGGTGCATAGCGTGAAACCGCAAATCGCGTTCCTATCCCTATGCCGTCAATCTCAGCACCGTTGGCAAGCAAATCTTTTATTTTGAATTCGTCGAGGTCTCCGCTAACGAATATCTTCAGAAAGCCGACGCCCTGCTGCTCAAAATAGCTTCTGGCGAACTTCGAAAGCTTGACTACGTAGCCGCTGTCAATCCTGATGCCGGCCACCTTGACGCCTTTTTCCTTATAAAGCTCGGCAGCGACGAACGCTGCCTTTTTGATTCCTTCGAGGGGGTCATAGGTATCGATAAGAAAAATCGCTTTTTCGCCGTAGAGGTGGGCGTAATTAATGAAGCTGTCCTGCTCTGATTCGTGGACCTCGACGAAGGAATGGGCCATTGTGCCGGTGCAGGCGAAATCGAGCATGCGGGCGGCATACAGGTTACTGGTCGCCTTGAATCCCGCCATTTGTCCGGCCCTGGCCGCACGGACGCTTGCCACAGGCCCCTGCGAGCGGCGCAAACCAAAATCGACGACATCCACGCCGCCGGCCGCAGAGATGGTCCTGGCGGCCACGGTCGCCGATATAATCGAAAAACCCAAGACGTTCAGAACACAGCTTTCGATTAACTGCGCGGAAATCAGATTCCCCTCGACCTCCAGCGCCGGTTCATCGGGGAAAAACACCGAACCTTCGGGCAGTGCCCTCATACGGACGTCCACTTTCGCATTCAACAAATAATGCAGGAATTCATCCGAAAACAATTTGGTTGTCCGCAGAAAATCGATATCGTCCCGCGTGAACCTAAATTTCCTGACGCAATCCTCCAGCTCGGTGAGTCCGGCCATCACGAAATAGCCCCAGTTTTCGGGCAGGCGGCGGACCGTGACCTCAAAATAAGCCGACTGACACATACCCTTTACAAAATAGGTCTGCGCCATTGTCAGCTCATACAAATCGGTGAAAAGAGACGGGCTATCCTTAATCAGCCACATCAAAGCTGCCTTTCGAGGTCCGCAAGCGATATGATACGAACACCTTTTGTTTGGAATTCCTTAATCACCTCGGCCTCGCCGGTAAGCCCCAATGCCTTGACGGCATCCCGCAGGACATATAATTTAATACCACCCATTTTAATCAGCCCATCCACCACCTGACGAACGCACATATCCAGCGCGACGCCGAAGATTATCACCTGCTTCGGCTTTAAAATTTCCACGACCTTAGCCGTATTGGGATTCGAGAAGACATTAAGGTGTTCTTTCCTTATCACGATGTGAAACTGCTCTTTGGCCAGTAGCTTCTGCAGGTCATCGTCGCTCATCCGCTCATTAGGGACAATATCTATGGGCACATCACCCAGGAAGCCCACCCGTTCGCTGCCCGGCTTGCCGACAAGACAGTGAGCAGGGAAAGTGCTCTCGAAATCCGGCTTATCCGAAATTTCCTCATTGCCTTCTTTGTGCCAGTCAGTTGAGGCGATTAAGGAGTAACCATTTTCCAATGCAAAACGCCTGGCGTCGCTAACCGTGTCGATTATCCCCTCCGCGCCCGGCACGTAAAGCCGACCCTCAGGCCGCATAAAATCATATTGCGTATCAACATCCCAGAATACCGTCTCGTTTTTCATAATAGTTCCCTTTCCAGGTGGGACTAAAATAAATAGCGGAGTCGGCTTTTGCAAGATGTTATTTGTTCATTCTTAAAAAAGTGCTAAAATGCCCCAAACCTCAAAACTGGCTGGAGCAGAAATTTATGAAAACTTATCGAAAAGAACTGTGGTTCAATACGCCGCATCGCAGGGACTTTATCAATATCACCCCGCAGGTGGAGAACACCCTTGCTGAATCGGGCATCAAAGAAGGGTTTTGCCTTATCAACGCGATGCACATTACAGCGAGCGTTTTCATCAACGACAATGAATCAGGGCTGCATCAGGATTTCGAGGTCTGGTTAGAGAAGCTGGTGCCCGAAAAGCCATATTCGCAGTACCGGCACAACAACGGGGAAGACAACGCCGACGCGCATCTCAAGCGGACGATAATGGGCCGGGAGGTCGTCGTGGCCGTGACAAACGGCCGGCTCGACTTCGGCCCCTGGGAGCAAATCTTCTACGGCGAATTCGACGGCAAACGAAAAAAACGCGTACTAATCAAAATCATCGGTGAGTAGATGACAAGAAACCACTGTGAGCTTTTACTGACTCCTGTTGCGGTCCTCTTTATCTTTATCGGTGTTGCTGCCGCACAGCCGGCCTACTATACAGACAAAATCAACTCGGTTCCCGACCTGACCCAGACCGACCCTGAAGCAAACTTCACCGCCGGTGGAAAGGAGTTTTGCATGCATTGCGCCGTAACTAATTCCCTGATGTGGCTGGACTCACACGGCTTCCCAAATCTCGCGGACAACACTGGTAATCCTCTCGCAGACCAGGTCAAACTTG
>Ga0315537_1003412_pt1 | contig 11808 bp, 8 predicted proteins | sample SalMarSW160270MG_FD_203091 | JGI IMG/M metagenome (GOLD analysis project Ga0315537, IMG submission 203091) | Salt marsh sediment microbial communities from the Plum Island Ecosystem LTER, Massachusetts, United States - Salt Marsh Sediment SW1602-70 ... | reverse complement strand
CTTACTAACATTATTACGTGTGATTTGGCAATAATACTTGACAATACACCCTTTAAATACTATAATCAAAGTATGCCAATAGACAGTAGGCTAACCAATAAAAGATGTATGGAATGCCGTAATGCCTCAGTATATTATCCGGATGAGCCTCACCACCTGGATGGTGACTCCGATAATAACGCACGTGGTAACCTAGCAATGGTTTGCCCCCAATGTGGTGCGCATATCTTATTATCTCGTTTTAACCCAGAGGATATCTGGCTATTAAAGGCGAGAGGTTTAAATTACGCTGAGCTTGGCAGACTGTTAGGTATATCTAGGGAATGGGTGCGGCAGTTATGCAAGAAATACGAGGTAAAACAGCAGGTAGAATTACCCGCACAATTACAAGCTAATCTAGACGACTTAGTTAAGAAAGCTGAGCAATATGAGAATGACCTGTTAGCAGACCGCAGGCTCAAAAAAAGAATGGACAGGCGGACTAAAAGGAAGCGTATTATTGCTGAATTAAACAAATTGAAGGCAAAGGGAGGCGCAAAATGAGGGTACACATCATAATAGTCGAGTATTACCTTCTGGCTATTTTGTTGGTAAAACCCTAAAAATGAAAAAGCCTTCAGAAACGAGGGCTTTAATATTGCGATTTTACCTTCAAAATCTGGCGCGCCTGGAGGGATTCGAACCCACGACACCCGGTTCCGAAGACCGGTGCTCTGTCCGCTGAGCTACAGGCGCACGCTCATGCTCAATTATACCCGATATTAGCAATAATGACCATTCGCTTCCTGTCCTGATGTAATTTCTGGATTAACTTTACCAAACTCTCCCCCTTTTTATTTCCCCTCCTCATTCCCCTCCTCTCTGAGATATCTTTACCCACCCACCGCCCTCGCAGAATCTATGTCTAATCCCATGGATATTCGCCTCACACCCCCCCAATATAAGGGGGTGGGGCGTAACCTTTACGGGCAAAGCCGCGGGCTATGCGAGGGTGGTCTTGGGTGGGAAGATAAGACAGGCGACTGGGGCAGCGGGGTTCAAAAGGGGCGCTAGCCCTTATCTATAAGTCCTACTCCAGGTGGGAAGGGTAAAGGAGGTGGCGTATTTTTGATTATTCCCAGCACTGGCCATTTATAAGTAAAAGCCCCAATCAGCAAGATTCGATTTGAAAATGTTCCCCCCTTCCTTTTTTAAAGGAAGGGGGTTAGGGGGATAGATTAATAAGGCCACATTTAAAGGAAGGGGGCCAGGGGGATAGATTAATATCCCCACAGGGGGTAAGGTAGACAATTGATTTCACTTAATGTAAATGTCTATACTATTTCATATTTATCGCAATGGAGGCCACTATGGACTATGATGACTTTCTGAAACTCGTAAAAAGCCGGCGCACTATCCGTCGCTTTAAACCTGACCCCGTCCCTGATGAATATGTAGATAAAATTATTGAGGCGGCCCGCTGGGCTCCATCCGGATTTAACTTGCAGCCCTGGGAATTTGTCGTCATCAGGGACAAGAAATTAAAGGATGCCATTGTCAACTGGGTACGTGACTATCACAAGCTCATTATGAAGACGGAAAGCACCCGCGAACCCTGGCAGCGTGTGCCCCAGCGGCCCTCGCACGACCCCGAGATGGACTACCGCAATGCCCCGGTCTTTATCCTCCTCCTTGGAGATACCCGGACTTTGCAAGGCCTCCCCATGGCCATGCGCGTTGACTTGGAACGTAGGCAGACAATCTATGCCTCCACCCTCGCCAATGCCTATCTCTATATGGCTCTGGCTGCGCACACGCTCGGCCTGGCCAGCGAATGGGTCTCTTCGGTGGCCACTGCCTATCCGCATTGCCTGGTTAAAGACCTCCTCGGCATTCCGCCCGAGATGGAAATCTACGATATGATGGCGCTCGGATACCCCGCCTATAAGCTGACCTCCAGGAAGCTGCTGCGTGATAAAGATAAAATGGTTCACTACGACTGCTGTGGCGCTGATGATTTCAGGTCTGATGAAGAAGTCAACGATTTCATCAGGAGGGCCAGGATATGGACGACGGCCAATCACCGGCGTGGCGTCGACAAGAAAATGTTGGGGTGAGTGGAGGGATTTGAACCCTCGATCTCCAGGGCCACAACCTGGCGCCTTAGACCACTGGGCTACACTCACCGCGTATAACAGTACAATTATAGCTGAAATACCCGTGGCGGTTCAATACTGGTTATTTCTCCGCGAGCTCCGCTATGGTGACCCCTTCTCCCCCCTCCCCGTAGTCGCCCGGCCGGAATGACTTTACCAGCGTGTGCCTGGCCAGCTCTCTCCGGACCAGCCGGCGCAGTGTCCCCGTTCCCTTGCCGTGGATTATTCTGACCTGGATAAGGCCAGCCATGAAGGCGTCATGCAGGTACTGGTCAAGCTTGGGCAGGGCTTCGTCTATGGTGAGGTGACGCAGGCGTAGTTCGTTCGCTGGTGGTATATCCGTGGGATAGCTCTTGTTGCCCATATCCGCAGAAAATTCTATCATGTTAATCTTGATTAGAACAAGCGGTAGAAAGCGTAAAAGCCCTGAACTGTGCGGGCAGATGGTAAGGTTCTATTTCGTCGATTAGTTATAATGACGGAAGACGAGCACCGAGTTATGCCCGCCGAAGCCGAAGGAGTTGGATATGGCGGTATTTATCTTGATCTTACGTGCTTTGTTTGGCACGTAGTCCAGGTCACAGTCGGGGTCCGGATGCGTCAGGTTTATGGTCGGTGGCACGACTCCATGTTTCATGGTGAGGACGGTTATTACGGCTTCAATGCTCCCCGCCGCCCCCAGAAGATGCCCTATCATCGACTTAACGGCTGATATCGGGATTTGCTTGGCCCTGTTCCCGAAGACGCTTTTGATTACGGCGGTTTCCGTGCGGTCGTTAAGAAGCGTAGCTGTACCGTGGGCGTTAATATAATCTATCTCGTCCGGACTGATATTAGCCCTCTTCAGGGCGTTTTGCACCGCCCTGGCGGCGCCTTCACCGTTGGGTGAGGGCTGTGTGAGATGGAACGAGTCACTCGTACTACTGTAGCCGATGATTTCGGCCAGAATCGGGGCACCCCGCTCCAGCGCAAATTTGGCGTCTTCAAGGACCATCATGGCGGCGCCCTCCCCGAAAACGAAGCCGTCACGCTCGGCATCGAACGGTCGGCACGCTGCCTTGGGATTGCCGTTCCTGGTTGACAGGGCTCTTATGTTGCCGAAGGCCGCCAGGACCAGAGGCGTGATAGGCGCTTCCGTACCGCCGGCCACCATTGCCTTGGCATAGCCCTGACGTATTAGTTCACAGGCCTGGCCGATGGCATCGCTGCCGCTGGAACAAGCCGATGACGGCGAGTAGTTCACACCCTTGGCGCCAAGAATCAAAGAGACCTGGACGGCCGGGGCGTCTCCCGTCATGGTCGGGGCCAGGGTCGGGCTCACCTTTTTCGGACCTGACTCGCTCAGTACCCTGTACTGCTCGTGAACCGAGACCAGGCCGCAGACGCTGTTGCCGACAATTACCCCGGTATCTTCAGCATTGCCATTGTTTATTTTCAGTCCCGAAGCCTCCACAGCCTGAAGGCTGGCGGCTACGGCGAACTGGGAGAACCTGTCCATATGCCGCGCTTGCTTCCGGTCGACATACGTGCTGGCGTCAAAGTCCTTGACCTCCGCGGCAAAGTTGGTTTCGTAGGCCGTGGTATCAAAGCTGGAGATGTAGTCGACGCCTGATTTCCCTGCGATGAGTGCTTCCCACATGCTGGGGATGTCAAGACCAACCGGACTTACCGCGCCCATACCTGTAATAACCACTCTACGTTCGTTACTGGGGCCTTCTGATTTCATAAATCGCTCTCCACCTGATGCTGCATATCCTGCTTTACATTAAGTAGTATAACCATGGTACTATTTAGTCTACAATATATTACCTTAGTACTTTACACATGGTACTTTTTATCCAGTACTATTTGTTATCTCTGTTATTACGCTCGGCTGCCTTATCCCCCGTTCCATCCTTGTCGTTATTAGGGCTAGGTGCTACAATTTTAAACGGGGGTTTCCTCATCATGTCGTCAGATGCAATCGTCGTTAAAGGGGCCCGCGAGCACAATCTGAAGAATATAGACGTAACCATTCCGCGGGACAAGCTGGTAGTCATTACCGGCGTATCCGGCTCAGGCAAGAGTTCCCTGGCTTTTGATACCATTTATGCCGAGGGGCAGCGCCGCTATGTGGAATCGCTTTCTGCTTATGCCCGCCAGTTCCTGGGCAGGATGGAGAAGCCGGAGGTCGACTATATTGAAGGCTTGAGCCCGGCGGTTTCTATCGACCAGAAAGGGCCGAGCCGGAACCCGCGCTCCACTGTCGGCACCGTCACTGAAGTCTATGATTACCTCCGGCTGCTTTTTGCCCGCGTGGGGCATCCCCATTGTCCCCGGTGCGGACGTGAAATAACCATGCAGACTGTGCAGCAGATTGTTGATGCCGTCCAGAAGCTGCCGGAGGGCAGCCGTATCATGATTCTGGCGCCGCTCATTAGCGACCGCAAGGGGGAATATCAGTCGGTATTCGATGACCTGCGCAAGGCGGGTTATGCCCGCGTTCGTGTGGACGGGGAAATCCATGACCTGTCCGATGACATTCAGCTTGATAAGTACAAGAAACACTCCATTGGGGTGGTGGTGGACAGGCTGGTCGTCGGGCAGAGTGGCACTCAGAGCCGTATTGCCGATTCGGTGGAGACCGCTTTAAAACTTGGCGCTGGGGTGGTGCTGGTATCTATCGTTGACGGCGAAGAGCTGCTCTTCTCGGAGCACTTCGCGTGTGTTCACTGCGGCATCAGCTTGGGTGAGATTGCCCCCCGGAGCTTCAGCTTCAACAATCCCCACGGTGCCTGCCCTAACTGTACCGGGCTGGGCTACCGGCAGGAGATTGACCCGGAGCTGGTATTGAACAGAGACCTCTCAATCCTGGAAGGCGCCATACGCCCCTGGCAGTCCCATAACTGGTATCTTTATCAGTTGGAACCGCTGGCCAGGGCTCATAGCTTTTCATTGAGCACCCCGGTTCGCGAACTGACACCGCAACAGATAGACCTTCTGCTTTACGGTGAAGGCCATCAGGAGATTTCTTACCGCAACCGTTTTGGCAGGATCGTGCGGCACTTCGACGGCTTCGAGGGTGTTATCAGCAATATGGAGCGGCGGTATCATGATACGGAGTCGGAATATTCCCGGCAGGGTATCGAACGCTACATGGTCCTGAAGCCCTGCCAGGTCTGTGAAGGAAAGCGGTTAAAACCGGAATCGCTGGCTGTGACCATTGGAAGCAGGAATATCATGGATGTCAGCGGTATGTCGGTTGTCCAGGCGCTGGCGTGGGTTGATGATATCGCCGATAACGTACTGACCGAACGCGAGATGATGATTGCCCACCAGATTCTCAAGGAAATCAGGGCGCGTCTGGGCTTTCTCAAGGACGTGGGGTTGGACTATCTCACCACCGACCGCGCCTCCGCCACCCTCAGCGGCGGTGAGGCGCAACGCATCCGCCTCGCCACCCAGATTGGCAGTGGGCTGATGGGTGTGCTCTATGTCTGCGATGAGCCAACCGTGGGCCTGCATCCCGCCGATGACTACCGCCTGATTCAGACCTTGCAGAGGCTGAGAGACCTGGGCAATACCATACTGGTGGTCGAGCATGATGAGGCCATGATGCGGGCGGCTGACCATATTGTCGATATGGGTCCCGGCGCCGGCGAACACGGCGGTTGGGTTGTCACCACGGGAACCCTGTCTGACGTTATGGGATGTCGTGAGTCATTGACTGGACAGTATCTCAGCGGAGCCAAGCGGATTCCCCTTCCGGAGAAGCGACGCTCCGGTTCGGGCGAAGAACTGGTGGTAAAGGGAGCCCGTCAGAATAACCTGAAAAATATTGATGTACATATCCCCCTGGGTAAATTTGTCTGCGTTAGCGGCGTTTCGGGAAGCGGCAAGAGCACCCTGATTGACGAGATACTGTACCGGAAACTCGCCCAGATACTCTATCGCTCCCGTGAGAGGGCAGGTGAATGTGATGCTATTACCGGTATCGAGCATATTGACAAGGTGATTAACATTGACCAGTCGCCTATCGGTCGTACCCCCCGCAGCAACCCTGCCACCTATACCGGCACCTTCACCCCGATTCGTGAGCTTTTTGCCACCGTTCCCGAGGCCCGCTTGCGGGGCTATGGCCCCGGTCGTTTCTCCTTCAATGTTAAAGGGGGACGCTGTGAAGCCTGCCGCGGCGACGGGTTTATCCAGATTGAGATGCAGTTTCTGCCCGATGTGACCGTCCCCTGTGAAGTGTGTCACGGACAGCGCTATAACCGTGAGGCCCTGGAAATCAGGTTTAAGGGCAAGAATATTGCCGAGGTGCTGGACATGACGGTAGCCCAGGCGCTTGATTTCTTTGAGCATTTCCCCAAAGTAAAGAACCGGCTGGGGACCCTGAACGATGTGGGGCTCGGTTACATTCATCTCGGCCAGCCGGCGCCCACCCTTTCTGGTGGTGAGGCGCAGAGGGTGAAGCTGGCCACCGAGCTGTCCAAGCGCTCTACGGGCAGCACGCTGTATATCCTTGATGAACCCACCACAGGCCTGTCCTTTGAAGATGTGGCGGCTCTTTTGAGGGTGCTCCAGCGCCTGGTTGATGTCGGCAATACCGTGATTGTCATCGAGCATCACCTGGATGTCATCAAGAATGCTGACTATATCATTGACCTCGGCCCCGGTGCCGGCGACAAGGGCGGCTATATCGTCGCCACCGGCACCCCGGAGGAGATAGCCCGGGCAGAGTCTTCAGCCACCGGGCAGTATTTGAAGCGAGTGCTTCGTGGAGATAGCCGTGTGGCGGTGGCTGACTGATATTTCTTATCCAACCAATCCTAAGCTCTAATTCGTCTCTAAGTGCCTTTATTCCTGGTATTGTCGCGTAAAATGCCAGCTTGACAAAATGTGTTATTTGTGCAAATACTACATTCAATCAATAAACATGGAAGGAGTACTATGTTGAAAGACTTTAAGGCCTTCATAACTCGTGGGAGTGTTATTGACTTGGCTGTAGGTATCATAATCGGCGTAGCATTTGCTGCCATTGTCAATTCTCTTGTTAAAGACGTTATTATGCCACCAATCGGATTAGCCCTTGGAGATGTAGATTTTACCAATCTATTTGTAGTTCTTCGTGAAGGTACGGTAGCCGGTCCTTATCCCTCTCTAACGGCTGCCCAGGAGGCTGGAGCTGTATCTATCAATTACGGCGTATTCATAAACACCATAGTCGTCTTTATTATTCTGGCGGCTGTAATTTTCTTTATTATCGTCCGCCCCATAGCTAGAATGCATGCTCGTCAGAAAATAGAAGAGGCAGCTCCGGCGCCGGATACCAAAGAATGCCCGTATTGTTATACAAGTATCTCCATTAAAGCGACACGATGTCCTAATTGCACTTCTGAATTAAAATCAGCTTGAAATTAATTGCATTAAGATGGGGAGTAGCCTGCGGAGAGGGGCGCCAGCCCCTCTCCAAATATTTCCCCCCCTCTCCAAACATATTAATTTACGTTGTTCATACTATCTACAGTTTGGAGAGGGGGACACAGGGGGTGAGGCAGACAGGATATCTTCCTTTCATATCTATTCCCACCCGCCGCCCTCGTATCATCGGCGGCTTAGCCTATAGTTTTAATCCCCCCTCCCTCGTTTATTATCTTTACCCACCCGCCACCCTCGCGGCATCAGAGGCTTACCCTGTGTTTCTCCCCACCCCTGGATATTTCTTAATACCCGCCCGAAGATGCTACAATATCGTTGCATTAAGCGAATTCAAAAGGAGGGCATAAAATGGCCGAACTAAAATATCAGAAATACATTCTCACTGATTTAAAACTCCCCACGGGAGCTAGGGAAAAAGATATTGAAAACAGGTACGATGAAAGGGCGACTCGTATATTATGGCTGGAAGACGAGATAATAAAAGGCGCTTTCAGTGTGATATGCTCCTGGTACTGGAAAGCTACAGAGACGGAGGGCTCTCCATCCCACACACATGATTTTGATGAGGTTATCGGCTTCTTGGGCAGCGACCCCCAAAACCCTCATGATTTAGGTGGAGAAGTAGAGTTCTGGCTTGAAGATGAAAAATACATGCTCACCAAGAGCTGCCTTATCTTTGCCCCCAGGGGACTGAGGCATTGTCCGTTGCGGGTAACCAGGGTTGACCGGCCCTTTTTATTTCTCGCAATTTCATTGACCGGTAAGTACGTAAAAGAGAACATTATCAAGGGATTAGCCTGATTTTGACCGGGCTAACCATAGGCATTTCCTGTTTCTACGTTATCTTTTCCCACCCACCGCCCAGTATCATTGGCTGCTTATCCGGTGGTTTCCTCCCCCTCCCCGTCTCCCCCTTTGAAAAAGGGGGTATTAAGGGGGATTTATTCTACATTAACCTGATTACCCGCTGCCCTCTAGGTGAGGGTAAAGGAGGTGGCGTCCTCACTGAGATATCCATGGTACTGGCCTTTATGTACAATGATTCACTGAGCAGGATTCCCTTTGTAAAAACCCCCTTCCTTTTTTAAAGGAAGGGGGCCAGGGGGATAGATTAATAAAGCAATATTTAAAAGGAAGGTGGCTACAGGATGTAAGGTAAAAATACTCTCTCAAGGTCCCGTATTTAATAATCAGAGCTAAAAAATGTTACAATATCAGCATATCCGACTTATTCAGAAGGAGATAATACAAAATGGCTGATTCTAAATACGGCAAATACATCGTCACGGAACTCAAAATACCGGAAGAAAAACAGAAAATCGCTGCCGCATATTCTAAGTTCGCTAACCGCATCCTGTGGATGGACGAAAATGTGGTGGCGGGCGCCTTCCACATGAACACCGCCTGGTATCTGAAAGCCTCTCCCACGGTGGAAGATACCCCCCACGTTCATGACACCGACGAAATTATCGGCTTCTTCGGCAGCAATCCGGACGACCCCTACGACCTCGGTGGGGAGATAGAAATCTGGCTGGAAGACGAAAAGCATATCATCAACCGCACCGCCATGTTGTTCGTCCCCGCCGGCATGCAGCACTGCCCCCTGGTAATCAGGCGCGTTGACCGGCCCATCTTCCACTTCACCACCGTCACCGGCGGCCGTTACCTCAAAGACGAAATCAAAAAATAACATCCAAAAAGCGTCCCTTTTGCCCCCTCCTCTTTCATAGCGGATAGATAAAAACACATCTGTTTATGCTAAAATGAGGGTAAGATGATTCCCGTCAAACTCAGTATGCGTAACTTCATGTGCTATCGCGATAACGTACCGCCTCTGTACTTCGACGGCATCCACCTTGTCTGCCTCTCCGGCGACAACGGCAACGGCAAATCGGCCATTATCGATGCCATGACCTGGGCGCTGTGGGGCAAGACCCGGGCTGGTAGCGATGATGACCTGATTCACACCACGCAGTCGGAAATGGAGGTGGAATTCGATTTCACGGCAGGACAGCAGCTATACCGCATCCTGCGTAAGCGCTCACGTCCCAGGCGGAGGGGTGGGGCAGGACAGTCTATCCTGGAATTCCAGGTAAGCACCGGGAATGGCTTCCGTCCCATCACCGGCAACACCATTAGCCAGACACAGCAAAAGATTATCGACATTCTGCATATGGACTACGACACCTTCGTTAACAGCGCCTACCTGCGCCAGGGACACGCCGACGAATTTACCCGGCAGGCGCCGGCCAAACGCAAGGAGGTATTGGGGAATATCCTCGGGCTTTCCCTGTACGACGAGCTTGAAGAGCACGCCAAGGGGCTGTCGAAACAGAATGAAGCGGAAAAATCACAACTGGAAAGCACCATCCAGGATATCAACGATGAGCTGGCTCAGAAGCCTGCTTACGAGGCTGAACTTGAAGAGGTGCAGAGCTTGCTCTCCCGCACAGAAGTAATAGCGCAGGAAAAAGAAAATGCCCTGAATGAGTTGAAAAATAAAAAAGAGGCGCTGGAAAGCAAAAAGGCCCAACTGGATGATCTCGAGACACGCATCAGTAACAGTATCAGAGACCTGGAACGATGGGATGAGCAGGCAGGGCAACTTCATGCCCGGATTAAAGAACATGAAGAGGTAATCGGCCGGCGTGATGCTATAGAAGAGGGCTACGCCCGGTTTGCCAGCGTTAAGAAATCGTGTGAGGAACTCAACTTAAAATCCCAGCAATTCTATAAACTTGAAAAGCAAAAAGACCAGCTTGAACTAAGAATAACCGAAGCCGGACACAGCCTGAACACAGAACATGCCGTCATGCAACGTGAAATCAGCAACCTCGAAGCCAGGGTACAGAAATTGCCTGAACTCAGAAATCAACTCAATCAGGTGCAGATGAAGGTTCGCGGGCTTGCAGAACCGGAGGCAGCGCTACATCAGAGAGAGCAGGCCGTCCAGGAGCTACAGACGCAGGTCAATTACCTTGAATCTGGAAATATCCGACTTGAACGGGAAATCAGCGAAATCGCTGAAAAACTCGACCTGCTCTCATCTCAAACCGAGGCAAAATGCCCGCTATGTGAAACGGAGCTGACACGAGAAGGACTGGAGCGTATCGCTGCCAATTACACCGCCGATAAACAGGGAAAGACCGATTTGATTCAAACCACCCGTGCGGAGTTAGCCCTAAAGCGAACCGAGCTTGAATCATCACAAAAAGAAAAGGTGAAGCTTGAGTCGGAACTGAGCCAGGAAAAGACCCAGGCCCAGAGCCAGGCCAGTATCCTAACAAAAGAGATTGCCGAAATTGAGGAAACTGAAAAACAGCTTGCTGAGCTGAGAAAAAGCCTGAATGATATTGAACAGCGCCTGGTTAGAAGGGATTTTGCCGTGACCGAGCAAGAGGCACTTGTAGCCATTACAACAGAATTAACCAGCCTGGGCTATGACGCTGAGAAGCACGAACAGGAAAGACAGCACCTGAGCCAGCTGGAGCCGTACGAACATGACAAGCGCCGATTGGAGGAAGCGGAAAGGCTTATTTATCAGGAAAAAGAGGCAGCTTCAAGAGCCGAAGAAGCAACCCGGGGACTGCGTCATAGTATGGAACTTGATAAACAGAAAGTGGAAACCCTGAAGATTGAGCTTGTCAACCTCCCTCGACTGGTTGACGATCTGGCTAAAGCCGAAGCCGAATACCAGGAATTAACGGGGCAACGCAGCCGTCACCAGGAAGCCGTCGGCAGCGTGAAGGCCAAATTGCAGCGCTGTGCAGAGCTGCAATCCAAGAAGAAAGAGAAAGCCAACGAGCTTGCCCAGGCCACAAGAGAAGAAAACATCTATAAGGAGTTGGCTCAGGCCTTTGGTAAGGGAGGAATACAGGCCTTGCTTATTGAAACGGCCCTCCCCGAGATAGAATCCGAGGCCAACCGACTGCTCGGGCGTATGACCGATAACAGAATGCACGTGAAATTCGAGACCCAGCGAGAAACTAAGAAGGGCAGTCTACATGAAACGCTTGATATTAATATCGCCGATGAACTGGGAACCAGAAATTACGAAATGTTCAGCGGCGGCGAAGCCTTCCGCATTAACTTTGCTATTCGCATTGCCCTGTCCAGGTTACTTGCGAGACGGGCAGGCGCGCCCTTGCCTACGCTTATTATCGACGAAGGCTTCGGCACCCAGGACAGCACCGGCATGGAAAAACTCAAAGAAGCGATAAACTCTATTCAGGATGATTTCAATAAGATACTG
>Ga0315537_1003411_pt1 | contig 11809 bp, 12 predicted proteins | sample SalMarSW160270MG_FD_203091 | JGI IMG/M metagenome (GOLD analysis project Ga0315537, IMG submission 203091) | Salt marsh sediment microbial communities from the Plum Island Ecosystem LTER, Massachusetts, United States - Salt Marsh Sediment SW1602-70 ... | reverse complement strand
TGAACGCCTCGTTCAAAAGCTTAGCCACTTCCTCGTCATCAAAGCTTTCCTCTCCCATGACGTGGCACCAGTGACATGCAGAATAGCCTATAGAAACGAAAACAGGCTTTCCTTTAGCTTTCGCCTTTTCAAAAGCCTCCTCACTCCATGGATACCAATCAACGGGATTATACGCATGCTGAAGCAAGTAAAGGCTCTTTTCATGTATCAGCCTGTTCGGTTTCCTTTCTCTCTTGGGTTCGACCTTCAAAAAATTCTCCTAGTAAGTATTGAAGGGAAGCGCTTATTAAGCGTCACCGAACAGCGCGTGCATACTTACCTCATGAATTTCAGCTGAGAATAGTCTCTAGCAGCATCATAATGACACATCATGCTATCAGCCCAGAAGTTGTCTCTCTCTGGTGCCAAATTTGAATGTTTAGTTAATCTCGATTTTCTCTAAACCGTTTACCTTCCTCAATTTAGAAACCATGCATTACGCGCGCGCAACTACTGTAAGATAAGAAACAACATGCATAAAAAGAAACATTGTCTAATAACTATTAATAAAAACCTGAATGGAGGTGAATTAAATATGGTATCGAAGCAATTGATGGAAGTTCTAAATAGAGGTATAGCTCGTGAACTCCAGGTTTCTATCCAGTATATGTGGCAACACGTGCAAGTAACTGGAATTGAAAGCTTAGCAGTTGGAGATGTTTTTAGAAGAATAGCGATTGTCGAAATGAAGCATGCTGAGGCTCTTGCTAAGAGGCTTTCGTTTTTGAATGGTGTTCCAACGACTAAACCTGACCCCATTTTTGTAGGTGGCAGTTTAGTTGAGATGCTAAAGCAGGATCAGATGAACGAGGAAGAGGCTGTTCGTCTTTACAAACGCGGAATACAGCTTGCTAATAAGGAAGGTGATTCATCCACTAGACTTTTGTTTGAAAGTATTCTTAGTGCAGAGGAGGAACACTTAGACACGTTTGGAAAGCTTTTAGTGGGTAAGACTCAACCTTTTACCCAGCCAGAAATCTAACTCTTAGAATCTCTCCAGCTTTAACATCATCTAGTATTACTTTCTTTAACAAAATTTTTCTTAAGTGAAAACGCTTAAATAGAAAAAACCGATGCAAAGGGAACACGAATCTAGTAGAACAGTAACGTAATGTTTAGGGTGGTGATATAATGAGTAAGAAAGCTGAGAAGAAAGCTAAGAAGAAGATGGAGAAGGCTGAGAAGAACTGTGTTTATATCTGTGACTTGTGTGGCTGCGAAATAGTATGCACTACACCCGGTAAGGGACCACTTCTCTGCTGCAACCAAGTAATGTATTGCTGCTAGTATTTTTGGGACTAGCGAGAGTGGCGATGTCTCCCGCGCACTCCCCTTTTTTAAAGTTACTACGTACATTACGACAATAACAAAAAAAGGAGAAGAGAATTTGCTATTTGATGGCGACTTTGCGTTTTTGCTTAGGTGCCTTTTTGGGAAGCGTTATTTCCAGCACGCCATCTGAAAGGTTAGCGGTGACTTCGTCTACTTTTATTTCCTCAGGCAGCTCAATCATTCTGTAAAATGTTTCGCAGGCACGCTCTTTGCATATGTATACTTGACCTTTCTTGTCATATTTCCATCCTGCGTAGCCCATTATCTCAACTGAGTCTTCTTTCACTTCGATCTCGATGTCTTCTTTCTTGAAGCCTGGCATTTCAGCCTTCAACAGGTAATCTTTTTCCCAGTCTTCCAAGTCTACCGCAGGAACTCTCGTTTCAGGTAACAGAGATAGTGCTCTGTCCCAGTAGGATGGAAAGAGGAGGTCTTCAAAGTCGCTTCGGAACCTTCGAAAGACGTCGTCAAACGATCTCCAAAGGTCCAGTGGAGCGGCAGGTGCCATAGCGGTTGGTTTCTCTCGCGGCTTGCTTGGAGCAGGCGTTTTTTTGGCTGTAACTGCTACTTCGGTTTTCTTGGTTTCTTCTCCTTCAGCTGGTTTTTTCTTTTTTGGCATAAAAATTCACCATGTAAAATATGTGGTTTCCGAGATTTATCCCTTGCTTTTGTGAGCGCAGATGCAGCTTTGGATCAGTATTTGCGTTGGATCTACGAGTGGGTGTGCCTCAGATGATGAGGGAGTTCCATTCTGAGCGCAGTTATCCTTGTCTGCACAATCGCAAGCAACTCCTTCCGCAAATCCTCAGCTGGAAGCGTTAACTCTATCAGGCTTATTCTTTTGGCTAACTCGGTGTCGCCAAGCGTGTCTTCTATCCATTTTTGGAAGTCGCCCCGCTGCAAATGAAAGGTCACCGAGGCGGCGGGTACGACTTGGATTTTCCTTTCGAAGGCGTCCAAGCTCGTTGCCGTTTCCCCTGCATAGCTGCCGCGTGCTGTGTAGAAATGGAACCCTTTATCATGTGGTACTGTTCTTAAGATTTCAACGATTTTTCTGTTCAGTTGAAGCCTGTTTCTTTCATGCGTTCTATGAGTATGAGTTGACATAGCAAAACCCTACAGTAATTATTCGCATCGTCCGATATATTGTTGATTGCGGATGCGCTCGTGAACTATTCTTTCTGGCAGAATGAGATAGCCACGACATCTTCTTTGCTCCAAACCAGTTTTGTATTACAAGTGTGATTAGTGCAGACCGCTGCATTATTTGCTAGTTTTGAACCCCCAACGCGCGCGCCCAGTTTACTAGTGAGTCGCTAAAAATTGGGAATCATACTTGTTTAGGGTTGGCAAAGACTCACTCAAAGCATTCTACTTTCCAAGCACCCAATCTTGTCACAGAAAAGATAACTAAATGACGACCCGAAAAATGGTTCGTCAGGCTATCACTGCTTTTTCTCGATAGTCATATAACTTTTGAACCCTGTTCTGTCTATTGCCTTTCGAATACTCGATGAATCCACAAGTTTCGGGTCATAATCTATGAAAACCTTGTTAAGCATAACAGCGGTTTTGACGTCATCTATCCCATTCAATTTCATAACCTGTTTTTGGATAGCTGTTGCGCACACTGTGCAGTTTATTTCCTTAACGGAAACCACTATACGGGCTTTCTCGCCTGTTTTTTCTTTTTTTGGCTTCTCCATTTTTCAACAGTTTCCTTATTTTAAATTTATCAAACTTTAACTTGTAAAATCATGGCTTAAATCTTTCAAGCAAAAGTGAATTACTCACAACAGTAACAGAGCTAAAGGCCATCGCTCCTGCAGCAAGGAAGGGCAGGACATTATACACCTGCGCACCGAAAAAGGGAACCAGTGCTCCTGCGGCAATCGGGATAAGAACCCCATTGTAGATAAAAGCCCAGAACAGGTTTTGTTTAATTTTTCTAACCGTTCTTTTGCTAAGTTTTATGGCTGTGACCACGTCTCTTAGGTCTTCTTTAACAAGCACTATGCCGCCAGTTTCTTTAGCCACATCGGTTCCGCTGCCTATGGCTATCCCTATATTTGCTTTAGCTAAAGCGGGAGCGTCATTTACACCATCCCCAACCATAGCCACTATCTTTCCTTCATTCTGCAGCTTTTCGACCACGGCCTCTTTCTGCTGCGGCAAAACCTCAGCGAAAACCCTCTCTATACCAAGCTTCTCAGCGATCGATTTAGCAGTACGTTCATTATCGCCAGTAAGCATAATCACATCCATCCTCATCTTCTTCAACTCGTCTATGGCCTCCTTTGCATGTTCCTTTAGCGTATCTGCAACGGCTATAACACCAGCCAGCCCACCGTCAACCACCAAGAACATTAAAGTCTTGCCATCTTTTTCAAATTTCCCTATTTGGCGCTCGATCTCCGCAAAGTCCAGAGCTATTTCAGCCATGAGCTTTCTGTTGCCTAAAACAACCGTCTTGCCTTGAACCTTAGCTTTAACTCCTTTGCCGGGGATGGCCTCAAACTCAGATGGATCAACCACAACCAAAGAACGTGCCAAAGCTTCTTTTTCGATAGCTTCAGCCAATGGATGCTCTGAACCTCTTTCGGCTGAAGCTGCAAGCATTATAATAGTATCAGGCCCGGTTTCGTCCACGGATACTATGTCTGTGACAGAAGGCTTTCCAATAGTCAAAGTCCCAGTTTTGTCAAAAACAACCGCTGTTACCTTCCGTGCGGTTTCGAGATAATCTCCGCCTTTGATTAATATGCCGTTTTGTGCTCCTTTGCTTGTGCCAACTAGAAGAGCAGCAGGCGTAGCCAATCCAAGCGCACACGGACAAGCTATCACAGTTACCGAAACGAACGCCAACAAAGAAAACTGCAGTCCAATGTTTCCAATAAAATACCACGATAAAGCTGAAACAAACGCAACAACAGTTACCAAAGGAACAAAGTAAGCCGCAACCCGATCAGCAAGTTTTTGAATAGGCGCCTTGCCGATTTGAGCTTCCTCCACAAGCTTGACTATCTGAGAGAGCGTAGTATCTTGACCAACTTTCGTGGCCTTAACTTTTAACAAGCCCGTTTTGTTGATTGTTCCGCCTATCACTTCGTTACCGACACTCTTTTCGACTGGGATGCTCTCGCCAGTAATCATAGATTGATCTATTGATGTATGCCCCTCAGTGACTACACCGTCTACTGGCACCTTCTCGCCTGGTCGAACCAAAAAGGCATCGCCAACCTCAATCTGCTCAACAGGGATTTCAACTTCTTTCCCATCTCTGATAACGTGAGCAAGCTTAGGTTGTAAATCCATGAGTTTCCTAACAGCTTCAGATGCTCTGCCCTTGCTTATGTGCTCAAGATAACGACCAATCAAAATCAACGTAATTATGGCTGATGCGGCATCAAAGAAGACGCTATTAAACGACACTAAAGAGGGAAAAAAGGTGACAACTGTGCTGTACACCCAGGCAGCGGTTGTGCCCAGGGCGATTAGGGAATCCATATTACCCATTCGATTGCGAATGGCATCATACGTTCCATGGTAGAAGCGCAACCCGAAATAGAATTGAATGGGTGTATCAAGTGCAAAGAGCACATAGTTGTTGATAATATTCGGCAAAAGGTGCACGTATGTCAAGATGATTATGGGAACAGTAAGAATAGCTCCCATAGCAACTGCGATTTTCAGCTTTCTTATTTCCACTTCTGGCGCTAGAAACTCTGCCATGCAAGAGTGACTGCAGAAGTAGTAGGTCGTTCCTCTCACAGTTGCCTTAAATTCGGCTGTTTTTTCATCCACGTACATTCCGCAAACTGGATCCTTCGCCAAAATATTAAACCTCTATCAGTCTTTGAAATGCAGAATCTTATAAAGATAACACGTGGTACACGTAAAAGCAATTTTAGGCTTTTTTGGAATGCAGGAAATTCGCTAAAAGAACTAAAGAAAGCAAAGCATTTCAATGGGCATAACTATTCATTAATTAGTGGTAAGAATTTTACAGAACTCCATTAGACAGAAAATGCAAGGCACGGAGGTGAGGTGATTGGTCAGAGACCCAGTTTGTAAGATGGATATTGACGAGAAAATTGCGAAGTTCAAATCTGATTATAAAGGAAACACTTATTATTTCTGTAGCCCTGGATGCAAGTCAAACTTCGATAAGAATCCTGCTAAATACGTTAAGTAGCTTAGGAACCAAGCGGTTTTTGTAATCGCCTTTTTAAATTTATCTATCAATTGGCTCGGCGTAGATATTTCCCTCATAACTTCTCCTTTCTTTAATTTACGTAAAGGAACATTTAACTAACCAGAGCTGTGAATGGGAATTGCATCCCACGCACATGGAGACCTCTCCCTCAGTTTGTTTAAAATTCTTATACTCACAAAGTAATATTGTCTAATATGGCTGAAAGGCAATATTTCGCTTTAAGATATGCTATTCCTGGTTATGCCTTTATTCTAATATTAATTGGATTCAATTATGTTCCTTTATTCAATATCATGGCAACTGCAGTTTCGGACATATTTGGAGCCTTTTTGGCGTTTTTATCATTATTTAGCGGTGCAGCTATAGGTTTTCTGATCTCACAACTTTGGTGGTGGAGGTGGCAGAAAAAATTCGGAATTTTAGGTTGCACTGGATATGATGAATCCATTACCGCATTTTGTAAGAAATATGGCTTGATAAAACCTGAAAATGATGAGAAGAAAAAGAGAGTTTTTCTTACAGCCGTGGATTACGTTTCTCATTCAAAAGTTGATAAAGATACCCTGATCCTGGCAGAGAGGAGATGGGATATGTATCACATTCTATCCTCCTCAATCTATGCCTTATGCCTGTCATTGGCATTTGGTATAGCTTTCCGCTTGTATTTTCAGCTTTTTTCATGGAGCCTCCTTTCTTATCAATCCCAAAACCCCTAGAAGCATGGGCTGAGCCTGTGGTTTTGGTAATAATTATTGTGGTTGTGGGTATTCTAATATTCCTTTTGCAGCGAGGGCGTCAATGGATTCTCTCACTTTCAACGGCTTTACATGAGGCACGAATGAGAACTTCAGGAGTCAGTACAGAAGATTTGAGAATAGCGTTTCCCAGCCTCTTTCCTGAGAAAAAAGATAGTTGATCTAGTTCATGGTTGAACTATGATTTTGAATTCATCCTTTTTCCCATCCATGAAATGGCTGCCTCCTGTTCCTCTTCTGAGATTCCCAAGTAACTCTCTAGTGCTTTGATGCTTCTGATCCCAGAGTAACTCTTTAATCTCACTATGCTGGATTCTGGATCTGATCCTATTTCTGTGAGCCTGTTCAGCCTCAAAAAATGTGGGTAGTATTCCTGGCCCAGCACAGCTTTAACTATGCGCCATGCGGTTGCACTCTGGATGTGTGGAAAGAGCCATTGATCATTTATCACTCTGGATCTTGTGGTTTTGTTCTCTTGGTAAAAGATGGTTTTTCTTTGTGGTTTTCTTGATCTGGCTCTCTCATAGAGTTTGATCAGTTGATCTATCCCTGGCCATGAGCGTGGGAATTTGAGTGGATCCACTTTGGCGCCATGTTTCTTTCTCTGGCCAAAGTCTATTATAAAATGGGTATCAGTTACTTGGCAATTTTTGGCTGTTCTTTCATAGGCCTCGCTCTTTCGGCAGCCAGCATAATAGAGAAGCCAGATGAACCCCTTTTTTTCAGTGGACAGGTTAGCCTTTTCAACTCTGCTTTTGAACTCTTGAAATGTCATTGGGCTTTCCTGTTTTCCACCATTATACCTGGGCATCTTTCAAACCTCTCCACCACAAAATTTGGTCTGAAATAATATTACCCTATTATTTCATTCCCATGAATTTAAGCCCTCTCTTTCTCTAAGTTTCCTCTGATTTTCCACATTAAATTTATCATATTATATACTATATACTGCACACACAAAAACGAACAGTCGGAAATGCTATAGAAAAGCCTATTAGCTCAAAAGAACAGTGGAATAAAGCGGAAATGGTGTTTACGATGCAACGCTATCCGATTGCAGTGTCTTTCAGGCTCAGTGAAACAGATGCACGACGTCTAAACAGATTGCTCAATCGCTATGGCTTAGGTTTTGGCATTAAGGGAGATTCAGCTCGTTTCAGGGCTATGCTCAAACAGATTGATGATAAGCTGATTACTCCCTGGGAATCAGAGGAATACAGTAAGGGCTATCGGGATGATAGAGAGGACAGCCAGGCTGAGGAGATGCGTTTTAAGCAATGGAGGAAACAGAGAGATGCGGATAGGGCAGCTAGGAGGAGAGCAGCTGCTCAACAGAGTGCTCAGAGGCCTAAGATTCCTGATCCTGATGATTGGCGTGATGATCGTAACTGGGATTTTGGAGAGAATGAGGAGTTGCTTTAGGCTGAGGCTGTCCAGGATCTGATCTCCTGAACCCGTCTCACCTGGCAGCCCAGCATCTCCTGAAATATGGATTGTAGTGGCTGGAGCCTATTCTGTGGTTTGATGGATACGTTATCTCTAAAGCTCAGGATTGTATGGAAAATAGCAACGTTGATGGAGTTTTCTGAGAGCACCTGCCCTATGTTCCCACCTAAAAATGAATAGCTACTCAGCAGTGAGTTATCATGGATATGGCAATTAAATTATTATACTGACCTGATCCAATGAATATTTTGAGATGGGTTCAAAATGAAGTTGGATCTATTCTTTCAAGCTTTCTGGGAGGGCTGATTTAGTGCTATGAATCGCAAGCACAACAGCCCAGGGGAGAACCCTGGGAAATTTTCAATGAGGCTCACATAAAAGCTCACAGTGAGTTTAGTGAGTTTTCGGAAAAGGACAATAGAAGAACTCAGGTTTTCAGGCTTTTAGATAAATGTCATTCATTAACAGCCAAACCCATATGCCAAATTCTACAGATTGATTACAAAAGAAACAAAGGCTATATCGACAATCTACGGTATCAGTGGAAAACTCACCTGAAAAATGAGCGAGGCTCAAAATGCCCAACTTTTCATAACTGGTGTGGCTGGGCCTATGCTCCTATATCTGTTGATCGTGCAGCTGCTCTGGAGAGAGGCTGCCTTATGCCAAAGTTGATTTTCTGAAAGATTCTCTGGGAGTTGTCGTCAAAACTGGGGATCTCAGTGATCCCACATGCATTGAGCCGGAGTTTCATATGCCAAAATGGGCTGAGGATGCTGTGGAGGACAGAAAGGCTTTCATTGAGATCATGAAAAGGCTGTTTGATTCTGGAGAGGCTAAACCTGAAAATAATATTGGAGTGGTTTGATGGATCAGGTGTTTATGCCCAGGTTTGGTGAGGAGTGGATCTGCCTCAGGTGTTCCAGGCTGTTCAGTGAGAACCCTGGATCCACGTGCCCCAGGTGTGGTGGGGCTATCTGTGTGAGGTTGAGGATGCCAGAGAGAAGGGCTCACAGGTGATTTATGGAAAGGATTTCACCGTTAAGGTGTGGGATCCCAGACGTTTGAGGAGGACATATCCTGAGTGTGGCTGCCAGATCAGAACAAAAGGTGCCAGGCTTTGTGCTGAGTGGCACTGCAGAAAAGTGGGCAGAATGAAGCCAGGGCAGAGTGCTCACATATGAAAGGGATAGCCCTTTTCAATTGTTTCTCTCAGAATCTTTATCTGGTTTCTGAGTTCCTGGAGTTCTCTGCTGGTGTCTTTTGTGGCTGTGGGCTCCTCCATTACTCTCAGCTCAGGATAAGCCTCTCTGTATCTTTCCCTGTGTTCCTCCTCATCTCTGGTGATATAGTGAGAATCTGTTTGAGTGGATCTGCACATCCAAAACTGAATGAATCCATATTCTGCTTTGCAGTGGTTTCTGAACCAGTTTTTGAGGCAGTATAGCCTCACTTTTCCTGGCTTTCCCAGGAGCCCTGAATCCAGCCCCAGGGCTCTCACAGTGTTTGAGAATGTGATGGAAAGGTTATCTGAGGTTAGAGGTTTTCCTGGCAGCCTGAGTGGATCCTCTCTGTGCTCCATCATGCTCCCTGGGACATATCTCCTGAGCCTTTTCTTTTTGGTTTTTGGTGGCTCTCCCACAAAAACATAATCTTCATCCTGGAGTGGCAGCCTGGGTTTCAGGTATTCTCTGAGGGCATCATAACCATCTGATCCAATAAAGCTCCAGCGATCTCCCACAGCATCTTTGGTGTATTTCTGGGGAACACGGATCAGCATGGGCACTGTGGCAGCCAGGTAATCCTCTTTGATCCAATCCCAGCGAATCTGGGTTACTGTGTATGGGCGTAGCCCTGATTCTGCCAGCATCAGATAGATGGCTCTGTTTCTCACTGTGCTCCTGGATATGATCTTCTGGATCTCCTCTCTTTTCAAATCCCTTTTGGGATACGTAATACAGATTCTCCTGGGCAGCTCAATCTCAATGGGCAATCTGTGTTTTCTGAAAAAGCTCTGGAGTATCGCCAGATATGTTTTCACTGAGGCTGGAGCATGTTTTTGATCCTCTCTGAGCCAAATTGTGTATTCCTGTAAAACATCATTCCATGCATCTGTATATTGAGACAGCTTTCTCCTGTCATCAGAATCTCTGGCAGCCCTGTAATCATCAACAATGTTTTCCAGCCCATTGAACTGATGTTTTTTGCAGAATTTAATGAATTTCTCCATGCCAATCTGGTAGCTGGCTCTTGTTCGTGGGTTCTCCTGGAGGCTGAGCCAGTTCTCTATCCAGTGGTTTTCCATGCTTCTGATCTCCCAGAGAACCTGAGGCAGCGAATAATATAAATGATATTTCAGATTTTTTAATTTATGTTAGAATGTAGGTGTTAGTATTGCCGTGTTATGCTTCTTTATGCTTGTGGTGAGCATGAACATTTATATTTATGTTTAGTCTTTATAGAGACATGCGATATGTCTCATAGTGGACATATTGTACACAAGTCTAACAGAAAAACTGTTAAACACAAATACAGAAGGAACAAAAAATGGCAAACCCCCAAAAAGAGGTCCAAGTCAAATTAATGAAAGGTCTCTTAGATTTGATTATTCTTCAGTTCTTAAACACGCAGCCCATGCACGGCTACCAAGTCATCACCAAAATACGCAAAACCTTCGGCGTCTACTTCGGCCCAAGCACCATCTACCCGCTGCTCGCCACGCTTGAAAAGAAAGGCTTCGTCAACAGCCAATGGAACATGAACAACGAACGCCCCAGAAAAATCTACAACCTCACAACCGAAGGCCAAAACATACTAAACTTCACCGAAAACTCACTAAACCTCATATGCAGAAAAATAAGTATACCAGCAAACACAGACATCGCAGTTGAGGCATCCAGCCGAGCAGCACTAAATCCGTTGCTGAAAAAAATCAGAACGCACCCGCCAATCATTTAACACCTACTTTTCACATAACACTGGCACAAGCGCGTCCTCAGTGTATGCCGGCAGGTAAGAGTGCCTGCTGCAGGTCTTCTAAGTAGACACTCGTTACGTGTTTCACTTTGCAAAAGTGGCAAGCGCGTTGAAAAAATATATCTCTCTTCCTCCTAATTCTATTTAATGCATCTTGCAAGGTGAAGGCTTGAATCAAGATTCCAGCGATACGGGCAACGAGTTGCATCATAAAATTCTCGAGTTTTGCAGTCATATTGCTGGGTCAAACCAAGTCACCGCCATAAGCCTGCTCGGCGATTATTCGCTCGGAACGTTAAGCGCAAAGACAACTTTGGAGATAGTTTTGGTGATTCATGATTTCCAGCCAAGACTAATGAGTTACGTCAAAATCATTGACGGAAGAAACATCATTGTTTTTGCGGTTGATCAGTGGATTTTTGAAAGAGATGTTGAACGGGGCTTTTTAGGCGAAGCGCTGGCAGGTACATTGATTTTTCCTAATACGGCTCTTTGCGGCAAGGATTATTTGCATGCACAGGAAATAATGTTGAAAAAACGTCTAATCCTTGAGTTGTTGGAGAACTTGGTCCTAAGTTTTCCAGAACTCTCTTACCGTATTCACATCAAACCAGAATATTTCATGTACGAGGTTATGCTGAACCGAGTTAGAATTTTTCCTCCGCTGGCTTATGGCTTATCAAACTTCATGAACGGCGTTGCCCCCAGAAAGGAAGTTGAATTGGTCTTCCATGGCTACGTGGAAGCCTTGAAGCAGCTTGAAAAAGAGAAAAAAATTACTCTTTCAGAGGGCTACGTGATGATTCCCAAAAAATTTGTGGCTGAAAGCAAAAACCCAAAAGTTCGTTTCGCAAACATCTCAAAGAACGCGCCGAGAACACTGTTCACTTCAGTGTTCGCAGCTTTCCCGCAACTCTTGAACTTTTTTTCGCAGAACACCGAAGCCCTTCTAAACTTTCAAAAATTCACTATGAAAAGAGAAGCTGATTTGGCGCGACGCTTTGTAGACCCTCAAAAATACGTTTTTGTTCCCACAGCAGAAGGC
>Ga0315537_1003410_pt1 | contig 11810 bp, 10 predicted proteins | sample SalMarSW160270MG_FD_203091 | JGI IMG/M metagenome (GOLD analysis project Ga0315537, IMG submission 203091) | Salt marsh sediment microbial communities from the Plum Island Ecosystem LTER, Massachusetts, United States - Salt Marsh Sediment SW1602-70 ... | reverse complement strand
TTCGGTTTTACGTTATATTCCTCATAGATCTCGTCTGATATGTGCCACCACAGAGCTCTGAACCCGGTTGTCACGTATCCCTTGACGAGCATGGGGTCGAATCCGCAAACACCCACACGACATAGTTCAGGCATACTCTTTCCTCCTTTTGGTTTAATCTCAACATAAGCCAGATGATTCGTAACGGCTTATGCCCAGATCCCTTTTTTGGGTTGTTTGGCCTCCGCTTCCTTTTTCTTTATAAGGTCGCGAAGCTCATTTACCTGGCTGTAGCAAGATTCCAGAAACTCGTGATGCTCGGACGGGCTCAGGTAGTTGTTTTCCAAAAACCTCCGGACCATGGGAGAAACGTACGTTGATAGTTCTTCCGAGAACTCTTCAAGCAAATATTCGTTTCCCCCGTCCCCAGTTGCCCATCCCAGATAGCTCTTTTGCCATCTTGACACCATCTGTTTGATGGTGTCGAGTTCCTTTTTTACATTTTCTTCCATGCTACTTCTTCTTCTTGGATTCGAAGGCGTAGCATTTTTTGACCACGTTGAAATCCGCTACGCACCAGTAGTGGGGAAAGTGGATCTTCTTGCACCAGCCGATGATGTCTGCCGGAGGAAAAAAGGAACCTTCAATTACTGGTTTCAGATGCAGACAGTCCCAGCATATATGGTCGGACTCCTTATCCGGCTTCAGGACCTTGTCCAGAAATTCTTGAGGTGTTAATTCTGCCATATGACACTCCTTTCTTTAGTTACCACTCGGTAACTTCGCCATTTTTTATCTTTTTCTGGTACTCTTCCCATACATCCGGAGAAAGCCTCTCGACATCCCAGTCAAAACCGTAACTACAGCCGACATTGCTTGCGTCCGGCGGCTGGGGACGCCATCCTCTGACCGGATTGCCCCTTATGCTAAATCTCACCATGTCGGGCACACCCAGGTAAATATGCCTGGGCAGGCACTCAAAAGGCCGGGTCCGGCCCTCGATACCCGCTCCATAGAACCTGTAGCCATCTAATGGCTTATCTGCATAAAGCGGGCTGGTATCGGGCTTTTCCCCGGGTCTTTCCTCAGGACCCCTGTACATCTTGCCCTGAATCATGTGGATGTAGTACACCGTCCCACACTCGGCACAGTTGATGGTGCCTTCCCAGTTCCAGAAACAGTAAGGATCCAGGTAATTAACTGTGTTACATGGCTTTCCCTCAAAATCTTTCTTACACCAGATTATATCACACACAGTTCGCACCTCCTTTATATATAGGTCTTGTTATACCACTCTTCGACTTTGCTCGTTGGATAGCCGAGCAATTCGTGGTATATTTTGACGTTGTCCGCACCCACCGGTCGCCAGATCCAGTAGAGTCTCCTGGGAGTCTTGGACATCAGGCCGGCGCTGTAAGTGCCGTGCGCCATGATATCGCCGAAGATGGGATCATCCTGCCACCGCACCGTGCCGCGCATCCGCCAGTGCTCGTCCTCGTAGTACTCCCTGTCGTTCATCACCGGCTCGGCCAGCAGTCCTGCATCCTGGCAAATCTTGACGACTTCCCCTCTGGATTTGTCTTCGGCCCACTTTTCAAGGGCTGCGTAAATCTCGATCTGAGCTTCACCCTCGGCCCTTTCATTATTGGATTTGTATTTGTCCATCAGGTCCTTCATTCCGGTGATTTTGCACAGCTCTTTCCAGTCTTCATCCTGGAATGCGGAGATCATCGCATACCTGGCCTCCAGTCGGTCCTGCGGGTTCTGGGCATCCGGGTAGTCGGACTTGCCGCACAGAATAATGCCGTGGGCGCAAAGCTGGGTGTCCCAGTTGCCCCAGCGCTGGCGGACAACGCCGAACCTGCCGTAAAGCGGCGCGGCATAACCCAGACAGCGGGTGGCCGCCTGGACCTGGGAGAACTCAATCTTGGTGCCCAGCCCGGTTTTTCTCCTCCAGTGGATGGCTGACAGGATTCCGAAGGTAATCTGAGTGCCGGAGTACCAGTCAATGCACCAGTTGGAGTGCTTGAGTGGATGGCCGCCCATGAACTCGTGCATGCCGGTTACCGAAGCCAGGCCGGCGTGGGCCTGCCCCAGAATGTCGTAAGAACCGCCAAAGACCTTGGGCCCGTAGCCGAAACCGCCGCCCCAAACGGAGATAAACCTGGGGTTCATCTCCTGCAAGTAGCGGTAACTCTGCTTCCAGCGGTCAAAGGTGCCCGGCCGGTAGCACTGGGTCAATCCGTCGGACATTTTTACCAGCGCGTAGAAGGCTTCCTTCATCTCATCCAGGTGGTAGTCCATGGTGATGTGGTACTCATTGGGATTGGCGTTCAGATATCCCATACCGGTGCCGGTCATGGGCCGGGTATCGTGCAGGGGATAGAGATACGTCTCGTTGAACGGGGCGCAGTGCCGCATGGGATCGCCCATTCTCGGCATCTCCACCTTGATTACATCTGCACCCAATTCTGCCAGGTTGGAAACGGAATGGGGCGTGAAGATATACATGGTGGTGCTCAACCACCGGATACCCTTCAGAGAATGGGGCTTTGAGAACTCATTGCCCGGATCGAACTGCGCCTTGCAGTATTCCTCGTAGGGTGCTTTCATCTCTTCAAGCTCTTCCTTGCACTTGGGGCCCGGCAGATCCTCAAGCCTACATTCACGTGGGTCTTTGTCATACTTGAGTCTATGCATATTACATTACCCCCTTTTTCTTGTATTCGTTGACTTCCTTTTGGCCGATGCCGCACCACTTAATCATTATCTCGTAGTTGTCATACCCAAGCGGCCGGCCCAACTGTTTAACCCGATGGGGTGTCCTCATCTGGTAGTTATTGGGCGGTACCGAAAAGAGTAGGGTGCCGTAATGATCGGTGTTAATGGTGCATACCCAGGGACGATACTTGAAGTGTGGGAACTCGGAAACCTCGTCGATGAACAGAACCGGTCCGGCTGCAATCTCGTATTCCAGCAGCTTCTGCTCGGCCTCGGTCCGGTTGATGTCCCTGAGCCAACGGGTGGTCAGGGTGTAGGTCTTGACCAGCATATTCAGCGCGTTGCGGCCGCCCATCTCTTTGAGAATGGGGTCTTCATGGACCAGCCGGCCGAACTGCGGGAAGTCCCGCTCAATGCACATGCCGATCCGGTACCACAGCCTGTCGGTCTGGCCGCCGATCATCATGTACCCGTCCCGGCAGGGGTTCCACTCATACTGGTTCAGGTTGGGGTCCCAGGCGCCGGTTCTGGCTTTGATGCTGGCGTTAAAGCCGTACCAGGCGATATCAAAGTCGAGGATGTCATTCTGGGTTTCGGCACCGGTCACCTCAATGAACTGGCCTTCTCCGCCCAGCTCGTCCCGCCAGTAAATGGCTGCCAGAAGGCTGTTGGCAGCCTGCTCACCGGCAACAAAATCGGCGAACCACACGCCTGAACGGGTGGGGTCGCCGCCCTTGCCCCTGGGAAGCTGGTCCTGGGGAAAACCGGTGTTGTGAATAAATGCGTTGGAGCATCCGCCAAAGGGCTCTAACGTCCACTGGCCGAACTTGGACAGCTTGTCCTTGTACGGACCCCAGGTTCCGCGAACGGCAATATTACAGTAAACCAGTCTGGGGAATAACTCGCTAAGATCCCTGTACCCAAGACCGATGCTGTCCATGTAGCCCGGCGGCATTTCATCGATAATTCCGTCCACCTGGCTGCAAAGGGTCTTGTAAATGGCCCGGCCTTCCTCGGTCTCGAGATTAATGGTAACGGATTTTTGTCCCCGCATCTCGTGGATAAAGTCAAGGCCGCATTTTTCACCCGTAACCTTGCTTTCGAGCATGTACTCTTCCCGGCCGAATGGGGTGAGTTTTCTCAAGGGGTCGCCTCCGGGTGGCTCCACGTTGATCACCTCGGCCCCGGCCTCGCAGAGCAGGCCCCCGCAGAACTTGTTGCCCAGTCTCCACATGCCGCAACAGAGAAACTTCATCCCCTGGAGAGCCTCGGGTTTGCCAAAGCAATATTCGTACCTGAGGTTGTCCTCACACCACCTGCCGAAGTCTTCCGCCTTGCGCTTGGCATATGCTGATTCCATGACTTGTTCAAACGTAGGCGGTGGCGTGACCGGCCAGGGTCTGATGTCAGGATGCATCAGGTCGAGTGTGTCGGCCCGGCTGTTTATCTCCACATCTCTTTTTTCAACCATGTTTTTACCTCCGATCTTTTGTTTTTGTTATGTTGACTTGATCCACCTCCTCCTACCGACAACAACCAGCAAAGCTCATCACATTCACTCAAAAAATCCTGCTACAAGCAAGCGCTCGCTGGGGGAAGGCGGTTTTTTCTGTGGCGCTTCACCTCCTTTCTGTTATTATGGACGGTTTTTGACTGAATAGACGGTTTTTGACTGAATAGACGGTTTTTGACTGAATAGACGGTTTTTGACTGAATAACTGACTGGGTTCGGATAACTTTTCAGTTAAAAGCAAAAGCAACTTGAAGCTTTTGATTTGAAGATCAATTCTAAAATTTAATACAAAATCCTTGCCAAAAAACTAATAAGCCACGGAGACTTAAGGTTCCGCAGCTTATTCCAATTAAAAATCAGATGGTTAGTTGGTAAAAAATAATGGGGCAACTAAGGTGTAGGCCAGTCTTAATTGTAAGAAAGGTCGTGGTTGATGTATGAAATCGGACCCGAAGTTTCGGAAAAAATAGTTAAATACTTACTCTCAAAGGGGTTTTTCCATCTGTCGAAAAAAACCCCCCTTCTGTTCATATCTCAGACAGAAGAGGCATTTTTTCTCAGACCATAGCGACGGATTTTGCTGTAGAGCGTGCTGCGGCTAACATTAAGGCGCCGGGCTGCCTCATGTTTGTTCCAATTAGATTGCTTGAGTACTCTGGCAATTAACCGCCGCTCATTTTCGGCCAGAGAGGTGGCTGGCAAATCCACCTTGGCTTGCTTGAGAAAGTATGGCAGATGCTTTTCCTCGATGACTTGGCCCTGGGCAAGGATGACTGCATGACTTATGGAATTCTCCAACTGACGGATGTTGCCGGGCCATTCGTAGTCCATCAGAATTTGCATGGCACTGGATGAGATCGACTGGATTTCTTTTCCTTCTTTCAGGTTATACTTTTTGAGAAAATGCTTGCAGAGTAGGGGAATATCTTCCTTTCTTTCGCGCAGGCACGGTAGGGAAATGTTAATGACGTTTAAGCGGTAGTAGAGATCATCCCTGAATCGGTCCGCTTCCATTTCCAGATAAAGATCCCGGTTTGTTGCTGCCAGCACACGTACATCCGCCTCAAGGGTTTCCTCTCCGCCTACCCGTTCAAAACAGTGATCCTGGAGAAATCTGAGCAGCAAGATCTGGGTGGCTGGAGCAATATTGCCTATCTCGTCTAGAAACAAGGTGCCACCTATAGCCCGTTCAACTCGTCCTTTCTTTCTTTTAATAGCACCGGTAAAGGCACCTTGTTCATGGCCAAACAGTTCGCTTTCCAGCAGAGTCGGTGAATAGGCTGAGCAATTGGCGACGATGAACGGCCCCTCACTTCGATGACTCTGCTTGTGGATGGCCCTTGCGACCAATTCTTTGCCGGTGCCGTTTTCACCAGCTATCAAAACAGTTGCGTCGGATTCCGAGACTAGATCGATTAGCTCATAAATTTTCTGCATCTCCGAGCTTTGACCGATAATTTCTGTATGCAAGGTTCTCTGGACGGTTTCTTGTTGGAGCAGGTTGTTTTCCGCCTTATGGATAATAACCAAATGACGTATGTTGCCGGCTATCTGGCTAAGGAGGGTTTGAAGAAAGTGCAGATCCTTTCGAGGGCAGTCATAGAAGAAATGAAAACCCAGCACCAAGTAACCGATACAGCGTTCGGGTATGGAGACAGGCAAACCGAACCAACTCGAATAACTTTCCGACATGACTTTTAGAAATTCGGGAATGTCCTCTTGCTGAGAGTCGACTATCCGGTCTTTTATGTTTTTTTGCAGATATCCGACAAAATCTTTAACCAATCCCGACTGATCGAGTTTTTGTATTACATGTGACAAGGGATCAACCACATTGAGGCTGCATTCTTTCAAGTCAAGGAATTTCTGTCCGTCATCATCCATCAGTAACAGGAGAAGCTCTGATTCGGGGAAGATTTTCCGCGTGATTTCATGGATGAAATGAACCACTTCTGCCAGGGATCCTTTAGCGCTAACCTGCCGGGAAAATTCAAAGAGTGTCTCCAGTTGATGCTGACTCTTCTGCAATTCCTTGGAACGAAACGCCAGGGCCATCTCCATTCTGTGTCTTTCGGTAACATCACGCTCGAATCGGATGATCAAGTCAACCTGCCCCTGATGATCGCGAACGGGATAGGTCGCAATCTCCAGCATACGAGTTTCTCCTTCAGCGTTCGGATAAGTTTTATGCGACATGGCCGAACGCCCCGTTTGAATCGTTTCTCCAAGGGGGCATTGCATCCCGGTTGTCTCACAAGGCTTAAGGCTGTCTCGCATAATTTCGTGACAGCGTTTCCCAACCGCATTTGGAGGCTCAAGGCCCACGCGAGCGTGAAAGGCTTCGTTCGCCTGAGCTATTGTATAGCTCTTGGGGTCAATTACGATTAGGCCGTCTGTGATACTGTTGATAATTTTTTCGTTGAAGTTTTTAGATGTTTGCAGTTGTTGTTCGAGGTTTTTACGCACGGTAATATCTCTTCCATGCTCGATTGCTTGAATGGTTATGCCATCAGGATCTTTTACGGGGTAGGAGTGCACCTCCCAAATGCACTTCCGTCCATCCGGAAGTGAAATGAGTTTTTCCACCATGTGCGGCTCACCGGTGCGAAAAACCTTTTCCACGTGGCAGTTTTCGCAAACCTCAGTACGTTTATAAAAGATCTCATAGCAAAAACTGCCGATAAACTCTTGTTCAGAAATTTGAAAGATATTCATAAAGGCTTTATTTGCTTTGATAATATGAAGATTACGGTCATAAACGGCAAAGGGGTCGGTTACACTGTCAAAGACCCTGGTGAGAAATTGTTCATCATATAGAGCAGTTTCCGTTGTTCTATCCCCTGGAATAAAGAAAGTTTTCGCCATGGCGAGACCTCCAAAACGGTTTGAATCGTCTTAACGAATATGATCCACAAAGAATCAATAGAAGTAGAGGTTAAAATCTTCGGCCCGGAGTGATACAGAAGGCTAGTGGAAGTCAGAATTTTCTATTGGAGTGTATTGAAGTTGTACCGTACTAGAGTCATATTTTGCACATTCTGGCACAGAAGTAGGTTGAAAGTCAAGCAAATTCCTTTTCGCGAAATACTCCGTCACATTTGATATGCGATTAACATAAAAAGGAAAAAGCATCTTCTGTATGAATTTTATTATGCTCTATTTATAACATCAGGCACGTGAATATAAATCCACTAAAAAACCGAATTCCAAAAAAAGCTTGACAACTATCTGACGGTAAGTTAGCAAATTATTAAGACCGACCGGTTTGTCTCTCTTTTCGCAAAGGTTGATTCCATGAGTTTACGAGACAAAATCATTAACGAGTCCTTAAAACTGTTTTCCCTGAAAGGGTTTTTAAGTACCTCCCTTCAGGATATCCTTAAGGCGGCCAATACGTCCAAGGGCGGATTCTATAACCACTTCCAAAGTAAGGAGGCCCTTTTCTTTGATGTGATGGATGAGGCCCGGAGAATCTGGCGCGACCGGAACCTGGCCGGGCTGGATCAAATCCAAGACCCGGTGGACAAGATCAAGCAGCTCCTTGAAAACTTTTGCGAGCGGTATCTAAAAGATTCGGAAAATTTTCCGGGAGGTTGTGTTTTTATCACCCTCATGGTTGAGCTCATCGATCAGCGTCCCCATCTGGCCAAGGAAATTAACAAAGGCTGGGTTGGCTTCAAACGGTTTATAAAACGACATTTGGAAGCAGGCAAAGCCACCGGCAAACTGCGCAGCGATGTCAATACCGAAGCCGTTACAGAAATGCTGTTTGCCGGAATACTGGGGGCTTCCGTAAATTATGGTGTTGAAAAATCAGACGCCGGTTTGGGAAAAACCGTTCAATCGTTGATCGACTATCTTGAAAAACTAAAACCCTAAACCCGTTTCTTGAATACGGTCATTTATCGAAATCTTTTTGGCAAGATTAAGACCGACAGGTCGGTTCCCTCGGCCTGCATATGCAGGGAGCACCCGTAAAAACGGCATCGGCAGACAGAATTTCTGATCTTCAATGGCCGCTGCAATTATCATTTAAAGTTTAGAAACGTTGTTAACAAAACCTAAACTCCTAATATTTTAAGCAAAGGAGGCAGAAAAATGATTGATTTTACTTTCACAGAAGAGCAGGAGATGTTCAGAAAGTCCGCCCGCGAATTTGCAGAAACCAAGGTTGCCCCAAAGGTTGCCGAAATGGAAGCAACCGGTGAGGTCTGCGACGAGGTTGTAAAGGCCTTGGGCGAGGCCGAGATGATGGCCCTGACCATACCGGAAGAATACGACGGGCTGGGTTTGGGATACATCGCCCGTTTGATTTGTTTAGAAGAAATCAGCCGGGTTTCCGTGGCCACGGCCATGATGCTCCAGGTGTTTGCCCTGGGTATCGAGCCGATAATCAAATTCGGCACCGAGGAACAGAAAAAGAAATACCTTCCCGCCCTGGCCAAGGGTGAGCGACTGGCATCGACGGCTGTCACCGAGGCGACAGGGGGGTCTGATCCCACCGGTATCCGCACCTCATATCGGAAAGAAGGAAATGATTATATTCTCAATGGACGCAAATGCTTCATTACCAACTCTCATATTGCCGACACAATTACGACTCTGGCTAAGGACAACGAGAATCCCAAAACGTTTTCAACCTTTATTCTTGAGAAAGGAATGGAAGGATTCAAGCCCACCCATAAAGAGCATAAATTAGGTATGCGCGGTTGTAATACCGGAGAGTTGGCCATTGAAAACTGCCGTGTTCCCGCTGAAAACCTGCTGGGAGGTGAAGGAAAAGGCATGCGTGTTGCTTTGGGTGCCATTGGTGATGTGGGCAGAGGGGGTATGGTCGGTTGTGCCCTGGGACTTCAGGCCGCGTGCCTGGAAGCATCGGTAAAGTTTGCCAACGAGCGCATCTTGTACGGCAAACCTATCAGCAATTTGCAAACCATTCAGAACAAGCTGGCCCAAATGAAGATCGATCTGGAAGCCGGCCGTCTGTTGGGATACCGTGCCGCCGCCATTCAAGACAACGGCGGGCGTTCAAGCAACGAATTTGCGGCGGCAAAGTATTTTACTACGGAAGCTGCGCAGAAAGCGGCAAAAATGGCCGTGGATATTCACGGGGGGTATGGCTGCATGGAAGAATATGCGGTCAGCCGGTATTTGCGTGACTCTTTCGTGCTCGGGCCTTCTGCCGGCACTTCTGATATCATGAAAGTCATCATTGCCCGCTGGGTACTCTCTTAGTATACTCAAAGCGTTAGCAAGGGGTTATCCAATGATGAACATCGTCGTATGTGTTAAAGCGGTTCCTGATCCACAGCAGGCCTGCAATATCAGAATCGATCCCGTTACCAAAACCCTCATGCGATGCCAGGTCCCCCTGGTTTTGAATGCCCTTGATAAAAACGCAATGCGGGCCGCCCTTGATCTCAAAGAGCAGTTTGATGTACATATAACGGCACTCAGCATGGGACCTCCGGATGCGGAGGGAATTGTCAGGGAATGTTTGGCGTTAGGCGCCGACCAGGGAATTCTGCTTTCCGATCGGGCTTTTGCCGGTGCCGATGCCTATGCCACCGCCTATACCCTTGCCACGGCGATCGCGAAAATCGGACCGGTCGATGTGGTTTTTTGTGGAATGGCCAGCAGCGACGGAAGCACCGAATGGGTCGGCCCGGAGATCGCCACGTTTTTAGATCTACCGGTGGTGACCATGGTCGAAGAAATAGTGGAATGCCGGGGTCCACAGTGGAAAGTCAAAGCCAGCCTGGCCCATGGATACCGTTTGATGCAGGTGCAGCTGCCGGCGGTATTCACGGTTACTCGCAAGCTGAATACACCGCGAGCCCTTGTTTTCTCAGGAATTATCAATGCCCGTAAAAAGTCGATCGTCCGTTGGGGGATCGATGATCTTGGTGTGCCGGCGGAAGCGGTAGGCTTGAAAGGATCACCGACGATTGTTTCCAAACTGACCACCACACAGAGCAAGCGGGAAGTGGAAATTCTTACCGGTACGCGCGAGGAAAAGGCAACACAACTACTTAAGAAGCTGGTGGACTCCGGGGTAGTATAACCCTAAATGATCGTAAACAAAATGAAAAAAAATATTTTATGTGTTTGATTTATTATTTATTTTAGTAGATTCAAGGGCATAAAAGAAAGAATGTAATGATGAAAAACGGTTATGGTCCTGTCTGGGTTATTGTCGAGCAGCGGGACTGTCGTATACGAACCGTATCTTTGCAGCTTATGGGCCGGGCGCAAAAACTGGCCGCCGGACTGAACACAACCGCGGAAGCCGTGCTTTTCGGGAACCTCATGGAACACCACGTCCGGCCGCTCTTTGCCGCCGGTGCCGATCGCGTGTTTCTGGGCAGCAACCCGCAGCTGGCGTTTTACGAGCCCGAAATCTATGTCCGGGCGATTGTCCGCCTTGCGCAGGAACACGAACCGGAAATCATTTTACTCGGTTCCACCGCCATGGGCCGAGAATTGGCACCGCTTGTGGCCGCCCGGCTGCAAACCGGCCTGACCGCGCACTGCATCGACCTGGTTCTTGATGAAAACAACATACTAGAACAGCACATTCCGGCCTATGGGGGGTTGCTTTCGATAATCTGCCCGCAAAAGCGTCCCCAAATGGCCACCATTGCCAAGGGAGTTTTTCCCATGCCCGAGCCGGACCCAAACCGATCCGGAGAGATCATCCCGGTCACGGTGCCGGAGGATGTGTCCCCGCGCTTACAAACCCTGGAAGTTGTCCATGAAGTGCCGGATGAAATTCCTCTGGAATCCGCTGCCATCGTTGTCGCCGGTGGTGCCGGGGCGGGCGATCCTGACGGGTGGCGGCAAATCGCCGATCTGGCGGATGCGCTCAACGCAGCCTTGGGGTGCACACGGCCGGTGGTTGATGAAGGCTGGGCACCGCTGGAGTCGATGATCGGACAGAGCGGTAGGATGGTCAGCCCGGAGCTTTACATCGGGGTGGGGCTGTCAGGTGAGCAGCAGCACATGGTGGGCATCACTGGAGCAAAGGTGATGGTGGCAATTAACAATGACGCAAAGTCGCCGGTCTTTGATCAGGTCGATTATGGCGTGGTTGACGACTGCAGGGCGTTTGTACCGGTGCTGATTAAAAAGATCAAAGCATACCAAAAAAACCAAGTTACCTGCTGAGATATCACGTAATATTTTATGTATTGGCAAGAACCGCTATTGAAACACGATGTCCTGAACTTAGGGGCTTCGCCCCAATATTCCAGTATTCCATTCCGATGGCACAAACAGGTTACTATTTTGAGACTAACTATTGATTTCATATAGTTGTAGAATTTCCGAGACATTATAGACGGTTCAACAATGGATAAAGATAAAAAAGCGGTTTGGGGCTGGGCGATTTATGACTGGGCAAATTCTGCTTTTGCGACAGCCGTGATGGCCGGTTTTTTCCCCATATTCTTTAAAGAGTATTGGAGTTATGGCGCTGATGTCAACATGAGTACTGCCCGGCTCGGATTAGGCAACTCTATCGCCGGCATTATTGTTGCCTTAATGGCTCCTGTCCTGGGTGCAATTGCCGACAAAGGGTCTGTGAAAAAGAAATTTT
>Ga0315537_1003409_pt1 | contig 11810 bp, 12 predicted proteins | sample SalMarSW160270MG_FD_203091 | JGI IMG/M metagenome (GOLD analysis project Ga0315537, IMG submission 203091) | Salt marsh sediment microbial communities from the Plum Island Ecosystem LTER, Massachusetts, United States - Salt Marsh Sediment SW1602-70 ... | reverse complement strand
ATAGTACATTGATAAGACGCCTATCTTCATAACTTTATTCGAATATATCTATTTAATATAAACAGCCTTAATTTTTCTGCAATTTTGTTAACTTCCTTCATACTTATCTTATTTTTGTTTAATATATCCAGAAAAAATAATTCAGGATGTATCAGTTTAATTTTTCTTAATCCGGATTGAAAATCTAAATCTAGGCCATCTACTAGAAATAAAATCTCTAATACCGCTATTTTTAACCATCTGACATACTTTTTCTTCCAAAATCTCGCTTCTTTGCTATTCAGATAAATACCCCTACTTGACTGAGCTAAATCAACAATTCTTTTATAAACTAAGTCGACTGTCATTTCGCTATCTTTCACTTGTTTGATTAAATCTTTTCCATAGATTAATCTGCTTCTATGTTTTATTCCGATAAAATAAGATGGTGGCCTATATATGTGCCATCTTTTTTTAAACTCGGATAAAAATACAATATTAGCATCTAGTTTAAAATCGTGGAATTGTTTTAATTTACTTTTGGTCTCATTAATGAACGATTCGGGGTTTTGAATGTCTTTTACTATAAACAGTAAATCAATATCGCTTCTTTTTGGATTAAAATTTTTCGTTAATACACTACCATAGACATAGAGTGAGATTATTTCTTTGATCTCTTTAAACTCTTTAACAACCGATTTTAAAAATAGTTTTGTGTCTTTCATGAAAAAAGTTAGAGTTGTTTTATTAAAAAATATGACTTTCTAAATTCTTCTAAATCAATGTAATAACTGATTAATAGTTTTTTAAATAAAGTGTCATAGGTTATTTCCCAAAAGTCGATCGTTTCTTTAAATATACTCTTATGAGAATGGTTATTTATTTCTTCAGCTATTTTTTTTAACGAGTTGAATTTATCAAGGACTATTTCTTCAAAAAAATGATAAGAAATATTGTTTTGGCAAGCGACCACAACACTATTATAATCTTTCTTTATCAAGTCTTCCTCGATTGACATCATATCGTCTAACAGATCTCTAAGTCTTTGAAATTCCTTATAAAATTCAATAGATTTCTTCAAATCATTCTTAGATAAAGATGAACCAAAATTTCTTACAATTTTATCGATCAAGATAAAGAAATCACTTGGTCTGATTTCAATCAGCTCTTTTATTTTCTCTTGAAGTTTTTCCTTGGGAAAAGATCCATTTGAAATTTCGAGCTCCAGATAAAATAACCTTGCTATATCTGAAGCTTCTGGTATGTCTTCGGAAAACTCTTTGATTACGTCTTTCATCTTCTCGATGGGCTTAGGTTCAATTTTAGAAAGTTGATTATCTAAGATATCGTCATAATATCTAATTTTTGCGTCAATCTGGATAATATCCATTATTTCTTTTCCCTTTCCTTCTATATAATTTTTCAGATCGGATCCAGATAGATTAACTAAATCGCTAGTTAATGAATAAGGCACTTTTGCGTCTAAATAAAAAAGAGCCTTTTTAAGAGACCCTCTTACCGTCCTAAGAAGCCTATATGTATTCACTTTGCTTAAGTTAAAGTTTTCTTTATACATAATGTTGAATTTGTAATTTTACCTTTTGGGCTTGCTTAATATTTCTTGTTTCAATAATAAGATTTATATTTTTATTTGAAACCACATTTAAAACCTTACTTAAAAAATCCACACCTTTTTTATTAAAAGCCAAATGTTGATCTGTTTTACCATTATTAAAATGCAAATGAATTTCTTCAAGTTTATCCTTAATTTCTTCAATAAATATTCTCTTGTCAAGAATCAAACCTTTTTGTACAGCTATATTTAAATGGCCCAAATCAAGGCAAAAGAACAAATTATCAATACTATTTACTATATCTAATAATCCGTTGCTACTAAAGTATCCTGAAGAAGAATTATTTTCTAAACAAAGTTTAACTTTCTTCTTTTTAGCGAAATTAGCTAAGTCAATTAATTTCTTTTTTTCATCTTTGATTAAATTAGTTTTTTTTGAAATATGGAAGACTACTCTTTTGCATCCTATTGCAGACGCTATTTTAATCTCGGCCATCAATGAAAAATACTCTGCTTGGGAAATAATTTTATCATCATAAAATAGATCTTGAACCATTGAATGAAAAGAATAAGATAATCCTTTCGATTTTTTTAATTCCATTAGAGGTTTAACATCTGCCATTCGGATTCTAGTTATCTTATTGTAAAATTCTATCTGTTTATATCCCAATTTTAACAAATCTTGCATTCTGTCCCAATTCTCACCTTTAGTTTTTACTGCAGTGCTAATTCCTATTTCCATAATATTAATAGTTATTTATTAGCTTTATTAATAAATATAATGAAGCTTCATAATGTAATTTTCGCATATTAGAAGAAAATATGCAATTGTTAAAATACATTTTTTTGAAAAAAGTGGTTAACTGAAGTTTGTAGAGAAAAAATAAGTTAGAAATTATTTCAGCACAAGAAGTTGAATTATAACTAGATAAGACATGCTATTGTCTTATTTGAGACACTTGAAAGTCCGCAAATTGTGTCTCAAAGTGTCTCATTTGACGATAGCGAAGGACTGTTGTTTTTGTTGCATTTTGGGTCTTATTTCAGCGACCTATTCCCGTCAGAATTACCATTTTTACTACCCCAAGAAACCCTTATGGGGTCTTGAATCGAAAGGTTCTGGACCTACCCGCGGAGCCATGTTGGATAGTGCAAACTTTTTGTTTTAAGAAAGCCGTTGGCTTTCTTTTTGTTTGATGCAGACTAAGAAATATTGACTAAGCGATCAATTTCTTTATAATAAGAATAGTTCATTTTGGCAGAAACGAGTTCAAGAGTCCTTACCTGGCTGGGAGCCAGACTGGCAGATGATTAGGGGAATCTTCCTCTCTGAAGTGGACTCCTGAGTCCTCCAATCTGGTTGAGGTATCGCGAACTCGATAGACGCTTGACTTTCTCCCCTAACGGGGGGAAGCAACAAATAATCGGCACGTCTTTGAGTTTGGGCGTGCCGTTTTTAATTACGATTAGTTACCGCATCCCAAAACAGGTTTTAACGTTGTTCAGCCCGCGGAGCCCTATGAGGAATCGCACAACCGCACGGTTTATTTTTGACCGAGGGCAGGACATTTTTGGGTTTTCGAACCTTTGACAAAATTGAATCAAAGTGGTATTTTTACATCAGTTATTTAACATGATGAACACCATTTTTAGTGTGAACATTATATCTATTTTAATAAGGAGGATTCGAAATGATTAAAAGTACTAATGGGGCTTTGGGGATAGAGGTTGTCCGAGAATATGATACGATTCGATTCATCGGACATTTTAAGGAAGGCCTAACATCAGAAATAAAAGTAAAGGTATCCGACGCGAAAAATATGTTTGATAGTACCGGAACAATTGAGGTATTGGGTCATGACAATAAGTCAGTCGGTCTTATCGGGTATGAACCTCAGGGCACGAACTTTTTCTTTCCGCCGAATCAAAATCATGATTTGATTTGTGTTGACAGTGTCGAAATTAATGATGCCGTGAGAGCAGCCATCGGCGCCTAATTGTATCAAACTGTTTTCAGTAACTTGAAGCTCAAAGAGGGGACATCGCGTTCTCCTCTTTTCTATTTAGCAAATAGGTTCTGACGTCGTTCAGCATGCGGAGCTCGCATCTAGAAACGGCTTAACCAAGCCGTTTTTGGTTTTATTGAAAATATATAATTATCACGGTAGAATGAAAATATGGAGAAGATTGTAATTTTAAACAGAAAGAATCAAAAATTATCTGCATTTATTCACAAACCAACTAAGCAGACAAATAAAATAATCATATTCGCCCATTCATTTAAAGGGGATAAGGATAGTGATTATATTGCGGTTGATTTTGCTAAACATATATCTAATAAAGGTTATGCCTTAATTCGTTTTGATTGCTTTGGTACAGGCGAAAGCGAAGGTAATTTTGAAGATTCTAGCATAATCACGCAGATAGAAGATTTACAAGATGTTATCAAATATGCAAAGTCATTAGGGTATCTTGACATTTGTCTGATTGGTTTGAGCATGGGAACAAGTGTTTCAATTATGGCTTATGATAATTCTATAAAATGTGTAATTTTATGGAGTCCTGTTTTCAGTCACCTGAGTCTATTTGAAAGATATAGAGAAGAAGTTTATACAAAAGGTCGCGCTATTGATGGAAGTTATATCACAAAGAAAAAATTTATAATTGGGAAAAAGATGTTGGATTCATTTAAGGACATTGAAATCAGCTCGAATCTTGCTAAAATTAGATGTCCATTATTGGCAATAATTGGAAGTGAAGATAGAAACATTTCTGAAAAAAGAGCACAAGAATTTATGAAAATGATTCCTTCTGGTAATAAACTTGAAGTAATTCAAGGTGGCGACCATGATTTTTTAATTAAAAAAGCAAAAAAGAAAGTTATTGAACTTTCTGCCGATTTTATTAAAGCACATCTGTAGGTAATGTCTGTCCAAATTTGAACTTACTCTATTCCTAACAAAAAATTCGAAAATCGTCCCAGTGGGGGAGCCTAATTAAAACCATTAGCTAATTGCAGTAGATTGTTGATTGAACTTAAATTTTCCCTAATTCTATCCCAGTCTAAGGTTCTAAACGTGTCTCGTAGGGGGAGCCCCGTAAAAAAATCGCCAAGAGGGCGATTTTTTGGTAGAATGGAAGAAGATAATTAATTAACAAATTACATGTCCAAAACAATAATTGCAATCATTGTTATAATAATCGTTATGGGGTTAGGTTATTGGGTTTATCAATCAACATTGGCACCCGAAGAGGAAGTAATATCAGAGGGAAGTAAGGACTGTGTTAATAATGACGACTGTGTTGTTTTTGGTAAAACCGGAGATTGTAACTGCGGTTGTTATAACAAAGACAATCTTCCATCAGAAACTGGTGGAGAGTGTTTTTGTGCCGCTCCGACTTCTTGTAAATGCGTAAACGGTAAATGTGAAGGAGTTTTTGAAAAAGATCAAGCGGTTTTGTCCGAAGAAGAGGAGGAAGAAGAGGCGGTTCCAGAAAAAGAAGTGCCTAAGGAAGAAGAGAAAGAACCCGCTCCGACCATTACCCAGATTACTTTTTTAGAAAAGCTTGCTGCCGATCCTTCTTGGAGTCCCGATGGAAGCAAAATAGTTTTTTTGGGTTTGGAGAAAGACCAAATGAAAGGCGGTCTCTATATGATTAGTAATGACGGAACCGGACTTACTTCAATTGGTCCCTGGGAGCGAGACCATCTCTCTAATCCCTCTTGGAGTCCGGTTGGTAATAAAGTAGTAGCTTATGGAGAAAGAGAAAATACTGGACTGTTTTTAGTTGATTTGGATGAGGATTGGGCAAAAAGAGTTCAGCTGACTACACAGAAAGTGGAACATGCCAGTTGGAGTCCTGACGGAAATAAGATTGCCTATAATGTTTACAATGAAGATAAGTCTTTTTCATCAATTTGGGTAATGAATGCTGATGGGAACGGTAAAACTCAGTTAACCACTGATGAAAATGATTTTTGCACTGGCCCATCATTTAGTTATGATGGCTCAAAAATTGTTTACCTCAAAGGATTTACTACTACTATGCCCGGAGAAAAACCTAAGGAAGCAATAAATGAGATTTGGGTTATGAATAGTGATGGTTCAAACAAACATATGATATATGTGCCAGGGGATGGCATGCAATTAATACGGGAACGCGCTTGGAATAAAAATAATAAAATTATATTTACCAAACATCAATATCAACGAGCTCCTCAAATTTGGGTTATAAATTCTGACGGCACCAACCCTCAATGTATACTTGATCCCGAAGAAGGCGGTATTCCTACTGCTATTTATGATGACGCTGTTTGGGATAATTCTGGCACCAAAATAGCAGTTACCAAAGTAATATTAAGCGATGAAAGCTGGCAGGTAGCTACTTTTTCATGGGAAGAATAATGAATACAAAAATTCTAATCATTTTAATAGTTTTGATTGCTTTGGGTGTAGGTGGATTTTTTGCTTATAAAAATATTTTTGTCCCCAAAACAGAGGAAAAAGCTTCTGCGGTTGAAGAAAAAACAGGAGAAGGGACTCCGGAAGAGCGAGAAGAGGAAGAGGTGGCTTTAGAAGAAGAGGAAGGGGAGATTTCAGAAAAAGAGGTGCCCGAAGAAGAAAAGAAAAAATCTACTTCGATTCCTATTCAGATTACTTTTTTAAACAATACTATCGACCCAGATTGGAGTCCTGACGGAACTCAAATTGTTTTTTGCGTTATGGAAGGAGAGGCAAAAACATTGCACTTGGTTAATGCTGATGGAAGCGGACTCAAGCAAATCGGTCCAGGCTTTGATCCATCCTGGAGTCCTGTAGAAAATAAAATAGCCTACGAGCTGAACGGACAGGTTTACACCATGAACTCAAATGGAGGGGATATCACTCAATTGACAACCGGATATAGCAGCGCTCAGCCTGCCTGGAATCCAGATGGAACCAAAATTGCGTACACTTATTACGGAGCTGGAAAACCGTCAATTTGGATAATGAATGCTGATGGCAGCGGGAAAATTCAGCTTACTACTTCTGCAGATGGAGAGTGTGCTTTGCCGTCTTTTAGTTACGATGGCTCAAAAATTGTTTATGCTAAAGGACCTGTATGGAATACCTCCTTAGAAAGACTGCCGACAGCAATAAATGAAATCTGGATTATGAATTTAAATGGTTCAAACAAACATAAGATATATGCGTCAAACGACAGTTACCAGTGGATATTCCAGCGAGCATGGAACAAGAACAATGAGATTTTATTCATGAAAAATCCGCTTCAGGACAGGGAGATTCCAGAAGTGTTTGTTATAAATTCTGAGGGAACTAATCCTAGATGCATGGTTGATCCTCCAAAGGATTCTTTCGGTATTCCTATATCATTTTATCTTGATCCGGTTTGGGATAATAGTGGTACTAAAATAGTAGCTGTTAGAAAAATGATAGATGGACCACAAAACATCGTTACTATTTCAGTAGAAGAATAGTATTTATTTTGGATTGGGCAAAGAATAGTGAGTAACGGGTGGACTACGGACTAGCCAAAACCGGCACCTCAAACCACTCATTTGTGGTCATCCAGTAGGTTCGAACGTCGTCTGTCCCTCGGAGCCTAATAGGGTATAGTAAAACATAGAAGAACGAACATTGACAGGATAACTGGATGTGTTATCCTGTTTTTGGTTCACGAACAATAAAATAACAAATAATAAGAGGGGAGGGATTTGCATGGTAAAGCAAGCAGTTGATGGCTTTGAGGTTCACGCCCGCAAACGTGGTAAGAAAACTGTTTTTCGGATTTGGGATGGTTCGAAGAACGTTTACGCCACTAATGTGCTTACCTCTGATAAGGTCACTATAGAGCGTCTCGTCGAGCTCGAATTAGCTGCATTTAGGCAGAGGATTGAAGCCAAGGCTCCAGAGCGAGTAGCTAATGCAAAGGAAGATGGCTTTGAGTCTCCTTTTGCTACTTCGGGCGAACTCAATGATCTATGGAAAAAGGAAGGAAAGCCTATTGTTAGGGGTCTCCTATAGAGAATAAACTCCCTTAGGCGAACAAAGGGTTACACCACGGTGTGCCCTTTTCTTTTTAGAATTAAATAGATGCAAGCTGGTCTGTTTTTATAACGAGGTCAGCTTGTTTTATTTTTAAGATATCTACCTGTCTCAATTAACAAATAGGTTCTGACTTTCTTCCAAAGGCGGGCAGGCGTTCAGCATGCGGAGCCCTGATAGAAACCGCTCAACATTGTTATTTTAGTGATTTTGGCTTTGAGATTTTTGTGATTTTTGTTATAATAGAAATAGAGAACTGGCAATTATTAAAATCTTATGAAAAAATCATCTCAAAGCGGATTTTCCGCAATAATATTAGCAGTAATTATTATTTTAGTAGTTGCTGGCGGGGGATTTATAGCCTGGAAACAGGGATGGATGCCGAAATATTTTGTGGCAACGCAAACTCCGACACCTGCCCTGACCTCGGATGAAACCGCTAATTGGAAAACTTATGTAAACGATGATTACGGCTTTGAGTTCAAGTATCCGCAAACATTTTTTCTGGACAGCCAATTCATTGATTTAGGGGATGGTTCATACGGCCTTGACAACCAAACCAAGCAATTAAATTCTGATGTAAGCCCCAGCGCAACCCATCTCTATGTGAATTTTGCGAAATTTTCATCACTTATTGACAATAAAGAAACCTGTACCAATGGCATATGTTCACAGAAAGGGCCCATAGAAGATCAACAGATTATCAATCAAGCTTCTGTTGGTGATGAAATAGAAACACATTCAGGTTTTCCGGGCAAGGTCGTATCCATAGGAAACGCAAAAGGATTTCGTTACTTAGGGTATAATCCTCAAGCTAAGGCTTATAATACTGGTGTTGTGGTATTTAACAGCCAAGTAGACCGAATAGAATTAAGCATGTCAATCGCAGCCCCAAATGAAACTGAAGCCGAAAACGATAAATTTAACAAGGATTTTGATCAAGTCATTTCTACATTCAAATTTACAAAATAAATCAATAAACTAAATCTGACACCGCAGACATAGGCCTGGGATGTAAATCTGCCTATTTATCTTCTGGATTCTGGTTTTAACATCGTCTACGATAATGAGCTATCTCGGGCTCGGTTCGAGCGACCGAGGCGTATATTTTATTGATTTTTTAAACATAGAGTGTAATATGCAATGGTATGTTGAGGGTAAACGACGAACAACTTATCGCTAACTATCTTGTCAGTGATGAGGAATCGCTGGAGATTTTAATTAAACGCTATCTTAAACCGATTTATAGCTTTGTGTATCGGTATGTTGGTAATTCACAAGATGCCGAAGATATCACGCAAGATATTTTTGTAAAAGTTTGGCGGAATCTTAAAAAATTTGACCAAAGCAAAAGTTTCAAGACCTGGATTTTTAGCATTGCCAAAAATACTTCTATTGATTGGCTGAAAAAGAAAAAAGCCATACCTTTTTCTAATTTTGAAAATGGAGAAGGGGAAAACCTGCTTACGGAAACACTGACGGATCCGGCGCCTCTGCCCAATGAAATTCTTGAACGAATCGGTATTGCCGAAATGCTCAATACGGCAATAAATCAATTAACTTCCAAATACCGTATGGTGTTATTTCTTCGCTATAACGACCATTTTACTTTCAGAGAAATCGCCGAGGCCTTAGGGGAACCGCTTGATACTGTAAAGAGCCGGCATAGGCGGGCGCTTATTCAGCTTAAGAAAATATTATCCGAGCCATAAACCAAATAGTAAAATTTGTATTTAAAAAAGGATGCACCAAAACGCATTCTTTTTTCGTATTAATAAATAGAGATATCCTGTAGTGAGCTTGTCGAACTATGCGTAGAGATTACGAAAAACTTTTTGCTTATCTTAAACCGAAAGAACCGCCTGTCGGGCTTTTTGACCGGATAATTCTGGCAATTAAGCGGGAACAGGAATTGCGGCAGACTAAGAGATTGCTGTTTGGATTTTCATCCCTCTTATTAATTTCTTTAGCGGCCATGCCTTTCTCTGGAACAATACTGGTAAGCCAAATAAAGAATTCGGGAATTTCATATTTTGTTTCTACGGCCATCAGCGATTTGGGAACATTCTTTGTTCTTTGGCAGGATTTTAGCTTAGCTATCTTAGAGTCATTGCCGATTATAGGCATGATGACTTTTTTATTAAGTCTGGCTGTTTCTGTTTTCACACTGCGATTATTCCTACATAGAAAAAGATTGTTATTAGGATATTTAATGCAGAGTTTTGCGTAAAAATTTATTAAATTATTAAATATATGAGTAAAGAAAAACAAAACAACAAAAAAATAAACCGCGATACTCTTAAATGGGTTATTATTGTTCTGACTGGCTTGGCAGTTATTGTTTTGATATTCAGCGTCGGTATGGTTGTCGGCGGAATGAAAGCAAAATTTTCTTATCGCTGGGCTGAAAGCTATCATAAGAATTTTGCCGGACCGCGGAGCGGATTTTTTGGCGATTGGCGAAATATGCCCCCTTTGCCTGAAGATTTTATTGAAGGTCATGGCGCCTTCGGAGAAATTATTGAACTTAGCCCTTCGACAAGCTCGGAGCAAGAGAGTTTTGTCATTAAAGGAAGGGGTGATATAGAAAAAATAATCATAGTCACCGAAGATACAATAATTAAAAAAGGAACGGAGACCATAAAAGATGGTTTGAAGGTCGGCGACCACCTGGTCATTATTGGCTCGCCCAATGAAGAAGGACAAATTGAAGCCAAACTTATACGGATTTTTAATGGCGAAGAAGAAATAGGAGGTCCGCCTATGCCGAATAAAGGTTTCCGAATTCCATTCTTTTAATAAAATCTATGTTAACTAAATTATTTAAACAATTGTTTCGCCGAAAGCTGCTCACGGGAATTAGTCTGGCGCTAATTATTATAGGCGGCTATTTTGGCTATCAGGGTTTAGCCAAAGATGATAATACAACACAATATATGACCGCGGCGGTTGAAAAAGGCACCTTAATCGTTTCCCTTTCTGGAAGCGGCCAAGTCTCGGCTTCTGACCAGGTGGATATTAAGCCAAAAGTTTCTGGCGATGTAGTTTATGTCGGGGCGAAAAAAGGACAAGAAGTAAAAACCGGCGTTTTGCTTGTTCAGATAGACAGCCGCGATGCTCAAAAATCAGTCCGCGACGCCCAGACATCTTTGGAAACCGCCCAGCTTGAATTAGAGGAATTATTAGAACCAGTGGATGAATATTCTTTAATGCAAGCAGAAAGCTCTTTGATTCAGGCGCAGGATAGTTTGACAAAATTAAAATTTACCCAAGAGAGCAAATATCAAGATGCTTTAGATGAGATAGAAAAAGCAGAGGATAATTTAGAAAAAGGCTATGAAGACGGATTTAATACTGCCGCCGATGCTTTTCTTGATTTACCGGCTGTTATGTCGGGACTTGAAGGCATCCTTTTAGGCAGCGATTTCAGCGATAATCAATGGAATATTGATTATTATGCCAATATGGCTAGTTATAACAATCAGATTCTGCAATACCAAGACAAAGCCCGTTCAGATTATAACATGGCCCGTGATAGTTATGAACAAAACTCCCAGGACTATATTGAAGTTAGCCGAGATTCTGACCCGGCAACTATCGAAACGCTTATCAGTCAAACCTATAAAACGGTTAGAGATATTGCCGAAGCGGTAAAGAGCATTAAAAATTTAATTGATTGTTATGAAGATACAGCCACTCAACAAGATTTAAGAATACCATCTCTTGTCTCAACCCACCAGGATAGTCTTAAGAGCTACACAGGCACAACTAATAAACATTTATCAGGTCTTTTGTCTGCCCAAAGAAACATTGAAGACAATAAAAAATCTAAATTAACTGCCGAACGAGATTTAGTGGAAATGGATCAAAATAACCCGCTTGATTTAGCCGCGGCCGAACGAAGCGTCAGAGAAAAGGAAGAGTCCTTGCTTAAACTAAAAGCAGGTGCTGACGAACTTAATATCAGAGCGAAGAAAATTGCCGTTCGGCAAAAAGAGGACGCTCTGTTAAGCGCTCAACAAAGTTTGGCTGATCATTATATCCGCGCGCCTTTTGATGGGATTGTCGCTAATATAGACGCTAAAAAAGGAGAATCAGTTTCTTCTAATGCAGTGGCTACTCTTATTACCATGCGAAAAATAGCGGAAATTACCCTCAATGAAATTGATATTGTCCGAGTTAAAACAGGACAAAAAGCAAACATTACCTTT
>Ga0315537_1003408_pt1 | contig 11812 bp, 8 predicted proteins | sample SalMarSW160270MG_FD_203091 | JGI IMG/M metagenome (GOLD analysis project Ga0315537, IMG submission 203091) | Salt marsh sediment microbial communities from the Plum Island Ecosystem LTER, Massachusetts, United States - Salt Marsh Sediment SW1602-70 ... | reverse complement strand
GAAGATGGCGGCTACTATGCTGGCCAGACCTATTTGATTCTGGGCAAGGCTTCTGGCTGGGCCATGGATACAGATTTAGCCAATGCTGATGCCTCTTTCTGGGGCGAGGATGCCGATGATTATAGCGGGGGGGCACTCTCTGGAGTAGGTGATGTCAATGGCGATGGCTACGATGATTTTATCATTGGTGCCGATGGAGATGATGATGGTGGTAGCGGTGCTGGCCAGACCTATTTGATTCTGGGCAAGGCTTCTGGCTGGGCCATGGATACAGATTTAGCCAATGCTGATGCCTCTTTCTGGGGCGAGGATGCCGATGATTATAGCGGGGGGGCACTCTCTGGAGTAGGTGATGTCAATGGCGATGGCTACGATGATTTTATCATTGGTGCTCATGGGGATGACGATGGTGGCAGTGCTGCTGGCCAGACCTATCTTATTCTTTCCAACGAGATACAGTTTGACCGAGTGCTGGCCAGACATATCCACGCTGGAAGTTCATTATCAGTAGCTGACCTTTATTTTTATCAAGATGTAATCCAGGCCAAGTCACCTCTTTACTTAGACGCTACAAAAGTTAATGTTTCAGGAGGATTAACTACCCTTGGCAATGTTGGCATCGGGACGACAACACCGGCTTATGCTTTAGATGTTTATGGTACCTTGCGGGGTCAAAACTTTATTACTACTGGCGGTTATCCAGTTAATGATATTCTTTTACCTCAAGAAGTTCGGAATTATAGTATCAACTCCTTAACCGGCAGCTTGGGAGCAGACATCCTTAATTGGGAAGAAAAGGTACCAGCCACTGTTTTTGAAAGCGCAGTCACAAAATATATCTCTGCCACCACCCTGACCAACGGCAACGTCCTGATTGCTTATATGGATGGCGGCAATTCAGATTACGGCACCTTTGTCATCTATGACTCAGCCGGCAACCTGGTTAAATCAGCCACTGTTTTTGAAAGCGCAGGCACACAATATATCTCTGCCACCACCCTGACCAACGGCAACGTCCTGATTGCTTATTCGGATGCCGGCAATTCAGGTTACGGCACCTTTGTCATCTATGACTCAGCCGGCAACCTGGTTAAATCAGCCACTGTTTTTGAAAGCGCATACACAGACTATATCTCTTCCACCACCCTGACTAACGGCAACGTCCTGATTGCTTATCGGGATGTCGGCAATTCAAATTACGGCACCTTTGTCATCTATGACTCAGCCGGCAACCTGGTTAAATCAGCCACTGTTTTTGAAAGCGCATACACATGGTATATCTCTGCCACCACCCTGACCAACGGCAACGTCCTGATTGCTTATCGGGATAGCGGCAATTCAGGTTACGGCACCTTTGTCATTTACCAGGGTAGTGGCGCCAGATTTTCCCAGGATTTAACAGTAGACGGCAATGTCGGCATCGGGACGACAACACCAGGGGCTCTTTTAACAGTTGGTTCAGGCAATAAGTTCCAGGTGGACAGTTCTGGTAATCTCTCTACCTACGGAAACATCACCGGTCTGCCTACCCAGGGAGATGGTTCAACCACAGCTACCGGAGCCCAAAACAATGTTACTTCTTTAGTAGTAGCTTCAACTACCAACTTTGATGTTGGCAATCTTATCTTTGTTGATAATGCTGGCACTGACTATTGGTCAAGAATTACCGCCGTACCAGATGGAACTCATTTAACCTTAGAGCCAGCTGTTTCAGCTGACGATTCCGCCCCAGTCACCGAATACACCACTCCTTCGATCGGTTCTTTAGCCAATATCCAAAACAGATTTGACAAAGGTTACTTCTTAAACGGAGTAGTTACTGGCTCTGGCACCACTACTTATGCCTCAGGGTTAATTACCACTACTACTGGTGACTTAGTTTTGAACCCAGCTGGCAATGTCGGCATCGGGACGACAACACCCTCTGTTGCTTTGGAGCTGGGCACTGATAAATCCTTCAGAATCACCGGCGGCACTTCTTTTCCTGGTTCACCTGTTGAAGGTCAGATGTTCTTTAGAACTGACAATAAACAACTTTATACTTATGCCGATTCCAAATGGCAGGCGGACAGAACAGTGGTGACAAAAATTGTGGCGGCTGATGATTCTCAAAATAAAGAAAAAGCAGATTATGTGTGTAACGGGACAAATGACCATGTTGAGATACAGTTAGCTATCGATGCTCTGCCGTCTACCGGCGGTGAAGTTCGTCTGCTTGACGGCACTTACAATCTCGCAGATACCATTGACCTTGACACTAACCAAACTCTCAGGGGAAACGGCAGAAATACTATTTTAACTACTTCAACTGCCAACCTTATCTTTCTCAGTGCTGTCGGTACATCCGGCAATGAGAAGACCGGGATAGTCATCACCGACCTACAAATAGATGGCGGTGTTGGTGCGGTAAGTAACTATGGAATCTACTTTGAATATGTAGATTACTCCTTTATCGGGAATGTCTATTCGAGAAGACATTCTAATAGCGGCATTTACCTAACTTTATCCTCCGACAATACCATCACAAATAATATATGCCAGGCCAATGTCTTTGACGGTATTAAGTTATACAACTCCTGTAACAGCAATATCATCTCAGACAATGTATGCCAGGGCAATGTTATGGGCAATGGCATTACAGTGACTACATCGTCCAACTACAATACCGTCACAGGTAACTTAGGTGAGGGCAACGGTTCAGCTTGCGTTGAAGTATACCGCTCCGACTATAATACTGTCTCGGGTAACACAGGCCAGGGTAGCGTCAGTGGTACTGCCTTTCATATATACGAAGGCGACTACAATACCATCTCGGGTAATACAGGTCAGGGCAATGCTCAGGATGGCATCCATATGTACGGGTCCAATCATAACACCATTACTGGCAATACCCTGACAGAGAATTCGCAGACTGCGACTAATACTAGTGATGACATCTACCTAACTAACTGCGACTACAACAGTATTCAGTCCAATGTTTGTGGAGCAGGAGGATTGGCAAATGTACCAAGATATGGAATTAATATATCCAATGCTGCCTGCGATGGCAACCTAGTTACCAACAATGATATCTACGATGACGGCTTCGGCACGGGTTCTTTAAATGATTCTGGCACTGGAACAGTAAAATACGGTAACAGAACCGGTGCCGGTTCAACCGAAGAATACCTTTTTAATGTTAAAGGTGCTTCCTCTTCCAACGCTCTCACCGTCACCCAATCAGGAACAGGAAAGATTGTTGATTTGGTCGGTGATTCAATAACTACAGGCACGGGCTTGGCAATGTCACTTGATGCTCTTTCCACCGGCTCAGGCCTAGTTATTGATTCCACTTCCACAGCTTTTGCTGGCAAACTTTTAAATCTTACAGCTTCCGGAGCAGCTGACACTACCAGATATGGAGTTTATTCTGCTTTGAGTGGCGCTGGTGGAGGAAGCTCCACCAACATTGCTGGTTACTTCTCAGCTCAGAATGCCACTAATAACTACGGCTTAATCGTTGAACACGGCAATGTCGGCATCGGAACGACGGCACCTAGTGAGAGATTAGAAATTGCCGGAGGAGTTGGCTATAATTTAAAAATTAACACTTTCATCTTGAAGCCCCTTTCGAGTACGGAATTAGGATTATATGATTCGGGGAATAACCAGGTTGTAGTTTTTGACGAGGGTTCAAGTCCGATCGTCTGGGAACAAACTCTAAGCAGTCAGTTTGCCCAAGGAAGTTTTTATCAAACCACTACTTCAGATGACCGAGTTTTTTTAGAGAAAGATGGAGATGGAAAATATTACCCCAGCGGTACTTTTACCTCTTCTATTTATAATTATTCAGGCGAAGGTGACTTTATCCAATTCAGAACCACTACTAAATTGCCTTCTCCTACTAAGATAACCGCCCAAGTTCAGGTTTCTGATGATGATTTTTCAACCATTAAAGATTCAATAATTTTGGAATTAGTTAACGATACTTATACCTATGACGTCTCTTCTTTGAATAACGCTAAATCAGTGAGGGTGGAATTTGATTTTCAAACTAATGATACTTCTCTTTCCCCTGAGCTCATCCACTTCGAAGTTTGGACTGATTTGATAGAGAATTATTCCATTGCTGAGAACGGCTCACCCGCCGAGGACGGTAGCCTCACCAATATAAACGGATCTACAACGAACCTAAGCGAATCGTTATTTGCCCAAATTCGTGAGGCCTTAGCTTCGCTTGGGCTTTGGATTGAAAACGGCATTGCCCAAGTTAGAGAGTTAATTGCTGAGAAAATTACTGCCAGAGAAATTCAGACTGAAAAATTATGTGTTGATGATATCTGCATTGATAGAAATCAATTAAAGGAGCTGTTAGGAAAAAACAGTGCTTCGGGGAGTGAACAAAATTGCCAGTCAGCAGCCGAGATTTGCGATGGTTTAGATAATGATTGCGATGGCTCGGTTGACGAAGATTTAGGTCAAACTACCTGTGGGGTAGGGGCTTGTCAAGTAACAGTACAAAATTGTCTTAATGGTGAAGTCCAAACCTGTACTCCTCTGACTCCTACTGAAGAAATTTGCGATGATGGTATTGATAATGACTGCGATGGAAAAATAGACGCTGAAGATGAAAATTGTCAAGCTCTGCCATCGATTCCTCCTGCACCAGTTTGTGATTCAGAGCATTTAGATTTGTGTGAAACCGAAGCCGACTGCTTAACCGCCGAGGGTTATTGGTACAACGAAACCTGTAATATTGAGCCCGAAGCGCCAGTCTGCACTCCTACTGAAGAAATTTGCGATGGGATAGATAACAATTGCAATGGTCAGATAGATGAAGGTGGGGTTTGTGAAACAGCCGAACCACCCACTGAGGAACCACCCACTGAGGAACCAAGTGGACAATAAAATCTTAATTATGAACTTTCTTGAAGAACTAAATGAACTAAAAAAAGTTTTTCTTCCCTGGATATGTGTTTGGATTGGGCTTTCTATTTTCTTTTTTGGATTTGGGCTCCAGAAAACCGAACTTTTCGGCTTGAGTATTTATTATCCTCATCCTTCTTTGCACTCCATTTCTGCTTATTTTTTGGAAACAGCCAAACAGGACCTGCTGTCAGAGGAAGTTAAAATAGTAACCCTTAATCCCTTAAACGCCTTTCTATCTTTGATGATTATTTCCCTGCTCTTAGCTTTTATTATTAGTTTCCCACTTTTTCTTTACAAGCTGATTAAATATCTTAGCCCCGTTCTTTATCAAAAAGAAAAAAAAGCCGTATTTAAAGCTTTATTTCCCAGCGCCTTTTTATTTATTTCCGGCTGTTTCTTTGCTTATTTCTTGTTGATACCCTTAACCTTTAAAGTGCTTTATGACTTTGCCATAGCGATTGAAGCCGAGCCATTTTTCTACATAGCTCAATTTATTACCCTAGTTTTAGGTTTGATGATAGTGGTGGGGATAATTTTTTTGCTTCCTATTTTTATGAATTTACTGACTAGATTTGGAATAGTTGAGGGTCAGTTTTGGAAAAAAAATTGGAGATATGCCATTTTGGTTTTCCTAATATTTTCTGCTATAATTACTCCAGACGGAACTGGCATTACCATGCTATTATTATCTTGCCCGATGATTGGACTTTATTTTCTGGGATGTGTTCTAAGTAAATAGACTAATTTCCAATTAAAAGGTCGAGGCAAACATAAAAACAAACTTAATAATACTAAAATGTTTGGACTAGGAATTACTGAAATTATAATAATTGCGATTGCTTTGGCAGTTTTCTTTTTTGGTGGAAAAAAGGTAGCAGATTGGGCCAGAAACTTGGGAAAGTTTACTGGGGAATTTAAGAAAGGAAAAATGGAAATCGAAAAAGAACTTAAGAAGACAGAAAAAGAGGTCGAGAAATTTAAAAAACCAGAAGAAAAATAAAAACACGAACTGCAGAAGCGAAATATGAAATCAGAAAAGAAGATAAATTCTCAAAGAAGAAATTTCTTAAAATATTCGGCCTTTGCTATTGGAGGATTTTTGGTTGGCAAGTTTTTGGATTCTATTCCGGGACTATTTTCTTCAAGGAAAGGTTTTGAAATCGTTGGTCCTCAAGGAGAGGAAACCAAAATCTTTGAGAACTTCGTAGTTAAAGAGACTAAAAAGGAATTGAGTTTTTATGACAAGAAAGGGTATGAAATATTTGTTATTGAAAAATAAGCAGAGCGAAACCGAGCACATAACATGTATTATGTTTATCTTATAAAGAATTCTAAGACAGATAAGACTTATATAGGATCTACTAATGATCTTAAAAGGAGGATACGAGAACATAGAAACAAGGAACCAGACCTGATTTATTATGAAGCCTATAAAAATGAAACCGATGCGAGAGAAAGAGAGAAAAAATTGAAGCAACGAGGTTAAACGGTACGGAGATTAAAAGAAAGATTAAAACATAGTCTTATGTAGGTTATGTGCTCGGTAAAGGTCGAATTCATTTATAATTAATAATTAACTTCTTTTGAAAAACCAGATTGGAGGTAAGAATCCTGCCGAAAAGTTTCCTCTTAACATAAGGCAGCGATTGTTACCAAAGAAAAGTGACAGAAAAAAATAAAAAGAAAACTCAAGAATGTAAACATCGGTGGGCTCCACTTACTGCTAAGGTGGGAGAGAAGATCACCCCGACTTTAATTTGGGCTTGCTTAAAGTGTGGAGAGTTAAAGGTAGGGAAGCAAACCATCAGAATCTCCAAATCTAGATTGGATATGGGTACCCTGCCCATCAAGAACATCGGCACAGGAGGATTTAGTTTTTCTGCAGGAGGAGTTTTGGATGTGGGAGCAATACCAGGTGGCGTTAGGACAGTTTCTCTCACCTTCATCATTGACGGTGGCGGCTCGGCTATCACTACAGGACAGAAGGGACACCTTGAAATCCCTTTCGCCTGCACCATCACCGGCTGGACTATACTGGCCGACCAAGTAGGTAGCATCGTAGTTGATGTCTGGAAAGATACCTACGCTAACTTCCCCCCTACTGTGGCTGATACCATAGCTGGCTCGGAGAAGCCCACTCTATCCTCAGTCCAGAAGAATCAGGATTTAACCCTCACAACATGGACTACAGCAATAGCTGCTGGAGATATATTAGCCTTTAATGTTGATAGTTGTAGCACAATAACACGAGTAACGCTAAGTTTGAAGGTGGTTAAGAGCTAAAATGGCATATGCTATTGTTGAAAAGACTGGATGCGTAGTCCATAAAGGTAATGTTCAACTACGGCTGGACTTCTTTCTAGAGCCTGGCGACCCACGTTATGAGGATACCTATATCCCAGTAATAGGCCCCGAAACCGAGGAGCCGACTGGCGAATGTCGGCTAATTCCCTTTCACTCACATTTCATTTATCTTCCCCCGACCTTCACGGATAAGGATATCGAAGCTGAGATAGCCTTCCACCTGCCTAACTTTTACAAAGCCTTTCAAGATGGATGGGATAAAGTTGCTGGTGGGATGAGACACGGCTGGGCAATTGAGAAGCGTATTCCACCAGAAGATTACTCACAAGATGCTAAGAAGGTAGCCCAATGCCAAGATAGGGTTGATAGTCTAACTGAATTCTCATACAAACCAGAAGAGGAGGGAGAAGGCAGGGAACATCCTGCTACGGCGATTGACGTTGGGCCGGGGGCTATCAATAGACCTAATAGTTATGGCAGTGGCAATACTATGATTGCCAAGGGAAATCCCGCCAATGACACAGGTGCTCTTGATACCTTTGAGGTTTGGGCTTCAGGTCCAAGCATGACGGGGACCAACAAGGTTGGTACTTTCTATGGTTCGGGGACTACTTATACGAATAGAGATGGCGAAACCATAGGAACAGTTGTCTACGGTGCAAAAAGGACGTTCACTGGGCTTTCGATAGCTGTTGCCATTGGCGATTTTGCCGGCATATATTACTCTGCTGGCTCTATTGAATATGACGGGTCGAGCGGGGTGGGTGTTTACATCAAATCTGGTGACCAGTTCGGTACAGGGGAGCAAACCTATTCCTCCATAGGAACTACGGACATAAGCATCTATGGCTCAGGAGCTACATTAATAGCCCCTACTGGCATTACCCAGCCAGCCATAAACATAGGTTCTACCACAGCCCGAATCAATGGGAAGATAAGTGATGATGGTGGGGCTTCCTGTGAGGCTAGGTTCAGGTATAGGACAGGGGAGACTGAAATTCTGAGACCAAATGCTGCTGGGAGCGAATGTGGTATTGGTATTCAAAGTGGTTGCAGTGCCTGTCCCGACCATTATACCTGCGTAGATGAAGAATCTGCCGATGATAATACTTCCTACGTTAGGCATGAGGGGGGAACTCAGAGAGACCTATATGCTTTACCTAACCATTCTGGCTCTGGAACTATAAATAAAATTACAGTTCATGCCCGCTGCAAGCACTACTATGCTAAAGCAGAAAGTGGAGTGAAACTCTCCATTCGCACTCATGATACTACTTACGACGGAGACCTTCAGGATGCAGAATTAGACTGGACAAACTATTCTGAGGAATGGGAGAATAATCCTAATACTGATGCCCCCTGGACATGGGAGGAGATAGATGCTCTTGAGATAGGCGTGGCACTTGTTGGTAGTGTAGATGATGGGTATTGCACTCAAGTTTATGTCGAAATTAAATACTGGACAATAACCGATTGGCAGAACACCCTAGAAACAAATGATGAATACTATGAGGATTTAACAGGCCTAAACCCTGGGACAGAATATGAGTTCCAGACTCAAGCTAAGAACAGTGTAGGTGAAGGCGCATGGAGTGAGTCTGCATACTTTGATACTTTAGCAGGAATACATTCATTTGGAATTATCTTGGGATAATCTATGGCTCCAACTAAGCATCTTTTATAGAGAAAATCCGGTAAATGGGGTCAGCTCTATTTTTCTTTTATTAAATAAAAAACAGCCCGTGAGAAGCTGTTTAAACTCCAAGATTTAAAGATTAATATTCCAGTTTTATCCCCAGTTTTTCAGCGAGTTGATGAAGCCACTTTTCGTGACGGTCAACCTTGGCAGTGATAGCTATGTATTCTTGTCGGAGATTGTCTACCAATTTTGCTAATTTATCAACGGAAACAGTCAAAGATCGGACTGCTTCTCTAAGACCGATTAAGTCTTCTTTTAAGTCCTTAATATCTTCTTTCGTAGCGAAGATTCCTATCATCCTTTGGATATCTTTTTCTTCAAGCATATTACGATTTCATTGTAAATTTTTGAAAATATGATGTCAACCCCGTTAGAAACTGCTTATGTGGTATATCTATGTTTTACAAAACAATAAAAGAAAGTGGTATATCGGCTCCACAAGAGACTTGCGAAAAAGAATTTTAAGGCATAATTCAGGAAAAAATAAATCTACAAAATACGGTATCCCTTGGAAACTTATCTATTGCGAAATCAGCCTGAATAAAGAAGATGCTAGAGCGCGAGAAAAATATCTTAAATCAGGAATGGGCAGAAGATATTTAAAAAATAGATTAAAATTCTTTTTCGCCAAAAGTTTCTAACGGGGTCAAGTAGTAAAAAATTAAAACTATGTTTACCTCTACCGCATTAATAATTATAGCTTCTTTTTGGGGCGGTTTCATAAGAGGACTGGTCGGTTTTATCAAACATCAGTATTCCTATAAAAATGTGCCTTTCAGGCCGGGATATTTTGCGGGGATGATGATAGCAAGCGGGATAATTGGATTGGTCTCAGTTTGGTCGATTAAATCAGTAGGATTTACCTTTGAAGACGTCTTTTCACCGGCATTAGCTTTTATTATCGGCTATGCTGGCGGGGACTTTATTGAAAACATTTATAAAATTATTATTAAGAAATCAAACCTTTATGAGTGATACTTTAACTAAAATTTCAAAAATTAGTATTTATCTCTTGGTTTTTCTTTTGCCGATTTTCTTTCTGCCCTGGACAGCAAATATTTTAGATTTTAACAAGCAAGCTCTGCTTATTTTTTTAGTTTTCCTTTCTTTGTTTGGCTGGCTTTTGAAATCTTTGAAGGAAGGAAAAATAAATTTAAATTGGAGCCATTTTAATTTGCCGATTACTGTCTTTTTAGTGATAATAGCCATAGCTACTTTTTTTTCTTCCTATCAATATGGTAGCTTCTGGGGTTGGCCCTTAAATGTCGCCTCTAGCTTTTTAACGATTTTAGGGTTTTTAGCACTTTATTTTTTAATTGTCAATATTTTTCAAAGAACGGAAATTTTTGGGATTTTATTTACTTTGGTTTTTTCCAGTTTTTTGGCAGTTTTATTTGGAGGTCTGCAGCTCTTTTCTAAATTTCTTCTTCCTTTTGATTTTACCAGAATTTCCTCTTTTAACACGATTGGCTCAGTCAATAGTTTAGGGGTATTCGCCGCTCTGCTTTTGCCCTTGATTATTTCCCTGATTTTTATTTCAAAAAGGGTTATCAAATTTCTCTTGATGGTTTTTGGGCTGGCAATGCTGGGTTTAATTTTCTTGGTTAATTTTTGGGTGGCCTGGATTTTGCTTTTAATTGGGATAGCAGCAATTTTAATTTTTGGAATTGCCCGACGCGAGACCTTCCAGACCAGTTGGCTAGCACCGTTAATGGTCCTTTTGGTGATTACTCTATTTTTTGGGATTTTCCGAGTTTCTATTCCGGCTTTACTGGCTACTCCTTTAGAAGTTTTTCCTTCCCAAACCACTACTTTTAATATCGCTAAACAAACTCTCAAGGAATCTATCCCTGCCTTATTTTTGGGCTCAGGACCTTCAACCTTTATCTATGACTACTCCAAGTTTAAGCCAGAAATTATAAATCAAACTACTTTTTGGGAGATAAGGTTTCCTTCTGGGGCTTCGGAAATTTTAGATAAATTGGCTACCACCGGGATTTTGGGGCTAATTTCCTTTTTGGGAATTTTGGGAGTATTTTTGTGGTTAGGATTTAAAGGATTAATTAAAAAAGCGGCCAAAAGAGATTCTCTCTGGATTTTTAGCTTGGGTATTTTTGCCAGTTGGTTGGCTGCGGCAGCCGCCCTCTTTTTCTATCCTACCAATTTCTCTTTGAGCTTTCTCTTCTGGATTTTTACGGCCAGCTTTATTGCTTTCAGTGACTCCAGAATAAAAAGCTGGGAGCTTAAACCTTCTTCTTTGGCTAATATCGGAGTTTCCTTCATTTTCATTTTTATCTTAATTCTGGGAATAGGAATTTTTTTCTTGGCTGGCCAGAGATATATTGCTGAAGTTAGATATTCCCAGGGGATAGAAGCCCAACAAGCCGGGAATAATCAGGTTTCAATGAATTATCTTTTAAGTGCCATTTCTCTTACCGGAGGAAGTCAGGATAATTATTGGCGAGACTTTTCTCAGGTTTGTCTCTTCAGAATTAACGAAGAACTTCAGAGAAAGAATCTGTCTCCGGAGGAACTTTCCCAGATAGTGAATCCTTTAGTCAGCGATGCGGTTAATTCAGCCAAGCAGGCCACTGATGTAGCGCCAGCCAATGTGGCTAATTGGATAGTGAGAGGTTTTGTTTATCGCAATGTCATTAACTTGATTGGGGGGGCTTCCGACTGGGCAGTAACGTCTTATCAAAAAGCAGCGGAATTAGAACCGACCAATCCCTATATTTATACTGAGCTTGGTCAGGTTTATTCAACTACCGGGGATACGGAGCAGGCTAAAGAGCAATTCCAAAAAGCCCTGAGCTTAAATGAAAATTATTCCAACGCCAGATATTTCTTGGGATTAATTTATGACAAAGAAGGCAAAAAGAGCCAGGCGATAGAGGAGTT
>Ga0315537_1003407_pt1 | contig 11813 bp, 13 predicted proteins | sample SalMarSW160270MG_FD_203091 | JGI IMG/M metagenome (GOLD analysis project Ga0315537, IMG submission 203091) | Salt marsh sediment microbial communities from the Plum Island Ecosystem LTER, Massachusetts, United States - Salt Marsh Sediment SW1602-70 ... | reverse complement strand
GCTCAGGGGTAGAGCAGCAGTTTCGTAAACCGTCGGTCGTCGGTTCGAATCCGACCGCTGGCTAGGGGGCAATATGAGCAAATTTACAGAAAAATTGCGGAGTCTTTCCAAGTCTTCAACCGCGCCAATAGGTTTTCATCCCGCTGTCTCTGAAGTAAGAAGTCCCGCAATGTTGCTTATTGTGGGACTATCCGGGACACAGGTCAAGGAAGCCAAAATTGTGGCTGATGTCGATGCCGATGCCGGGTTGATAGTGAGTGAGGGCACAGGCACCAAAACTGTGAGGCAGGTGGTCGAAGCTGTGGGCAATGTCCCTCTTGGGGTATTTGTGAAGGGCATGAGCGAAAAAGAAATAGATGAACTTGTGGGCTTGGGGTGTGACTTTGTGGTCTTTGATATTAAGGGAGCGGCGGCAATCCTGCGCAAAAAGGAAGTGGGCAAATTCCTGATGATAGAGCCTTCGTTAGGCCAGGGTCTTGTGAGAGCCATTAATAGCTTTGAAGTGGATGGGGTGTTCATTAGTAGTGGTGGGGATTCTGTGATGACTGTGGAGCACCTGCTTGTGTGTCGAAGATTCGTCGAGCTCTTGGAAAAGCCGGCTATTATGACGCTGCCTTCTTTGGCCACAAAGGAGGATCTGACAAGTTTATGGCAAGCTGGAGTGGATGGTGTAGTTGTTCCCTCAACGCAGTCGGCTGAGGCATTGGCGGAGTCGAAGAGGATGATTGGCGATTTGCCCAGAAGAGCCAGAGGTAGGCGAACTAAGGTAAGTGTGTTGCTTCCTCATTATGGGGGCGATCTGGCTGGGAAAGAGGATGAGGAACAAGAGGAAATCTAGCCTTAACCTGGTTTTGCCCTGAGTTAGTTATGGAGACGAGCCTAAGCCTGGGCCAATTCTTGCTAATGGCAGCGGGAATTTCTCTTACCGGCGTTATGTTCCCCGGGCCGATGACTGCTGCCACCATAGCTAAGGGCTATAGTCAGAAGCATGCTGGTGCCTGGATTACAGCTGGACACGCTGTTATTGAGATACCTCTTATAACCGTAATAGCTGTAGTCTATTTTGGATCAGGGCATTTGATCAGCTCTCCAGAGGTGGAAAACGTAATATATCTTGTGGGTGGTTTGATGTTGCTTTATCTAGGTTTCCGAATGTTTCGGGCCAATCGTGAGGCACCTGGTGCAGTGGGTGGTCTACCGGCCAGCTCTTTTGTGACAGGCATTGTTATTACGGGAACCAACCCGGCTTTTTACATATGGTGGGTGACTGTCGGTGCGGTTCTAATAACCGGTGCTGCCAAGTTCGGCCTTATTGGCATTATTTTGTTTGCTATCATACATTTGCCCTGTGATTTGGCGTGGAGTGAATTCCTCTCTGTGGGCACGTTCGAGTCAAGGCGATGGTGGACACAGAAGGTGCAAAGGATTGTGTTTAGCGTTTGTGCTTTGATTCTAGCTGGCTTTGGTGTCTGGTTCTGTCTTTCTGCGTTTCTATGAGCTCAAGGGACGTTCTGGGTTGCCTGAAAATACTTCCCTTCAGTCTTTATTGATGGGGCAATGAGCATCTTGACCTTATGCATTTCTCTAATGTTTCGGGCACTACATACTCCCATTCCGGTGCGTAGAGCGCCGATCAGGTTCTGAGTGCCATTGGTGACGGAAGTAGGACCAAAGAGAATTTGCTCCAATGAAGCGGTAGTGCCAACTCTAACACGTGTCCCTCTAGGCAAAGCTGGATGTGAATGAGACATGCCCCAGTGATAGCCTTTGCCTGGCGCTTCTGTCGCTTGAGCCAAAGGCGACCCAATCATTACCGCGTCGGCACCGGCGGCGAATGCTTTACATAAATCACCACCCGTGCGAATGCCGCCATCTGTTATCACTGCTACATATTTGCCACTCTCTTTGAGATAGGCGTCTCTGGCAGCGGCACAATGCAGAGTAGCAGTTATCTGAGGAACTCCAACGCCAATGACCTCACGGGTAGTACAGGCAGCTCCAGGTCCCACTCCAATCAGTACGCCATCAATTCCCGTTCTCATGAGCTCTACTGCTGCACTGTAGGTACAGCAATTACCCACTATGATAGGCGAGGCCACTTGTTGGCATAGCTCAGGCAAGATAAGTCCCCGATAGCTCTTGGAGATGTGCCGGGCGGTGGTGACGGTAGATTGCACGACTAGTATGTCCATTCCAGCATCCTTGGCTATGGGGGCCAAGCGTTTCGTGTTGGTGGGAGTTACAGATACGGCACAGATAGCGCCAGCCTGTTTTATTGTTCCAATGCGTTGGCTAATGAGCTTTTCCTTGATAGGCTCGGAGTAAATTCTTTGAAGAAGGGACGTAACCTCTTTTTCAGGGGTTTGGGCGATTTGGTTCAGGACTTCCTCGACGTTTTCGTACCTTGTCTGTACACCTTCTAGGTTAAGGACAGCTAGCCCGCCAAGCCTGGCAAATTCAATAGCAAAGGCAGTGTCAACAATAGCATCCATGGCTGAGGCCAAGATGGGGATGGACAAGGTGAAGTCTCTTACGGTAAGGTCTATATTGGTTTGGTCAGGATTAATAGTCACGTCTCCGGGAACAAGCGCGACTTCATCAAATCCGTAGGCGCGCTCAATTTCTTTGAATTTGGGGTGAGGCATTTTCCTTTACCCTGATGGAAATTGCCACAAACTATACAAGCATAGCGGGCTAAAGTCAAGCAAGCTTGTAGATAAAATCGTAGCCATTGAGTATAATTCTGGGTCATGGCTATTCTTTACGTCGTCGCTACTCCTATTGGCAATCTGGAGGATGTTTCCCTGCGTGCGTTACGGATTTTGAGAGAGGTAAGACTTATTGCTGCTGAGGACACACGTAAAACGCGGCGCTTGCTTAATGCGTATAATATAGAAACCCCGTTGACTAGTTATCATGAGCATAGCAAAAGAGCTAAACTGGACTATCTATTGGGTCATCTGGAAAAGGAAGACTTAGCTCTAGTTTCGGAAGCTGGCATGCCTGGCCTAAGCGATCCTGGTTACGACCTTATCGTCACTGCTACTGACCGAGGGATTTCTGTAGTACCAGTTCCTGGTCCTTCAGCGGTGATCACTGCGCTAGTGATTTCCGGGTTGCCGACCGACCAATTTGTTTACGTCGGATTTTTGCCGCGCCGCAAGGGACAAAGACAGCGTCTTCTCAGCTCAGTATCTAATGAGCCCAGAACCATAGTGGCTTTCGAGGCACCTCATCGCCTCAGGGAGGCGTTGACTGATATTGAGGAGATTCTGGGAGACAGAAGAGTATCCGTATGCCGTGAGCTTACTAAAGTTCACGAAGAGGTTTTCCGAGGCAGAGTGAGCGAGGCTAGAGAGCATTTCGCCCAACCGAGAGGGGAGTTTAGTCTCGTTATTGAAGGTAAGACTCGAGCCTGGTTGAAATTTCAGGAAAGGAGCTAAAATGCGCCGAGGTTGTATCGCTATAGGGAAGGTGGAATGTGATAGTTGTCATCGTCCGATTAAGTATGGGGAGCGCTATCTTTTAATCGACGGGGAGGGAGATGAGCGGCAGCGTCTTTGTACTGATTGTTGTCGGAGCCATGGTTATGTCTCATATGGAACAGAGAAAGGAAAGCAGATAATCACATTTCTCCCCAAGGAATGAATTTGGGAATACTCATTCGAGAGCTCCAGTTCGGGGCAATGACATAGGTAAACCAATGATTTACAATAAAGTAACCTGGTGGAGATAATTTGAGCGAGCACATTTTCATTGGTGTTGCTTGGCCTTATGCTAATGGGCCTCTACACCTGGGACATATTGCTGGTGTTTATCTGCCAGCCGATATTTTTGCACGGTATCATCGTCTTAAGGGCAATAAGGTGCTAATGGTTTCGGGCAGCGACCAGCACGGAGCACCGATCACGATTCGTGCTGAACAGGAGGGGACCACCCCACAAGAAGTGGCAGCTAAATACCATCAACAATTCACTGATTGCTGGAAGAGACTGGGTATCTCCTTCGACTTATTTACTACTACCGGCACACTAAATCACACTCAAGTCACGCATGATGTATTCCTGGCTTTACTCAACCAAGGCTATATCTACAAAGACAAGATGCTCCAAGCTTATTGCCCTAGGTGTCAGAAGTTCCTTCCCGACCGCTATCTGGAAGGTACTTGTCCTTATTGTGGCTTCACCAAAGCGAGAGGTGATGAATGTGATGAGTGTGCTAAGCCTTTGAATACAGGGGAGCTTAAAGATATTCACTGTCGCCTTTGTTCTACCCCATCTCGTTTTGAATCTTCGGAGCATTTCTTTTTGCGCCTTTCTTCTTTTCAGGAGAAATTGACTGACTGGATAAAAGAGCAGACTCATTGGCGGCATAATGTGCTTGGTACTACGTGGAAATTTCTGGATGAAGGATTAAGGGACAGGGCTATTACTCGTGACTTGGATTGGGGAGTAATTGTGCCGCAACCAGGCTTTGAGCATAAACGCATCTATGTATGGTTTGAAGCAGTGATAGGTTATTTATCGGCAAGCAAGGAATGGGCAAAAACGCAGGGCGATGATTATGTCTGGAAAGCTTTCTGGCAAAACGATGCCAAGAATTTTTATTTCCTTGGCAAGGATAATATCTTTTTCCATACCCTTGTTTGGCCGGCGATGTTGATGGGCTATGGTGGTCTGAATCTTCCTTACGATGTTCCCGCTAATGAATTCTTGACTATCGAGGGCAAGAGACTTTCTACTAGCCGTGGTCGGGCAATCTGGCTTTCTGATTACCTGGAACGATACGAGCCGGACCCTTTGAGATATGCTCTGGCTGCGAATATGCCTGAGACGGGGGACAGCGACTTCTCATGGCATGAATTCCTCCGTCGCAATAACAACGAATTGGTAGCCACCTATGGTAACTTGGCTCATCGTGCTCTCACCTTTGCCTACCGCAATTTCGATGGAACTGTGCCTACACCTGGTGAACTGGATGAACGCAGCCAGGGGCTGCTTCATAAGGCTGATGGTACATTAGATGATGTAGACAAGTTGCTTTATCGTTGTGAGTTTAAAGAGGCGGTTAAAGAGATTATGTCTCTAGCCCAAGAAGCTAATCGCTATATCGATGAACAAGCTCCTTGGAAGACAATCAAGACAGAGCGAAAGACTTCGGCGAAATCCGTTTATACAGCCCTCTCTGTGTTGGCGGCATTGAAAACTGTGTTCTATCCGTTCCTTCCCTTCAGCTCCGAAAGGCTGCATTCTTTTCTGGGATTCGATGGTAGTGTGAAAGAAGGGGGTTGGAGAGTTCAGTTTTTACCCCCGGGGCAGCAACTTCGACAACCCCAACCGTTGTTTGTCAAGCTAGATGAAGATATTGTCTGTAAAGAAAGCAGCCGGTTTGACTCCCTGAATGACAATCAAAAAAGTTGAATCTTGACTTGACCTTTGCCGTTTGATTTAGCCGGGGGTTGGCTGTGGTGTTAGCCCTTCAAATATTTTGTCGAGCTCAGGTTCATCCAGAGTCTCATGAGTTATAAGTTCTTGCGCCAGTTGGTTGAGTTTTTCTTTGTTTGTGGTCAGGATTTTCCTGGCGGTACTGTAGGCGCGCTGGATAATATTATGTACCTCTTCATCAATTTCTTGGGCTATCTTATCGCTGTAATCCCTCTGTTCACTGATTTCGCGACCTAAAAAGACGAGTTCTTGTCTTTGGCCAAAAGTCCGCGGGCCTAATTTTTCGCTCATACCATACTCGGTAACCATCTGTCTAGCTAGCTTAGTTGCTTGCTCCAAGTCGTTTTGAGCACCGGTAGTCATTTCCCCGAAGGTGATTTCCTCGGCGACACGTCCGCCCAAGCTTACTGCCAATCTGTCATCAAACTGAGACTTAGTCCATAAATGACGGTCTTCCGATGGCAAGAAGCGCGTCCAGCCTCCCAATATCCCCCGGGCGATAATAGAAATCTTGTGCACAGGGTCAGCATTTGGCAACAGCTTGGCGGTCAAGGCATGACCACTTTCGTGGTAGGCAATTATTTCTTTCTCCTTAGGGCTTATTATGCGGCTTTTCTTTTCCGGTCCGGCTAGAACACGGTCAGCCGCCTCTTCAAGCTCCTTTAACGTGATATCCTTGCGGTTGCGTCGGGCAGCCAGAAGGGCTGCTTCATTAATTACGTTAGCAAGGTCGGCGCCGCTGAACCCGGGGGTTTCCTTAGCTATAGTCTCAAAGTCGACTTCTTTAGCTAGCGGCTTTCCTTTGGCGTGTACCTCAAGGATAGCCTTGCGACCCTTCATATCGGGTAAGTCAATGACGACATGTCGGTCAAAGCGACCAGGGCGGAGGAGGGCTGGGTCAAGAATGTCGGGGCGATTGGTGGCAGCCATGACGATAACATTGGCATTGGTATCGAAGCCGTCCATCTCGGCCAAAATTTGGTTGAGGGTCTGTTCTCTTTCATCATGCCCACCACCTAGGCCAGCACCACGGTGTCGACCTACAGCATCAATTTCATCAATAAATATAAGGCATGGTGAGTTGCGCTTTGCCTGGTCAAAGAGGTCTCTGACCCTGGCAGCACCCACACCGACAAACATCTCCACAAATTCGCTGCCACTAATAGAGTAAAAGGGTACTCTGGCCTCTCCAGCTATGGCTTTGGCCAGTAAGGTCTTACCTGTTCCGGGCGGCCCTACCAGAAGCACTCCTCTAGGTATTCGTCCTCCCAGTGCCTGGAATTTCTGGGGGGACCTGAGGAATTCCACTATTTCTTGGACCTCTTCTTTAGCCTCCTCTGCCCCAGCGACATCGGCGAAAGTCACATCGGGCCTCTTGTCAAGAGTTAATCGGGCACGGCTCTTGCTGAAATTGAAAGCTTGGGTGCCAGCGCCACGAGCGGCACGGAAGAATAAGAAGTAAAATAACGCCCCAAGCAACACAATAGGTAGAATGACTGTTAGCGCTATGGATCCCCAATCAACACCACTGGGTTTAACGTCGATGTTTATTCCTCCTGCTCCCAGGTCTACCCCTTCTTCTTCGAGGTAATCGTGCAGAGCATTGGTATCACCGATAAACGCCGCTGTATACTTTGTGGCATTGCCACTTAAGCCCTCGAGGGTATCACCATTTTGTAGAATGGTGTCAATTTGCCCCTGTTTGGCTTTTTCGATAAATTCTGGCAGTGTTACTTCAGTGGGACCCGCTCCGGACATAACAGTGGCAAGTATCAAGGCACCCACTACTATCAAAAGCAGCAGGTAGAAAAAACCGCTACGCCACCATTTCGCTTGCATGTCTTTACTGTCGTTTCAATTATAGCAGATATATTGCAGGCCGAAAAATCTTATTCTCAAATTCGCAGAGAAGGTAGCCTTGCAACAGGGTCATAAATTTCCAGAATATACACGGAAAGACAGCCTTAGTCAAATATTGCGATAAATGGTATAATCATGTAGGGAGGTTTACGCCTTACTGGAAGCAGAGAAAATAGCACGGTTAGCCACTGAACTTGCTTCTGAGAAGCAAGCGAAGGATATTGCTATGCTGGACGTTAAAGCTTTGTGCTCTTTCGCAGATTATTTCGTGATTTGTACAGGAGATACTAAGCGGCATATTGAGGCTATCTGGCAGGGTATTGATGAGGTATTGAGAGCCAAGGATGTTGTGCCTCATCATAACGAAGGAACTGCTGACTCAGGCTGGTTGCTTGCTGATTTTGGGTCGGTTATTGTTCATATTTTCGGCCCTGTAGAGCGGGGTTACTATCAACTGGACAAATTATGGGATAAGGCGATCCCTGTAGTTAGAATTCAATAGACCCACGTATCTAGCTCTCTATCGTAGTCGAAAATTTCCTCTGCTGAGAAGAATAGGTCTATTTCCTTGCAGGCATTTTCCGGTGAATCGGACCCGTGCACTAAGTTATGTCCAACATCAATACCAAAATCACCCCTAATGGTGCCACTGGGCGCTTTGGCGGGGTCAGTCTCTCCCATCATTTGTCGTATTATTTGTACGGCGTTTTCACCTTGGAAGACGATGGCGATGAGTGGGCTGGAGGTAATGAAACTTACCAAATCGTCAAAGAAAGCCTTCCCTTTATGGATTGCATAGTGGCGTCGAGCCAAATTTTTGTCCATATGCAACATCTTCATAGCTACGATTTTGAGCCCCTTTCTTTCTAAGCGAGAAATGATTTGTCCGGCCAACACTCGTTGTATGGCATCAGGTTTAATAAGCACTAGACTTCTCTCCATGGCCTTAATCTCCTTTTTTTCTGGCTCCTTTCTAGACTCTCATGAGCAGCGTAATCAAATCTACGTTTTGTAGGGAATCAACTACCGTATCAGCCTCCTGGAGATTCTCTCGGTGATGTGTGTTGGTTACAGCCAGACACTTCATCCCGGCAGTTTTGGCAGCTTTCACTCCTAGGGGAGAATCTTCAATTACAACACAATCGTTGGGTGTTGCTTGCAGTTTCTCGGCGGCCAAAAGATATATTTGGGGGCTGGGTTTGCTTTCAGATACTTCCTGCCCAGAAACAATACAATTGAAAGTTCCTGCCAGATCAAGCTCAGTGAGGACCAAACCAATATTTTCCGTAGGCGCTGAGGAGACCAAGCCTAATCTAAAATTTCCCTTCTTGAGGGCATTAAGCAGTCTTACCACCCCGGGAAACGGTTTGATCCGTCCTGTTGCCTTTCGTCGAAAAGCCTCTTCCTTTTCCTGTACCGTGCTCTTGACATCTTTCTCAGGCAGCTGCTTGCCCATAATGCTGCCGATTATGAAGTCATTTCTGGCGCCGAAGAGACCAGTGAAATCTTCTTTGGTGAATTCTATACTCCTTTTGGCGAAGGTTTCCCGCCAAGCAGCAAAGTGGAAGGAATAGGAATCGGAAATCACTCCGTCCATATCCCAGAGAATTGTCTTTTTTGACTGCCGCAACACGTAGAATAAGAAATTGCCATCGACTATGACTGTATTATCATTAAGGCTTAGCACTCCTTTAGCTTCTACGAGCCGTTTTGTCAGTTTAGTGACCCAAGCAGATGCTCGGATGGGCTGATTGATGGGTGCTAACTGTTTGAATCTTATCTCGCTCTTGGCAGTAACGCCAAGCTCGATTCCACGGCAAAGCATGGCGTAAGCGGTGACTTCATCGAGGAGGGTATAGAGAATGCCACCGTGAATGACGTTGTCCCAGCCCTGATGAAACTTCCCGGCTGTGAACTCCGCAGTAACTTTTTCTCCATCCTGAACAGGTTTCAGCTTTAGCCCTATTGGGTTTTCCTGGCTACAGGCAAAACAAAATCGTGCGGTGTATTCAACATCTAATTTGGGAATTTCCATTTCTTTGTTTCCGTTCTCTATTTGTGGTGACAAAAAAAGGCGTCCTCTCTTTAGGCTCGGTTATATGAGGAGGGCGAAGGTATATCGGCTGCAGAGTTAGTAGGTCGTCCTGTTGTCCTCTGCTCAATTTTCGCCAACCTAACGTAGCCAAAGAACTACCTCGGGATAGACTATTATTTTGGCAAATTATAGCTCGCCTGCCCAGGTTTTGTTGCATTTGCCTCGCTATGTCGGCAGGAATTTCACCGCAAAAAAGCGTTCTCTGCTTGGTGCGACGCCACAGAGTCTCAACTGAGGCCAGATTGTCTACCTCTAGGCATTGCCATTCATCATCTTTTTGCTGATAAACGGCGGTGGCTATTTCCTGGCGTCCAGCCTTTTGAATGGCGCGCAGAGGCAGTGCAGTAAAAGCGAAGGGATAGGCTTCAGCTTCCAATGTGTTCACACCAAGCAAAGGAATATGTAGAGCGAAAGCCAGTCCTTTAGCAGTGCTTATGCCGACTCTAAGTCCATTGAAACTCCCGGGGCCTTTAGCTACAACGATTGCTTCTATGGACTCTAGCTCCACCTTGACTTGTTGTAACAGGCAGACTAAATTCGGCAACAGTTCTATTGTGTGGTTCTGTCTTGTTTGCCAGGTTAGCAGAGCCAGTGTCTCACCTTTGTGAGACAAAGCAATGCTGACGATATTGGATGAAGTATCTATAGCTAATTCCATGTCAGAAATCTAAATGTGAGAAGCAGCAACGAGGGTGCGAAATGAGAAAGCAGAAGTGAAGAAGTCTTGCATTTTGAGTTGTCATTTTGACCTTTGATTTTCAAATTCTGCCCTATTCAGCACTTCGCATTTCGGTCCAAAATTCCCTCTCTTTTTTGAGCTGTTTTATCAATTCATTGTAGCGCTCGCCTTGAGGTTTCAGGTGGATGGACCTTCCTGTATGAGAGGCAGGCACATACTGTATGGAGATGAAGAGATTATCCTGTGGCACTACCTGCAGCCCCTTTTCCGCCCATTCAACCACACAGACTCCATCGCCACAGAAGTAATCCTCCAGCCCGAGGCCAGCGATTTCGTCAATGCAATCGAGACGATAGAAATCAATGTGGTATAGGGGAAGTCGGCCATGATATTGTCTAAGTATAACGAAGGAGGGGCTGAAAGCATATTCTTTGACATTCAGGCCGCGAGCGATGCCCTGGACTAGACAAGTCTTGCCTGTACCCAACTCGCCTGTGAGGAGGAAGACATCAGCCTTTCGAGCCAGGTTCCCCAAGTAGCTTCCCAGAAGCTGAGTTTGTTCAGGGCTACGTGAATTCAACGTGAGAGACTGCATTCTTGAAGTGATTCCACCCCCTTTTTTTGTAAGGGATGATAGTTCCCTTGCTATCCACCACGAGTACTCGTGTCGGTAACTCTTCTTTTGTTATATCGCCTATTACTGTCACCGGGCAGCTAAGGGCTCGCTTAGCTCGGGCGACGGTAGCCTTATCGGCGGTAAAAATAAGCTCATAATCCTCTCCACCAGATAAAGCCAGCTCCTGACTGTTTGAGAAATGTGCTGTGACTACGGGGTGTACTGGGATTTGTTCTATATTGATTTTAGCGTTGACTTTGCTAGATTCGCATATATGGTCCAGGTCAGCAACGAGTCCATCACTTATATCTATAGCAGTCCTGACTCCTTGTGCGATTAGGATTTGTCCTTCTTTTACTCTGGGCATGGGCTTGAAGTGGGCTTGTCTCAGGACATTTCTTGCCTTGGGGTCTGAGATGGTTTTTCCCTTGAGCATTTCGAGGCCAGCCGCTGATAATCCGACGTATCCTGTGACGGCTATTTGCTCGCCAGAGGAAGCTGTCGACCGCTCAAGCATGGTTGTACCTTTTGAGCAGCCTATGATTGTTACCGTGATGACTGTATTGGGAGCGGTTGCGACATTACCTCCAACTATCGCTACTCCAAATTGCGCAGCCATATGCATGAAGCTGTTGATGAACTCGGAAACGTCTTTTACCTTCAGTTGAGCCGGCAATGCCAGAGAGAGCAAGGCGTAGTTGGGAATACCGCCCATGGCAGCTATGTCGCTTAGATTTACAGCCAGTGCTTTCCAGCCCAATTCTTCCCAGGTAATAGCGCCCAGGTCGAAGTGAACGTTCTGAACGAGAGTATCTGTAGTGGCTAACTGGATGCGATTACCACTTTGCCAGGCAGCGGCGTCATCACCAATGCCCAGCAATATTTCTCGCCACGGAGTACGCCCAGGATTTTCGTATCTGGCACTGGCAGTGCGAATGAGCTTAATTAGACCAAACTCTCCTAACTCGGATAGTCTCATGGCTGGAATTATAGCATTGGCCTGATTTGACATTCTAGCACCCAGACATGGTATGTGGTTAGACCACAAGCCTTGTTGCCATTTTGTTGCCTGTGGTATAAAATCTAGGGATGCATGACTACGAACTAGTAGCTATAATT
>Ga0315537_1003405_pt1 | contig 11819 bp, 9 predicted proteins | sample SalMarSW160270MG_FD_203091 | JGI IMG/M metagenome (GOLD analysis project Ga0315537, IMG submission 203091) | Salt marsh sediment microbial communities from the Plum Island Ecosystem LTER, Massachusetts, United States - Salt Marsh Sediment SW1602-70 ... | reverse complement strand
GAAGCGAAAAGGGACGCCTCAGAAGGCAACGCGTTGCTACTGCCAATAAAAAGGCTGGTTACGAAAACAGTCATAATAATATAAGTGAGCAGGCCTACGGCCAGCTGGGCAAACACCCATGTCCAGTTAAGGTGGCGCTGGAACCAGTTCAGCCCCTTCGGCTGGCTCCTGAGCACTGTTTGTGCCGCCGGCACCCCTCCCCTGCCCGGCTCGGCCAGCGGCGGCAGCCCGTAGGCCGCCGATGGCTCATTGACAGATGAGCCAAAGGGTCTCTCACACAGCCCGCAGTAGCGGGCATCATCGCTATTTTCGTATCCGCAGGATGGGCATTTCATACCCACCTCCCCACCGGGAACCACGCCATAAAGATACTCCCCCCCGGTTAACAATACTGCCGGTTTAAAGCCGGCTTTAAGGCGAATTAGCCCCCCAGGACTATTTTACCCCTTATAAGTACCAGTATAGTAAATCAGTAATAAAGTTCAATAGGGAAATAGTCGGGCGGACTAAAGTACCGGGCCGGCGGCCCCCCTTGACAGGGGGAGAGGTTTGGTTTAGCTTTCTATCAAGCAGGCTAAAAAGGCCAAAACATTCCAGCGCTATTGTTTCAGGAGGATAGAAACGTGAAACTCAAAGATAAAGTAGCCATTATTACCGGTGGAGGGTCGGGGATAGGCAGGGCCACCAGCCTTGCCTTTGCCCGGGAGGGAGCCAAGGTGGTGGCCGCCGCCCGCAACCTCTCACGATTGGAAGAGGTGGCTGAAGCCATCAAGGCTAAAGGCGGCCAGGCCAAAGCGATACAGACCGATATCTCCAACCACGAGCAGATAAAGCGGCTGGTCGCCCAGACCATTGACGAGTTCGGCCAGATTGACATACTGGTCAACAATGCCGCCGCCATGGCAACCAACAATGCTGAAATGGTCGATATGAATCTGGACTACTGGTACCATACACTGGCGGTAAGTCTAAGCGGGTCCATGCTCTGCGCCAGAGAGGTGCTCAAGACCATGATTCCCCGCAAGAGCGGCAATATTGTCAACGTCAGCAGCGTCGCCGGGCTAAGTGGAGTGCCCAAGGAAATCCCCTATGCCAGCGTCAAATGGGGCTTAATCGGCTTCACCGAAACCCTGGCCATTGAGGTCGGCAAATTCAATATACGGGTTAACAGCATCAGCCCCGGGGCCACTCTCACCGATGAATTCCACGAATGGATACATCGTTCGGCTGAAGATGTCGGCCTCACCTACGAGCAGGTGATGGCCAAGCTCTGCGATAACAATGCCCTGAAGAGAGCCGCCCAACCGGAAGAGATCGCCAATTGCATCGTCTTTCTGGCCTCGGACGATTCCAGCGCCATGACCGGCGCCAATCTGGTGGCCAGCTGCGGCTTCCATATAACCCACCCCAACATGATAAGCCTGGTATAACTGTAGCCTATTTTTTTAAGGAGGGCACGTTAAGCAGAGAGAGGGATAGGGGTTATTAAAATAAAAAAAAGGGGGCATCTCTGCCCCCCTTCACGTTTTAGGCCCCCATTAAAAGGGAACCAGATAGACCCTGTCCCCCTCTTTCTGACCCCTCACCAGCTCGCAGTGCCGCAGTGTGGCCACCACGTGTTCCAGTTCGCGTTGGCTGATACTAAAATTGGCCATCACTTCGGCGGCGGTAACCCTGCCCTTATTCTTTATAAACTCGTAAATCTCTTTTTGCTCATCGGTCAGCCCCTCCACCCCCTTCAACCCGGCGCTCTGGCGGGTGCGGGTAGCCGAATAGACCGCCCAGGGGTCGCAGGCCTTGGCCGGGGACATGGCGTCCATGTAGCAATCGTCGCAGAGCGTCTCGCTCAGGTAGCTGTAGGTTTCATCTTCGGGGACATCACGCTGGCACCTCTGGCATTTCACCGCTTCACCTCCAGAAATAACCTATAACTATCCCTTCGGTATCAGCTCCACATCCACCTGGTCACCGAAAGCAAAGTCAATGCTCTTTTGCAGCTCTTCCAATTTCGCCATGTCCTCCATCTCGATGACCAGCTCGCTATCATCCAGGACCTTTAGCCTCCCGAACTTATTGACAATCTCGATTACTTTTTCGGTGTCCACCGTTATCCAGCCCTTCATCCGGCGCACCAGCTCATCACCCTTTAAGGCCCTCTCGATGGTAAGGTCAATCTGCCGGTACTTGGCCTCCCAGCCGATTACAGCCGGCCGCACCACCACAGGGCACACCGGGTCATGGACTACGGCGCATCTAAACCATATCTTGGCTCTAATCATCTAAAGACAGCTCCTCCCGCGTGCAGCATCAGCGATAATTGACAGACATAAGTAATATAATGTATTTTGCAGACGAGAGCAAACCGGGGAAAGGGTAAACAAGCCGATGGACGCACTGAAAACGATTAGGGAGAGAGGGAGCGCCAGGGCCTTCCAGCCCGTCCCGATACCCGGAGAGACGATTGCTTTTCCGCCCGGCTGGCGACCTGTCCCATCGGCTTAATTACCGACTACGCCGATGAAATCAAAGACCTGCTCAATATTCCGGAAAATAAGAAGGTGGTTATAGGTATTACCCTTGGCTACCCTGACCGCGAAAACCCCATGAGCCAGTTCCGGTCCTCAAGAGCCTCTTTAAGTGAGTTGGTGAGATGGATTTGATAGACTGCCCCCCACTTCAATCTCTAGCCACTAGTCACCACTGCGCGCACCTTAAAATTAACCTCTGGACATTTCAATAAAACAGATATACTATGTCGGTAAAACACTAAACTTATTGGATTACCTGAATGACAAATACAGTTTATTATAAAATACTCGATATTTCACGTTTATCGATGTTAAAATTTGTCAGGGGGTAAGGAGTGGGCACTCCGACTATAGATGACCGCTCAAAGTCAGTGGCTTCTAAAGGAGCTAACATGAAATCTGTTGGGGGCGAACTTTCTTTCCAAATGACGCAATGGGAGGAAATCTTTCTCGCGCTGAGTAAGGTTTCGAGTGTTGCCTCCAATTTCGAGGAACTACTAAATCTCTTAGTCAGTCTACTGGTAGAAAGTGTACATCCGGCCGATGCGGGCATTGTGTACCTTTATGATGATAGGCACCAACAACTTGTCGCCGAAGCTTCCTATGGTTATGATCGGAGTAACATCAAATACAGCCTCCGCCTAAGAGAAGGTGCGCCAGGACGCTGTTATGCCCTGCACAAACCTTTGCTCTTCTCTACGGTTGAGGCTGTGATGGAACAGACAGCAAGTTTGAGACCTGAAAATCTGGACTGTCATGCCAAACTGAGAGAGGGACTGCCACCAACCCTCAGTATGGTAACCATTCCCCTTGTGGCGGGAGAAAACATCTTCGGGGTTATTCTGCTAGAGCACTACAAGGAGCACAGGCCCTTTAGCGATGCTGATCTCTTACAGCTAAAGGCACTGAGCAGTTGGATTTCGCTGATAATCGACGACATGCAGTCGCATTTGGAATTAAAGCAAAGTAAACGTTCTTATAGGGAACTCTTGGGTAAATTCATAACAACCAATGAGGAAGAACGCAGGAAAATCGCTCGGGAGATACACGATGAGGTAAACCAACTCCTTCTCTCTGTAATGCTCAATCTTGAAGATATAGAAGGCGCTCTTCCCGCTGAGTTAGTCGAAGTGCGAGAGAGGCTGCGGGTAAATAGGTCTCATATCAACCAGGCGTTTGATGACCTTCGTGAGCTATCTTTCCGTTTACGGCCACCAGCGTTGGACGAGCTAGGTTTACCTCAAGCATTGGAGTGGTATGTCGATAGTCTATCAAAAGAAGCTGGTTTGTCCATTACGCTGAGGGTGAGTGGATTGAGCCAAAGAAGACCCGCCCCGGTTGTTGAGATGGAACTATTCAGAATAGCTCAGGAAGCGCTGTCCAATGTGATAAAGCATGCCCGAGCTGCTTCGGCCAGGGTTAAGTTGGACCTCGGCAAATCACGACTAGTGCTTTTGGTGGAGGATAGCGGTACGGGGTTTGACCCTAGCGCTCTTCTTAACACCTCCGGCAGTAACCGTAGTCTGGGTCTTCTCGGAATGATGGAAAGGGCAGAGCTCTGCGGGGGGACTCTAAAGATAGACTCATCTCCAGGGTCTGGAACCCGGCTAAGGGTTGAGATCCCGGTAAGCTCCTATGATTGGGGAGCATATTAGTGGCTAATATTCGAGTGCTCATTGTTGATGACCATACTTTATTTCGCGAGAGCCTCCGGAGTCTCTTGAAGGCAGCTGGAGGTATTGAGATAGTCGGGGAGGCTGAGAATGGTATTGAGGCTGTTCGCAAAGCTGTTCAGCTTCGGCCAGATGTTGTGTTGATGGATATCGCTATGCCCAATTTGAACGGTCTGCAGGCAACACGGAAGATAAAAAGGGGAAATCCTTCAGTAAAAGTCCTAATCTTGACCATGTATGAGACTGAGCAGTATATCATTGAGATGCTACGCTCCGGAGCCTCGGGATACATTCTAAAGAGAGCCGCTGCTAGGGAACTTGTCTCTGCGATCCAAGCTGTGTCTCAGGGTAACGCCTATCTCTACCCTTCTGTTGCCAAGAAGGTGTTGAATGGATACCTAGAGCAAATCAAGGCAGGAGAGAAAGAGGACGACCACGAGCGTCTCAGCGTCAGGGAGCTTGATGTCCTCTGCTTAGTTGCTGAGGGGAAGACAAATAAGGAAATCGCTAAGTTGCTTAGCATTAGCGTTCACACCGTTCAGACTCACCGCCTCAATTTGATGAAAAAGCTCAAGGTTCATGATCGTACTCAGCTAGTGCGCTACGCTATCCGTGAGGGCTTGATCGTGCCATAGCCTGTGTTCAAAAACCTACTTTACCCCCCAACCCTGCCTCGTTTTATCTGTCAGTTTACGGCATCACTTTGGTCAACGTTAGACATTGGTTAGTCTTATATTCCAGGTAGAGATGCTATGTTGAACAGGGCAAGATAAGGTCTCTATATCCTCCAAAATCATGTCCTTACTTGATTGTGGATGTGGAGGGGTCTTGTTACCATACTGAGGACTCTTAGCTATGAGAGTATTATTTTAGCTGTGAAATGCTTACTACCTGGTAAATGCCAGAGGGGGGGTTGTTTTTTGTAAGCAAAAACCAGCTTGGTGAATGGTCAGCCACTGTTTTATAGCTCGGCTATTTCCCTGATGGATTTGGTCTTAGAGAAGATGCAAATTGGTTGAGATTAGTGAAAAAGACTTAATAGATACAGTGTAAGGAGGTGACAGATGAGGTGGAACTAAATATCCAGCAGACCAAAATCTTGTAGGAGGTTTTATCCATGAAAAACAACAGGTTCTTAATACTAATTGGTAGCATCTGTCTAATATTAGTATTGGTGGCACTGCCCCTGTTTGCTGCCTGCCCAACGACGACGCCGCCAACAACGACGACGCCACCAACAACAACGCCGCCAACAACAACGGCGCCGCCAGCCTGGGAGTGGCCACGCAGTCTTGTAATCTCAACGTTTGGCATGGGAAGCTGGGGCTATGCGCTTACCGTGGCCTGGGGGACAGTACTAGAACAAGAGACCGGAATGAGGGTAAGAGCCCTTCCTGAGGACAATACGCAGGTAAGAGACAGGTGGCTAAGAGACGGCATAACTGACCTGACGAACTTCTCCGATCCGATTGTAGCACCCATCATGGGTGCGGAAGGCAAAGAGGCAGTGAGAAACCTTGGCCCTTACCCGTTTAGATGGGTTTGGATTATGCAGGCCTCCAACAACGGCTTTATCATTAGGGGGGACTCGGATATAGAAACTATCTACGATATAACACCGGAGACCAAGATCGCCGAGTGGAGTGCCCCCGGTCCTATTGCTGCAGTTTCAGGTCTGCTTGCCTGGGTGCAGATTGATAAGGAGGACGCTAACGTTATTCCTGTAGCCAGCTATGCCGAGACTATAAGAGGCGTGGCGGAGGGGAGATATGACCTTACTTTTGCTGCCGCCACATCTTCTGTGACCTATGAGGCGGAGGCGGATCCGCATGGATTACGCTGGCTGGAACTTCCGGCAGCGGAAGACCCAGATGGGGCGCTAAGATTCAAAGCGCTGTACCCTGCTGCCGGATTTGGAGAGATGACCACTGGAGTTGCCTCGGCCCATGGCGTTATCTCGCTACTTGTGCCCTTCATGTATATCAGTACACCGGATACTGAGACAGAACTGATATACCATATAGCTAAATGGTTCGATGAAGAGTTTGATGCCTATAAGGATAAGCACGAGGTAGCCCCCGACATGAATATTGATAACCAGTGTTGGTTTCTTGAGAATACGGTCTTGATTCCGGTCCATGAGGGGGTCATACAATACCTTAAAGAAGTGGGGCGGTGGACTCCAACCATGGAGGCCCGCCATCAAGCCAACCTGGTGTGGCAGGGAAAGTACATTGATGCTTATAAGGCTGCTATAGCCGAAGCGGACGCGCAGGGAATAGAAGTAGACCCCGGAAACAGCGAGTGGGTTGACCTGTGGGAGAACTACAAGAAAGACCTGGGTCTCCCCCTGTATGGTGCGTTCCAATATTGAGACCACCTTTTGACTGGTTGAGAGCGAGTTAGGATTTCTTGCGAAATAGGGGCGGCCCGGGGTGATGGCCATACCCTCGGTCGCCCCTCGTATTTGGACTTTGCTGGTATTTTGTGGAGAGTGTGTAAATGCAAAAAACAGGCATGGCTGAAACTACCAGGTACGAAAGTCTACCCACATTTCTAAAGGTTCTTTTCATCGTCCTAAGTAGTGTAGGCATGGGTCTGGCCGTATTCCGTATTTTCCATCTTTCCATTATGGGGTACACTCTACTTGATTATGGCTACTACTACCTCCTCTTTGCCATCTATCTCTCCTGCGCCTTCCTAATACTCCCGGCACGGAAGAAGGACAGAAGAGTCCCATGGTTTGACTTGGTGGCTATTACCCTGATCTTTGGAATAGCTTTCTACTTCTTTTTAAACAGCTGGGAGATAATGATACGAGGCTGGGTGCCTCCATCCCCGGGCAATTTCCTTTTAGCCTGTATTCTAATCCTTGCGGTTCTAGAGGGCGCTAGAAGAATGGGCGGCAAAATTTACCTTGTCATAGCCTTGGTAATAGGCCTTTACCCTTTGATTGCCGAGCACATGCCTGGGGTATTGTGGGGACGGAGCTTTTCTATTATTGAGACGGTAGGGCTCCATGTCTTCGGTAGTGAGGGTCTCATTGGATTGCCGTCACGCGTCATGGGCGATCTCATTATTGGTTTCCTCATTTTTGCCGGAGTTCTGATAGCCTCAGGGGCAGGGGACTTTTTCATGAAGTTGGCTACGGCTTTTCTTGGCAGGTTCAGGGGGGGACCGGCGAAGGTGGCAGTGGTTGCCAGCGGATTCTTCGGAAGCTTGAGTGGAAGCGCTTTGTCAAACGTAGCATCTACAGGCTCCTTTACTATCCCGATGATGAAGCGGCTGGGGTATCCCAGCGAATACGCTGGGGCGATTGAGGCCTGCGCATCAACAGGTGGGGTGCTCATGCCACCAGTGATGGGGGCAGTGGCTTTTATTATGTGCGTGGTTTTAGGTATGGAGTATGCTGTTATTATGGTCGCTGCGGCTATACCAGCTATCCTTTATTATTGGGGGCTCTTGCTGCAGGTTGACCTTTATGCAGCCAAGGCGGGGCTTTCTAGGCTCCCTCAAGAAGAGATCCCCAGCATCAGGCAAACGCTCAGGGAAGGTTGGCCATTTCTGTTCGTTCTGGCATTTCTGGTGTGGGGGCTGGCTTACATGAGATGGGAAGCTCAGGCACCATTCTACGCCTCAGGGTTAATGATCCTCCTCTCCTTTACCAGCAAAAAAACCAGGCTGACTCCTAAAAGAATCGTTGAAACCATCGCCATGATAGGAAAGTTAGTAGCCCAAACGATGGCTATTGTGTTTCCTATAGGCTTGATAATAGTCGGGCTCACTTCGACAGGGGTCTCCGCTGCCCTCACCGCAACGGTCGTATCTCTCGGTGGGGAAACCATAATCATAGTCCTTGCTGTGGGAGCGATAGCCTGCTATATACTGGGGATGATTGGATTACTAGCTCCCGCCTATATCTTCCTCGCCGTCACTCTAGCCCCATCCGTTATAGTAGCAGGCAATCTAAACGAATTAAGTGTTCATCTGTTTATCATGTATTATGCAATGCTCTCGCTGATAACACCTCCTGTTGCTCTGGCGGCCTTTCTGGCGTCAACTATAGCCGGAGCTAACGCTATGAAGACTGGTTTTCGCGCCATGCGCCTTGGGATAGTCCTGTACTTCATCCCGTTTTTCTTTGTCTTTAACCCAGCCTTGATCCTGCAAGACTCGAGTTTATTAGAAACACTCTGGCTCTTTATCCAATGCCTATTGGGAATAGCTCTCATTGCGGCAGGCTTGGAGGGTTACATCTGGAAAGTAGGTAAGATAGGCTGGCTAGCGCGTCTGCTCCTCGGTTCAGCCGGGTTTCTCATTGCTTTCCCAGACCTGAAGACGACTCTCATTGGAGTCCCCCTTGCTTTACTTACTATAGCCATAATCCTAATATTGAGGCGAAGACCAGGGAAAGTTACCGCAATTGCAACCTGAACCAAGAAGTCCAGAGGTTTTCAAAATGACGATTGATGTTTTCGCCCATATCTTGTCGCCCCTGTAGGAGGTTAGAAGGATGAATAATAGCGCACAGTCAGTCAGGTATCACATACTATCCAAAGCATTTAACGGCTATACCCTGTTCGCACCTACGAAGGGCTCAGGGGTATGGTTGATAGACATGCGCGGTCGATTTGTTCACCGCTGGGATATGGGCCTTGAACCAGCCCTCTATGGAAAACTCTTACCCAACGGTCACCTGCTCTATGCCGGGAAGCTCCCTGATGCCCCGCTTCCTGACTTCGGAGGCATGGGAGGCAAACTGATTGAGGTGGACTGGAATGGTAATACGGTATGGGAGTATGAAGACCGGTATATGCATCACGATTTTTGTCGCCTGCCCAACGGCAATACCATGGTCCCGAGGTGGGTAGCAACGCCGGATGACATTACCGCTAAAGTTAGGGGCGGTGTTCCCGGAACTGAGCGGGAAAAGGTCATGTGGGCTGACGCCTTCCGCGAGATTACACCCGAAGGCAAGGTTGTGTGGGAGTGGTTAGGTTATGAGCACTTAGACCCTGAGGCTGATGCCATTTGCCCCCTGTGCTACCGGGCTGAGTGGACTCACGCCAATTCCTGCTTTGTCCTCCCCGACGGTAACGTCCTCACCGCGCTGCTTACCCTTAACGAAATTGTTATTATTGATAAGGCTAGCGGCGACTTCAAATGGCGGTGGGGTAAGGCTGAGCTGGCACATCCACACGACCCCAATATGCTGGAGAACGGCAACATCCTGGTCTTTGACAATGGCTCACATCGACCCAGTAGCCCCGGTATTCCCTACGGTATGATAGGTTTTTCTCGCGTACTGGAGGTCAATCCAAAAAACGATAAGATCGTGTGGGAATTTAGGGATGAATCACCGTTGCACTTCTATGCTTCTAACATATCTGGCTGCCAGCGCTTACCTAATGGGAACACTCTCATCTGTGAGGGAACAACAGGGAGGTTTTTTGAAGTCACCCCAGACAAAGAATTGGTCTGGGAATATATTAGCCCGTTTTACTACGATACCAAGCCACCCTCATTACTTGGCTTGACTAACGCAGTCTTCCGAGCCTACCGCTACGCGCCTGACTATCCGGGTCTTAAAGGGAGAACCCTTGACCCGAATAGATTTGAGTTAACGCTACGTAAAAAGCCAGCTGACGAGATGCAGTCTCTAGAGAAACGCCTTAGCAGCTTGGGCTATTGATATGGAGGAGTGTTGATGTCTCCTTTAGTGCCGCCCCACGGCGGGGTACTATTACCTTTAATAGTAAATGGTGATAAACGGAAGGAAGCTCTCGGTGAAGCCAGGGCATTACACCGGGTAAGCCTGGGCTCAAGAGAAGTTTCTGACCTCATCATGCTGGCAACGGGAGCTTTTAGCCCCCTACAGGGCTTTATGGGGCAAAAGGATTATCACAGAGTAGTCAAAGAGATGCGTCTAAGAAGCGGTTTACTCTGGCCTATTCCCGTTACCCTCCCTGTCTCTAAAGAAAAGGCTGACAGTATCAAGAAAGGTAACACAGTCGCTCTGGTCAATTCCAGCGATGCTGAGGTTATGGCCAGCATGCTGATTGAAGAGAAATACTCTTATGACAAGAAGGTGGAAGCAGTTCAAGTCTTTGGTACCGATGACCCCAATCACCCGGGGGTCGCTGGCTTATACCGGCAGGGTGAAGTTTACCTAAGTGGACAGGTAAAGGTCTTCAGCGAGGGTGGTTACCCGGAGAAGTTCCCTGAATTTGCCCGACCTTCCGAGACAAGAGCCCTATTTGCTGAAAAAGGCTGGAAAACCATAGTTGCGTTTCAAACCCGAAATCCCATGCACCGCTCTCATGAGTATTTGACAAAGATCGCCTTAGAAGTCTGCGATGGTCTTCTTATCCATCCTATTGTGGGTAAACTAAAGACTGGTGATATTCCCGCTGAGGTGCGGATGGAGTGCTACAGAGTGCTTCTGGATAAGTATTATCCTAAGGGCAGAGTAGTATTGAGGGTCTATCCCATGGAGATGCGGTATGCCGGGCCACGGGAGGCGATACTACATGCTATTATTCGTCAGAACTTCGGCTGCAGCCATCTAATCGTGGGGCGAGACCATGCCGGTGTCGGCAGCTACTACGGCCCCTTTGACGCGCAGATGATTTTTGACCAGCTACGACCTGGGGATTTACAGATACAGCCTTTGAAGCTGGACTGGGCTTTCTGGTGTAACAGGTGTGGCTCGATGGCTTCTCCTAAGACCTGCCCTCACCCTGATGAAGACCATCTCCTGATTAGCGGGACGCGTCTTCGCGAGATGCTTGCCAAAGGGGAGAGGCCGCCTGAGCAGTTCAGCAGGGAAGAGGTGATCGATATTCTGGTTGAGTATTATCAAAGTGAAGTTGCGAGTATCAGATGAAGAATGTTATTTTGCTGACTATAGATGCACTAAGAAAGGATGTCTTGGGATGCTACGGTAGCCAGGGCGGGCTAACTCCGTTTATTGACTCCCTGCAGGATAAGTGTATTCGCTTCACCAGAGCACAAGCCAGTGGACCATACACTCAGGCTTCATTCCCCGGGCTGCTCACCTCATCATACTATCTGGAATACGGAAAACCAAAGGGGCTCTCACCTAAGCGAACCCTTATTTCTGAACCACTCAAGCGGGCCGGGATTGTAACCGCCGCATTCCATTCAAATCCATATCTTTGTGACTATCTTGGCTGGAACCGGGGGTGGGACGCTTTTTACGACTCTATGGAGGAGGAGGTTGACGAAAGAATCCCCTATATCAAGGGCAATGTAATTAACAGCCAGGTAGATAAATGGCTATCGTCATATACCCGAGCGGGAGAATATAAACCCTTCTTCTTATGGCTGCATTATATGGATATCCATGAGCCGTATGTTCCAGAAAGGAAATATATTGATATGGTAGACCCCTCCATTACTATTAGCCAGAACCAGATGTACAACCTGTTTAAGGATGTACTGCTGAAGAGGGACGTTTCCGATGAAGGGGCGGTAAAGCTGCTAAAGAAACTCTATGACGTTCATGTCCGGGAGGTAGATGGATACGTTAAGGAATTCTTTGCTATCCTGGAGAAATTAGACCTCTTGCCGAATTCAGTAATTATCATGACCAACG
>Ga0315537_1003403_pt1 | contig 11825 bp, 8 predicted proteins | sample SalMarSW160270MG_FD_203091 | JGI IMG/M metagenome (GOLD analysis project Ga0315537, IMG submission 203091) | Salt marsh sediment microbial communities from the Plum Island Ecosystem LTER, Massachusetts, United States - Salt Marsh Sediment SW1602-70 ... | reverse complement strand
CGATTTTACCTTTTTTTGCCCTGAGTAACACGGGCCTGAATTTTCATGGCGTTAATTTTTCAGAAGTGGCCGTACACACGGTAAGCTTGGGCATTTTTTTCGGACTGGTATTTGGAAAGCCATTGGGCGTAATGCTTTTTTCTTTTATAGCGGTAAAAAGCGGAATGGGCTCCTTGCCCAAAGATGTCAGATGGTCACATATTCTTGGAAGCGCAATGCTCGGAGGAATCGGTTTTACCATGTCCCTGTTTATTGCCGATCTTTCATTCTCGTCTGTTGCCATGCTCAACTATGCCAAGATGGCCATTCTGTCGGCATCTGTACTATCAGCCATAATTGGGATCGCTTTTCTCGGCTTTGTCAGCAGGATATCTCCACCTAATTCTTAACCGATAGATACATACATCCTTCAGAAACCGCTTGTTCTTGCGTGCTGAAAGCTATTCATGGGGATACCAGAACTTGAAAAGATACTTTTCTTCGCCTACCTTTAGCAGACAAATCACACCATACCTGCCTGTTTTATTAGCTGAAAAGTTGGCGGCAAAAATCCCATTATAGTTTTTCAAGCCATTTGTTTGTTCTTTGCCGTCGGGTTTGATTATTTTCACCTTTCCTACAGCGTCTTTAATCGGATGATTCATGGAATCATGAAACAATTTTACCATAACGTGATGGGTGTCGCCGTTTGGATCTTTCATGTTCATACTTGCCAGGCTCATAATTTTGAACTCTGCCCGGATGTTTTTTTCTATCATTGTGTGTTCAAATGTACCGCCAGGGGATGTTTTTTCCATGGCCCTTGACATTGTTGCCTCTGAGCCATGATTTTTGTTGGGCGCTTCTGTAGCTGTCAAATTCGTCCAACCCCAACTCAGGGCCAGCAACGTTGTTAATAAAGCAATTGTTTTTTTCATGGTAACCCCTCCTTTTTATCTTTTAATCATCTGTCTTTTGGACAGAATAATCCTTTGGTAAATTCCATCCTTTCCACAGTCCATAGATGGCCGGCACTACAATGAGGGTCAAAATCGTCGCGCTGACCATGCCTCCGACCATGGGAGCGGCGATGCGCTTCATCACTTGGGATCCGGTGCCATGGCTCCACATAATCGGCATCAGTCCGGCCATAATGGCCACAACCGTCATCATTTTTGGCCGTACCCTCAGCGCCGCCCCCTCTTCAATGGCTTCTTGGAGATGCTGCTTGCCGAATGCATCACCGTATCGAGATTTATATTTTCGATAGGCGATATCCAGGTAAATTAACATCACTACGCCGGTTTCAGCAGCAACGCCGGCCAGGGCAATAAAGCCTACTCCCACCGCAACACTCATGTTGTAACCCAAAATATACATCAGCCACAGCCCCCCGGTTAGCGAAAAGGGCACACTCAGCATGATGATCAGGCTCTCGGCAACGTTCTTGAAATTGAAGTAGAGCAGCAGGAAAATAATGACCAGCGTCATCGGAACCACGATCATTAGTCGTTTCTGGGCTCGGACCATATACTCGTATTGGCCACTCCAGATCATACTGTAACCCGGCGGCAGTTTTATTTTCTCACGGACAACCTGCTGTGCTTTTTTGACGTAAGTTCCCACATCGATGTTTGTAATGTCTACATAGATCCAGGCATTCTTTCGGGCGTTTTCACTTTTAATCACCGGCGGTCCCTTGACGATCCGGATGTCGGCAAGCTGGGTAATGGGAACTTGAGCGCCCATGGGCGTCGGCACCAGTATTCGCCGTAATTTTTCCGGTGTATCCCTGAGTTCGGATCCGTAGCGAAGATTGACCGGATAGCGTTCCAATCCTTCTACGGTTTGCGTAATATTCATTCCGCCGACAGCCGTCACGATGATGTCCTGGACATCGCCCACGGTCAGGCCAAAACGCGCAGCCTCTTTGCGTTTGATCCGAAAATCCAGAAAATTACCACCGGTGACTCTTTCAGAGTAAACGCTCAGAGTGCCGGGCACCTGTCGCATCACCGCTTCGATTTTTTCTCCCAGGTCACTGAGCACCTGCAGGTTTTCACCCATGAGTTTGATCCCGACCGGCGTCTTGATACCGGTGGAAAGCATATCGATTCGTGTTTTGATCGGCATGGTCCATGCATTGGTCAACCCCGGAAATTGGATGGCTTTATCGAGCTCATTAATCAGCTTTTCCATGGTCATCCCCGCACGCCACTCAGATTCTGGCTTAAGCATAATGGTCGTCTCGATCATGGAAAGCGGTGCCGGATCGGTGGCCGTTTCGGCCCGGCCGATTTTGCCGAATACGTTGTAAACTTCGGGAAAGGCGGCAATAATACGGTCGGTCTGCTGCAGAAGTTCTTTGGCCTTTGTCACCGAAATGCCCGGCAGGGTCGTGGGCATATAGAGCAGATCCCCTTCATTTAACGGCGGCATGAACTCTGAGCCGATGTGCTTCCAGGGAATATACGTCACGACCAAGACCACCACGGCCAACAGAACCACCAGAATTTTGGCTTTCAGCACCCGCTTGATAATGGGGTGATAGATCCAAATCAGAAAGCGGTTTACCGGATTTTTCTCCTCTGGCCATATCTTACCACGAATCATATAACCCATCAGAACCGGAACAATGGTCACGGACAGCAGCGAAGCACCGACCATAGCGTAAGTCTTGGTAAACGCCAGAGGATGAAAAAGTCTCCCTTCCTGGGCCTCCAGCATGAAAACCGGTAAAAAGCTGATGGCGATGATTAACAGCGAAAAGAACAAAGACGGTCCCACCTCCTTGGCGGCGTCTGCTATTAAATCCCAGTGGGGTTTTTTCCCGCCGTCGTGTTCGATATGCTTGTGGGCGTTTTCAATCATAACGACAGCCGCGTCAACCATGGCGCCGACAGCAATGGCAATTCCCCCCAGACTCATAATGTTGGCGTTGATTCCCTGCCGTTCCATGATGATAAAACTGATCAGCACGCCCACCGGCAGCGTAAAAATTCCCACAAGTGCACTGCGAAAATGGAGCAGAAAAACCATACAGACCAGTGCCACTATGATACTCTCCTCGATGAGGGTCCGTTTCAGATTGTCCACGGCACGCAGAATAAGATTCGAACGGTCATAAACGCTTTTCAGATGAACCCCCTCGGGCAGCCCGGATTTGAGCTGTTCCAGGCGTTTTTTGACATTTTTGATAACCTCCAGGGCATTTTCACCATACCGCATCACCACAATACCACCGACGGTTTCGCCGGTACCGTTATCGTCGGCAATGCCGCGCCTGAGTTCCGGCCCGATTTTAATCACGGCAACATTGCGCAACAAAATCGGTGTCCCCCGCTGGTCGACGTCGAGGGGAATGTTGTTGAGGTCATCAACGCTCTTTATATAGCCCAGTCCCCGGACCATAAACTCGGTTTCTCCCATCTCTACCAATTTGCCGCCCACATCATTATTGCTGCGCTGAACAGCCATTTTGATCTTTTGGAGGGGAATGTTGTATGCGATCAGCTTGTTGGGATCGACGATTACCTGGTACTGCTTTACATATCCGCCGATGGATGCGACCTCGGCCACTCCGGGAACACCGGCAAGTTCATAACGTAAAAACCAATCCTGAATGGAACGCAGCTGGGCAAGATCGTGTCGATCACTCTCCAGCGTATATTCGTAGACCCATCCCACACCGGTGGCATCCGGTCCCAAAGAAGGGGTTACGCCTCTCGGAAGGCGTCCGGATACATAGTTCAGGTACTCCATAACGCGGCTACGGGCCCAATACAGGTCGGTACCATCTTCAAAAATGATATAAACAAACGAAATACCGAAAAATGAATAGCCGCGGACCACTTTGGCAAACGGGACTGAAAGCATGGCCGTTGTGAGCGGATAGGTAACCTGGTCTTCCACGACCTGGGGTGCCTGTCCCTGATATTCGGTAAAAATGACTACCTGTGCATCAGAAAGATCCGGTATGGCATCCAGAGGCGTTTTCAACATCGCATGGGTGCCGGCCGCAATCACAAACACGGTCATCAGGATGACAAGAAACTTGTTTTTTATGGATAACTCTATGATTCTTTCTATCATTTCAGGTTTCTCTTTCTGATCTTAAGATTTATAAAAATCAATCCAGGCATATCAACAGGCTTATAACTTACTAATGTTGATGCGTTTTCGAAGTTTCAGTCATCTCGTCCATCTTCATATCTGACATGTCAAGATCGTTCGCTTCCATCTTCATGGGTTCAGCAGAAGCCGGCGTTGAACTTTGCTGCTGAACTTCCAGCATTTTTTGAATGGCCTCGCTAAGACGGCTTTCAGAATCGAGCATGAACTGAGCGGAAATCACGATCTGTTCATTTTCTTTCAGGCCTTCTAATACCTGAAACTCATTATCATTGCCTTCTATCCCAAGCTTGATCTCGCGGGGCTGGAATTTGCCCTTGCCCAGCGCTACAAAAACAATCTTGCGAATGCCGCTGTCAATGACCGCTTCCTGGGGAATAACCAGGCTATCTTTAGCAACGGCGGACTCCAGACTTACATTGGCGTACATATTCGGCTTGAGATGAAAATCGGGATTGGGAAATTCCAATCTGAGTGTAGCCGTACGGGTTTTGGCCGTAAGAAACGGATAAACGTACAGGACTTTACCGGCAAAGATTTTGCCCGGGATGTAGGAAAGTTCCATCTTTGCAGGCATTCCATTTCGAACCCAGGGAAGCTCGTACTCATAAATGTCCACATCTACCCACACCTTTGAAAGATCCGCGATTTCATACTGGTGTTCGCCCGCTTTTACATAGTGACCCTGAAACGCGTTCTTCTTGATGACCACACCCCTTGCCGGCGAATATATGGTTAGGGTCTTCTTGACGTTACCGGTATTTTCGATGCGCTTTATCTGCTTTTCGCTCAGATCCCAGTACATCAGCCGGGTGCGGGAGGCCTTTAACAAGCGCCGGGCCCCTTCACGGACGCTGTCGTAAGGACTTTCTTTCAGACTTGCGTTATGCTGCAGGGCCAAAAGATATTCCTCCTGGGCAGTTACCAGTTCGGGACTGTAAATATCAAAAAGCGGTTGGCCTTTTTTCACCGTTTCACCGACAAAATTCACATACAGTTTTTCTATCCAGCCGTTGAACTTGGTGTTAACCGTATAAATCCGGGTCTCATCGTAGGTGATGTTGCTGAATGTTCGAATGTTTTTGACCAGAGGTTTGCGTTTTACCTGTCCCAGACGAACGCCCATATTTTGAACCGTCACCGGATCGATACGGATGGTCGAAGCCGGCTCTTTTTCTTCACCTTTTTCCTCGTAAACCGGCACCAGATCCATTCCCATGGGAGATTTCCCCGGTTGGTTTCGAATATACGTCGGATCCATAGGCGCCGCCCAGTATTTGATCTTTTTACCGGTTTTCGGATCAATCATTCCCGCTTTCAATCCATTTTCCGAAGCCAAGGCTTCTGTAACCGAAAGGTTCGGTTTCCCGGTGGAATTTGTGTCGAAACCCGTACAGGTGATCCATACGGTCAACACACCGATCAAGCCAAAGCCTGCGATAAGGGTTGATCTTTTGATAAATCCTTTCATGATGTTTTCTCCTCTTGCCGATGAAATACATGATCGCCAAGTTCTTGCGATAAAAGCGGTGCACCCAGTACCTCTTCAAGTTCTGCACGCTTTTCATAGAGAATGAACAGATAGTTTTCCGCTCGGAGCTCGAAGCGAAGCAACTGAATTTGAGCATTGATCGTGGTGTTAAAATTCACCTTGCCAACCTCGTATGCGGTTAGAGAAGATCGTGCCCACTGATTTGCCTGAACGATCAGAGCATCCGTAATGAGTTTATAATTCTTCTGGATGTTTCGGATATCGGTTACCAGGGCGTCTATTTTGTGAGGAAGACTGTTTATCAGATTTTGATAAGACTGTAAGGCGGCCTGATGACTCAATTTGTTTGCTTCCAGTTTTTTGTCTTGCCTGGTTTTCTGCCAGAGGGGAATATTTACGACAACAGAGGCTGAAAAAAAGTCCGGCAAATTCCGGCCGTTCAAGTCTTCTTCACGCTGGCCGTAAGCCACTGTGAAATCCATATCCGGCCAATAGTCCTTTTGGGCCAGCTCAATCTCCACATTGGCCTGATCGACTTCAGCCTGTTTGACTTTCAGCCAGGGATTCATCGTCAAAGAACGGGTTTGCAATTCCTTTTTTTCCAGTTCCAAATCAGGATATGGCAAGTTTTCAGGCGGTACGACAGGGATGAAATTTCCCCGATTGAGCAGGGCGTTGATCCGATCTTCGAGGGTGCGGTACTTATTCCCCAAAGTAATCTGTTCATCCAAAAGTTTGCTCATTTCTACTTGGGCCTGCAGAACATCTTGTTGGAGACCCTGACCTGTTGCATATTTCGTCTCCGATACCCTGATCAACTGGTCCAACATTCCAATGAGTCTCTCATTGATTTTTTGACTGCCGGCAACAAAACCCAATTCGTAGTAGGCCGTCGCGACTTGTCGGGCGAGTTCCAGCCGCTTCGCTTTTAAAATCGCCTCCTGACGGATCGCTTTCATTGCCGCCTGTTGGGATCGGAGACTCAATTTACCGAACCACGGTATTTTCTGGGCGATAAAAAGCTGCTTCTGGGTCATGGGCTCCTGGCTAAAACTGAATGTATCGGTCGGAAGATTCAGCAACCCGATGCCGATTCGAGGATCATTCAATGAACCCGAAAACGAGACCTCTTCCATGAGGCCTTTCACCTGAGATTCCATACTTTTGATGTCTTGGTTATTGGCCAAACCTTCTTCAATAAGCCTGCCCAAAGATTGTGGTGCCCAGATGGAAGGGTCGGCAGATGATCCGTTAGAAGCGATGAAAGCAACCACTGCTGCTATCGACGTTAACCATATTAATTTGAGAAAAAACTGCTTCATGTCGTGCCTCCTGAAATTTCTATGGATAGGGCGCCCGGAGCAAGTCTTAAAATCATACAAATGGAATGCACCCCGGATGGGAGAAATCCGGGCGGTGTCGAGTAAGTTAGGTGCTCACTTGATAAGTCCGCTTTAAAAGGACTCATTTTATTCAAAAAGCTTTTTGTACCCTCTATAGCCTTCTTTCCCTAGATCTTCTTTTGGTATAAATCGGAGGGCTGCAGAGTTTATGCAAAAACGAAGTCCTGTGGGTTCAGGTCCGTCCGGGAAGACATGCCCAAGGTGGGAATCTGCGTATTTACTTCTAACCTCGGTTCTTAACATAAAAAGACCTTTGTCTTCCAGTTCTATAATATGATCCGGTTCGAGGGGTTTTTTAAAACTCGGCCAACCTGTTCCGGAATCGTATTTGTCAAGAGAGCTGAAAAGGGGTTCACCGGAAACGATATCAACATAAATGCCTTCTTTTTCATTATTCCAATATTCATTATCAAAGGGTCTTTCCGTACCATTGTTCTGGGTTACCTCATATTGCAACGGTGTTAATTTTTGTTTTAATTCTGGGTCACTCAATTTTTTAAATTTTTGATGATGATCTTTTTGATTTTCACTTTTCATCCCATCCTTCCATATTTTTTTTAGATATTGATCACGGCCGGAATTGAATCTGTAATATTTATAACGAATGGGATGGTTCTTATAGTAATCCTGATGATAATTCTCGGCCCTATAAAATTTTGAAGCTTCTCTTATTTTTGTTGTAATTGGTGTTTTAAATTTTCCTGATTTTTCCAAATTTTCTTTGGATTTTTCAGCTAAAGCTTTCTGTTCTTCACTATGATAAAAAATCGCAGTCGTATATTGATTTCCTCTGTCAACAAATTGTCCTCCGAGATCTGTTGGATCGATCTGTCTCCAGAATACATCAAGAAGTTCTGAATAAGTTATTTTGGATCCATCGTAAATGATCTGAACGGCTTCCAAATGACCGGTTTCTCCGGATGAGACTTCTTGGTATGTGGGATTTTCCTTATGACCACCGGTATATCCGGAAACAACCTCTATAACCCCTTTAAGGTTTTCAAAAGGAAATTCCATACACCAAAAGCACCCTCCGGCAAACGTGGCTTTAGAATAATTGTTTTTAGAAAATGACCGCATGGGTAACAGTACCAAGAAAAAGAATATGCACGAAATTAAAATGTTTTTTTCAATCATATCTTCATTTCCTTAACTTAGTTTATCTAAACAAATAAACTTAAATCCTTACTTTAGATTCCACCGGAGGCGAACGTTATATAACATGGCGAATCGATTCTATACCTTGATTTATATTTTAACACACGAAACCAAAATGTGATGGTAAGAAAATATATAATACCACTTTGTGGCCCTGTCAATTTTTTAGAGAATCTTTGAAATTAGGCCACATTATGGTATGTTAAGAAAAAAACAAACAGCGGGGGTTGAATAGAAAAAACAATTGGCCGAAGTCAGAGGCCATTTAGGAAAAACTCAAAAACAAATTTCACAATTGATAGGCACTTCTCTAAAAGCTATAAAAACTTTGAGCAGGGATGGAGGAATATTTTCCTGTATATCGAAAGACAAATACTATTCCATATTTGCCATGAAGAATACCACACACTCTATTCTTAAGTGATTACAAACCAGCCTTTTTGATTGTAATGGAATGGCCTTATCATCCCCCCCACGGCATTTTGGAATAGACGTCTGTAAGCTTATCCCGATATTCCCTGAAAAAATTTTCGTGGCTTTTTTCCCAACCCGATAGCATACGAAGTGCGTCTCTCGCTTTTCCTTCCGTTAAATCAGCCATTTTTCCATAAAACTCGCTTAAATCTTTTTCTATCAGCCATGCGGTGTTAAAAACGGTCACATCCGGAATCATGGATTCATCAATACACTTTTGTAAAAACTCAGATTTGGACCGCTCGTCAAAATAGTTGATGGGCTCCAGGATTATCTCCTTAATCTTTTCAGGTTCGATATCGGATCCTTCCCTGAGATCTTTCAGGATAAGACTGATGAATTCAATATGCTTTGCTTCTTCCTCGATCAGACGTTTAAATGCTGAAACCGCTGCACCGACTCCCATTCGCAGAAGAGAGGCTTCAAAAAAACTCTTTCCGGTTTCCTCCTGATTCAGAGCATACTCAAATATTTTAATCAACTTTTCATTATGAACCATGGTTACCTCCTTTTTTTCGATAAAAAATAGTGATGGTATTTTATCACCCCACTTTCTGGCGAGATCCGTAGCTTTTTAATTGCCCCATGGAGCGGATTACATCACATCTTTGTCACTTTCTTCTATGGCTTTATCTATTTCAGCCTTCAATTGGGGGGGCAATCCGGGAATGTCCACGCTCAAGAAACCGCGAACAATGGTGGACGTCGCCTCATCTTCGGTAAGGCCCCGGGACATCAAATAGGTGATTTCTTCCTGGGCAATCTTGCCGACGGCAGCTTCATGAGACATTTCAACACCGTCAGCAAGTCCCTCCAATTCCGGAATGGCATGAATAAGCCCGCCATTCAGAATCAGTCCGCGGCACTCCAGATGGGCTTTAATCCCCGGCACCTCCCCGATCAAATGCCCCCTGGCAATTATTTTTCCGCCGTTACTGATGGCTCGGGCCACAATTTCGGCCCGGTTACCCGGGTGCTTGAGAAATATTCTGCCGCCCAGATCATATTCGGAGCCCGGACTTCCGACAATAATGCTATAGAATCGTGCAACAGCATCTCTGCCCACCAAATGAGTTGTCGGGTACATTTGTAAGGAACGGACAGGTTTCATACATATATAATTGTTTATAAAAAGCCCGCCTTCTTCTACTTGTGCCACCGATCGGGGACGTACGACCATGTCCTCTGCCCAATTATGGATCATGGTAAAAGACAGTTTGGCATTCTTCTTTACAAAAAATTCCGAGATCCCCACGTGAGCCCCTCTTTTCAGATGGGGCGATGTGGCACAGCCCGTAATGATATGAAGCTCGGAATCTTCTTCGGCGATGATGAGGTTGTGCACATTTTGCTGCAATCCATCTTTATCCAGATAAAGACAGGCCTGAATGGGATAAATGGATTTGCTTCCCGGCAACGCCCGGATGACATAGCCGTCATGCAGTTCGAGTTCTGCTGCAGCCGTATATTTATCTGTATCCACAGCCACCAGCTTCCAGTAATACTCCTTTATCCATTCATATTGCTCCAGGGCTTTTTTAATGGGGGTGACTTCAATGCCTTCCTGCCGGGAATGACAATGGACAACGGATGTGTCCTTCTGGAAATAGGTGCCGCCTCTTTCTTTTTCGGTGACATCCAGCCCAGACATAATGAGCCGCTTTTGCTCTTCTTGAGGCAGGTCACAAAGATCTTCTTCTGCCAAATAAGAATGAGGTACCGGCGCTTTATCAAATTCATTTAAGTTTATATCCGGGCCGATTGCTCCCTTTTTATCCTTTGCCTTTTTCGCTTTTTCCTTTAATTGGTCTTTATTATACATCGTACACACTCCTCATATCCGGATTCTTCGATGCAGTCTAAAATCTCTCTGGGGTTATTTGTACAGCTTAATATCCCATCATAAAGAACCTGTCCCTTATCAGCCGACACATACTCCAGAATATACCCCGTGTGTGTAATGATCAGCCCCATTTTTGTTCGTTCAAGCTTGGCTTGCATTCTTGTTTTATTTTCTAAAGTTAAACGGTCTTTCTGCAGCAGAGAAGCAATTGTCTTACCCACCAAAGAAATATTTTCCATATCAACCCCCGACTCCGGCTCATCGAAGAGCATCAACTCGGGGTTTTGAGCCATCAATTGAAGCAATTCAGAGCGTTTGATTTCCCCCCCTGAAAATCCGGCATTTACGTCCCTGTCTAAAAATTGCTCAAAATTAACCTGCTTGGCCAGGTCATTTTCATCCACCTCGTGTCCTGCGCACAGTTTTACCATCTGGCGGGTCTTTAATCCATTGATAGTGGGAGGACGCTGGTAAGACATCCCGATGCCCATTCGAGCCCGTTCGTTTATGGACATATGAGTGATGTCTTTCCCTTTGAAAATTATCTTTCCGGCCACTACTTTGTATTGCGGATACCCCATAATGGTCATCAATAAGGATGTTTTTCCCGATCCATTTGGACCAAATAAGACATGGGTTTCACCCGGGTGGATTTCCAGATCGATGTGTTTCAATATTTCCTTGTCCTCGAGCGTAACTTGCAAATCATCGATTTTTAACATATCTTTTCTCCTGAGGGCTCACTCAAAAAAAACTTCATATTTTGGATGCCGAAGCTTCCCGACGGGCTCCGCATTGAGATGCCAATATATCAGCCGGTCAGACTAAATGAGTTACGGCATCTATTATAACCTCATAGTCAGGTTCTTCAGCGATTTCCTTGACCATCTGAACATGTCGGAGGATTCCTCCACGATCCACGACAAAGACACACCTGGCCAGTAAGCGGAGTTCTTTGATTAAAACTCCATAAGCGGTCCCAAAAGATGCGTTGCGGTGATCGGATAGCGTGACGACTTTATCCACACCGGCTGCTCCGCACCACCGCTTTTGGGCAAAAGGCAGATCCATGCTGATGGTGAGTATCTGAACGTCCGCACTTAATTTGCCCGCCTCCTGGTTAAATCTTCGGGTTTCCATGTCACACACAGGGGTGTCTAAAGAGGGCACTGAAGAAATAACGCAGATCTTTCCCCGAAACGATGAAAGCGTGACCGGCGAAAGATTATTATCAAGTACTTCAAAATCAGGAGCGGCATCTCCCACCTTAACTTCTTTTCCAATAAGGGTTAAAGGATTGCCTTTCATTGTGATGATCCCAGTACGTTCTTTCATTTTCTTTCCT
>Ga0315537_1003402_pt1 | contig 11828 bp, 10 predicted proteins | sample SalMarSW160270MG_FD_203091 | JGI IMG/M metagenome (GOLD analysis project Ga0315537, IMG submission 203091) | Salt marsh sediment microbial communities from the Plum Island Ecosystem LTER, Massachusetts, United States - Salt Marsh Sediment SW1602-70 ... | reverse complement strand
GTTCTTGACAAAACGCATACTTGATCACAAATTGGCAATTAACCACAAAGGCACTAATAGAAAGGCTTCTCGCAAATCCAACCGTTATTTGCTATCATAGGAATATTGGGTTCTGAGCCTCCGGCTCGGAGAGTCTACGGCTCAGAGAGAAAATGGAAAGCTGGTTATTGTAAAATTCCTTTTGACAGGAATTAAATAGAGAAATATCACTTTCTTTAAATCATTATTCCAATATTCCATCATTCCATTATTCCATGTCCGAGTTAAAAATATAAGTCTAAAGAATAGCTTTATATTCAATAAATTGTATAATTTCAGAGACGTTTATTTAATACACCGCAACTTATTGAAAACTTGCGAATTTGTTTGACAGGTTGCTTTGAGCATGGCAGTAATGGCTGCAAAGAACAAATTCGGAAAATGCCGCATAAATGAGTCTGTTGATTTATGAGATTTTAAGATGCCAATACACGCGATTGTTTTTGACTTTGATGGAACGCTTATTGACTCAAACCAGCTGAAATACGACGCGTATTTTGAACTCTTTCCCACAGATGATTGCCATACCCGAATCATTCGTGCGGTTATTTCCGACATCTTTGAGCAAAGCCGTTACGTCATTCTGGAAGAGATTCTTCGAAGGCTTGGGGTCAGGAAAAAGGATTCCCTGAAGGAGAAGGTCAGAGAGCTGGCCGAGCGTTACAACGAAATTGTTATGGCAGGGACAAAGTCGTGTCCGGAAAAGTCAGGAGCAGAAGAGGCGCTCAAAAAGTTTGCGCCGGCATACAGACTTTACGTGAGCTCAACCACCCCGGACGCCAATTTGAAAGAGATCATCCGATTCAGAAAATGGGAGGGTTATTTTTGTGACGTATTTGGATATCCCCATGAAAAGTCCGAGACACTTCGGCGTATCATCGCATTAGAAAAGTTGAAAAGTGATCAGGTGCTCGTCATCGGAGATGGGGAATCCGATAGAAAATCAGCAATGGAAAACGGATGCCCTTTTCTCTCTGTTACCGAAGAGTTTCGATTCGAGGATCTCGGGAGTGTCATGGATAATATGTGAGGCCGGGTTTTTTTAGCAGTACGTGTTCAGGGGGTATGCCTCCCCGTTTCACTTTGGTGTCTACGTGTCTGGTCATTTCAACGACTTAGCAGCGGTGGCATTCCTGCCCCCTCCGCGTTCTCCCGCGAAAAGCATGCGGGAGCCGCGGTCTCCCCCACCGCTAAGTCATTGAAATAACGAAGCCACTCCGCCAATATCGTTACACGAGGAAGCACACCCCCTGAACACGTACTTTTTAGCATTCACAGTATAGCAAATTTGACAAAAGGATATAATCAGTGCTTGAAAACAAGACCATACTGGTGGTGGTGCCTGCACGCGGTGGCAGCAAAGGGGTAAATCTTAAAAACATCAGAACCATAAACGGCGTGCCGCTTGTTTCCCTGGTGGGACGTGTGGTAAAACAACTTCCTTATGCGGACAGGGCAATTGTCTCTACAGATCATCCGGAAATAGCCAGGCTTGCCGAAAGATCCGGATTAGACGTACCCTTCATGCGTCCTGAGAAACTATCCGGCGACATGGTTGCCGATTGGCCTGTCCTGCATCATGCCTTGTTGGAATGTGAAAAGATTGATAACAGAGAATATGACGTTGTCGTCATGCTACAACCGACCGCTCCCTTCCGAGAGGCCGAACATGTCACCGAAACAGTGCAGAAACTGATCAAAGGCGGATACGATGCAGTATGGACCGTCAGCGAGACCGACTCAAAGGCACATCCATTGAAGCAGCTTGTAATTCGAAAGGACAACCTGGATTATTATGACCCGGCCGGGGCGAACATAATTGCCAGACAGCAGCTTACGCCGGTATACCACAGAAACGGCGTAGCGTACGCCATGACCAGAGATTGTATCCTCAATAAAAAAAAGATTATGGGTGACCGAACCTCTTTTGTCATAATTGATGAACCCATGGTAAACATTGATACCGAGCTTGATTTCAAGCTTGCAGAATTTCTATTGAAATCCAAGGGCTCAACCGGAGCTGAGTCAACCTGATTTTGGCTATGAAAACATCACGAATCAAACGTTTCGGAATTTCTACAGCTATATGAAATCAATAGTCTTTTAATTACAACCTTTTTGTGCCATCGAAATGGAATACTGGAATGCTGGAATATTGGGGGTAAGAGCGGAAATAAACCATTTTAATTACAAAAAACGGTCGGTTGCAGCGATTCCTGTGGAATCAAGCCGACATCGAGACCGGTTGCCCTTTGTGCCCGTGCTTTTCTATAAATTGGGCGATGCCATCGTCTAATCGGTAAGCTCTATCCGCCTCATTTAATAAGGCGTTTTGATGTGAAATCGCCAGAATCGTGAGCTTGCCTCTCAATTGACGCAGGGTTTCACAAATATCCGCTTCACTGGCAGGATCTAACGCGCTGGTCGCTTCATCCAGAATCAACAGTTGCGGTTTGTGCACCAGCGCCCGTGCAATGGTAATTCGCTGCCGTTCACCGCCTGAAAGCCGACCTCCCCGTTCACCTACGACACTGTGGATTCCATCAGGCATTTCGGCAACGAAATCCCAGGCACCCGCATCACGCAGGGCGTTCTCCACATCTATTTCAGTGAACGCCGGATCGCCGAGGGTCACATTAACAAGCACGGAATCATGTAAAAGCAGCGTTTCCTGAGGAACATAGCCAATCATTCGGCGCCATGCCTTCATATCCACCTCGGTCAGCGGGATGTCATCGATCCATATCTGACCTTGTTGCGGCATAAGAAGACCAATGATCAAGTCACCAATGGTCGTTTTCCCTGCGCCTGAGGGCCCGATGATCGCCGTGAATGATCCCTTGGGAAATGATAGGGATGCGTTTTTCAGGACAAAACGCTCTTTGTACGAAAAACCAACCCCTTCAAAACGGATCGAATGTTTAAAAGAGGGTGTGAGCGTTCCAATCTCGGATTCTTGCTCCTTTTGTGCCTCTTCAATTTTTAACCATATGGACCAGTAAGCGCTTTCAGCAATCACCAGGGCCTGATATTCATTTTGAGCTTTTTGAAGCGTTTTTAATACCTTAGCCAGCATAAAAACCATAATTAAAACGGTGGCGAGGGGCAGGTGCCACCATATGAGCGCCGCATAAAGTCCAAAAGCAAAAAAAACAGTAATCAGAGGCTCCTGAAGCGCCCGCATCGCTTCCTTACTAAATACCTGTTTCTGCAAGGCTTTGTTCAGGCGTTTGGTTTTTCTCTGCAACACCGCATCCGCCACGTTTTCACGGGCCATGGATTTGAGCGGCTTGATTGACTGAAGTGTATCGGTTAAAAGGGAAAGTAACGATATGAGCAGGTTGGTTTGGCGTTTACCGGCCTTTTTGGCTTTTGTAACAAGAGATCGAAGCGCATATAATATGATTGAACCGGCGGCTAAGGTTATCAGGGTTGCCTTCCATGCCAGCATCAGGGCCACAGCTCCGTATACAACCGCATGCATAAGCAATGCCATGACCCGGATACCAAATAGATAAGCATCGGCTGATCGGTTGGCCTCCGTGGCAAAAGCATTAGTGAATCGACCGATCGGCTGGTGGACATAATACTCCCAGCGCGTCGCAAACAGAGCGCGAATTAGAGCCAGACGAAGATCGGTCGCCACCTTGGCAACCATGTATCCCACCCGTTTATTGGCTAACAAAACCAGAGCGGCTTTCAACATAATGCTCAAGACAAAAACATTCAGCAATAGACTGACTGTTGGGGTCATCCCTACGACGTCAAAAAAGCCGGTTATTATCTGTGCCAGTGCGGATTCGGAATGTTGTGAAGAGAGGGTCGCACTGCCGGGGCTGTCCACGACGATGTTCATCAGCGGTAGGAGCATGGACATACCGAAGCCTTCGGCAATACCGGCAAAAAGCAGGGCGATAAGCGTGATCATGCTATGAACAGGATACCGCCGGATAAAGGTGATGATTAAACGCATGGGTAACGCACTTAAGTTTTGTATTTAATAACGGAAATGTCTGTCAAGCCGTATCGAGAGTTTATCTTAAGGCGGCAAAAGCATCGCCGATTTTGCCCACCTGTTCTCTTGTGTGTGCGGCACTCAGGCTACAGCGAAGCAGTGCTCCTCCGTCGGGCGTAGCCGGCGGTAATACCATATTTACATAAACGCCGCGTTCCAATAGCCCATTCCAAATTGCAAACGCTTCTTCCGCGTTTTCATAGCGGACGGCAATAATGGGGCTCGCTTCCGGTCCAACACGGAAATCAGAATCTTTTAGCCGTTGATATAGTAAATTGGCATTATCCCAGAGCCGGCGTCGCAGCTCCGGCTGTGAACGCATTATTCGCAGCGCCGTGCGCGTGGATGCAATGATTGATGGAGATGATGATGCGGTAAACACATAGGACCTGCTCGCATAGCGAACAAGATTAAGTTCCGGATGATTGCTGGTGCAAAAGCCGCCAATCGCACCCAGGCTTTTGCTGAATGTACCGACTACGAAATCAACGCTGTTCTCAACACCCGTTTCCTCGGCCAACCCACGACCGTTTGGTCCGAGGACTCCCAAAGAATGTGCTTCATCTACCAGTAGATACGCCCCATACTTATTTTTCAAAGTGGCGATATCTGCCAATGGCGCCCGGTCTCCCAGCATACTGTAAAGACCTTCGACAACGATTAAGACATTTGTATTTCGTTTTGTAAGCCGTCGCAAGCGCTTTTCCAGATCATTTGCATCGTTATGCCGGAAGCGAACAACTTCGGCATCCCCCAACCGACACCCATCATATATGCTGGCATGGCAATCGGCATCTAAAAGAATGACTTCGCCGGAGCCCACCACGGTTGACAGCATTGCCAGGTTGGCAATATAACCGGTTGAAAACACAATGGTGTTGAGACGATTAAAAAAATCGGACAGTTCTTGCTCTAAAGCCACGTGCCCTGAGAATGTCCCATTGGCCATCCGTGATCCGGTTGTGCCGGTACCCTCTCTTTGAACTGCCTGGCACGCTGCCCGAATACATTCCGCATTAAACGTCATACCTAAATAATTATTACTTCCGGCGAGGAGCACGGTACGGCCGTTCACAACGGCTTCGGTACCTGAAATGATATCCTCCATGACGATGTTAAAAAAGTCGCCGCAATTTTTCTCCATCGCCTTGCGGGCTTCAGCCAGCTGTTGAAATTTGTCAAAGATGTCCATAACGATCTATTCCCAATTAATTTTTTGGATTTGTAGTTCTAAATCTCTCACCGTGCGAACATCCGAAAGTATATTTATGGGTATCGAAATATCAAGGCTGTCTTCCAGGCTTTCCAAAATTTTCATAACTTTCAGGGAATCGAGTCCCAAATCAGCTACCAGGGCCGTCTCTGATGTAATCTCCAGGCCGTCCGGCACTAATGGTTTCAGTATATCAAGAATTTGCTGCAACACCTCTCCGTTGGCTTGCATGGGATTTAACTTCCTTTTATTTTTTTAAATTTAGCTGTGCGAATTACAATATCACTTTGCCGTAACGTTCGGCGCAGGCCTTCTTCCAGTGTAACTTTTGGGGTCCAACCCGTGTCACTGTTTAATGCCGTATTATCACAAATCCAGTTGGGATGGGTCAGTTCTCTTACCTTTCCGGGGGTCAGCATGGGTGCGCGGCCAAAAACCCGTGCCGCCGTTAGATTAAGGGATGCCAGCAGTTTTAGAAAAGATACCGGAATCTTTGCTCGGTATATGGCCCTGCCGTTCAAGCGGGAAACGGCATCTATTATATCTTGCCACATGTAACCGCCCGTATGTCCGTCATGCAGTTCATAAACACAACCAGAACGCTTCCCTCGATGCAGCCAGTAAACAATCGCTTCTGCCAAATCCGTCACGTATAGGAGGGAAATACGGCTTTTGTCGGATCCGATTATCGGTGTGATTCCTCTCTGCATCCATTGAAAAAGCGGAAGCATTTCGCGATCTCCGGGTCCATAAACTACAGGAGGTCGAAAAATGACCCATGGCATTCCACTTGATTTAGATGCCAGTGCTTTTTCCCCCTTTCGTTTACTTGCAGCATAATACGAAAGGTCCGGCTCCCGTGCCGCCAGAGAGGATATTAATAAAAAGCGCGGCTTGGGGTGCTGTTCAGTTGCCGCTTGCACCAATCTTGCCACGCCATCAACATTTGTGCGTTCGAAATCCACCTGATGGGTGCCGCGAACGGCTCCTGCGCAGTGCACAACCGCTTTTGCACCGCCAACCAGACGCCGGAGGCTTTCCATGTCTTCAAGGTCACCTGTAATCCATTCCGACGCAATTTCATTCGGTTGCTTGTGAATCGACGCGGGGCGAACCAATGCCCGAACCTGCCAATCGGTGGATGCCAGCCGTCGGGCCAACATACTGCCGATGAATCCCGTAGCACCAGTTATCACAATCGTCCGAGACATAAAACGTTTCAGTATTCGCCTGTTTTGACGATATTAACACAATTACGCCGGCCCCGCATAATTATGTGGTATAAGGCTGTGCGGTGCGAATTTCTGATTGATTAGCCGCGATTCGCTTTAGATACTCCTTTCGTGCTCTATAGCGAGACGGCTTTCCAGACGTAGTCTGGCTTAAGGTGTTTCGAGGTACGAATTCAATGATGCAGTCAATGCCCAACTCCTCAAAGATCAGTCGATGTAATCGCTTTTTTAGGTCAGAGAGTGTCTGTTTGTCGGATTCATGGCACTGGACCATCAGAACGGCCAATTCTTTACCATTCGAGTCTGTTAACGAGAAGGCCGACGCATCTCTTATCCTTATTTCCGGCTGTAATTCCGCCAGATATTCAATGTCCTGTGGCCAAATGTTGCGGCCATTGATGATAATCAGATCTTTTTTCCGTCCTGTGATGACAACACTATCCCCGATTTGATAGGCCAGATCTCCGGTATTTAGCCAACCGCCCGGAGAAATAACGTTCCGAGTGGTTTTAAGATCTCCAAAATAGCCGGACATAACGCTGGGCCCTCGGACATGGAGGGTACCGCATTGGCGTTCCGGAAGTGCCCGCCCCGTTGAGTCCCGAACCTCTAATTCATATCCGGGAAGCGGTACTCCACAATTGGCAAAGGTATTTGATTTTCCATTTCCTGTATCGGGGTTGACAGGCACAGCTTTTTGATGCTTTGAAAGGGTATCGGTATCAACGTGATCCGTCTGCAGGCCTTTACCCAGTGGCCCGAAGCATATGGCCAGGGAACATTCCGCCATCCCGTAACACGGTAAAAACGCACGCTTGTCGAAACCACTGGGTTTTAGAAGATCGGCAAAATGATCAAGCGAGTCGGTGCGAATCATTTCCGCACCCACGCCGGCCACCCGCCATGCGCGCAGGTCATAGTTCCGCACTTCATCCGCCCGAAGGCGCCAGGCCGTCAACTCATAGCCTAACGGCGGACTGAAAGATATCGTCCCCCGATTTTCAGACATGAGTTTCAGCCATAAACGGGGACGCATGGCAAAATCCCGGCTACTCAGATAATCGACAGATATTTGGCCGGCCATCGGGGCCAGCAACAGGCCCACCAATCCCATATCGTGAAAATAAGGAAGCCAGGATACGGCACGATCACTGGAACGAAGCTTGACACCATATTTAATGATTGACAACAGGTTGCTTAAAACCGCTTTCTGAGTGATCATTACGCCTCTCGGAAAGCGGGTGCTGCCCGAAGTATATTGCAGATAAGCCAACTCCGTTGAGCCAAAGGGATGTAATGGGGTATTGGATTCCGGAAGCTTATCATAGTCTTGCGGGCTTCCCATAAAACGGACATTCAATCTTGCGACAGCTTCCCTTAAAAAGGGCAGAAAATCATCAGTAGCCATGGCAAGTTCCGGCTGACAGGTCAAAAGTAATCGCTCAAGCTGGGAAATGTATGCCTTGCGACCTCCCATTTGAATCTGAGCCGGCAGCGGAACAGGTGTTAACCCTGCATATTGGCAGGCAAAGAAAAAGCGAACGAAGTCCGGATGCGTATCTGCCACAAGCGCCACCCGAGAGCCTCGGGTTGCGTTTAGGCTGATAAGCCTTCGTGCCAGCCTTCGGGCCTCTTTTTGCAGTTTTGCATAGGGAAGGACTGCATACAGCTTGCCCCCGCCGGAATAAAAGTTGTATCCGGTTTGTCCTTGAGCGGCGTAATCTAAAGCTTCGGTAAGTGTGGAAAAATATTTTTTATTTCGCGACGGTAGCTTTTTTGTAGTAGGTGTTGCCTTCATAAAACTTAATATTTCTCCTAAAAACAAGTTTATTTAGTATTCCAATTTGTGTCCACTTTGCATGAGTACTCGATAAATAGGTTTTTTCTTAAAAAAAGAAATGCTGAAAACCTGTATGCCCGTTCGGCATATTTTTACCCTAACACATTTAATTAGATCTTAACGAAAAAATCAATTAATTAGAGAAGTATTACCAAGTTATTTAAAAAAAATAATATTTGGGCGGATCTTTGTTGATCTGCAATGTTTGTAATGCTACAGCAACACAAAATCGAACTGAAACCGAAATCACCCAAATAATATTTTTGATGGTTTAGTGAAAAGTCCGTTAAAAAATAGCCAATTAGCCACAATATGTTGTGTCTAAATATTGCTTAATATCCAATATATTGTAACCAAAATTCCGAGTTTCGACTTTTTACGAGATCGTCAATTTTTAGAACTTAGGGGCTTCGCCCCGCCTGCCATTGCAAGGCACGAGCGGGCAGGCCCAATTGGAATGATGGAGTAATGGAATAATGGTTTTGGAGGAGTTTTTTACAATTAAAATGGTTTATTTCCGCCATTACTCCCAACATTCCATTTTGATGGCACAAACAGGTTGCCATTGATAAACCTGTAATTTCAATAAGTTGTAGAATTTCCGAGACGTTAATTGACTTAAAATTAACAGGTACGTCCTAGAAAGTCAACAGTTTGTTTGTTGACAGGAGGTATAAGTTAATCGTGGCGCTTTTCAATAAACACGTAAATTTATTTTTTTGTTTGGTAGTACTCGTCGGTATGATCCGGATAGCGACAGCCGGTACGGATAATGATGCCGGGGCGTTTACGCATAGGGATGTCTCTTGGACCGACCTGACATTTATGGGGTCAAAAGCTCTGGTAAAAGTGACGGTAAAAATTCAGCTGGGATCACCGGCGGACATGTGCGGCGAGCTCTAACTCGGCAGTGACTCAAATGAACTCGCCCGAGTCTTGGTTCAGGGAGCTGAACTTAGGGGCTTCGCCCCATTTGGAATAATGGAATGATGGAGTAATGGAATGATGGTTTTAAAGGAGTTTTTTACAATTAAAATGGTTTATTTCCGCTCTTATCCCAATATTCCAGCATTCCAGCATTCCATTATTCCATTCTGATGGCATAAACAGGTTGCCATTAAAAGACTTGTTATTTCAATAAGTTGTATAATTTTCGAGACGTTACACTCCTATAAGGGTTGGTCAGAGCCCTTTTTCGGCGACAATCCGCTTAACGAAATGCCAGTCACTGACGGAATCAACGTCAATGGCAGCTTCCGGGAACGGAATGACCACCACACTGGCTTTAAATCCGAGGCGTCGCGATACGCGATCCAATGCCTCGGCGAGAGTCAGTCGACCCATGAGATAACGCATGACCGCAACCCAGCCAAATGTGTTGATTACACGCAACGGCTTTTTGCGCTGGTGTTCCACCCGGTGCCAGAAATATGCCGCTCCATGTGCCCGAGGGGTCAAAAAGGCAAAAAGGTTGCAGGAGCAGTAAGCCGCATCCCGCAGGCGATAGGCGGTTCTGTGTGTTTCCGGGTAGGCCGCGGTCACTGTTTCATGTAAGGCGACACCGGCGACGACATCGCATCCCGACGCCTGCGCTTCGGAACAGAAGTGGTCGACGACCCGAGGACTCAACAGGGCATGATCGCCGGTCGTTAACAGGACGGGAATATTTTGTTGAAGCGATTTCATGACGTGGTAGGTACTCAAGCTGGGGGTGGCCTGATTTTCAAACCATCGAATTTCACCGGTGGCAACCCGGGCACAAAGCTCGGGTTCCTGATCCATAATGGTTTTGGGTGGGCCGCATAGAATCCGATCTTTAACTTTGCCGGAGGATGACAGCGCTTGGAGAACCCTGTAGACCATCGGAATACCGCCAATCGGGGCCAGCGATTTACAGGGAACGCCGGCGGCCCGGGCTACCGGATTGTTCGATTCCCTGTCGGCGGCAAGCACTATTGCCGTAAAAAATGGTTGGATGGTATCCATTTAGCCTGCGAATCAAAGATGATGAACTCGTAAAAAGTCTGATTTAGACGGTTTCGTAAAAAGTTCAAATTCAAGGCGTGCAAATTTTGTAATCATAAGGCGTACTTATCGTACGTTGAATGATTGCGAAATGCAGCACAACGCAGAAGTTGGACTTTTTACGAAACCGTCAAAGATTTTTACTATAAATACGATACGTTTTATATACGCTGCCGCCAATGTCCTCGATGATGTTCCGCATCCCCATATTATCTTCAAGTATCCAGGACAGTTCAACTTTTTTAATGCCCCGGTTAACAGTGGGTTCCTGTAAGTCGGCGATCACTCGATATGCAAGCATCGCGCCTAACGGGCTCTGCTGATATTTGCGAAGAACACCCATGAGAGGTATGCGTGCGCTTTTGGGATATTTTACTTTCAGGCGCCATAATAGTTTTAGCCAACCCAAAGGGAACAATCTCCCGTTAGAATCACGGATGACCTCGTTAACGTTGGGGAGCAGCACCATAAATGCTGCCGGCAATCCATTTACCTCGGCGATGCTTACAAGTTTTTCATCTATTAGAAGCTTCAGATCCTTACCCAGGTGTTCAAATTCTTTCCGGGTAAAAGGAACAAAACCCCAATTTTCGGACCAGGCATCATTGAAAATGCTCTGAATGATATTCATATCTTCCTGAAACTGTGATTTCCGAAGTGTTCGCGTTTGCACACGGCTTTTGGCTCTTTTTATAATCATTTGCATGGCCGCAGAATGATTAAAATTCGCATCGATTATGTAAGCCAGTAAATCAATTGTCTTCCCATAACCGCACTGTTCAATGTGACTGCGGTAATAAGGGCGCGCATGCCCCATCATTATGGACGGAGGTGTGTTGAATCCCGCTACCAACACGCCACATTCCTGGTTGATGGATAGACTGAACGGTCCCCGTGCCCGTGCCATGCCCTGGCCGCGTAGCCAGTTTTCTGCAGTATTCAGAAGCGTCTGAAAGGTTTCAATATTATCCTCGGCTTCCAGCATTCCCCAAAAACCGGTATCATCCCGGTAACGGTCAAGGTAAAGCCGGTCAATCTGGGCACTGATACGTCCCACCGGTTTTTCGTCTCGGTAAGCGATCCAGAAACAACAGGCTGCATGTTCAAAATAAGGATTTTTGGGGGAGAGGTGCATGCGTCGTTCAAACAATAGCGGCGGCACCCACATGGGATCGTCTTTATACAACGACCATGGTAAGCGAATAAACGTATTACGCGTCCGGCGGTCTTCCACTTTAATTATTTGCGGTGAATTGCCTGATAGCCGGCCATGCTTATGTGGTGACTGATTTCTAAAATTCATTTCTTTTATGCATTTTTGGGGTAGTCCGTGCAAACCGGTAATTCGAAAGATTCCAAAATCCACCGCCTAATTTTACGAATTCCTTTATTAATAAGGTTCTATGGCAATTTTGCTTGCACCCAAGTATTACATCTAAATCTTTATAAACCTATGGTTTATAA
>Ga0315537_1003401_pt1 | contig 11830 bp, 5 predicted proteins | sample SalMarSW160270MG_FD_203091 | JGI IMG/M metagenome (GOLD analysis project Ga0315537, IMG submission 203091) | Salt marsh sediment microbial communities from the Plum Island Ecosystem LTER, Massachusetts, United States - Salt Marsh Sediment SW1602-70 ... | reverse complement strand
GGAGGCCAAGCTGGAAGCGCAGATCGATGAGGCACAAGAGTTTGCCCTCTCTTCGCCTTTTCCTGATCCAAAGGATCTGGACAAGTTTGTCTATGCGCCGTTCCATTGGACGGAAGAGGACTATGCCAGGGAGCGCCGCCTGCGGCAGTTGTGTCGCGAAGGAGGGCCGGGCACGCACGAGGTGAGGTACAACCAGGCACTGGTCGAGGCCGCGCGCGAAGAGATGCTGCGCGACGAGCGCGTGTTCATCATGGGCGAGGACGTGGGACTATACGGTGGCGCGTATGGTGCGACGCGCGGCCTGTTCCAGGAATTCGGCTTTGAGCGCGTCAAGGACACGCCGATCAGCGAAGCCACGATCGCCGGCTCGGCGGTGGGAGCGGCGATGTGCGGGCTGCGCCCGGTCGCCGAGATCATGTATGTCGACTTTACCCCGCTGGCGATGGATCAGATCGCGAACCAGGGCGCCAAGAACCGCTTTATGTTCGGTGGCAAGACGATCGTGCCTATGGTGATCCGGACGGAGGGTGGGGCTGGGCGGAGTATTGCTGCCCATCACAGCCAGTCGCTGGAGGCCCTATGGACACACTTTCCGGGGATCTATGTCGCGATGCCGGCAACGCCGTTCGACGCCAAGGGCTTGCTCAAGGCAGCGATCCGGGACGACAACCCGGTGATGTTCATCGAGCACAAGATGCTTTACAACGAGCAAGGTTACGTGCCGGACGATGACTATATCATTCCCTACGGCGTCGCCGACGTCAAGCGCGAGGGCTCTGACGTCACCGTGGTCAGCTACAGCCGCATGGTCCTGCGGGCGCTGGAAGCGGCGGAGCGGTTGGCTGAAGAGGGGATCAGCGTCGAGGTGGTGGACCTGCGCACGCTCAAGCCGCTGGATATGGATACCGTGGCGGCCTCGGTCCGCAAGACGGGGCGCGTGGTGGGCGTGACAGAGGCCTACAAGACGGGTTCCTTTATCAACGAGCTGGCGATGCGCATTCAGGAAGAGGTGTTCGATTGGCTCGATGCGCCGGTGGTGCGGGTGGCTGCAGCCGACGTGCCGGTGCCGATGAGTGAGCCGCTGGAGGATGCATGCATTCCGAGCGTGGAGCGGATCATGGACGGCATTCGACAGGTGCTGGCATAGAGGAGGACGTATGGCAACCGAAGTCATTATGCCCAAGCTTGGCCAGACGATGGAGGAAGGCACGATCGTCGAGTGGCTGAAAAACGAGGGCGAAGAAGTCCAGCGCGGCGATGTGCTGTTCACGGTCGAGTCAGACAAGGCTACGCTGGAGGCCGAGGCGCCAGCGCGTGGCTACCTGCGGAAGATCCTCGTGCCGGCCGGTGAGTCGGTACCTGTGCTGACCCCGGTCGGGATCATCACCCGGACGTTGGACGAGGATATCTCTGCCTCCAGCCAAGGACCGGCTGAGGTGGCGGCTGCCTCACAGAGCGCGGCGCCGGTCGATGTCACCGAGGTAGCGCCGATGGAGCGAGCAGAAGATACAGATTCGACCCGAGAGGGACGCGTCTTTGCCTCACCGCGCGCCAGGATGCGGGCACAAGAGAATGAGGTGGAGCTGCGGCTGATCGAGGGCACGGGGCCGAATGGGCGAATCGTCGAGCGCGACATCTATGCGTTCCTGGAGGAGCAGCCGAAAGCGACGCCGATGGCGCGCAAGGTGGCCGCCGAGTTGGGCGTCGACCTGCGGACCGTCAGCGGGACAGGGGCAGGAGGCAGGATCGTGCGTGCCGACGTCGAGACGGCTGCGGCGCCGGCACCTGCCGCAGGGCCCGTGCCCGCGACGACAGCCGCGCGCGCACCTGCGCCTGTCGTCGCGTTGCCGGCAGCCGAAGTGGCGTCGACGGAGCCGCTCAAAGGACTGCGTGGGATTATTGCCGAACGCATGGCAACGAGCGCGCAGACGACAGCGCGCGTGACCCTGTTCACCGAGGTCGATGCCACGGCCTTTGTGGAGGCACGGACCAGGCTCAAGGCAGCGGTGACCGAGGAGTGGGGCTTTGCGCCAGGCTACAACGATCTGCTGGGATTGATGGTGGCCCGCGCGCTGCGCGAGTACGCCTATATGAACGCCCGGCTCAGCGGGGACGAGATCCAGCGGCTCGATCACGTGAACGTGGGCATGGCGGTCGACACAGAGCGTGGTCTGCTGGTGCTGGTGATCCGCGATGCGGACCGGCTCGGCCTGCGCGCCTTTGGCCAGCAGTTCCGCGACATGGTAGGACGGGCTCGAGAGGGAAAGAGCCTGCCCGACGACCTGAGCGGTGGCACATTCACCATCACCAACCTGGGCATGTTCGACGTGGATCTCTTTACACCGATCATCAACCTGCCCGAGGCAGCGATTCTGGGCGTGGGACGGATCCAGGCCAAACCTGTCGTGCGCGAGGGCCAGGTGGTCGTAGCGCAGATGATGACGCTGAGCCTGGCGTTCGACCACCGGCTCGTGGACGGCGCGCCGGCAGCCCGGTTCCTGCAGCGGATCAAGCAGTTCGTCGAGAACCCGTACTTGCTGCTCGGATAGACGCGGCGTGACCATCGGGCGAGCGTCCGGTTCTGCCATATGGTGGGACCGGACGCTTGCTATCTGACCAGCGGTAGGGGCAGGGGGCTCCAGTCCGGGGCCCTTACGGGACAAGCCTGCCCGTACAGGTGAAACCTGCACGCAGAGACAAAGCCTGCCCCTACAGGCGTAATCTGTCCGCATAGGTACAAGGAGGCGGCGAACGTGTCATACAGCGATGGGTGGGCGGCAATCAACCTCGAGATGCCAAGGCGGATTCCGCGGACCGAGTACTCGGCGGATGCGCACTGGGATCTGGTCCACGCTGTCACCGGGATCGAGGTCGGCGTGGAGAGCCCTGCCCCGGTCAAGCGTGCAGCAAGCTTGGCCTTTATGCGAGCCTGGGACTATGATTTCTTCTGGAGCACGCTGATCGGTCACGGGGAGTTTGGCGAAATGGCCACCGACATGGGCCACGCCGAGTATGCGGCAGGTGGCGTGGATCGGCGCGACACGGTGTACTGCCCGTACGAGGATCCAGAGCAGGTGCTGGCGTTCGACCCCTGGGAGGCGCTCGGCCCGCGTGACATGGCGACGTTGACGCGCCGCTTCGAGGCACATTACCGGGCCAACCGCGAGGCGCATGACTTTGGGGTCAACATGACGGGGGTCTATGTCACGCTGATCTCGGGCTTTATCGGGCTCTTTGGGTGGGATATGCTGCTATTGGCGGCGGGGACGGACATGGTGCGTTTCGGCGCGCTGGCCAACCGGTACGCAGCGTGGATGCAGCAGTTCTTTGACGCGCTCGCCGAAACGGACGTGCCTGTGGTGATGGTGCACGACGATATCGTGTGGGCGGCGGGACCGATCTTTCAGCCAGCGTGGTACCGTGAGTACGTCTTTCCCAACTATCGAGCCTACTTTAGGCCGCTCCTGGAAAGCGGGAAGCGGATCCTGTTCTGCTCCGATGGGAATTTCACACCGTTCGTGGACGACATTGCCGACGCGGGCGTGCACGGGTTCGTGTTCGAACCGCTGACCGACCTGGCGACTATCGTCGAGCGGTACGGCCAGACGCACGTCATCGTCGGCAATGCCGATACGCGCGTGCTGCTGACGGGGAACCGGGAAGCGATCCGGGCCGAGGTGATGCGCTGCCTGTCTCTCGGCCGTACGTGCCCCGGCTACTTGCTCGCCGTGGGCAACCATATCCCGCCGAATACACCCGTCGAGAGCGCGCTGTATTACAACCAGGTCTACGAAGAGCTGGCCTGGCGTTGAGCTGGGGACCGCCTAGCTATCCCCACGTCCTTCCGGGCCATCGCGTCGAGCTGTCCATTGTCGCCACAAGCCGCCGCCCGCACCGGCCAGTCCGACCAAGACCAGCGGGAGCCATGGGGCGAGGTGTCCGCCTGTCTCTGGCAGGAGGGTGAGGACGCGCAGCAACACGGGTGAGGACTGCCACTCGCCGCCGTTTGGCGACCGGAGCGTGGCAACGTTCTCGATCTCGATAGGAATGGGCGTGTCCTTCCGCAGCCGGGTCCGGATCTGGATCTGGACCACGAACTCGGGCCCGATGACGCCGACGTTAACGGTCACCGTCTGACCATTGACGGTCGCCGTGCCCTGGGTGGTGGTGACTTCTAGGATCTCGAGCCACTCGGAGATCTCGTCGGTCACAATGACGCCGACGGCGGCCTGTTCGCCTGTGTTGGTGGCCTCGATCGTGAAAGTGGCTTCCTCACCGGGCTGGAGGACGTCCTTGTCGCTGCGCTTGGTGATGGCCGGCGCGACCGGCAGGATCTGCTTGGCCGGTGGTGTAGCGGTTGGCGACTCTCCTGGTGGCGTAGGGGTTGGCGACCCCTCTGATGGTGTGGGCGTGGGTGTGATGCCCATCGCCGGTACGGGTGGTGGGCCCGCGCGAACGGCCAGGGCCGGGATCAGCAGGGCAGCGGCCAGCAGGGGGATGATGAGCCAGATCCAGCTTCCTATTGCGCGAGATGATGTCGTGTTGTGCATTGTGTTACTCTCCTTGATAACTCTTGAACGCTGATGGCAAGTAGGCCGAATAGGGCCACTCGATGTGGGACAGGTGAAGGTTCATTGCCGGGTCGCCAAACAGGTGATAGGTGTCGAGCAAGTCCGTGTATGCGCCCGGCAGTGCCGCTTTTGATGCTGCGGTGGCCGCGCCCAGCTCGGTGAGGCCCCCGTCATAGACGGCGTCGTAGAATCCTGCCAGGAGGGCCTCGTGCCCGCTGGCCAATTCACTCGGTGACCACGTGGCCACGGCCCCGCCTCCACTGTGCCTAAGCATCTCCTCATCCAGTGTCCCGTACTCGGGGTGATGAAAGTAGCCGGTATAGCACGTCATGGACAACATGACAGGCAACCGTCTCCCGTTGCTCATTGCCGTGACATCGCTGACGTGCAGCAGCCGCCATTCAGACCACTGATGCCACGAACTGTGCCCAGAGTAGACATACAACAGCGAACCTGTGTTCCATGCGTTCAGCACCTGCTGCTGGGCCAACGGCACCTCGTCCGGCAGGCGGAACGTGTCCAGGTCGATGACCAACTTAACTGCGGGCGCCATGATGTGCGCGTACGCAGGTTCCATGATCTGCTCGAACGCGTCAGCTTCTTCATAGTCGATAGCAAAGACGTGACGCGCGTTCCAGTTGCCTGGAACGGGGTCGTCCTCATACTGGACGATCTTTTGCACCACCGTGGCTGCCTCGCTGGCTGAAGTGACGGGCAAACGGCCGATAAAGACGTCGGCGATCGCGTCCGCGCCGTCGACGGTCGCATAGCGGTTATCGGCTGCTGCCTCTACCTGCTCTCCCCACAACGGAAACTCGACTGTCTGCAGGTAGGGCGGGAGATAGTTCGGCGGGTCCCAGCCTGCGTGGTTGAGAAAGTCATAGCTCCCATCGCCGACGAGCAGGACGTAGGTAGGCGGAACCGCCCACTCCCAGTAGGCGTACGAGATAAAGTCGTGGATCGCTTCGGGAGAAACCAGCCCGCCACTGAACTCGTCGTACACGTCCTGTACATCGACGACCTTGACCTGTAAGCCCTCGCTCTGGCGGTGGGCGACGAGCGGCTGGATCGCGCCGATAAAGCTGCCGTACGCAATCACCAGGTAGTCAGCCCCATTGGTGGTCGCGTGGAGCGTCGGTGCCGGCATGTCATCGAGAACGATCGAGACCGGTTGCTGGATCTGGGTGGTCCGCAGCGCATAGTATGTTGCCGCCGCTGGAGGGCTGTCTGAGAACGTGAGGAGTGGCCCGGTGGTCGTACCGGTGGCACCGGTCAACTGGACCGGATGGTCGGGATCCGTGATATCATAGAGCTCGATCGGGCCGCCTGTAAAGCCGCCGATAGCATAGTCGTGGGCGCCGCTCTGGCCGAGGAAGGAAACCTGGTCGCCGTCAGTGGCCTGGATGGCGTACGTGAGCTCGATATCGTCGAGCCAGGTCACCTCGTTGAGCCCACTTATGCTGACGCGCACGTCGTTGCTTCCCGTGTGCAGGAGCGCCTGGTCGATGGTCACCGTCGCCGTGTAAGGATATGGATTGCGATAGGGATCGGCATCCGCCCAGCTTTCGTCGTATACGAGCGTGCCGTTGACCGTGACTGTGACGTGATGTTGACCGCCTCTTTTCATCACCAGGCCGACGTTCAGCTCTGCCCCACTCGCCCCGGCGAGGGGTGGCATCAATGTTAGGGGGGCGGTGTATGCAGGCGCGTCGGCCGCCCGCAACTCGACGGCGAACCAGCGATCGCCGTCGGCGCCACGGCAAGCTGGATCGTACCTGGCGTTGACCTCGTAGCGCGCGACTGCCCACGGGACGCCGTCGGGGTCTGCAAGCTGCGGGTTTGCCGCGCGCGTGCCCATCAACTGTGCGGAGCCACCGTAAGAGAGCCAGTAGATGTTATAATCCGTGTACCGGCTCTCGGGTACGTAGCCATAGAAGAGGAGCGATTCCCCGGGCTCAAAGCTTGTATCTCCGTCCGCTTGCAGGCGAATCGAGACCGGCGTGTTTCCTGTAGAGAGCTCAAAGCTGGCCGGATCGATAGACTCTACCGGCAGGCCGGCGGCAGCCAGATCACTGTACGTCATACGATAGAGGCCTGGACGGTCGACCGTGACCTTGTAGGCAGACGATAGCGCCTGTGCCTGGAAGGAGAGCGGCGGCGCCGTGCCCGCCACGTGCCAGCTCTGCGCCTGGTCATAGTTGAGCAGTGTGTCTTCGAGCAAGCGATCGAACGCGTCTGCAGCCTGGCGCGGCGGGCTTGCAGCCTGAAGGGAGGGCTCCCACAAAAAACGAATCTCCAGCAAGAGGCGGTGCGTGACCTCCAGCCGGCCCTGAAGCGGATTGTAGCGCAGCGGACTAAAGGTGACCTGAGCGATCCGCTGCCCCCGCATGTTGCCCACGTCGGCCACGGTAGCTGCCTCGGCAGGATAGAGCGCGTCGCGGCCATAGACGGTGCCGTCAGGGGTCGAAGCATAGCCGGTGACGACACCATACGATGGCTCGTCTGGCAGTGCGTCCCGATCGATGAGCGGCACCGGCGCCGGACAGAGAGGCAGGGCCACTGCCCGAGAGGACTGCTCGGCGTCGAGGACGTGCATGGAGAACCCGCCCGAGGGCGGCAAGCCGATCATGTGCGCCAGTTGGGGAAGCGACGGCCTGCCCGGTTCCGCGAGCGGAGTGTAGCCCTTTGCTTCCGCGCGGAGGCACGCCTGCCCATCGATCTCGGTCTCTTGCAGCTCATAGTCGGGCATCGCGAACTCGATCACGACGCTCGATGCATCCGATGAGATGATCCGGATAGGCGCCGCCCCTGCATCAGCGGCGAGCGGCTGGGGTGGGGGCAAGACGACCCCCACCCCAATTGCCAACAAGAGGCAGATGACGAGCTTTTGCCCTGCTTGCACGATTTTCATCAGCATACAGCCCTACGTGTTGTCTATAGGCGAGACCGCTTTCGATGCCCACGCGGAGTGGCTCCAGTCGTCACTCGCCCAGCAGATTCCCTCTAACGTGGGCCTCACCGCTCGTCTCGCCTCCCTTGACAGTAGGTGCAGATTGTACGACAGATCGGTCGAATCGGCAAACGTTAGCCCGCGTTGTGGGACACGATTGGCAGGTAGAACCTATAAGGCATGTTCGCCTGCGGCACGGTGACAGTGGCCCGGTTCCCATAGGTCTCAGAGTGCAGCTCTGGCGCCATATAGTCCACGCGCAGCCAGTAGCTGTAGGTTGTACCAGGCTGCACCTCCTGGTCCAAGAAGCTGTACGACGTTACGCCCGTGCCGAGCCCGGTGGCAGCGACAAAGCCTACCTGCTGGGCATCGGCCAGAGCGCCGGTGGTGCTGCGCAGCAGCGCAAAACCAAGCGTGTTCCTATCTTCTCGGAAGGTCTCCCATTGGACCAGCACGCCGGCCGAGTCTAGCGAGGCGCGAAAGCCCATGATCTCGATGGGCGTCGGCACGTTGTGGACGGCTACCTCGTCCTCCACCCGCGCTACCGGGTTGCCATAGATGTCCCGTGCACCGTCCACGATCGCCGTGTTCACCATCGAGAACGTCTCCATGTACGCGCTGAGCTGGAAACGCACGGTCACCGTGAACGCTTCGCCGGGCGCAAGGTTGCTGCCAAAGCCATAGGGTGCAGGCGCAGTCAGGTCGTTCCACTGGATCACGTGCGCCACATTATCGATCGCGTTAGGCGTCGGCGCGCCGCCGATGTAGGTGGTCGGACCGGTCCACTCATCTGTCAGTGGTAGCACGTCGATGGTCGTCGAACCGACGTTGCGGATCTCGATCGTGAAGGAGATCACGCCCTTTACCGCGTTGCCAGGAGGAGCAACCTTCTTGTCGATCGCCAGGCGGGGACTATCGGCCAGCACCGGTCCAGGTCCTGTGTCGGTGACTATCCCGCGCGGATGGGTGGCGTCGACCGATGCCACGTTCTCGTACGTACCCGCCCCTCCCGAGACGTAGACCTGCAGCGTGATCTGGACGTGCTCACCAGGGGCGAGCGGCGCCCCGTTGGTCAAGTCAGCCCATAGGAGCTGCTGTCCAACCACCGTCGTCGGTGCCGGCACGGCAGAGCCATCGACGTAGATCATCCCGTCTGGAAGCATGTCGGTGACCGCGACAGGATTCAGGTCATAGTCGCCGACGTTGGTGACGAGGATCGTGTACGTGAAGGGCTCATCGAGCGGTACTACGGGCTCACTTGCGGTCTTGACGATGCTGATTCCGGGCGCATAGATGCCAACGGTGTCGCTGTCGGTGTCCACGTGCTGGTTGCCAGACTCATCAGCCGCCGTGACGGTCGCCGTGTTGATCGTTTCTTTCCCTTCCAGCGCCTGGGTGGATGCAACGGCGGTGAACTCGACCGGAATGGTGACCGACTCACCTGGAGCCAGCGGGCCGAGGTTGGACCACGTGATCTGCCGTTCGGCCGCAGCCTGAACGCTTCCGTAGAAGAGATAGTCATTATCGTAGGTATCCTGCACCGTCACCGATTCGAGAGGCACCTCACCGATATTGGTGACCACGATCTGGAACTCGACGATGTCGCCTACGAGGACAGGGCTTTCGGTCAAACGCGTCTTGACGATCTGGACGCTGGCTGATACGACGTCCACGATGGCGTCGTCTGAGTCTTCGACTGGCGTGCCCTCGTCGTCCACACCGGAGGCGGTGACCGTGTCGATCTCCCTGTCGCCCGATGTGCCGGAGACCTGAGCAGAGAAAGCGCAGGTGTAGGTCTCACCCGGCTGGAGGAGGAAGGGAACGCTGCACGTGCCTTGCCCGTTCAGGTCGCCGTGGATGCTGTCGACCAGTTGGGTGATGGTGACCGGGTCGGTGGTGACGCTGTCGTTGGTGACCTCGACGGTGAAGGCGACCAGGCCACCCGGCTCCAGCACCTCGACCGGGTCGGCGGTCTTGACCACCGTGATCGCGGGGGCGACGCCGGTGATGGTGACGGTGGCGTCGTCCGAGTCCTGGACCGGCGTGCCTTCGTCATCGTGGCCGGAGGCGGTGACCGTGTCCGTCTCGCTCTCGCCGGCGTTGCCCGAGACGAGGGCCGAGAAAGCGCAGGTGTAGGTCTCGCCCGGCTGGAGGGTAAAGCCAACAGTGCAGGTGCCTTGCCCGTCCAGGTTGCCGTGGATGTCGTCCGTCAGGCTGTCGATCGTGACCGGGTCGTTCTCGGCGCTGTCGTTGGTGACCTCGACGGTAAAGGTGACATAAGCGCCCGGCTCCGGCACCTCGACCGGGTCGGCGGTCTTGACGACCGTGATCGCGGGGGCGACGCCTTCGCTCGTGACGGTAACGGTGGCGTCGTCCGAGTCTTCGACTGGCGTGCCCTCGTCGTCGTGACCGGAGGCGGTGACCACATCGGTCTCGACGTAGCCGGCGCTGCCGGTGACTTGAGCAGAGAAAGCGCAGGCGTAGGTCTCACCTGGCTGGAGGAGGAAGGGGACGCTGCACGTGCCTTGCCCGTTCAGGTCGCCGTGGATGCTGTCGACCAGTTGGGTGATGGTGACCGGGTCGGTGGTGACGCTGTCGTTGGTGACCTCGACGGTAAAGCTGACCAGGCCACCCGGCTCCAGCACCTCGACCGGGTCAGCGGTCTTGACCACCGTGATCGCGGGGGCGACGCCGGTGATGGTGACAGTGGCGTCATCCGAGTCCTCGACCGGCGTGTCCTCGTCGTCGTGACCGGAGGCGGTGACGATATCGGTCTCGACGTAGCCGGCGCTGCCGGTAACATCGGCAGAGAAAGCGCAGGCGTAGGTCTCGCCCGGATCGAGGGTAAAGGGGACGCTGCACGTGCCCTGCCCGTTCAAGTCACCGTGGATGCTGTCGACCAGTTGGGTGATGGTGACCGGGTCGGTGGTGACGCTGTCGTTGGTGACCTCGACGGTAAAGGTGACCGGGCCACCCGGCTCCGGCACTTCGACCGGGTCGGCGGTCTTGACCACGGTGATCGCCGGAGCGACGCCGGTGATGGCAACGGTGGCGTCATCCGAGTCCTCGACCGGCGTGCCCTGGATGTCGACGCCGGAGGCAGTGACGACATCGGTCTCGCTCTCGCCGGCGTTGCCCGAAACGAGGGCAGAGAAAGCGCAGGCGTAGGTCTCACCGGGCTGGAGGAGGAAGGGAACACTGCACGTGCCTTGCCCGTTCAGGTCGCCGTGGATGTTGTCGACCAGTTGGGTGACGGTGACCGGGTCGGTGGTGGTGCTGTCGTTGGTGACCTCGACGGTAAAGGTGACATAGGCGCCCGGCTCTGGCACCTCGGTCGGGTCGGCGGTCTTGACGACCGTGATCGAGGGCGCGATGCCTCCGCCGACGATGGTGACGGTGGCGTCATCCGAGTCCTCGACGGTATTGCAGTCGTCGTCCTTGGCCGTGGCTGTGACCACATCGGTCTCGACGTAGCCAGCGCTGCCGGTGACCTCGGCAGAGAAGGCACAGGCGTAGGTCTCGCCTGGCTGCAGTACAGTGCCGACGGCGTCAGTGCAGGTGCCCTGCGTGCTCAGATCGCCGTGGATGCTGTCGACCAGGCTCTTGATCTCCACCGGATCGCACTCGATGCTGTCATTTGTGACCTCGACGGTAAAGGTGACCGGGCCACCCGGCTCCGGCACCTCGACCGGGTCAGCAGTCTTGACCACGGTGATGGTGGGCATCACGTTCTTGACCTTCACAGACGCCGACGCCGTATCGCAAGCCTCGCCATAGTCGTTCTTGACGGTGACGCCGGCCTCGTTGGGATAGGTGCCAGCGTTGGTGTGGACGACACTGTAGGCACAGGATGCCGATTGGCCTGGGCTGAGGTACGTGCCGATCAGTGCGTTGCACTGCGCAAAGTCGACTGCCTCGTCAGCCTGCGAGTCGGTCAGGCTGGTGATCTTGACCGAGTCCTCTGACTTGTTGGTCACGGTCAGGGTAAATACAAAAGTGCCGCCCGGCTCGTAGCGATAGTACGGCGCGGCTACCTTGCTCAGCTCCACCGAGGGAGGAAGGCAGTCGATGGTGATCGGCCCACCCGCACTCTGGGCAGCCACCCGGCTGTTAGGTGCCAGCAGCAAGGCGACAAGTACCACGATCGCCAGCGGCACCACGAGCGCAATAGAGAAGGAGACGCCCTGCGCAAGGGTCCACCTCTGCATCGCTTCTGTCGGGGACGAATGGGAGAGGTTCCTGTTCCGGGAAATGATGCTCTTTCCGGTTCTGCGGCGATTCATCTCGATCCTCCTTGAGCGTAGCGGGG
>Ga0315537_1003400_pt1 | contig 11833 bp, 10 predicted proteins | sample SalMarSW160270MG_FD_203091 | JGI IMG/M metagenome (GOLD analysis project Ga0315537, IMG submission 203091) | Salt marsh sediment microbial communities from the Plum Island Ecosystem LTER, Massachusetts, United States - Salt Marsh Sediment SW1602-70 ... | reverse complement strand
TAGTCTGCCATGCTAATTACTGTCTTCTTCATTTTGCCTCCGACCCTAGATTTTATCACGATGGCCACTTGGGTAGCACGTCGTGGACGGTATCATCGGAGTCCGTTCTGGCCATGTCTGGCGGCTAAAATGCCCCCCTGGCAAGAAGAGATCAAAAACACCAATGAGTAAGCAAGGACGTCCATTATTGAGGCGTTGCGCCTGGACAGACGTCATCCCAATGCTACGATTCAATTCTGATTTCCGTGCCTGGGCGAAGCAGAGACAAGAAAGGCCGGCCCGTGCCAATCCTCTCAGCGGAAGGGAGATTATCAGGGCAGCACTTAATAAGCTGCTGCGGCTGGCCTTTGCACTGGTTAAGAATCAGACGTATTACCAGGATACAAGACCGGCTCTGATACCGGTTGCAGTTTACGATATTGGAGGTGTTGTCATTGCATCAGGTGGGTAGGGAGACGCCACTTAGCGTTTTGGGAGCTCATTTGAGCCAACCCCTGTACACAACATGGTGCTCCTGCCTTCTTGGCCAACCCGTATGAGGTATGATGGGACTCCGCCAAGCGGATGAACCCGTATCTAACCGCTAAATTGGGAGCCAGGAAAAGAGAGGCTGGGGTCTGCCCACCAGTGTGAAGATATGGAGCAGTGATATCGCCGGAGCCCTTGACCAAAAGAATATAGTATGTTGTTTCTTTTACAGGCATAGCCTCTTATAGCTTCGACAATATGAGACCCGCCTGACCTTGTAGTTCTCCTTTTCGTTCCCGTCTCCCTAGCGATTCCATTGTCTTTTCAGACTGTCGCTGCCCTTCATCTATCCGCAACTCCTGTCATCACGTTCTGATTATTCCTGCCAGGATTTGCAGGCAAGTTTTCATTTCTTAGTGCTCCCTCTTCCTAGTAAGCCCCTTCGAAGATTTGGGTTATATACAGGTATTCTCCCCCCTCTGAAAACGCAACTCCCACACCGGTCTTAGTATAGCGAGGTTCCAGTATGTTTGCTCTGTGTCCCGAACTACTCATCCAGAGCGAGACTGCCCATTCGCATACTTGTTGCAAAGAAAGATAAGGACCTGGAATCATCGACCTGGTCGGAATCATTGCTATATTTTCTCCTCGTATAGTCCCGGGAAGCATGCCATAGCTAAGATCCCTCTCCCCCGGATACCTTTGATGGCCAAAGAAGTTGTTCACAACCATGCTGATACTGTGCTCCTTCGCTAGACTGGCTGAGAGAGTGTCTTCGGTGAGAGCAGGTAGGCCAGACTGTTGTCTTTGGCCATTGACCAGTACAATTATCAGTGCCTCAGCTTCTACCTCAGTATAGCCTATCCCGGGAGGGATTGGTGAATCCTCCAAAAAGTTAGCCAGTATCGAGTAGCTGCCGCTCATGGCGATGGTGGTTGAGGCGGCATTGACATTGACAATGGTGCCTACGTCGCCAGTCCAGTTGACAAAGTGGTAGCCAGTGGCCGGGGTCGCCACCAGGCTCACCACCGTGCCAGCGTCATATGTGAAAGTTGCCTCACCGGGTGCTGTGACCGAGCCACCGGTGGTGCTGGAGGTAGTGAGGCTGTGCTGCCCGGCCGAAACTGCTTCGAAGTTAGCCGTTATGGAGTAGTCTCCGCTGATGGTGATGGTGGTCGAGGCAGCGTTCACATTGGCAATGGTGCCCACATCACCAGTCCACCCAGCAAACCGGTAACCAGCATCTGGAGTCGCCGTGAGGCCAATTACAGTGGCAGCATCATACGTGAAAGTTCCCTCTCCAGGGACTGTCACCGAACCACCAGTGGTGCTGGAGGTGGTGAGGTCAAATCGTTCCATAGATGTCTCCCCGAAGTTGGCCGTTATTGAGTAGTCTCCGTTCATGGTTATGGTCGTTGAAGCAGCGGTGACATTGGCAATCGTGCCCACATTGCCGGTCCAGTTGACAAAGCGGTAGCCGCTGGCTGGTGTGGCGATGATGGGGACCACTGTGCCTGCGACGTAGGTGTGCTGTCCCACCGCCGGGCTTGTAAAGCCACTCCCACTTACGGCCACGGTCAGCGTGTAGTGGGTCACTGTTATCTTGGCGAAGTTGGCGATGATGAAGTAGTCTCCATTCATGGTGATGGTGGTCCGGGAGGAGTTGACATCGGCAATGGTCTCCACATCTCCGGTCCAGTTGACAAAGCGATAGCCACAAGGCGGAGTCGCGACGATGAGGACCACTGCGCCTGCGGCATGGGTGTGCTGTTCCACAACCCCGGTTGCTAAGCCACTTCCACTCACGGCCACGGTCAGCGTGTAGTAGGTTACTGGTATCCTTTCAAAGTTGGCCGTTATTGAGTAGTTTCCATCCATGGTGATGGTGGTCGAGGCAGCCTCGACGTCATCAATGGTGTCCACGTCGCCGGTCCAGTTGGCAAAGCGGTAGCCTGTCTCGGCTTCCGCTAGCAAGCCAACTACAGCGCCGGCATCATAGACAGAAGCCCCTTCGCCGGGAGTGGTTACCTCACCACCATCTGTGCTGTCTGTTTCCAGGACGTATTGAGGCACAAAGTTGGCGGTGATTGAATAGTCTTCGTTCATGGTGATGGTGGTCGAGGCGGCCTCGACATCGTCAATGGTGTCCACGTCGCCAGTCCAGCTGACAAACCGGTGACCAGCGTCTGGGGACGCAACGAGGTCAGCCATCGTGCCGGCGTTGCAGGCGAATGTTCCTTCGCCCGGTAGGGTTACCGAACCTCCAGCAGTGCTGGAGACAGTCAGGCTGTACTGCTCTGCCCGAATAGCCTCGAAGTTGGCGGTGATTGAGTAGTCTCCGCTCATCGTGATGGTGGTCGAGAGAGCCTTGGTATCCTTAATGGTGTCCACATCGCCAGCCCAGTTGATGAAGCGGTAGCCATCAGCTGGGGTCGCAACCAGGTCGACGACCTCACCTTCGTCATAAGTGAAAGTCCCTTCTCCAAGGGGGGTTATCTCTCCACCTTCGCTGGCGAAGACCGTGAGGCCGTACTGAGCGGGAGAGGAAACGCACCCTACCATCCCTGCAATCAATGCAGTCACAATCAAGAAACTGCTAATTCTCTTCACGTGTATCCCCTTTGAAGTGCCATTCTAGCAGCACCCAAGGAAGTGTCAATGACCCTTTTGGGCTAGTTCAGATAGACTAGTGATGCTGGGTTCTGAAAGAACGGTACAATGTCCACACTACGAATGTCTATAGCGGGATTCCGGGATATTTGTTTACGGGTGAGGACCTAGTTCAGATTATATATTAGACTTCTGCAGCAGCCTCTTACGCCTCCACTACGCTGACAGTTATATACTCCTTCATGTCATCAATCACGGGACCATATGGAGCCTCAATCAGACTAAGAGCGAAGGTATATTCACCCGGTTCGCTGAAGTAAACAAGCGGATAGATGGTTCGGTTATAGTCTGCCGGCAGATCAAACTCGTTTGAATACAATTCGTTGTTGAAGGACCAGAAGTAGAGCTTGATCGTAACATCTCCGGCACGTGGGTACACCCTGACATGTAACTGGACGCTATCGTAGCCAAATTCTCCTAATTCGTCGGTCTTCAAGGTCACCGGCATCCTTGTATCTTCGCAAGCCACAATCACGTCCGGAATGTCGCAGATCAACTTGTAGGTGGAATGCAGAATTGCTTCAAAGCTAGCGGTGATTTCGTAGTTCCCCTGCATGGTAATAGTGGTTGAGACAGCATTGATATCGGCAATCGGGTCGACATCGCCAGTCCACCCGACAAATCGGTAGCCAGGACTCGGAGTGGCAATCAGGTTGACTACCTTGCCAGTGTCATAGGTAAGCATTGCTTTTCCAGGGATAGGTACATTATCAACGGTGACTGTACCGCCGGCCGTACTGTCGACAGTGAGGGCATAAGATTCACCACCGTCATCACCGTCACCCCCAACGCAGCCTACCATTCCGACGATTAAGGCTACTATGGTCAAGAAGATGCCCACTCTTGTCACTTTCATAGCTCCCAGCTCAGGAAGGGATAGGTCTGTCCATCAACGATATTCCAGATATATGAAGGGTTGCGCGTGCCCCAACTGGCGACTGCAATTATGTTCCAGCCTGCCCCTGAGAAGGTGGCAATGCTCCTCATTTCTGCAGTTGTCTTCCCGGTCCCTCCATCCGAAGTAGTTTGTCCGCTCGTCTGGATGTCCCAGAAGGAGTTGCTCACGGTGCCTTTGTTGTACCCCACTAGACCACCGACCTGCGCAGAGCCAGTCGCGCTACCGATGGAATAGGAGTGAGTCACGTTGCCATAGTAATTCACTCCCACGAGACCGCCGACACGCTCCTCGCCAGTCACGTTGCCGCTGGAATAGGAGTTGTTCACAGTGCCCCTATAATACCAATTGTCCCCCGTGAGACCGCCGACAGCCGAATCGCCAGTCACGCTGCAGCTGGAATAGGAGTTGCTCAGAGTAGCCTGGTTCCATCCCACCAGACCGCCGACACGCTCCTCGCCAGTCACACTGCCGCTGGAATGCGAATTGTTCACAATGCCTGAATTATGTCCCACCAGAGCACCAACCTGCGCAAAGCCGGTCACGTCTGCGTTGACCACCCCGACATTCTCGACAACCCCGACATTATCGATGTAACGTATCCAGGAAATATGAGTGAAAAGCCCCACATAATCCTGGTCAGGCCGGTTGATAAACAAGTCCCTTATCTCGTATCCTTGACCGTTGAAATTTCCGGTGAACCCATCATCGACGGTTCCAATTGGCTCCCACCCCTTTCCCCCATTCGCTGTCTCACTCGCCAGTTCTATATAACCGGCAGCGGTAGAATCGAGGTCATTCATCAGAATGTAACTGCCAGCCAGGTTATTTCTGAGGGCATGCAAATCGTACCAGTCCCGTATTTCAACAGGACTAGGAGCACAGCCTATCATCCCTGCAATCAAAGCTACCGTAATTAAGAAGGTGCTAAGTCCTTTCATATGCACGAGCCCTGAAGCATTATTGTATCACCAGTGAAGGAACTATCAATAGGTTGCTGTGTCGAATATATACTACGCAGCCGGGCAGTCACAATACATCAGAATGTCTAGCGTCTGCAGACCCCATGCGCTTGCTGGTTACTCCGCCACGAAGCTGATGGCCAGACACGGTAAGGCGACGAGTTCCGAGCCCAAATGCGGTATCTTTGAAAGGAACAAGCATAGGTGAGTACTTCTGCCTTATCTCCTGAGCGCAGGCTGCGAGTTGTGGCGCTTTTCCTAACTCATCAACCGCCCTAGAATTTGTTCCTTCTGTTCTGTAGTGAGAAACCCCTGGTCCACTAGTTTCTGTAGCCAGGCCTCAGCGCTGTCCAGGACTTCAGCCCTACGCTGCTCAGCAAGCTGACCTTGCTCTACCGCCTTGTCAATCCTAGCCTCAACCCGCTCGAGTACTTGCGCCTTCTCCTCCTCACTCAGGTTGCCCTCCAGCGACGTCGTGACACGCTCGAGCACCTGCCCCCTGCTTTCCTGAGCAAGCTGACCTCGCTGTATCAGCCCATCGATCCTGGCTTCAGCCTGCTCCAGTATTTCCGCCTTACGCTCTTCACTTAATTTGCCCTGCTCTACCGCCTTAGCAGTTATCTCCTCAACCCGCCCCAGGATTTGCGCCTTATGCTCTTCGGCGAACAGACCTCGCTCTATTGCCCTGTCAATCCGAGCCTCAACCCGCTCAAGGATTCGGGCTTTCTGCTCCTCACTTATGTTGCCCTCTAGTGATATCCGCACATTCTCCAAAGTTTGCTCCCTACGCTCCTCAGCAATCTGACCTCGCGCTATCGTCTTGTCAAGCCTCTGCAGAACCCTCTCAAATAGCCGAACCCTCCGCGCCACCAGAATAGGTGCGGATGATTCTTGTGTGGCGTTTTCAGCTAGAGTCAGCAGGTCTGATTGCTCGGTGGCACCTTCGGCCAGAGCCAGCAGGTCTGAGTCATTCATGACACTTTCGGCCAGAGACAGCACGTCTGGCTCCTGTATGGGGCTCTGAGCCGGACCTGCCCCGGCGCAGCCCACCAGACAGAACAGCCCAACCATCCCTATGCTTAATAGAATCTGCCACTTTTCTCTAATCATATTGCTTCTCCTACTCGTCTGAATATTCCAGTCTCAACTTGGAGACTATGCTATCAACAAGATCTAGTAGTGGCTCTATTATATCATGTCCATCACCCGCCTCAATTCTCTGACAATACACTCAGCGCCCGGGATAGTGCTCCTGTCCACGAGATTTGAACCAGCCCCACTGCACATTCCTGTCGAGCTTATGGAACTTAGCAGCCCGCAACAAAGATGGAAGTTGGGTACGCCTCCATAGCTCCATTTTTGCTGGGCGGGGATATTTGCCAGACTGTGAAGGAGTGTAAGGAGCTTCTCTATCATCCAGTCTAAGGTCGCAATTCTGGCTATTGTGTGAAAGAGCGGTATTGAATGCGCCCGTTGGTCAACTTACTAGAGAATTTAATAACGTCGGGGTGAGAGGATTTGAACCTCCGACCACCTGAACCCCATTCAGGTGCGCTACCAGGCTGCGCTACACCCCGTCGCCGTGACACGCATTAATATGTTATCATAGTGGCCTCAACAAAGAAAATCTTGTAGAGAAAGAGGTTTTGATTCTTGGCTAAGAAAGAGAAAAAGGCTACATCTGAGCGAGTCCCGACGAAGCACCAACTGGGCAAATGGCAGCGCCAGGAGAGAATACGCCGAATCGTGATAATCGCTGCCGTTGTTTTCCTGGTCGGCATTTCGAGCTGGATCGGCTACGGGTTTTACAAAGATTATAAGAGCGACCCCTTGCGCCAGGTTGTGATTAAGGTAAACGACGTTCAATTTAACATGGAATACTTCGTAGATGTACTCGACCTTGTTTACATTATGTCTACAGGCGGCAATGCCACGGAACTCTATTATTACGGCGATTATTTTGCCGGTATGGCTGCCGACCAGATTATCAATGCTGAGTTGGTAACACAAGGAGCTAAGAATCTGAATATCGCAGTTACTACTGAGGAGATAGATGCGGCATTACAACAATATGGGTTGCCCGATGATAAGGTATACCGAGATTTGGTTGGCGCTAGTTTGCTGGAGGAAAAGGTTAGGGAGCACTTTGATCCCGGGGTGAATGCCACAATGGAGCAGGCTGATACACAAGTGATACTTCTAGAGAGCCAGGAGGTGGCCGATGAAGTGATGGCCAGAATTGAAGCCGGTGGTAACTTCACTGCTTTAGCTGAAGAGTTTGCCTGCAATTCCTCCGTTGAACGCGATCTGGGCTGGCTGCCCGAGGAGCTAATGCCCAACACCGCAATTGCCAATGCTGCTTTCAACCTTACCCCCGGTGACATAAGCCAGCCTATTTATGATGCAACGGTAACTAAGAATATTGGCTACTGGCTTATAGAGGTCACTAGTGCGCAAAATGAGACGATAGACGCGCAAGTTATGCTGCTGGGCAGCGAAGCCGAAGCAGAGCAGGTTAAAGCCGAATTGGCAGCTGGTGGAAACTTCAGTGCCCTAGCTGGGAATTACTCCCAGCATGAAAGCAAAACCAACGGTGGCATGCTTGCTGGACTGCAACCAGGGGATATGGGCAGCACTGCCTTTGACCAGGTTGCCTTCAACATGCCTCTCAACCAGGTGAGCGACCCGGTTAAGGATGTATCGGTGCAGACCACCGGCGGCTACTGGATAGTCAAGGTCATAGATAGGGACGACCATCAGATTGACGAACAAGTCAGGCAGCAACTGATAGATAAGCGTTATAATGACTGGCTTGAGGCATGGACAAATAGCAGCACAATCGAAAATCTGCTGGATGAAGATAAGAACACGTGGGCTATAGACGAGGTCTTCAAGAGAGAAAATCAATAATGAAGAAGACTATCGGCATCGGCATGCTGGGCCTGGGGGTTGTGGGCAGTGGTGTGGCTGAAGTTCTGGCCACCAAAGCCGACAGTCTGGCTGAGCAAACAGGACTTCCCCTGATTCTGAGAAAAGTGCTGGTGCGCGATGTGAAGAAACGACGCTCGGCAAAGCTCAGTCCCGCCCTGCTGACCAACCACCCTGAAGAAGTCCTTTCTCACCCTGAGATAGACATAGTAATCGAACTTATTGGCGGCGAACATCCAGCCATAGAATATATGAAGCAAGCCCTCGCTAACGGGAAGCACATAGTTACGGCCAACAAAGAAGTGATAGCCAAGCATGGATATCAGCTATTCTCTCTGGCCAGGAAACACAATGCTGACCTCCGCTATGAGGCAAGCGTGGGCAGCGGCATACCGCTCATTTCCCCTTTCCAACAAGACCTGGCCGCCAATAGAATCTCGGCCATCCATGCCATCCTCAACGGCACCACTAACTACATTCTGACTCGAATGGCACAGGAGGGACTGGATTTTGCTGCGATCTTGAAGCAAGCTCAGAAATTAGGTTATGCCGAAGCTGATCCAGCTAATGATATAGAGGGAACAGATGCTGCTTATAAGCTGGTCATCTTATCCAACCTGGCCTTTCGCACTAAGTTTACCCCTCAAGATGTATACCGCGAAGGCATATCAAATATTGCCGCTCGAGATTTTCTGTATGCCAGAGAATTCGGCTATGCCATAAAACTTCTGGCCATTGCCAAGAGAGACGATGACAAAGTGGAGATGAGAGTTCATCCTGTTTTTATTCCCCAGGACTCCCAGTTAGCTAAAGCAGACGGGGTTTACAATGCCGTCGAGGTGGAAACCGACTTAGCTGGCAAACTGGTCTTTTATGGGGAAGGGGCTGGAGCACTCAGAGCTTCCAGTGCTGTTGTGGCTGATGTGCTGGCGATAGCCAAGAATATCTGTCGCGGCGTAAACAATGTCCCGGAGCTGAGGCTAAACCAGAGAGTGACTGTCAGGCCTATGTCCGAGTTGAAGACACGGTACTACCTCAGGCTGAATGCGCCTGACCGCCCTGGTGTTTTGTCTCAAATTTCCAAAGTTCTGGGCGACAATTCCATAAGCATCTCGTCCGTAATCCAGAAAGAAAGCAACTTCGCCACACAGACCGCCATAATCGTCATTATGACCTATCCCGCCAAGGAGAAGGGAATGCAAAAGGCTCTCAAACAACTGAAGCAGCTACCAGAGGTTAGCGAGGTTAGCAACTTCATCAGAGTTGAGGAATGAAGCCAGGGGTCTTAAAGAGGTATCGTAATTTCCTGCCAGTTACCCAGGCTACGCCTCTGATTACGCTCGGAGAAGGTGATACCCCTTTAGTGAGGTCACGCATTCTAGAGAAAGAACTTGGTTGTCGTGAACTCTATTTCAAGCTCGAAGGCTGTAACCCCACCGGCTCCTTCAAAGACCGGGGTATGGTGGTAGCGGTGGCTAAGGCAGTGGAAAGCAGTAGCCAGAGCATCATTTGTGCCTCCACAGGCAACACCAGTGCTTCCGCAGCCGCTTTTGGCGCTAGATTCGGACTGAAAACTATTGTCATTATTCCTAAAGGGAAGATAGCGATGGGCAAACTTGCCCAAGCTCTTGTTTACGACGCCCAGATTATAGGCATAAGAGGCAATTTCGACCAGGCACTTCACATAGTACGCGCCTTGACCCAGAAATACCCCGTCACCCTGGTAAACTCCCTGAATCCTCATCGCATCGAAGGCCAGAAGACGGCAGCTTTTGAGATTATAGACGACCTTGGGGATGCTCCTGATTATCTGTTCATCCCTGTAGGCAATGCTGGCAACATCACCGCCTACTGGAAGGGCTTCGTGGAATACCACCGTGCCGGCAAGGCCAGCCACACTCCCAAGATGATGGGCTTTCAGGCTGCCGGCGCCGCCCCCATAGTGCTAGACAAGGTCATCAAACGACCCAAGACCATCGCTACAGCTATTCGCATCGGCAATCCCGCTAGTTGGCAGAAGGCCATAGCTGCCCGAGACGAGTCAGGAGGCACTATCGACTGTGTTACTGATGACGAGATTATGAATGCTTATAGCTTGATGGCGATCAAGGAAGGTATCTTCGGCGAGCCAGCTTCAGCAGCTTCGCTAGCTGGTCTTATTAAGCTGGCCAGAAATAAGGGCTTTTCAGACAAGCGCGTAGTCTGCATCATCACCGGCACCGGCCTGAAAGACCCCGGTGTGCCAGCAAGATATGCCCGGGCACCGATAGAGATCCCCGCGGATCTGGCAGCTGTTGAGAAAGTCTTGAAATTCCCAAGATGAAGAGTGCCAAGTCCCAAGCGCCGCATCCCGAACGAAATTAGAGAATCAGAATGACAAATCAAAACGCAAAACCTTTTGAGTTCTACCCCATCATTCTTTACTTTCATTTTCGCGTTTTGCATCTTGGAAGGATTTATCTAGATTTTAGAAATTAGGATTTAGAATTTAACCAAATGAGAAGGATAGGAGAGTTATGTCAAGAATTGTTAGCGAGGACATAGGGAAATTCAGCCAGCACTATCCGAAGGTGGCAGCTATAGTCACGGCTAGTGCCCGGGGCAGAGATGATGCCATGACTGCCGCCTGGCACAGTTCAATTTCTCTTAAACCGCCGCTCTATGGCGTCGCCGTTGCACCTAAGAGATTCACCTATCAGCTTATCACGGAAAGCCGGGAGTTCGGCATTAATTTCATTCCTCTGCACAAAGCTTCCCTGGCCGCTGCCGTCGGCGGCACTTCCGGGCAGCAGATGGACAAATTTGAGAGATTCAACATCCGGAAGGAGAAGCCTCTGAAGACCACGGCGCCTATCTTAGAAGATGCTTACGCTGCCTATGAATGCAAGCTGGTGGATAGTAAACCCTACGGTGACCACATCTGGATAGTCGGCGAGATTGTAGCTGTCCACTTCCTTGAGGAAGCATTTACCCCAGCGGCGGTTCTTGACCCGGATAAGCTAAAGCCACTCCTTTACCTCGGCTCAGATTTTTATGCTAGCGTGGATAAAAACAGCGTAAGCTTTGCAAAGAGAGGGATTTAAATGGTTAATCAGAATAGAATCAAGCGGGCAATGGTCTCCATAATAGAAGCTATTGGTGAAGATCCTCTCAGAGAGGGCGTAAAGGGTACGCCAAGGAGAGTGGCTGAGATGTATGCCGAGCTCTTCTCCGGTCTGGATGCCGACCCCAAAGCCGAACTAGCGGTTGACTTTGGGGAAGGATATGAGGAGATGGTGATTCTGAGGGATATTCCCTTCTATTCCATGTGTGAACACCATCTCCTGCCCTTCTATGGAGTAGCTCATGTCGGTTATATCCCCAGCCCCGGTGGTAGAGTGGTAGGAGTAAGCAAGCTGGCCAGGGTGGTAGAAATCTGTGCCAGGCGCCCCCAGCTACAGGAAAGGATGACCCAGCAAATTGCTGACGCCATTTTCGAAGCACTTCAACCAGCTGGGGTGGCTGTGGTTATCCAGGCCGAGCATTTGTGCATGGTTATGCGCGGCATAAAGAAGCCCGGAACAACTGTGATAACCTCGTCTGTGAGAGGGAATTTCCGCAGCAAGGTAGCAACTCGCAGCGAGTTCTTATCTCTGATTCAAGGGAGAGGCTAAATAAAAGATTACAATGCAAAAGGCAAAAATACAGAGCAGAAATTAAGAACCTTTGCATTCTGATTTGTCATTTTGATTTCTTATGTTTGACTTTTAATATTTTACTCGTGACGCAGGGACTCTATAGGGTCGAGTCGTGCCGCCCGGATGGCCGGGTACAACCCAGAAATAAGTCCGATAGAAATTGCTACACCTACCGCCAGGGCAATAGCATCGCCGGAAAGCGTAGCAGTAAAGGCAAAACCAGCATTTGTGGC
>Ga0315537_1003391_pt1 | contig 11846 bp, 3 predicted proteins | sample SalMarSW160270MG_FD_203091 | JGI IMG/M metagenome (GOLD analysis project Ga0315537, IMG submission 203091) | Salt marsh sediment microbial communities from the Plum Island Ecosystem LTER, Massachusetts, United States - Salt Marsh Sediment SW1602-70 ... | reverse complement strand
GTCCATCTTTATAGAGTTTGCCTATAAACGTCTCGGGATTCAAAAGAGCGCTTCTTGTAATAAAAAAACGGTTTTTTCCGGTTTTTTCCCGAATCAGGTTGAGACCGTGTTTAAAATCGTCTTTCAGCTGTTCATAATAATCTTCAACAGTAATATCTTTCTTTTCAAATTGTTCAATAATAAAATCGATGGCATCATCTTCCAGAACAATGTTAATGTCGTTGTTTTTAAAAAAGATCAGTTCTATTTTTTTAATGTCATCATAATATGATTTGATTTTGTTGATTACCTTTTCGATATCCATTGTATGATTGGAGTAATAAGAGGCCACAACTTCAATGCGAGAAGGGGTCAACGTAAGACCGTATTTTTCCGCTAGGTTTTTCTTATTTGAGTACAAGTATGTTATGATATATTCTTTTTCTTCACGAGCAAGCTTTTCAAATGTTTCATGTAATTTTCCGCGGTTTGATAACACCATCATGTTTTCAAGCGATTTTTTGGGATCGTTGATCACGGAAACCGTTACCGGAAATTTTTTAATATCGCTTGACGGCAATTTTTTTTCAAACAAAAGAAGTGCTCCTTCCACGGCACTAACCAGGCCTCTGGCACCTGTGTTTTCATTGAAGGCTTTTTCAGCAAGAATACCAAGGGCCCTGTTCTCAAATTTCACGTTAATATCATATGCTGCAAAATCAAGTTTTTTACCGAGAATGATCGGGTTACTGGGATTTTTCAAGATTTCAAAAAGATCCTCTTCGGTCAACTTCTCAAAAACAGCTCTTACCGGGAGACGGCCGACAAATTCGGTTTCAAATCCGAATTCTATCAGATCTTCGGCTTTTACCTTTTTAAGAATGTCACTATCATCCCGGGAATTTTTAATTTTTGCTCCAAAACCGATTTGCTTATCGGCAATCCGTTTTTTAACAATCCGGGTCAGGTCGCCAAAAGCGCCGCTCATAATGAACAATATATTACTGGTGTTGACCGCACGTTTGTCCCGTTTGCCGGTTTTACGAAAACGTTCGATCTCCTGAATCATCGAAATCGGATCATGGGGCACCTTTAAATCGACTTCGGTCTCTTCCATGGGTTTTAAAAGCGCGCGCTGAACCCCTGACCGTGATACATCAACACCGATAATATTCCGGTTTGACGCAATTTTATCGATTTCATCGATATAGATGATACCGTATTGAGCCAGTTCAATATCACCGTCAGCTTCTCGTACAAGATCCCGGACAAGATCTTCGACATCACCGCCCACATAACCGGTTTCACTGAATTTGGTTGCGTCACCCTTTACAAAAGGAACTTGGATTTTTTTTGCGATCAGTTTTATAATATATGTCTTTCCAACTCCGGTCGGGCCGAACATGAGTATGTTGTTTTTGATGTAGCCGACCATATCACTCATGTCGTCACAAGAGGTTTCTGCACGTTTTATGCGGTTGAAATGGGTACATATTTTTGTGGCCAGAATTGCTTTGGCATCATCCTGTTTCACGATATACTGATCAAGATAGGAGATAAGCTCTTCGGGTTTTAAGTCGAAATTAATTTTTGTTTTTTTTGGGGCCGGCTTTCCTGGCTTTTCGGAGCTGACTTCATGGGGGACAACCAGGGGAGATACCATTTTAACACTGCCGCCGAATTTCTTTGCAAGAAAATCGCCGATTTCTTTTTCAATTTCTTTTGGATTCGGTATTTTTTCATCATGTTCTTTCATAATTTAAAATTATAATCACCCCTTATGAAAATGCAAGGAGGAAATTGTTTATACTTTATAGCCTGAACAGAAAAAGGCAGGGCCAATCAAATGCCCTGCCTTTCTTAATGGCCTTGAATTGCTTTTTTTGTTTGCTTCAAGGCTTCTTTTGGTTTGGTTGAGCCGTCACCCAAAATAAGTGCGGAGTCGTCCGAACTTTTAAAATTTCAGCTTTGGCTTTACAAATTAAATGCCACCTCAAACTCCCTTTTTAAGTGTAATCTTTGTAAGTTTCCATCCCTTACATGATTTTTATATTGATGTTGAAGTTGGGTGGCATGTTATCGCATTATATAATAATCTCGGAGAATATATCTCCAAGATTAGCTCTGAGTTTGAAAGATATGGAAAGCAGAAATCATGCCAAAAATATCAATTAAATATTTTAGCTGAAATTTCGATTAGATACCTATGACCGACAATGGCAGCAAACCGAGTTTTTCCTAAATTCTATGAATTTTATTTCACATTAGGAAGTAATTTTCATGCGTCTGAACCGTGAACGGTTACAAAACATCTTACTCCGGCATTACAGACATTTTATTGTTTTTTTTATATAACTATTGTACGAAAATCATAAATCTTAGTTAGTGCCCATCCATAAATGAGGATTTTTGTTCAAGATCAAGATATGTGAAAAAAATAACCGCAGGCATATGTTTAATATTCCGAGGATTATTTTTTGAACATAATGCAGAGATTGGGCAAAAAGACCATTTATGGATGGACGCCAGTTAATCGCTCACTGACGATCAACTGTAGAGCAAATCATAACATCGAAAAAAGGAAATTAAAACAAAATGATTGATGAAACTGTCTGTTTAAAAAATCTGCACCGAATCCTACCTGAATATTTCGATGATCAGAATATCAAAAATTTATTTGTCAATGAACTGCAACCCATGTACCAAGAAGTTGCTGACAATATCTTTCGGATTTCTATTTCTAATATCCACAAGTTCAAAAACATGCTCTGGAACCTTGACAACCTGAAGTCTGAGATCAGATCAAAATTATGAAAAAAAGAACACCCATCGCTGTCGTGGGAATGGCGTGTCTATTCCCCGAGGCTCCGGACCTGAATGCCTTCTGGCAAAACATCGTTAACAAGGTTGATGCAACGGTTGAGGTGCCCCGGGACAGATGGATCGTTGAACCTGATTTTATGTATCATCCCGATCCCATGCCGGACAAAGCTTTTTCAAAGCGATCCTGTCTGATACATGATTTTAAATTCGATCCCAAAGGAATTGATCTTGACGAGGAACTGTTAAAAGGACTGGATCCGTTGCATCAAATGGTGCTGAGTACGGGCCGGGAAGCATTATCAAGCTGTGTGACCCCGTCGATGAATAAAGAAAATATCGGGACCGTTCTTGCTGCTATTGCATTGCCCACGGACGCTTCCTCTTCAATCACAAGAAAGATTCTGGGGACATCCTTTGAAGAAAAACTTTTCGGCCAGATTGATCCGGATATAAAGATACGGCTTTCCAGGGAGGAATGCCTGGCCAGCCGGGTAACCAGCCTGCCCGGAGCCTTACTTGCCGAAGGACTCGGCCTGGGCGGCGGAAGTTTTACCCTGGATGCCGCCTGTGCCTCATCCCTGTATGCCGTTAAATTTGCCTGCGATGAATTATGTTCTTTTCGTGCAGACGCCATGCTGGCCGGGGGCGTCTCAAGACCGGAATCTCTTTACACTCAGGTTGGTTTCAGCCAGCTCCGGGCGTTATCCCCTTCAGGCCGCTGTGCCCCGTTTGACCACAATGCGGACGGTCTGGTGGTGGGAGAAGGCGTGGGCATGCTGGTTTTAAAACGGCTGGATGACGCTTTGCGGGATCAAGACCATATTTATGCGTTAATAAAAGGGATCGGACTTTCCAATGACATGCGGGGCAATCTACTGGCTCCTGACAGTAAAGGCCAGGTTCGGGCCATGCGCAGCGCTTATGCCGACGCGGGCTGGTCTCCTCAAGATGTCGATCTCATTGAATGCCATGGCGCCGGCACACCGGTGGGAGATGCCGTGGAACTAGAAAGCTTGAGAACGCTATGGGGTGAATCCGGCTGGTCAAATCAACAATGCGCCATCGGCTCCGTTAAATCCATGATCGGCCATCTATTAACCGGTGCAGGCGCCGCCGGGATGATCAAAACCCTTCTGGCATTAAAAAACAAAACCTTGCCGCCATCACTCAATTTCAGTAAGCCTCCGGCCAAAAGTCCCCTTCATAACAGTCCGTTTCGAGTCCAGACCCGGGCGGAACACTGGATCCGGAAGGATAAAGACACTCCCCGGCGAGCTGCTGTCAGTGCATTCGGATTCGGGGGAATAAACAGCCACCTGCTGTTTGAAGAATGGGATCCTGAAATTGAAAATTGCCGATTGAAAATTGCCGATTATCATGCTTCAACTTCCAATCCTCAGTCGTCAATCGTCAATCGTCAATCCTCAATTAAAAAGCCCCCGGTAGCGATTATTGGCATGGCATCTGCTTTCGGCCCCTTAAAATCTCTGAAAGAGTTTCAGAAAACCGTTTTCAGAGGAGAATCCATCATCACAAAAAGGCCTGAAGACCGTTGGAACGGGTGTGACACGATTGCCGAGGGCATTCTTGACGGACGAGGAGTCTGGGGGGGATACATGAATGAAGTCTCTCTTAATCTCAGAGAGTTTCGAATACCTCCCAATGAAATTCCGGATATCCTTCTTCAGCATCTTTTAATGCTCAAAGTCTCCGCCGACGCCATGAAAGATGCAGGCCTTCCCCTTAGACAGGAACGAACGGACATGGGGGCCTGCATCGGCATCGAATTTGACTTTGAAGCCACGGATTTTCACCTCCGCTGGCACCTGCAAAATTTAGTTGAAAAGTGGAAAAAAACAAACCGCCCGGGATTAACCCTTGAGGATGAAAAAGAAACCGGCATCTGGCTGGAATCGTTACGTGATGCATTTCGACCGCCCCTTACCGCCACCCGAACCCTGGGCGCCCTTGGCGGAGTTATCGCCAGCAGGATCGCCAGAGAATTTCGTTTCGGAGGTCCGAGCTATGTGGTATCCAATGAAGCGGCCTCCGGTCTGAAGGCTCTTGAAATCGGGGTGCGATCGCTCCAGCAAAAAGAAACCAATGCCGTTCTTGTGGGAGCGGTTGATCTTTGCGGTGATGTTCGCAATGTCATCACATCCCATCAGATAAGACCGTTTACCCGAAGCCACAAAATCAGTCCATTTGATCGGTCGGCGGATGGAACGCTTCCCGGCGAAGGCGCTGCAGCGCTGGTACTTAAAAGGCTTGACCGGGCAATAAAAGATGGCGACCGGATATATTCTGTTATCAAGGGAATCGGAAAGGCCGGCAGGGGGGGTGTTAACACCCATAGACCGTCAAAAAACGCTTATATTCTGTCCCTGAAACGAAGCGTTGAGGATGCAGGCCTTTCACCGTCTTTGATAAGCTTTTTTGAAACTCACGGCAGCGGTAATCCTTTGGAAGACCGGGTTGAATCGGAAGCGCTTAATGAGTTTTTTGCAGGCCGTAAAAAACCGTGTGCCCTCGGATCCGTAAAACCGAACATCGGGCATGCCGGAGCCGCCTCCGGATTGGCGTCGTTAGTTAAAACCAGCCTGTGCCTGTACCAGGAGATCATTCCCCCCTTAACTCACTTTATCAAATCCGGCCATCAATCCTGGCAAACCGGCGCATTTCATATGCCCGCTTTTCCGCAATACTGGCTCAGAGACCGAAAAGACGGTCCCCGCAGGGCATGCACCGGTGCCATGACAACAGACGGCAACTGCATGCATATAATCCTCGAAAGCGTTGAATATGAATCCGTTGAGCGGATACCTGAAAAAGTAACGAAAGAAAGAAAAAGACCCCTCGGTGCTATGGCGCCGGGCCTTTTTGTGGTTGAAGGAGACAGTAAAAATACATTGATCGAGGGTCTTGAGGCCCTTCATCTTCATGTCAAAGATTCATCGACCCGACCCGACCCGGCCTCTGTGTCGTCAGAAAAAGGTTTGGAACCAGATCCTAAGATCGAACAGGTGGCCCGGTCCTGGTATCTTAAAAACGGATTGGATAGAGATAAAAAATTTGCAATATCCATTGTCACAGACAGTATCTTTGAACTGGAGAAATTTATCAGAGACGCTAAAACCACGATTTTGTCTGATACCCCCAAACGCATGAACGGTCCGGGGGGTATCCGTTATTCTCCCCATCCTTTGGGTATGACCGGTGACATCGCCTTTGTCTTTCCCGGGTCGGGAAACCATTATGTTGGAATGGGTAGAGGCACGGGTGTGCTGTGGCCGGAAATTCTTCGCGAAATGGATGCCGTGACCCATCAATTAAAGCGCCAGCTTATCCCGGACTGTTATGTGCCGTGGAGAACATCATGGGAACCGGGTTGGGAAAAAGCCGCCCATGACAACATCATTTCAAATCCGTTGCATATGATCTTCGGACAAGTGGTTCACGGCGGGGTTATGGCCAATCTTATAAGAAGTTTCGGTATAACCCCCCATGCGGCTATCGGATACAGCCTTGGAGAATCCGCAGCACTTTTCGCCATGGGCGCATGGCCGGATCGGGACAACATGTTAAAACGGATGCTTGCCACCGATCTGTTCACTACCGAACTTGCCGGACCTTGCAATGCGGCACGCAAGGCATGGGGAATCCCCATGGATGAAGATGTAAACTGGTGCGCTGCGGTTGTAAATCGTCCGGCCGATAACGTTCGCAATGTTATCGACAAATGGCCTTTTGCAAAACTTTTGATCGTTAATACCCCTGATCAATGTGTGATCGGCGGCAGACAAAATCAGGTAACGGGAGCTATCGAGGAACTTGGCTGTGAGGCCGTTTTTCTCGAAGGGGTGGTTACGGTTCACTGTGATGCCGCGGCTCCGGTGGCAGATGCTTACAAAAAGCTTCACATGTTTCCAACCACCCCTCCGAAAAACGTCCGGTTTTACAGTTGTGCACTTGCTCGCTCCTACACTTCCACCGATGAAAGCGCTGCGGCCTCAATTCTCGATCAAGCTATTTCCGGTTTTAACTTCACCACATTGATAGAGCGGGCCTATCAAGACGGTATCCGTATCTTCCTTGAGATGGGACCTCATGCGTCCTGCACCGGTATGATAAACCGGATCCTCGATAAAAAGTCTCACCTTGCAGTTTCCGCATGCTTTCGGGGTGAAGACGATTATTTTTCCATACTTAAATTTCTGGGGACTTTGATTGCCGAAAGGGTGTGGGTGGATCTTGAAAAACTGTACGGGAATCATGCATACGCCCCGACGATCAGTGAAATTACAGAGAAGGAATCAGATCTTAAGATAACGCTGACCGTGGGTGGAAAAACACCGTGTCCGTCTATGCCCGGGACAGAGGTGAGAGAAGAGGTTTCGGATGCCAGGTATCAGGTGTCGGGGGAAAGAGAAGAGGTTTCGGGTGTCAGGTGTCAGGTGTCAGGAGACAGAAGAAAAAAGTCAGAGGAGAGCATTCCTGTAAAAGTGGAATCTTTGACTCCTTCCGACTCGCATCCCGGGCCGGGCATCGAAGATCCTGTGTCCGGTATAAAATATCAAGAGATAATGAACGCCATTGCAGAGAGCAATACAGCCACCGCCGATGCTCATAAGACCTTTCTTGATTTCTCAAACGAGTTAACCCGAGGCTTTGAAAAAACGTTCGACACGCAGACACGTCTCATGGAGACCCTGATTTCAGACACCGGCTTTCCGGCCGGAGAACCGGAATTAGAAAACAGAGAACAAATAGAAAAAATAAAAGAATCGGCAGCGCCGGCTTTCAGCCGTGACATGTGCCTGGAGTTTGCCACCGGATCGGTTGCCCGTGTGCTGGGGCCGGAATTTGCAGTGGTCGATACTTACAAGGTAAGGGTGCGACTACCGGATGAACCCCTGATGCTTGTGGACAGAATCATTTCGGTGGAAGGAGAAAAAAGGTCTCTGGGTTCGGGCCGGGTGGTTACGGAACATGATGTACTCCCCGACGCATGGTATTTAGACGGCGGACATGCTCCGGTGTGCATATCGGTCGAAGCGGGGCAGGCCGACCTTTTTTTATGCTCGTATCTGGGTATCGACCATGCGGTCAAAGGACAAAGGAGTTACCGGCTTCTCGATGCCATCGTTAAATTCCATCGCGGACTTCCCCGGGTTGGGGATGTTATTCGCTATGAGATCGATATTGACCATTTTGTGCGCCAGGGGGATACATACCTTTTCTTTTTCAGGTTTGAAGGCTTTGTCGGCAACAGCCGTCTGATAAGCATGCATAACGGATGTGCCGGCTTCTTTACCCATGAAGAAGTGCGAAATTCAGGCGGGATTATTTTAACCGAGGAAGATACCTGCGCCAGGGCGGGGATGAAGCCCTCTGACTGGAAAAACCTTGTCCCCGTTACCACGGAAAGCTACGCGGATGATGCGGTAGAAGCGCTGAGACGGGGAGATCTTGCAATGTGTTTTGGTCCTTTTTTCCATGGAATCGAACTTTCTGAATCACTCAGGCTGCCCGGCGGGAGGATGAAACTGATACACCGGATTCTGCTGCTCGATCCTGAGGGCGGGCGTTATGGACTGGGCTTGATTCGGGCCGAAGCCGACATCCATCCGGATGACTGGTTTCTGACCTGTCATTTCATGGATGACAGGGTTATGCCGGGAACCTTAATGTATGAATGCTGTGCCCATACACTCAGGGTGTTTATCCAGCGTATGGGATGGGTAACGGAAAAGCCCGGGGTCTGCTATGAACCGGTTGTGGGGGTTGAGAGCGTACTCAAATGCCGCGGGCCGGTGACTCCGGAAACCCGGCATGTCTGGTATGAAGTGGAAATAAAGGAACTCGGGTACGCCCCGGAACCGTATGTGATTGCCGATGCGCTCATGTATGCCGACGGGCAACGGATTGTGTCGTTTAAAGATATGTCCATGAAGATGACAGGCATTGCCCGTGAAGAGATAGAAGAGGTATGGGAGAAGACAGGTGTCAGGTTTCAGGTGTCAGGGGATGGAGGACAAAGGACGGAGGGCAGAGGTCAGCTGTCAGAGGACAGAGGACAGAGGGCAGAGCATAAAGGACAGAGGAAAGAGGAAAGAGAATGGTATCCAGTATCCGGTATCCAGCATCCAGACACGCGCATCCGGAAACCAGCCGTTTTTGACCGTGACAAAATATTGGCATTTGCCGTTGGCAAGCCTTCTGAAGCATTTGGTGATCCGTACGAAGTGTTTGACCGGGACAGAGTAATTGCCAGACTTCCGGGGCCGCCATATGCCTTTTTGAACAGGATTGTCAGCGTTGAGCCCGAAGCATGGGCATTAAAACCGGGCGGATGGATAGAAGCCGAATATGACGTGTCACCTGATGAATGGTACTTTAAAGCAGACCGATCCTCTTCCATGCCCTTTTGCGTATTGCTCGAGATTGCCCTGCAGCCCTGTGGATGGCTGGCCGCCTATCTGGGATCTGCCCTCCGCAGTGAAAAAGATCTGAAATTCAGAAATCTTGGCGGGAGTGCCGTGTTGAATCGTATGATTTTACCGGACAAAAAAACGCTGTCCATGCGTGCCCGGATGACAAAGGTTTCCGAAGCCGGGGAGATGATCATCGAACATTTTGATTTTAAAGTCCTGCAGGATGCCGAAATCGTTTATTGGGGCGATACATACTTCGGTTTTTTCACGAAACAGGCCTTGGCCCGGCAGATCGGCATACGGGGAGCGGATCAGCAAGCCTATTGTCCCACGGCGGCTGAGTTACAGCGAAGCCGTTCCTGCGAATTTGAACATCAGGCTCCTCTTTGGCCGGATGACCCTGATGTTCATCCGGCTCCTTCTCTGGCAATGCCGGCAAAAGCGCTGCTCATGATCGACAGGGTTGAAACTTACGTTCGGACCGGAGGCCCTGAAGGGTTGGGTTTTATTCGCGGGGTAAAACAAGTAAGACCGGATGAGTGGTTCTTCAAGGCTCATTTTTATCAGGATCCCGTATGGCCGGGTTCTTTGGGAATAGAATCGTTTCTTCAACTGGTAAAATTCATGGCCATTGACCGATGGAAGCATCTGGTTGACAGTCACAGGTTTGAGCTGATTACCGGGGAGCCGCATAACTGGATCTACCGGGGCCAGGTGATCCCGGAAAATAAAACGGTTGAAGTTGAAGCTGTGGTAACTAAAATTAGTAACACACCGGTTCCGATCCTATATGCAAACGGATTTCTGAAAGTCGATGGGCTATATATTTATCAAATGGAAAATTTCGGTTTTCGCTTAATTCCGATATAATATCGTTTCGCCATGTTATGCAATACGGCTATGCTGCTCAAAAAAAGTGAACTGAGGAGCTCCGTTTCAATTGGAATGATGGAATAATGGAATGATGGAATAGTGGGTTATGAAATGATGGAAAAGTGGATTATTGATAAAATGTATCTTGACAGAATAGTTTAAAAAACCATAAATAAAAAAGATTCCTTTAGAAACCAACATTCCACTATTCCAACATCCCATTATTCCATATCTGAGGCAATAGACCCTGCCTCAATAAATTGCTTTAGTTGTCCGCTGATAACGGGATAGAATTTACGAGAAGTTACATGCTATATAAAAAGGTGTATATTGATTCATTTGGTTATGAACTGGCGCCCAACGTTGTCACATCAGATGACATTGAAAAGAGGCTTGAACCCTTATATAAAGCCCTTCGTTTTCAAAAGGGACAACTGGAGGCGCTAACCGGAATCCGGGAGCGAAGATTCTGGGATCCCGGATTTCCCATGTATGAAGGCGCCGTAAAAGCAGGACAAAAAGCCCTGGATTCTTCCTTGATTTCTCCTGGAAAGATAGGCATGCTCATATATGGCGGTGTTTGCAGGGATAATTTAGAGCCCGCAACCGCCTGCGCCATATCTCACGGTCTTGGGCTGGGACCGGAAACCCAGATTTACGATGTTTCAAATGCCTGCCTGGGGGTCTTAAACGGGATGATCCAGGTGGCAAATGCAATAGAACTCGGCCAGATCAAGGCCGGTCTTGTGGTGTCCTGCGAGTCTGCAAGACAGATCGTCGATTTTACCATTGACCGTCTTCTTGAAACCAAGAATATGGAGCATTTTAAGAAAACCGTGGCGACCCTGACCGGAGGATCAGGGGCTGTGGCCGTACTTTTGACCCAAGCATCTATTTCCGATACGGGGCATCGTCTTTTGGGAGGGGTCGTAAGAAGTGCGACCAAACATCATAACCTGTGCCGATGGGGGCCGGATACCGGTATGCCGGCCAGCGGGCTCCATGTCATGCAGACAGATTCCGTAGGCGTTTTACGGCACGGTGTGGCCCTGGGAATAGAAACTTACCACGCGTTTAAAGAAAAACTATCCTGGCCGGATGATAAGCCGGACAAGGTTATTTGCCACCAGGTAGGCGCAACCCATCAGAGAAATATACTCGAGTCTATCGGGATCCCGGAAGAGAAAGATTTCACCACGTTCAAACATCTCGGGAACGTGGGCACGGTATCCCTGCCCATCACGGCTGCAATTGCCGAAGAGCGGGAGTTTCTGGTTAAAAATGATCTTGTTGGTTTTTTTGGTATCGGCAGCGGTCTGAACTGCCTGATGCTGGGAATAAAGTGGTAAGAATCCGGGCATTGGATTTTTGTTAAATGAAAAAAAACAGACCAGTTAATCTCTCTGACTTTTATCATCTTTACCCGTTTACGTCCCATTACATGGGAATAAACGGTCTAAAGTATCATTTCCTGGACCAGGGAACCGGTGATCCTGTTGTTATGATTCACGGAAATCCAACCTGGTCTTTCTATTTTCGTAAACTGATCCGGGAGTTGTCAGACCGATATCGCACCCTAGCGCCGGACCATATCGGGTGCGGCCTGTCTGAAAAACCCGGCATTAAACAATACGATTACAGATTGGAAAGCCGTGTCCGTGATTTGGAAAGTTTTCTTGAACACCTTGGGGTTAAGGAGAAAATTACACTGGTGCTCCACGACTGGGGGGGGATGAT
>Ga0315537_1003390_pt1 | contig 11848 bp, 11 predicted proteins | sample SalMarSW160270MG_FD_203091 | JGI IMG/M metagenome (GOLD analysis project Ga0315537, IMG submission 203091) | Salt marsh sediment microbial communities from the Plum Island Ecosystem LTER, Massachusetts, United States - Salt Marsh Sediment SW1602-70 ... | reverse complement strand
TTTCTTCTTCGTTTTTCTCGGCATGCTTCTGTGCCTCGACGACATGACACCGCTGGTTATCCTGGAAGGCTTTGCCATATATATCGCAATTCTGCTGGCTCGCGGCGTTGCCGTGCGCCTCAGTCATTCGCCGGGAATTGATGTCGATGCGGGCAAGAGCGAGAAGGTGCTTTTCCTGTTTATGCCGCGAGGATTGGCGTCGGCCGTGATTGCGATTCTTCCGATGTCGTACGGCTTCCCGGAATCGAGACGCTTCATCCCGATTATCGTGCTGATTATTCTGCTGACGAATCTCGCCATTACACTGGGGGTCCGTTGGGTGGAGAAATCCGCAGGTCCGGCGACGTAGTGATGGGCGATTTGTTCCGGGCGGGTAGATCCCCGCTTTCGCGGGGACGGCTCGGCGGGAAATTGCGGTGAGGGTGTGTGAAAGAGATTCCTGAACTCAAGGATGTGCAAGAGGCGGCGGAGCGGATTTGGCCGCACGCTCACCGCACGCCCGTGCTCACATCGCGAACTCTCGACGAGCGATTCGGGGCACGGCTGTTTTTCAAGTGCGAAAATCTGCAGCGTGTGGGCGCGTTCAAGATTCGCGGCGCGTGCAACGCGGTCTTTGCGCTGAGCGATGAGGAGGTTCGCCACGGCGTGGCGACGCATTCGTCCGGCAATCATGCGCAGGCGGTGGCGCTGGCGGCACGCCTTCGCGGAACGCGCGCGTTCATCATCATGCCGGAGAACTCGCCGAAGGTCAAAATCGCTGCGGTCGAGGGCTACGGCGCGACGATTACTTTCTGCAAACCGACACTTGAAGCGCGCGCGAGTGTGTGCGCCGAAGTCATGCGCAAGACAGGCGCGACTCTCGTGCATTCGTACGACAACGCCCATGTGATTGCCGGGCAGGGCACGGCCACGCTTGAATTGATGCAGGATTACGCTGACCTGGATATGGTTTTAGCGCCGATCAGCGGCGGCGGACTCTTGAGCGGCACCGCCATCGCGGCCAAGGGGCTTTCGCCGCGCGTGCAGGTAATCGGCTGCGAACCGGAAGGCGCGGACGACGCGTACCGATCCTTTCAAACGGGCAAACTCCAGCCGCTGACGAAACCGCAGACCATCGCGGATGCCCTCATCGCATCACTCAGCGAGCGAACCTTTGCGATTCTGCGCAAGCACGATTGCCGCGTTGTGACGGTGAGCGACCCGGCAACTATCGCGGGCATGCGGCTGGTGTGGGAACGCATGAAGATTATCATCGAGCCGTCGGCGGCGATCACGGTCGGCGCTTTGCTCGAAGGAAAGATCGCTGTTTCCGGCCGGCGCGTGGGTATTATTCTGTCCGGCGGGAATGTTGACCTCGACCGGTTGCCGTGGCGGTGAGCAATCTGAAACGGAATGAAAGCAGGTAGACGATGAAACTCATTCATGAAATTCCGGCGGGGAAGAATCCACCGGCGGAGATATCCGTGGTGGTTGAAATTCCGAAAGGGAGCCGGAACAAGTTTGAGTACGACCGGACGACGGGACTGATGACGCTGGATCGGCCGCTCTACTCGCCGATGCAGTATCCCGGCGACTACGGATTCATCCCGAGCACGCTGGCGGAGGATGGAGATGAGCTCGATACGGTCGTGCTCGTTGACGAGCCGAGCTTTCCGGGCATTGTCATACCGGCGCGGCCACTCGGTGCGCTCATCATGGTGGACGAAAAGGGCCTCGATGAGAAAATTCTCGCCGTACCCATTTCTGATCCAAGCTTCGAGACGTATCACGCTCTCTCGGATGTGCCACCGCATTTCCTGCGTTCGATGGATCATTTCTTTCGCATCTACAAGGAGCTCGAAGGCAAGGGCGTGACATCGATGGGCTGGAAGGATCGCTGGGAAGCCGAGCAAATCATCATGCGCTGTATCAAAGCAGCCAGGAAAAAGTAACGAATCTGTGAAGCGAACGACACCGGAAAAAACTATGCCTTATCCACTCAAACCTCGCTACGCACATCGGCTGGAGGCTCTCCCGCCGTATCTTTTTGCTGACCTCGAAAGGAAAGCGGCCGAGAAACGGGCACGCGGCGACGATGTGATCAACCTCGGCATCGGCGATCCTGATTTGCCGCCGCCGGCTTTCTTCACGGAATCTCTCCGGCGCCACGCCGCCGATCCCGATGTTCATTTCTATCCGACTCAGCGCGGCGATCCGGAAGTCCGGCGGACTGTCGCTCGGTATTTTCGAGGTCGGTTTGGAGTTGAACTGGATCCTGAGAGTCAAATCTGCGTTGTCATCGGCGCGAAAGAAGGCTTGTCGAGTCTGGGGCGCACTTATGTCAATCCCGGCGATGAAGTCGGCGTGCCGACTCCAGGTTATCCGGTGTATGGCGGGGGCGTGACGACGATGTGCGAGGGTCATGCGCGAATGATTCCGCTGCGTGAGGAGGATGCGTTCCTGCCGCGCCTGCGTGAGGCCGAGGGCGTGCGGATGTTGTTTCTGAATTACCCGTCCAATCCGACGGGCGCGATTGCTCCCGAAGCGTTCTGGCGGGAATTTGCCAGCTTTTGCGACACGCACCCGGAAACCATCGTCGTGCACGACCACGCTTACAGCGAGATGACTTTCGACGGATATGTTGCGCCGTCGCTATTGCAGTTCACGCCCAATGCAATTGAGATGCACTCGATTTCGAAAGTGTTCAACGCGACGGGCTTTCGGGTCGGTTTTGCCGTCGGGCGTGAAGACTATATTTCCGGATTGGTCAAGACGAAGGGGCAAATCGATTCCGGTACGCCGCTGATGATGCAGCGAGCGATGGCGGATGGCCTTTCGCGGTATCGAGGCACAACGCCGCCGCACGAAGTCGAAGAGATGCGCAGGATTTATGGCGAGCGGCGCGCTGTGGCCGAGGAGGCTCTCGACAAGATGGGCCTCAAGGTGACGCGTTCACCGGCGACTTTTTATGTGTGGGCGCGGGTTGGCGTGGACGAAATGCCGTTTGTCGAAGCCGCAATGGAGAAGAGTGTGGTCGTGACACCGGGTCGCGGTTTCGGTCGAATGGGGATGGGTTTCATCCGCGTAGCGCTCACACAGCCGCTGGAGCGCATTCGGGAAGCGATGAAACGACTGTCGACGTGAACCCTTGCTGGAACCGGAAACCACTCGGGTGATGGATGCTGAGAGATTTCGGTGACTGAAAAGAGGATCGGTTACTGGTCTGTTGTCGCCATTGGTATTGGCGGCATGATTGGGGGAGGAATTTTTGCGGTTCTCGGTCTTGCCGTGGAGCTTGCGCGGGGAGGAACACCGGTAGCTTTCGCACTGGCGGGTGTGGTCGCGCTTATCACATCTTATTCTTACGCCCGGCTATCGGTAGCCTTTCCCAGTCAAGGAGGCACCGTTGAGTTTCTGAATCAAGCCTTCGGATCGGGCATCCTTGCGGGAGGGCTGAATGTTCTTCTTCTGCTAAGCTACGTAGTTATGCTCTCGTTATATGCCCGCGCTTTTGGAAGCTATGCTGCCAGCTTTCTCCCGGAAGCCATTCGACCGATCTGGACACATGTATTCATTTGTCTCATCGTTCTTTTACTGGCCTTTCTCAATGGTATCGGCACAAGCATCGTTGGAAAAACGGAAGAGTTTATTGTTGGTTTCAAAGTCATCATCCTGCTGTTCTTTGTTGGTGCCGGACTATGGAGCGTCACCATTCAATCCCTGAAACCGGTTGCATGGTCGCCTCCCTTACAGCTTATCGCCGGTGGAATGATCATCTTCCTGGCATATGAAGGCTTCGAACTGATTGCCAATACGGCCGCAGATGTGCGACATCCACGTCGAGTGCTTCCGCGCGCCTACTTGACCGCTGTAAGTGTTGTTATTGTGCTTTATGTTCTCATCGCCATCATCGTCGTAGGGAATCTGCCTTGGGGGCAAATTGTTGCCGCCAAAGACTACGCTTTGGCTGTTGCGGCAAGGCCTTTTCTCGGACAGCCCGGCTTTATCCTGATTGCCATAGCGGCCCTTTTGTCCACAGCCTCTGCGATTAATGCGACACTCTACGGAGCATCCCGCATCAGCTACATTATTGCGAAAGAAGGCGAACTACCTGAGGAGCTGGAGAAGAAAGTGTGGAACCGCCCCCTCGAAGGTCTCTTCTCCGTATGCGCTCTGACTCTTCTGGCTGCAAATCTGTTTGATGTTTCCCGTATCTCGATGATGGGAAGCGCCGGTTTCCTGATCATTTTTGTCGCTGTCAATGCGTCCATCCTGCGCCTCCACAAGAAGGCTGGCGGGGTGCGATGGATTCCCGGACTGGGTGTTGGTGTGTGTCTCGCAGCATTGGGTGCACTCGTTGGATATACATCTGTGAAATCACCTGGGGATATCTGGATATTGGTTCTTCTTGTGGGATTAGCCTTCTCACTGGAGGTGCTCTATCGCTGGCGAACGGGTCGAACAATTCACTCAAGCAGATAAGCAGGCGACAAGACGCGCTGGCGCTGACCCAGCCGCTGGAGCGCATTCGGGAAGCGATGAAGCGCCTATCTAACGGAAGGACATAGATTGAAAGCAAAATATGAGAACGACAGCCGCAGATTGTACGGCGACTTGGCGTGGCTGTGGCCGATCATGAGTTCGCCTGAGGAATACGCCGAGGAATCGGAGCTCTTCAGCAAAACAATCAAAGCACATTCCAAAATCGAGGCAAAGAAGCTTCTTCATCTGGGGTGCGGTGGGGGGATGAACGACTACACTTTCAAGAGGTATTTTCAAGTGACGGGGATTGACATAAGCGAAGAGATACTCGGGTTCGCAAAGAAACTCAATCCCGAGGTAAGATATGTCAACGGCGATATGCGTACGATACAGCTTGGGGAGCGGTTTGATGCCGTGATAGCTCCTGACTCGATCAACTATATGAGAACACCAGCAGATTTGCGAAGTGTATTTCAAACGGCTTACGAGCATTTGAATCCGAATGGAGTCTTTCTGGTCATCGCGGAAGTAACAGCAGAGAGTTTCAAGCAGAACCGCACGATGTGTACATGCCATTCCCAGGGCGATGTTGAGGTCGCATTCATTGAGAACGGCTATGACCCCGACCCTTCGGACACCGGCTATGAGGCGACCTTCATCTACTTGATCCGCCGCAAGGGTGAACTCGAAATCCATACCGACCATCACTTGTTAGGCGTCTTCAGTATAGAGATGTGGCATGACCTCTTGAAGGATGTCGGATTCATCGTAGAAGAGATGAAGTTTGAACATTCTACCATTCCTGAAGGAGAGTATCTCCCGATGTTCATCTGTTCCAAGCCGCAATGATCGGATCACAGTACTCACAAGACGCCGGAAGTAGCGTAACAATGGCATCTTCGTTGAAACAGCAGGCCGAAGAGCTGCTGCGGCGCTCTGTGAATAACTCTCGCGCGGTTTTTCATGTCGGTCAATGGGAAGCGATTGAAGGTTTGGTGCGCGATAGGGCTCGGCTGCTCGTAATTCAGCGCACCGGTTGGGGCAAGAGTGTGGTCTATTTTTTGGCGACACGGCTCTTGCGCGATGCAGGCTCCGGCCCGACGCTGCTCATCTCTCCTCTTCTCGCCTTGATGCGAGATCAAATCCGTGCCGCCGAGCGCATCGGCATCCATGCGGAAACCATCAATTCGAGCAACGCCGAAGATTGGATGCGCGTCCAGGACGAACTGCATGCGGGAGCAGTTGACTTGCTCCTTATATCGCCGGAGAGATTAGCCAATGAGGAGTTTCGCGAAAAAGTGCTGATGCCTGTGGCGGCGCGCATCGGGCTATTGGTAGTGGACGAGGCACATTGCATCTCCGATTGGGGACACGATTTTCGCCCGGATTATCGCCGCATTGTTCGCATCGTGCAGGCTCTGCCTCGAAATATCCCCGTGCTGACAACCACTGCGACGGCCAACAACCGGGTAGTTGACGATATTCAGGCGCAGCTTGGCGACCTCCGGGTTGTACGTGGCCCCTTGGCGCGGGAGAGTCTGCGCCTTCAGAATATCTCTCTGCCAGGCCAAGCGGCGCGCATGGCGTGGTTAGCTGAGCAGGTTCCGCAACTTACGGGAAGCGGAGTCATTTATACGTTGACGGTGCGGGATGCGCAGCGCGTTACCGGATGGCTCCAGTCGCGAGGAATTGATGCGCAGGCTTACTATGGAGATATGGAGAATGAGAGGCGCAAAGCGCTCGAAGCGAGACTGCTGAAGAATGAGGTGAAAGCGCTGGTCGCAACGACGGCGTTAGGCATGGGATTTGACAAACCGGATTTGGGATTTGTCATTCATTTCCAGCGTCCTGCTTCGGTCATCCATTACTACCAACAAGTGGGACGGGCCGGGCGCGCACTGGAGACGGCTTATGCGGTTCTGTTAGGCGGCCGCGAAGATGACGAAATTGCAGACTACTTCCTGCGAACCGCTTTTCCACCGGAAGCGCATGTGAAAGTCGTGCTAAAAGCGCTTAAACGGGAAGCCAAAGGACTCTCGATAGCGCTGCTTCAGAAGAAGCTCAATCTCTCTTACGGGCAAATCGAAAAGGTTCTCAGAACACTGGCGACGGAACACCCTTCACCGATTGAGCAGTTCGAATCGCGCTGGTACCGAACGCCAGTTCGCTACGCGCCGGATCCCATGAAAATCGAACGGCTGATTGAAGTACGCAAGCGAGAGCAGAGCCGCATGCGGGATTATCTGCACAGCGCAGAATGTCTGATGGCCTTTCTTCAGAGGGATCTGGACGATCCCGACCCTCAGCCGTGCGGTCGCTGCTCCGTGTGTTGCGGCGCACCGCTTCTTCCCGAAGACTATTCGACGGCCGCGGCCAATGATGCCGTCCAATTCCTCCAGCGTTGTTACCAGAAGTTTGAGCCACGAAGACGATGGATCGGAGATTCACTAGATGCTCATGGATGGAAGGGAGTCATTCCCGAAGAATTGCGCGCGCAAACGGGCTGGGCGCTATGTCTTTGGGGGGATGCCGGCTGGGGCGACCTCGTTCGTCACGGAAAGCAAGACGGCCATTTTGACGATGAGCTTGTGACGGCAGCCGCGGCAATGGTACAGCGTCATTGGAAGCCTGACCCGCCGCCTACCTGGGTGACCTGCGTGCCGTCGTTGCGACACACCAAACTCGTCCCGGATTTCGCCCAACAACTCGCGGAGGGATTGCATCTGCCGTTCACTTCATGCATGAGACAGAAGCGACGCATTCCACCTCAGAAAGAAATGGCTAACAGCTATCAGCAAGCGAAAAATTTGGTGCGCGCGTTTGAAGTGGACGCAAAACAGGTCCGACCAGAGCCGGTCTTGCTCGTGGATGACATGGTGGATTCGCGCTGGACGCTTACGGTCGTTTCCGCGTTGCTCCTCGAAGCACACAGTGGCCCTGTTTATCCTCTCGCGCTTGCGATGACAACCCCAGGATAGGCTTTTCTCATGAACGAGCACATTCTATCTACAGAAACGCAAGCCACCCTGTTGCTCTCTGGAGTTTTCGGAAGCGAGCCATCGTCGATTCAACCTCTGACGCTTGCCGAATTCAACAAGTTTGAGCAGTGGCTCGCTGGCGAAGGTTTGAGGTTATCCACGCTAATCGAGGCAGATTCGCAGTGGGTGACGGAGAAATTTCAAAGTAGCAGCTTCGATATGGAGAGGCTCTCCGCCCTGCTGAGTCGTGGAAGCGCGATGGCCATTGCTGTCGAGCAATGGGCAAATATCGGGTTGTGGGTCTTGAGCCGCAACGATGAGAAGTATCCGCAGCGCTTGAGGGAGCGCTTGAAGCAAACCGCTCCAGCAATTCTTTATGGAGCGGGAAATCGGCGGCTTTTGTCGCGAGGCGGATTGGCGATTGCTGGCTCGAGAGATGCCGATGAAGCCGCGTTATCCTTCGTGCGCAAAGTTGGGGAGGTTTGCGCACAGCAAGCTATTCAGGTCATCTCCGGCGGCGCGCGCGGAGTGGATAGCGAAGCAATGCTTGCGGCACTCGAACGCGGCGGGACTGGTGTGGGTATCTTGTCGGGAAATTTAGCACACGAAATGGTCTCAGGCACATGTCGCTCCTGGCTTGCCGAGGAGCAACTTGCGCTGCTATCCCCGTTTCATCCAAGAGCTGCGTTTAATGTATGGAGTGCGATGGAGCGGAACAAGTTGATCTACGGCATGGCGGATTTTGGACTTGTGGTCAGCGCGGAATTGAATAAGGGCGGCACATGGAGCGGCGCGCTCGAAAATCTCAAGAAAGGCTGGGTGCCCCTCTTTGTCCGCGATGATGAAGATGCCCCCACAGGAAATCGAGGATTGATCAAGCGCGGAGGAATCGCTATCGAACCAAACGCAATTCAAGCGGATATATCACTTTTGGACAGACTCAAAAATCTTGCAGACACATTGGGTGCGGCTCAGACTTCAAAGAACAAAAGCGCGGAATCCGAAGAACAGCTTTCGCTTGAATGGCACCCGCGAGAGAGCCCGAAACCACGGAAGCCAGGCAAAAAGAAGAAAACAACATAATAAGTCAGAAATCCTGATGACAAAGACGATTCTGAAGCGCTGCCCGTGGCCGAGTGATGATCCGCTGATGATTGAATATCATGACACGGAATGGGGCGCGCCGGTGCATGACGACCGGAAGCTGTTTGAGTATATGCTGCTCGACAGCATGCAAGCCGGTCTGAGCTGGTCGACGATTTTGAAGAAGCGCGAGAATTCCCGCAAAGCGTTTCACGATTTTAATCCCAAAAGAATTGCGAAATACACGGAACGGGATTTTCAGCGGCTGATGGCCGACGCAGGCATTATCCGCAACCGCGCCAAGATTCGCGCGGCCATTGAGAACGCGAAATGCTTCTTAGAAGTGCAGCGCGAGTTCGGAAGCTTCGACGCGTACATCTGGCAGTTCACGGGCGGGAAAACGGTTCGAAATCACCATCGAAGCATGAAAGATATTCCCGCGACATCACCGGAATCTGAGGCCATGAGCAAGGATTTGAAGGCGCGCGGATTCAAATTCGTGGGATCTACGATTTGCTATGCGTTCATGCAGGCGGTGGGGATGGTCAATGACCACATCGTAGACTGCTTTCGGTATCGCGAGGTTTCAGACGCAAATCACCGAATGGACCGATGATTTAACATAATTCCTATCCGCACTTCGCATCTTGATTCGCGATTGCCCAGAAAGCGCTAATACGAACTTCCATAATACATTCGGAGTCAGACTATGACCGATCATATCACGAAAGAGGACATTCTCCAAGCGATTCACAAAGTGGAACATCCGGAAATTAACGCGACACTATTCGAATTGGGAATGATCAGGGATGTGGATGTCTCTCCAGATAGTCGGCAGGTTTCTCTAACATTGGTATTTCCAGTGCTGGGAATCCCGGAGGAGATACGTCGTTACCTTGCCAGTAGTCTAACCCAAGCAGCACAAGCCATGGGGGCGAAACTGAGCTACAAGGTGGCGGAGATGAGCCCTGAGGAGCGACGGTCTTTTATGGAAAAAGCCCAGCGCCTATGGAGGGGATAAAGAAATTTCAGGAGGAAACAAGATGGATAAGAAAATCAAGATCGGGATTATCATCTGCGACCGTTACCGCACTTGCGCTGGGGGCAAATGTCTGAGAGCACTCCGCAATCGAGAAGGAGCTTTCAGTATCTACAAAAACCGCGAGGTTGAATTGGTCGGATATACAACCTGCGATGGCTGCCCCGGTGGAAACATTGAATATGCTCCGGCGGAGATGAAGAAGAACGGCGTGGAAGTGATTCACCTCGCCACGGGATTGGTTGTCGGATATCCCCCCTGCCCCTATATCACCTTCTTCCGCGATTTCATTCAGACAAGCTATGAAACAAGCGTCGTTGTTGGGACCCATCCAATTCCTCAGAAATACTATGATGTGCATGCAAAGCTAAAAACCTGGGAATCTCCGGAGTGGAAAGAGATTATCCAACCGACATTGGCTGATGAGAAAACTCGCTTGGCTTATGACTGAAACAGGAGAGAATGAAATGAAAGAGCACCGACGAGTGTCAAATCGAGTCGCGCAGATACAGAAATCGGCCATCCACGAAATGACACGACTATCCAAAGAAGTCGAAGATGTGGCGTTTTTGTCCTGGGCAAAGCCAACAGCCGACACTCCGGACCATATCAAAGAAGGAGCAATTTCAGCAATAAAGAATGGCCTTGTCGGTGGCTATTCCGAAAACGCCGGCTTGCCGGAGTTGCGCCAAGAGATTGTCCAGAAACTCAAGAGAGATAACCATGTTGAAGCGAATCCTTCTCAGATATTGGTGACGGTGGGGGCTATTGAGGGATTGGCGGCTGCGGTCATGGCTTTGATTGATCCCGGCGATGAAGTGATTCTGCCGTCTCCAACCTATTCGACGCATATTCGTCAGGTCGTTATTGCTTCGGGAAAACCCGTGCTTGTCCCATCAATCGAGGAAGAAGGGTTTGCTTTAGATATGGAGGGAATCAGAAGCGCAATCACTGCCAAGACGCGAGCGATTATGTATTGCTCTCCCAACAATCCGACGGGTACCGTATTATCCGAGGAACAACTCCGTGAGTTAGCCCAAGTGGCGTTGGAGAAGAACTTAATGGTCATCACCGATGAAGCCTATGAATACTTCATTTTTGATGGACGCAAACATTTCAGTATCGCATCAATCCCGGAAATGAGAAAAAATGTGGTGAGTTGCTATACTTTTACGAAAACCTATGCGATGACCGGCTGGCGGATTGGCTACTTGCACGCTGATGAGGAACTCATACCGCAGATTACAAAGGCGCACATTCCCTTTGCGATCTGCGCACCGGTTGTTTCTCAATATGCAGCGCTTGCCGCTTTGAAGGGCCCTCAGGATTGCGTGACGGCTTTCCGGGATCATTATTTCTCGGCACGCAATCTGATGTGCGAACGCCTTGACCGTCTCGAAGCTATCTTTGAATACCAGAAGCCAAGAGGCTCCTACCTTATGTTTCCCAGAATTCTCATGAAGGAAGGTCAGGATTCGACGACTTTTTGCAAGAAGCTCTTGAGTGAAGGCAAGGTTTCGACAACACCCGGAATCGCCTTCGGCCCAACAGGACAGGGACACCTGAGGCTATCGTTCTGTGTTCCTAATGAGGAAATTAATAAGGCGTTCGATAGAATGGAGGCGTATTTCAAATAGTGATCTATATCTGTGACAAAAAGCCGCTTGGCAAAGTCATGTTATGCTCTGACATCGGGAGGACTCAGGATCACGCTGAAGCAGGAAGGCCAAGGAATCATTCTCATGGACAAAATCAATCCGAGTCCAAAATGTGTAAGTCGCAATAGAGGAGATACTTAGAGGTGTATACTTATGGTCCTGTACCATCTCGAAGGTTAGGACGATCCCTTGGAGTTAGCCCTATCCCGCCGAAGACATGCACGTACTCATGTGTTTATTGTCAGTTGGGGAGGACAAACCATCTGCGCGTATCGAGAGAGAGCTTTTTCCCAAAAGAAGAAATCCTTACAGAAATCGGTGAGCAGTTAGAAATTTCCGATGTGGACTTCATCACATTTGTCGGTGATGGTGAGCCGACATTATGCTCGGACATTGGCTGGCTTATTCGGGAGTGCAAGGAGAGATACCATAAGCCTACGGCCGTTATCACCAATGGCTCCCTCCTGTTTCAATCGGATGTGAGACAGGAGCTGCTCGCGGCGGATGTTGTCCTACCCAGTCTCGATGTCGGAAGTGAACAGCTCTTTCGATTAATTAATCGACCACATGGCCGTATTAGATTTGAAGTCATGCTCCAGGGACTGATTGACTTCCACAAAGAATACTCA
>Ga0315537_1003389_pt1 | contig 11850 bp, 8 predicted proteins | sample SalMarSW160270MG_FD_203091 | JGI IMG/M metagenome (GOLD analysis project Ga0315537, IMG submission 203091) | Salt marsh sediment microbial communities from the Plum Island Ecosystem LTER, Massachusetts, United States - Salt Marsh Sediment SW1602-70 ... | reverse complement strand
TCTTTCTTTAGAGACGACTTTCCTTTCCTGTCGCAACGCGTCCAGCTTAACGATATTCTGGCGGCGCTCGGTGTCCAGGCGCAGGACTTCATCAACCGGGGCGCTGTCATTTCGGTCTTTAATGGCCTTTTTAACAAGGTCGGGATTTTCTCGGATTATTTTTATATCGAGCATTGGCTTATTCCTCTTTCTCCCTCAATTGGGGGAAGAGTATGACCTCTCTGATGGACGACTGATTGGTCAGCAGCATTACCAGCCTGTCGATGCCTATGCCCAGCCCGCCGGTGGGAGGCAGGCCGTATTCCAGCGCCGTCAGAAAGTCCTCGTCGATGGTCCATTTTTCTTCGTCATGGCCGTGGCGTTCCTGCATCTGCTCGACAAATCTCTCCCGCTGCAGGATGGGGTCGTTAAGCTCGGAATAGGCGTTGCCCAGTTCCATCCCGCCGGCGTAGGGCTGAAAACGCTCGACCACCCGCTCCTCGCCGGGCCTGTTTTTCGCCAGAGGCGACATGGAGACCGGGTAATCGTAAACGAAGGTCGGCTGGATAAGCCTGGGTCGCACGAATGTCTTGAGCAGCTCATCTACCAGCTTGGCCCAGTTTTTCTGGGGGTCCACTTCCTTCATTACGGAGCGCATTTTCTCACGCAGTCCGTCCGCGGTGGGGTACTTCACGTAGTCGATGCCGCTGTATTCCTTAACGGCGTCGCGTAGTGTGATACGCCGCCACGACGGCGAAAGCTTGATGGTGTCATCGCCGTATTTGACTTCCTTCTTGCCGAGCACCTGCTGCGCCACGTAGGCTACCATTTGCTCCACCATCGTCATCACATCCGTATAGTCGGCGTAAGCCTCGTAGCTTTCCAACATGGTGAACTCCGGGTGGTGCTCGGAGTCGATGCCCTCGTTGCGGAAGTCGCTCCCTATCTCATATACCTTGTCGAACCCGCCCACGATAAGCCTCTTTAGATGTAATTCTTTGGCGATGCGCAGGTACAGGTCGCGGTCGAAGACATTATGGTGGGTGATAAAGGGGGCGGCTAAAGCTCCGCCCGCCGCCGACTGCAATATCGGCGTTTCCACCTCGATAAAGCCTCGCTTGTCGAGGAACTGGCGTATCGCGGCGATAATCCGACTGCGCGTTTTGAAAATGTCCTTGACTCCCGTGTTGGCGATGAGGTCGATATAACGTTGTCTATAGCGAATCTCGGTATCGCTCAAGCCGTGCCATTTTTCCGGCAGCGGCCGCAACGACTTCGCCAGCAGGGTAAACCCGGCGACGGATATCGTGGGTTCGCCGGTGCGGGTACGCAACAGCTTGCCCTCCACCCCGATAATATCCCCGATATCCAGGTCTTTGAACAATTCCATTTCCGCTTCTTTATAATTGACAGTCTGGAACAACAACTGTATCTTGCCGGAGATGTCGCGGATATCCATGAAAGATGCCTTGCCCATTTTCCTTATGGCGGTAATCCGCCCGGCCACACTCACCTTTTTGCCTTCCCCACCCCCCTTTTGCTTGTCCAGCAGTTCGATAGCTTCACCCGTCGTATGGGTCTGGGTAAAGCGGTGGGGGTAAGGATTTACGCCGCGCCCGCGCAGACGCTCCAGTTTCTGCTTTCTCTGCTTAAAAATATTATCTAACTTCGATGCCATATTTTCCCTTGCCTGTATAAAATTTAAGTCCCCCCTGTTTTTCCGGGGCTGGTTACGACTAATTATAAGTTATCCGCGCATTATGGTAAAGGGCAAGATGTCATTATTAAATATTACGGGTGGAAATCATCAAAAAATGGTGCAGCAATCTTTTCAATATTTCCGCTTGACACAATTGATGTTTTCCTATATTATACCTAGTAATTCTATGTATTTCGATAAGGGAGGTATCATTTAATGCGTGTACTTGGAGCAATCGTCATCATTCTTGGCCTGGCAACTCTTGTCTTCGGAATTATCTTTATCCCCCAGGCAAATGCAGGCGAACAGGAAATCGCCGACACTGTCGCACCCCTGACTCTTGATGAAGTAAGCGATAAATATGACGCGGTAGTCCTTAAATATGACCAGATAAAAATGGCGGAAGAACCCGCAATACAGGCGCAGACAGCCGGCCCCAGTTCCATGTATAACTACCTTGGTCAGCAGAGGGCCTTACTCGGCCTGGCTAAAGCCAGCATGGGCACCACCGCCTTCATCCGCATGATGGGTATTGTAAGTATCTTTATCGGCGCAGGCCTGATCATGACTGGTGTGGTACTGGTCCGGAAAACCTCGTAAAAATATTAAATAATAAGTAATATTTAATAACGAGAATTATGCCCCATCGACGGAAAAAGGTTAAATACAGCCGTTCCGCCGATGGGGCGTTTTTTGCTATATGGCAATATTTCTCTAAACCCCTGTATATTACAACTTGATAGTTAATACAGGAGTACATTCATGGAAACAAAGCAGTATGAAGTAGTCATCAAGCTGATAGCCAACGACCAGCCCTGCCATTGCGGCCATAAAATCGGCGACGAACGGGTCTTCAACTACTTTACACCGCCCAACATGTGCAGTCTGGCCCATAACGCCCTTTATCCCGCCGCCCTGGCGTTAAGCGTTGGTGGGACTTTCCACTGGTAGGAAGACCCGGACGTGCTGAGACCCTCCTGCCCTGATGCCGATGTGAAAAACGTTTTTGAGCTCCGCCGCCGGCCTATAAACGTGAAATAGATATTACTTGGTCGTAAATAGTAATCCGGGAGATACAATCAACTTACTAGTAAACCGGTTCCTTTTCTCCCGGCGCCAGGATACTATCAAGCTCGTCCTGGAAAAAGAATTTCTCTTCTCCGAAGGCCGGTTTCAAATCATCGAACCAGGCGGCGTCCTCGTCATAAGCCGCGAAGAAAGGTCGATGCACCCAGTCGGAGTTCCTCCCCTGTATCATACGGAGAACGAACACTTTTTCTCCCCGCACCTCTGCCACGCCCAGCACCTGCACTTTCCCCGGCAGGCAGGACATTACCGGACCTCTTACTGTCCGGCATAGGCCGCTGACAGAATTGTAGGCTTTCCTGAATATTTGCCAGATTTCGGCCAGGGGTATATGGAAATATTCCTGCGGCCCGGTGTCCCTGGCAACGAACATATAGTAGGGGATGCAGTTAAGCGCGACCTGCCTACGCCAGAGTTCCGCCCAGCTTTCGGATGAATCGTTGATGTGCCGCAGGATGGGCGACTGTGTTCTTATCATCGCACCCGTTTCAAGTATTTTACTGATTGCTTCCTTAACGACATCTGTTTCCAACTCAACCGGGTGATTGAAGTGCGCCATAAATGCCAGGTGCTTGCCGGACTTCCTTACCTTTTTAAACAGGTTTAACAGGATATCGGCGTCATTATCGGTTACGAACTTGTAAGGCCAGTAGGTTAAAGCCCTGGTGCCGATGCGTATCGTGCGAAGGTGGGGAATGTCCTTGGAGAGCAGGGGCTCGATATATCCCGCCAGCAGCTCCGCCTTCATAATCAGCGGGTCGCCCCCGGTGAATAGCACGTCGGTTATTTCGGGATGGGCCTTAACGTAGTGCGCCAGCAATTCTATCTCCCGTGTCGATATCTTCAGCTCTTCCATACCGGCGAACTGCGGCCAGCGGAAACAAAAGGTGCAAATCGCGTGGCATATCTGTGCTTGTGCGGCAAAAAACAGTACCGTTTCCGAGTACTTGTGCTGTATGCCGAAAAGCTTCTCCCCCTCAAAAATGGGCATATTGTATTGAAGTTGCCCGGCGGGGTGCGGGTTCAGCCGCAGCCTTATCTCGTTCGCCGCTTCCTTAATCGCCTGGCTGTCCGCCCCGGAATCGTATAAAGCTTCTATCTTTTTATAGTCCTCCGGTTTCAGCATATCTTTCTGCGGAAAAGTCGTAATGAATAACGGGTCGTTGGGAATATTCGACCAGTCGATTAGCTGCTCGACCACGTAATTATTCGTTTTGAAAGGCAGCACCGAGCCGACAACCTCAATGCTCTTTTGCTGTTCTTTAGAGAGCTTGGCAATCTGCGGTAGGTTCCTGAAATTATGCAGTGTATAAGCCTTGTATTGCATACCGCTACCTCCTTTTCAGTCAACTGAACAGACGGCATACGTATTCAGTTAAGTCTTTGCGTTGATTGGTATAGTATGAAGAATCGGGGATATTTGAACGACTGCGTATTAACGGCAGTCCATTGGATACCTTATTATGTTTTTAGCGATTTGTCAATATTTAAAGTAGCATTTTCCCTGCCGAATACTCTTTATGTCAAGCGGTCGTGCGGTAACTCGCCCTTTGACGTGATATCCCCCACCAAGTATAATTAACCAGTTGACGGAGGGGTGTCCGAGTGGCCTATGGTGACGGTCTTGAAAACCGTTGTCGGTGCAAGCCGACCGTGGGTTCGAATCCCACCCCCTCCGCTTACCCCGAGCAAACGTAGCGAGTCGAGGGGGCTTAGGAATATGTGGTACGTATATGTCTTAAGAAGCGCCAGGGATAAAGAGCTCTATATCGGCTCCACAGATGATATCAGCCGCCGTTTGACCCAGCACAACTCCGGCGAAATCGAGGCAACCAAAGCCAAAGTGCCCCTTATACTGGAGGCGTTCATAGCCGTTAAGGACCAGTCAAAAGCGGACAAACTGGAGGGCTACTTCAAGACCGGTACGGGAAGAGCTATCCTTAACAAGCGAATCCTTTAGCTACGATTGACCATTCTTGTACTTCTCTTTAAATCGCCGTATGCCCAAAATATATCAACAGGACCGCGGCAATCAGCATAAACCAGTAGAAGCTTGGCACCGGACCCCACCACGTCTTATGCCACCAGATTTTCCCTTTACGGAAGTTCTTGATGCCGTAATGCGGATTAAAGACGAACCATAAAAAGTCTTCTATCAGCAGCATCCCCATGTAAAACCCTAATAGTAGAAGTTCCAGTTGCCAGCTCCACGCCGCGAAGAAGAGCGGCAGGTGTATTATCCCCAGCATGAATACGGTCATGAATATGTGATACCCTGTCAGCGGGCGGCCGCCCGTGAATTTCACTACCCACCCCTTCTCTATGCGCCACGCCGGCAGTCTGGCCGCCCAGCCTTCCTTGCCCTCTATCTGTATTTCCCAGAGAGCCAGGATAGCTGCCATGAATATCATAAAAACAAGGTATCCTATTAGCATTACTGCTTCTCCTTTTTCCCATGATACGGGCTGGTAGCAATTATTTTCAACTTTTTTATACGCTGTAACGTTTGTGTTTACAGTTTATTTATAGGTTTTCAACGTGTTTTTATGCTTAATATACGTTCGGGGGAGTAAAAAGATACCGTAAACCCATACTCGGGGGAAAGGCCTATGGGTAAAATTCTGGTATTATCGTCTAAACAGCTTTTAAAAAAGAAAGAGGAAAAATCCCTGACTGAGGCCGGCTGGCAGGTAACGGCCTTATCCAGGTATGACGAAACCCGGCTTCAAGCCGACTGCCCGGATGCAGGCGTCATCGTTCTTGATGATACCCTGCGCGGTGTCGATGTTAACGATACCTGCCGCAAACTTCGCGCTTCTTCTAAGGCTACGATAATTCTTCTCGGCGTCTTACCCCCCGCCGATATGTGGGAAAAATGTAAGGAAATCGGCTTCGACCACTATTTTAAGAAACCCATGTCCTCCCGTGAGCTTGCCTACCAGATTAAGCGCCTGATGGAGTGGTCCGGGTCCGATGGTGATACTCCAAAGCCGGAACCCATTTCTGCCTCCCCTCCCGAAGCAGAAGCCGACGTGGAAATCGATGTTGTCAAGGAAAGCCGCCAGGAAGCCGCCCCGGAAAATACCTCCGGTATCTGGCATGAGCCTAAGGTCGCCAACCTGATAAGCGCTTTCCTTAAAGATAAAATCAAGGGCCTCTCCCCGCAGATTGACTTGAGCCTCAGCGAAGGTTTCTCCTACCGCGAGGCGGAGGAAATCATGGGCACCACACCCAGGGAAACGGCGCTGATTCTGGACTCGCTGGCTAAGGAAGACCTGCTTCTCAAGCAGGATTTTGAGAAAATCCTCGTCAGCCCCTCCGGTTCAGTACAGTTGCTCCCCGTGGAAAGGTGTCCCGCCTGCGACTCCTCCCAGCTTACCCGCGGACAGCTCATCGAGCACTTCGCCTGCGGGCATATCGGCCTTGAAGAGGAGTTCATGCACGGGCTTAACCAGATTTGCCCCAAGTGCCGCCGCGAGCTTAAGCTCATCGGCACCGATTACCGTAAGCCGGGCCTGCGCTATATCTGCGGCAGCTGCCACGGCGTATTCCCCACCCCGGCCGTCAAGTGCCGCTGCCTGAAAACCGGCGAAATCTACCGACTTGAGGAGCTTGAATATATCCCCCTCTCTTCCTACTCCCTCAACGAATCGTATAGGAAGCGACTTGAGTTTGAGCTCGAGCCCAGGAAGAGACTTATCGAATATCTCGACCGCCTAGGCTACGATGTTCAGGAATCGGTTCAGGTCAAGGGGCGCTCCGGCGCTACCCATAAAATCGATATCGTCGCCGGCATGGACGACCTTATTACCAGGCACACCGTGGCTATCGGTATTCTTGCGGCGCCCCAGGAAGAAGGAGAGGTGCCCATCGACCCGCTTTTTAACTTCGATAGCAAAATATATGATACCGGCATCGACAGCAAGATGGTTATCGCCGTGCCCCGTTTCTCCCGCGAAGCCATGAAGTTCGCCGAGAGGCAGGGTATCAGGGTTTACGGACTGGAAGACTTGAGGGTCTTACTGGCTGGCAAAGCCCGGCTGATGGAATTTATCTCTGTGAAAAAAGAAAAACGGGAAGTCAAGCCCGATACCGTGTCTGATGCGAAGAAGCCCGACCCCCGCAGACAGCTCAAGCGGCTGCTCGAAAACAGGGGCTATACCGTCAGCGAAAAGGTCAAGGTGACCGGCCGCTCCGGCGCCGAACATGTTCTGGACATCTACGCGCATAAGGACGACGGCGTTATCAATCACAAGGTTGCGGCCTGCGTCATCACCAATGAAGACGTTTTCAGCAACGACGTTAATGAAGTCATGCAGTTTGATACCGCGGCTTACGATACCAGTATCCGCGATAAAGTCCTCCTCAACGTTACCGGCTTGAGCAAAGAGGCCCGGCAGTTTGCCGAATACCAGCGTCTTAAAATCATCAGCGCCGAAGAACTGGCCGACTTAACCTCGCGCCAGGCAGCCGGCGACGCCACTCGTGATTTAAGTATGTTGCTGGAAAAATAACCGTCCCGTGGGGTATAAGTGGTTAAAAGCACCGTCATCGCTGTCATCACGCTCTGTCTGCTGATTTCTTTCGCCATCATCATTCCTTCAAAGCAGACTTACCTTTCCTTTGGACTTGGCATCGCGGTTGCCTTGTTTATCCTGGCGAATTTCGTGATTTCCACCACTGCTAAGAAGAGAAAGATTAGCCGTGTTGCTTTCTGGCTGCCGGTTTTAAGCCTGTCGACATTTTTCGTCCTGCTTCCCTTTGTTTTCGGCGCGGTTCTACACTTCTGGGGGGCTTTTTCCATTATCACCTGGGTGCTGCTCATCAGTTTGACCATGACCATGTACTACAATTTCCTCAATATACCTCTGGCAATCTACCAGAAATACCAGGAACTTAAGCAGCTCGATTCCCCCGGCTATGCTCCGCCGCTTACCGTGCTTATCCCCGCCTACAATGAGGAAAAGGTTATCGGCCGCACCATCGAGTCCATCCTTGAGGCTTCCTACCCCGATAAGGAGATAATCGTCATCGATGACGGCTCTAAAGACCACACCTATCAAATCGTTTTAGGCTATTCTCATCGGGGTGTAAAAGTAGTCCATCGCCCTAACGGGGGCAAGGCTACGGCCCTTAATCACGGCCTTTTGTTCTCCCGCGGCGAAATCATCGTTATCGTTGATGCGGACAGTCAAATAACTAAAAACACACTGGTAGAGCTTGTCAAGCCCTTCCGCGACCCCTCGGTTGCCGCCGTCGCCGGCAATATTAAGGTGCTTAACCGTCGTAACTTTCTGACTAATTGCCAGGCCCTGGAGTATATCGCCAGCATCAATATCTATCGTCGCGCGCTGGATGTGTTCGGCAGCGTTACCGTGGTTCCCGGCGCCCTAGGCGCCTACCGCCGCGAGGTCATGCAGGGCGGCGGCTCTTACGACCCCGATACCCTGGTTGAGGACTTCGACGTTACTATCAAGGCTCTGAAATCCGGACAGGTCGTCCAGGCCAGCACCTCCGCCATCTCCTATACCGAGGCACCCCTTGGTATTAAAGACTTCATCAAGCAGAGATTGCGGTGGTATCGCGGCAATTTTCAGGCCATGTGGAAGCACCGCGACGCTATCTTCAATTCCCGCTACGGCTTTCTCCAGCGGCTTTCCTTCCCCCATATGGTTATTTCCATGATTTTCCTGCCGCTGGCCGGCATGGTGAATATCGCCGCTTCTGTCCAGATAATCGTGGAGGGAAACGGTCTTATGCTCCTGCCTACCTTCGGATTTTTCTGCTTCCTCCAGCTGCTGCTGTCTATCATGGCTATTCAGCTGGACGGCGAGGATAAAAAGCTGGCTCTTTACTCGCCGCTGCTTATACTGGGGTACAAGCAGATGTGCGATTTCGTTATGATGCGGAGCTTTTTCGACGTCATTACCCGTAAGAAGCTTAAATGGACGAGCGCCCAGAGAATCGGGGCGGCAACGACGGGCCAGAAACTTTAGCTGATTATCTCACTTTATCGCGGCATGATATGTTTGCAGTGAGGTGACCCCTGATTTACCCTCGATGTAAGCCGCCACGCCTTTAGCCGCCGCCAGGGCCGCCGCCAGTGTCGTTATGTACGGCACCTTGTACTTGATGGCCGCCTTGCGGATATACGAATCACCGTACCGACTTAACTTGCCCACCGGCGTGTTAATCACCAGCTGGATTTCCTTGTTCTTGATGGCGTCGGTTATGTTGGGCCTGCCCTCGTGTTCCTTGAGAATATGCGTCGAGGGGATGCCTTTGCTCTCCAGGAAGGCGTGGGTGCCCACCGTGGCCACAATCTTGAATCCCAGCTTGGCGAACTGTTTAGCTACCTCAGCCACCGCCGGGCGGTCGTTTTCCGAGACCGTTATCAGCACCGTCCCGCTGGTCGGCAGCGGCGCCACCGCCTCCTGCGCCTTCCAGAAAGCCAGTCCGAAGGAATCGGCGATACCCAGTACCTCGCCGGTCGATTTCATTTCAGGGCCCAGCACGGGGTCAACCTCATGGAACATGCTGAAGGGGAACACCGCCTCCTTAACCCCGAAGTGAGGAATATGACGGTGCTTGAGGTTCAGGTCCTTGAGCCGCTTGCCCAGCATCAGCTGTGTTGCCAGGTTGGCCATAGAAATGCCGCAGACCTTGGATACCAGGGGCACGGTGCGTGAGGCACGCGGGTTGGCTTCGAAAACGTAAACGACGTCCTTGCAGATGGCATACTGGATATTCATCACCCCAACCACGTTAAGCTCGCTGGCAATGCGCCTGGTGTATTCCTCTATCGTGTCGATGTGCTTTCTCGGTATGCTTACCGGCGGTATCACGCAGGCGGCGTCCCCGGAGTGGACTCCCGCAAACTCGATGTGCTCCATCACCGCCGGGATAAATACTTCATTGCCGTCGGCCAGGGCATCTGCCTCGGTCTCGATGGCGTTTTCCAAATAACGGTCTATTAAAATGGGTCGGTCTGGCGTAACGCCCACGGCCGCCGCCACGTACATGCGGAGTTCTTCCTCGTCATGCACTATCTCCATGCCGCGCCCTCCGAGGACGTAGGAAGGCCGCACCATCAGCGGGTAGCCGATGCGCCCGGCGATTACCAGCGCTTGGTCCAGGTTGCTGGCCGTACCCGACTCCGGCATCGGGATGCCGTATTTCTTCATCACCTCGCTGAACCGCCCGCGGTCGGAGGCGATATCGATTGAATTCACCGTCGTGCCGAGTATTTTCACACCGGCTGCCTCCAGCTCCGCCGCGATGTTGAGCGGCGTCTGCCCCCCGAACTGCACGATTACCCCGAGCGGCTTTTCCTTCTGGTAAATGCTTACCACGTCCTCCACCGTCAGCGGCTCGAAATACAGCTTGTCCGAGGTGTCATAGTCGGTGGAGACCGTCTCCGGGTTGCAGTTGACCATGATTGTCTCGTAGCCCATCTCGCGCAGGGCGAAGGCAGCGTGCACGCAGCAGTAGTCGAACTCGATTCCCTGCCCGATTCTATTCGGCCCCCCGCCCAGCACCATCACCTTTTTACGGTCGCTGACCCTGGTCTTGTCCGGCCCGTTATAGGTGGAGTAATAGTACATGGCGTTTTCCGCCCCGCTTACCGGCACGTAGTCCCACGCTTCGACGACGTTGAGCTTGGTACGCTGCTCGCGGATGGACTTCTCGCTTACCCCCAGCAGCTTGGCCAGATACCTGTCGGCGAAGCCGTCCTTTTTCGCCTGTGTCAGCAAATCGTCCGGCAGATTCTTTCCCTTGTATTTAAGGATTTTCTCCTCCAGCTCCACCAGTTCTTTCATCTGCTCTAGGAAATATGGTTTGATAAAAGTCTTTTTATAAAGCTCCTGGATATCGGCGCCCTTGCGGATGGCTTCGTACATGATGAACTGTCGCTCGCTGGTGGGATAGCTAAGCAGCTTCATCAGTTCTTCCAGCGTTTTTTCATGGAAGTCCTTGGCAAACCCGAGACCGTGACGTCCGTTTTCCAGCGAGCGGATGGCTTTCTGGAAGGCCTCTTTGTAGGTCTTACCGATGCTCATGACCTCCCCCACCGCCCTCATCTGCGTCCCCAGTCGGTCCACCGAATCGCGGAACTTCTCGAACGCCCAACGTGAGAACTTCACCACCACGTAGTCGCCGGACGGCGTGTATTTCTCCAGCGTGCCCTCGCGCCAGTAAGGAATTTCATCCAGCGTTAGCCCTGCCGCCAGCTTGGCGGATATAAAAGCGATGGGGAAGCCGGTTGCTTTTGACGCCAGCGCCGAAGAGCGCGAGGTTCGCGGATTGATTTCGATAATCACCACCCGCCCGGTCTTGGGGTCGTGGGCGAACTGTATGTTCGTCCCCCCGATTACCCCAATCTTCTCCACCACTTTATAAGAATATTCCTGGAGCCGTTTCTGCAATTCTTCACTGATGGTCAGCATCGGGGCGGTGCAGTAGGAGTCCCCGGTATGCACCCCCATCGCATCCACGTTCTCTATAAAGCACACCGTTATCATCTGGTTCTTGTGGTCGCGGATGACCTCCAGCTCCAGTTCTTCCCAGCCCTCTACCGACTCCTCGATGAGTATTTGTCCTATCATGCTGGCGGTGATGCCGCGACCGGCGACGACGCGCAGTTCCTCCAGGTTATACACCAGCCCTCCGCCGGTGCCCCCCATCGTGTAAGCCGGCCGTACTACCACCGGGAAACCGAGCTCGGCGGTGATGGCTTCGGCCTCCTCGACGCTCTTGGCTATCATGCTGCGGGGCATTTCTATCCCCAGCTCGTTCATCGTATCCTTAAAAGCCAGCCGGTCCTCGCCGCGCTTGATGGCGTCGGGCGCCACGCCGATGACTTTGACGTTGTATTTGTCCAGTATTCCCATCTCTGCCAGACTGGAACTTAAGTTTAGCCCCGTCTGCCCGCCGAGATTGGGCAGAAGGGCATCCGGCCGTTCTTTATCGATGATTTTAGTCATCGTTTCCACGTTTAAAGGCTCGATGTAGGTAACGTCCGCCATGCCGGGGTCGGTCATGATAGTTGCCGGATTGGAGTTAACCAGCACGATTTCATACCCCAG
>Ga0315537_1003388_pt1 | contig 11851 bp, 14 predicted proteins | sample SalMarSW160270MG_FD_203091 | JGI IMG/M metagenome (GOLD analysis project Ga0315537, IMG submission 203091) | Salt marsh sediment microbial communities from the Plum Island Ecosystem LTER, Massachusetts, United States - Salt Marsh Sediment SW1602-70 ... | reverse complement strand
TTACGATAATAAAATTGTCAGGATTTACAAATACAGAATAAATAGACATTAGTTAAAAGTGTTAGATATGCGCTGCTACTTCTAAGACGCTTAGAAAGTGTTAGATATGCGCTGCTACTTATCAATTAGGTTTTAGGTCTTAGTAAAAAAACAACAAAAATCCTGTCAATCTGCGTTTATCTGCGTGCTATTATCTTTGTGTTCTTTGTTCCTTCGTGGCAAATTATCTCAATTTACAATCATTACAATTTTGAACCCTTGACAAAAATGAAATTACAATTATTTTAATTTATCATGGAAGAAGCAACAAAACTATTAAAAGAAAAAGGAATCAATCCGTCTATACAGAGGATTAAAATATTTAAATCTCTGCTGGGTAACTGTGATCATCCCACAGCCAAGGATATTTACAAAAGAATATCCAAAGAAATACCTACCCTCTCAAAAACAACCGTATACAACACAGTCAAACTTTTTTCGGACAGGGGCATACTTCAAACAATAAGGGGTAAAGAAGGAGAAGCGAGATATGATACAAAAGCAGCACTTCACCCCCACTTCAGATGTAAGAAATGCGGTAATCTTTACGATCTGGACAAGAAACTCATAGTCAAGGACAAAGAAAAAATAGACGGTCACTTAATAGAAGAAAAATACGTATGCTATTCTGGTATTTGCAAAAATTGCAGATGAGAGGCGGAGAAACAGATGAATGAAAAGGCATTATACACATTGAATTACGGAGTGTATATAGTATCCACAAAAAGTAAAGATAAACTCAACGGACAAATTGCAAATGTTGTATTTCAAATAACTGCCGAGCCCCCAAAAGTTGCAGTCTGCCTCAACAAAAAAAATCTAACACATGCTTTAGTTGTTGAAAGTAAAATTTTTAATGTTTCTGTTCTGGGCGAATGTTGTACAATGAAGCTAATAGGAAACTTCGGCTTTAGAAGCGGAAGAGATATTGACAAATTTAAAAATTACGATTATATAATAGGTGAAAATGGAGCACCAATAGCGACTGACTCCGCAGTAGCTTATCTCGAATGTAAAGTAGAAAGCGCAATGGATGTGGGAAGTCACACATTATTTGTTGGGAAGGTTACCGAGGGGGATATCTTAAAGGAAGATGCCCCCATGACATACTCATATTACCACATGGAATTAAAAGGTAAAGAACCAGAAACAGCCCCAACTTATAGAAAAAAACAATAAAATTGGCCACAAAGACATTAAGGTGCGAAAAAATTATAAAAAAGTGAAAACAACTTGCTTGTTCGACCTTTGTGACTTAATGGCTATGGGAAAAAGGAGAAAACATGGATAAATACGAATGTACATTTTGTGGTTACATTTACGACCCTGCCAAGGGTGACCCCGAAAACGGAGTAGAACCAGGTACCGCTTTCCAAGACATTCCTGAAAACTGGGTCTGTCCGATTTGCGGTGTCGGTAAAGAAGATTTCGAAAAAATAGAAGAATAAAAAATGGCTGTCTTAGCCAATCTCCCGCCATTACTTCAGGCTTTGCTCGCCACATGTTTTACTTATTTTCTGACCGCGCTTGGAGCAGCAAGTGTTTTTTTTACAAAAGAAGTAAACAAGAAAGTGCTGGATTGTATGTTAGGATTTGCCGCGGGAGTAATGATCGCGGCAAGTTACTGGTCTCTTCTCGCGCCAGCTATAGAAATGAGTAAAGGGAGTAATATCCCTATGTGGGTCCCTCCCTCAATAGGATTTTTACTGGGGGGAATAGTTTTAAGATTAATCGATAAAATTTTACCCCATCTGCACTTGGGTTACGAAAGAAGTGAAGCCGAAGGGATAAAAACTTCCTGGCAGCGTTCCGTATTGTTAGTTACAGCAATAACATTACATAATTTTCCCGAAGGTCTCGCGGTAGGAGTTGCTTTCGGAGCGGCAGCTATAGGACTGCCTTCTGCGACACTCGGAGGAGCGATTGCTCTTGCAATCGGTATAGGAATCCAAAATTTCCCTGAAGGATTAGCAGTAGCAATGCCTCTGCGAAAAGAAGGTTTATCAAGATTAAGAAGTTTCAACTTCGGGCAATTATCAGGAATTGTAGAACCCATAGCCGGAGTTCTTGGAGCACTCTTCGTAATATCTGCCAAAACCTTATTACCTTACTGTTTAGCTTTTGCCGCGGGTGCTATGATATTTGTCGTAATAGAGGAAGTTATTCCGGAATCTCAACATGGCGGAAACGGAGATTTAGCAACAATGGGTGCCATGGTTGGTTTTACAATTATGATGATACTGGATGTTGCCTTAGGTTAAAATAAAAAATCAAATATCAAAATGGAAAAATATAACAAAGAATTCGGAAGCCAGGAGTCAGAATACAGAATCCCTTCCCCAACCCAAAAAAAGGAAAAAATTAACATTGTGAGTGCTATAAATAATTCTTTAATTTTTCGGCTAATTAAATTATGTGGTTTAAGCAAAAAATCTTATATATGTTGAATTTTAATAATTAGGTAAAACAATAGATCACACAGAGACACGGAGGCACAGAGAGCAATAACAGAAAAAATAGAAATCAAAAAACTTACTTTGTGTTCTTTGTGATCTTTGTGTGAGAATTAAAAATAAGGGGGTATAATGGATGTAAAAGAAGCAATAGAAAAAAGAAGAGCATATCGTTCGCTCGACCCTTTAAAAATCAGCGAAGAAACGATAAAAGACCTCGCGAAAAATGCTTCTCTATCTTGTTCATGTTTTAACAAACAACCCTGGAATTTTGTTTTTGCTCATGATAAGGATAAATTAATGGAAATGCGTGATGCTCTTTCAGAGGGCAATAAGTGGGCTTATAATGCATCCATGATTATAGCAGTGTTTAGCAAAGAAAAACTCGATTGTGTAGTAAAAGAAAGAGAATATTTTCTGTTCGATACCGGTATGGCAGTAGGAATAATGATATTAAGAGCTACAGAACTCGGACTTATAGCTCACCCGATTGCCGGATTTGACGAGAACAGGGCAAAAGAAATACTTAATATACCACCTGAAATGAAACTCATAACGCTGATAATTGTCGGAAAACACTCGGATGAAATAAAGAGTGAATTAAGCGAGCAGCAGGCAGAAATCGAAAAAGAAAGACCACCACGAAAATCATTCGATGAATTTGCCTGGATCGACGAGTTTAAGGTTTAAAAAGGCTAAAGATAAGCATTGAAAAAAAACTAAAACGCAATATATTTATAACAAAGGAAGGAAGAATATTTATGTTATTATTAATTGCCATATCTTTAATATCCGATACAGCTTATGTAAAGGAACAACTTATAAAATCTGATTCTTTATATCAAGAGAGCTACAAAGATACAACTATATTCAATAGCGCGGAAGGAATTCTCGATTCTCTTATGCTCAATTCAAAAGTCTTAATGGATGAGATTCTCTGGAGAAAATCACACTTTTGTTTCGAAAGAGGTTACGCTCTTGAGGGAAAAAACGAGAAAAAGGAATGGTACGAAAAGGGCGAGAAACTTGCAGGACTCGCCATTGATAAAAACCCGGATAATCCTGAAGCTTATTTCTGGTTCGCTACAAACAAAGGAGTAATAGGAAAAATCAATGGTGTTTTGAATTCTTTATTTATGGTAGACGACTTAAAAAAGGAAGCGGACACAATAATAAAACTTGACCCCGAACACGCGGGAGCACATATGCTTCTCGGAGAAATTTATAAATCACTACCCGGTCTATTCGGAGGAGATAAGGGAAAAGCGATAGAAGAGTTCAAAACAGCTATAGAGAATGACTCCCTTTACACGGCTGTGTATGTAAGCCTGGCTAAAACTTATAGAGATATAGGAGAAATTGAGGAAGCAAAAAAAACACTTAATAAATTATTATCGTTTAAGACATCACGCGACAGGAGACGTTTTGAATTATATGAAAAAAAAGACGCGGGAAAACTGCTGAAAGAAATCGAAGAAGAACAGTGATTTTATTAACCGCAAAGATCACAAAGAACACGAACGTTTTTGTTGTCCTTTTATACAACCTTTTTTTTAACAACAAATAGCACAAATTACACAAATTATTCTTGTCTTTATGTCTTGGTGACTTAGTGGCTAATCTTTTTAAATTTCATCTCCAAATTTATTAAGATATTAAATTTCTTTATTCTATCAAAAATATATAGATCTTTCTTCTCCGATAGTAGTTGCCTCACCATGTCCCGGGTAAACAATCGTTTCATCGGGTAAATTCATTAATTTCTCTCTTATGCTTTTAAAAATTGCTTCTTCACTTCCTCCGGAAAAAGCCGTATTACCCCATCCCCCTGCAAACAAAGTGTCTCCTGAAAAAAGATTGTTTTCTAAAAGAAAGGAACAACTGCCAGGAGTATGCCCGGGAGTATGCATAACTAAAATCTCTTTTCCATCAAATGGGATTTTCTCCCCGTCTTCAAGTTCTCTATCCACAGCATCGATTTTATCTAAGGAATGTATCGTAACTTCCGCCGAAGTCACTTTTGCTACTTTAGGTAATGCTCTAATATGGTCAAAATGATTATGAGTCAAAAGTATCAAATCTATTCGCAAATCCGAAACAGCTTTCAATATTCTATCTGCTTCTTCCCCGGGGTCTATAATTATTCCCCGCTCTTCACCAATAAGAACATAACAATTTGTTTGTAATAAACCGACTACTATCTTTTTTATTTGCATTTTAAAACCATTGATTATTATGAATACAAAAAGTCTAAACTTTGTCAAGTATGAAATCCTCAATCCACACCCTCTCCACAAAAATTTTGAACCACAAAGACCACAAAGCGAAACAACAAAATTTATATTTTTTACTTAAACTCCCAACCCCTTAAAAAAAGAGAAACAACAAATTACACAAATAGCACGAATTACACGAATAAAGAAAAAGTTTTATTTTGTTTTTCCTAAATCCTAACCCCCAAATCCAAAATCCTAATTTTTGACTAGTGACTCACGACAAGTGACTATATTCCCTTGACAAATTGACAGCAAAAAACAGGGGGTGTTGACAAATGAAATAATATTGCTAATTTTATATATAATAGATATTTTAATATCTATTAAACAGGAGGTAAAAATGGATAGAAGAGATTTCTTTAAGAAAGTCTTTTCAGTTGCGGCTGTAGCGGGTATCTCTTCAATCACAAAATCGGTTCCTTTATTAGCAGCAGAGGCAGAAACTGCAAATAAAAAGCCTCCGGACCTTGTAGCAGTCAGAAACAGCACTCCCGAAAAAATGTTTGATAAAGGGATCGCGGCTTTAGGTGGAATGAAGAAATTCATACGCAAAGGGCAAACAGTCGTAGTTAAACCAAATATTGCCTGGATCGCGAATCCCGAAGGCGCGGCCGACACAAACCCTTTATTAGTGAAAAGAATAATAGAACAATGCTTCGGTGCGGGAGCCAGCAGAGTATATGTTTTCGACCATACATGCGATGATTCTTATACAACCTACAATGTTACCGGAATAGAAAAAGCTGCCAAAGAAGCAAATGCTACCGTAGTACACGCGAATAAGGAATCATATTATCAGGAAGTAAGAGTTCCGGGAGCTCACGCGCTAAAACAAGTAAAAGTACATGAGTTAATACTCGAAAGTGATGTTTTTATAAACGTGCCGATTTTAAAGCACCACGGCAGCGCCAGAATGACATGCGCCTTAAAAAATCTTATGGGAGTTGTTTGGGATAGAGCTTATTACCATAGAACGGATCTTAACAGATGTATCGCTGAATTCCCTTTATATAGAAAACCTGACCTTACTATTGTCGATGCCTACAACATATTAACAGACGGACCCAGAGCCAAATCTCTCGAGCATGTCGTAAACAAAAAAATGCAGTTAATAAGCAAAGATATGTTAGCGCTCGATGTTGCCGCTTCAAAAATTTTAGGAGAGGAAGTAGAAAATATAACATATATAAAAATTGCAAACGATTTGGGGTTGGGAACCAGTAACTTAGATGAAGTAAATATAAAGAGAATCGACCTGTAAATGAAAGCAGGTAAGTTGAAAAATATACGAGTAATACTCGAGATTTTGATTTTTGTAATTATAACTTTTTCTTTCCTTTTCTTTTTTCCGGAAACATTAAAGAATATACCAGTCAAAATCCAAATAATTCCGCTAATAATATCTTTTATAAGTGAAGGTTTTATCTTATCTTTAATTTTACTTGCAATAATAGCCATAGTTACATTAATATTCGGAAGAATTTACTGTTCCTTTTTCTGCCCTCTCGGCTGCTTCCAAGATATTCTAATAAGAACAAAAAAGTCGGCTCAAAAGAAAGTAAAATTCAAATATCACAAACCTTTAACGACATTACGCTTGACAATACTTACTTTAACAATGGTAAGCGTAATTTCGGGAAGCCTTTACCTGTTAGGATACTTGGATCCGTATAGTATTTTCGGACGATTGATTAATTACATTATAAGACCAATTATATCTTTCATAAACAACAGCGCCGAAGTAATTCTCAGGAGAGCGGATATATACTGGTTTAATATAATGAGCTTCCCGCAAATCAAAATATTAGCTATAATTCCTTTTATTGTAATTTTAGGTATAATAATATATTTATCTTTAAAAAGAGGCAGGTTATATTGTAATACTGTCTGCCCTCTCGGAACTTTCCTCGGAATATTTTCGATCCGCTGCTTATATAAAATAGAAATAGATAAATCGAGCTGTACCTCGTGTGGTATCTGCGAAACCGTTTGTAAAGCGGAATGTATAAATTCAAAGGATAAAATCGTAGATAACTTTTCCTGTGTAAGATGCTTTAACTGTCTTAACGTTTGTCCATCTTCCGCAATTAGATTTAAACCATCGATAAAAACAAAAGAAGTTCAAACCGAAAAGAAACAAAATACCGCCAGAAGAAATTTTCTTTACTCATTTCTCGGCATTTTAGGTTTCGGAGGTGCGAACTTATTACTGAAAAACAAAAAATTATCTGCTAAGAATTACACCCCTCCACCAACTCCACCAGGAAGCATAAGTCTCGATAAATTCATAAGCAAATGCACTGCCTGTTATCTCTGTGTAAACAATTGTCCTACAAACGTACTCCAACCTTCTCTATTTCACTACGGGATCAAAGGTGTTTTTATCCCTTACATGGATTTTTACAGCGGATATTGCTCTTATGAATGCACTAAATGTCTGGAAGTGTGTCCGACAGATGCTATAATGCCGCACACAAAAGAAGAAAAGAAAACAATACAAATAGGAAGAGTAAAATTCATTAAAGATTTCTGTGTTGTGTATAAGAACAATACTAACTGCGGAGCCTGCGCTGAAATATGTCCCACAGATGCCGTAAGAATGACCCCATATAAAGGCTTACTTTTAATACCATCGACAAGACCTTCGATTTGTATCGGATGCGGAGCATGCCAGAATGTATGCCCGGCAAAACCAGAAAAAGCCATAGTAGTAGAAACAAATATAGTCCATAGAGAAGCAAAAAAAGCGGAGTTCAGAAGAAGAAAAAGAGGCGAAGAAGAATTAGAAGGATTTCCTTTTTAAAAAAACAAATTTGCCAAATTTATCTAATTGAAGAATTATTTTAATTACCATGGATAAACCTTGACAAAACAATTTTTTTTCCTTATTTTCTAAAAAAGCAAGGAGGTTTATGTGAGTAAAATCAGACATATATGGCTTTACTTGTTATCGTTTTCTTTATTTTTACCTGCGAATCTGAATGCTGAGAGTATTGGACTACTACGTTTTAAACCGTTAGGAATAGAAAGTAATATAACTGAAGCAATTTATCAACTCTTAGAATCAGAACTGATCTCATATGGACATATGGTAATATCACAAGAAAAAATAGATGAAGAACTTGGCAGAAAAGTAGAATGCTACAACAAGCAATGTGCCGCGGAAACAGGTATTCAAATGGGTCTTGAAAAGATAATATTCGGCTCCCTGACCAAGATAGGCGAAAAGTATATTGTTTCAGCGAATGTTGTTGAGTCTAAATCGGGCGAAATAGTTTTTTCGGATAAAGTCACCTCAAAAACCGCGGAAGATTTGGACGTCTGTATATCCCGTCTTGCAAAATCCATTGAGTACGGCAAAGAAGTAGAAAAAACAGCAGAGGTAGGTAAAATCACTGAAGAAGAAATGGGAATAGGGGCAAAAAGAAAGAAAGCCTTTTTCGCCAGCGGACTCGGATTTGGTATGGGAATGCCTGTAGCAGGCTATGAAGACACCGGTAATGATGTTATCAATTATTACGGTTTTAAGACCTGGTATGAAACACCTAAATTAGCTGCAGAACTCGAATGGTATTTGGGCTCCTCTGCCGAAAGATTAGACTTCGATTTAAATGAGTGGTCACTCGGTATATCGCTGATCTATTTCTTATCGACAACAGATTTTTCTCCTTATTTAAGTCTGGGTGTTGAGAGAAAAAGTATCGCAATAGACATTTTCGACTATTCTTCAGGACTAGCCCTCCAAGCGGGGGGAGGCTTAGTTATATTTAGAACATACGATTTCAGGCTTGTTATCGATGGTAAGCTTTCGACAGCATTTTTTGATGTAGGAGAAGCCGAGGGACCTCACTCGGCTATGAGAATAGGGGTCAATTTACTTTATAAGAAAGATAAAGGAGGAGGCTGTTCAGGAGGTTGTGTAGGTTTTTAAAGATTAAAATCTACGTGAAATCGTTATTAAATATCTTACTACGACCAAACGCAAAAAGCCGAGATATCAACAACCATTGACAAACAATCGATAATAAAATATATTCAACAAATGAATTTTTCTATTCAGAAGTGGAGATATAAGTGAAATCGATAAAAAGGTTTGCGGAAAGAACCAAAAAAATCCAGAAGTTAAGAAAAATCTTAAAAAGTTACAAATCTGTCCTTGTCGCCTTTTCAGGAGGCACCGACAGCAGTTTTCTTTTAAAAGCAGCCATAGATTTTCTTGGGTTTGATAATGTCCTTGCTGTAACCGTCAAATCCGAATTTATCCCGAAGAAGAAAATTAAAGAAGCCGAAACCATGGCGAATTTTATTGGAAGCGCATGGAGAAGTACCGAAATTCCAATTCTCTATAAAAATCATTTAAATATGAATCCGCCTAAAAGATGTTATATCTGTAAGAAAACAATGCTCAAGCATTTGAAGAAAATAGCAAGAAAAGAAGGTTTAAATCAAGTAGTAGAAGGTTCGATAATAGAAGACAAAGAAAAATTTCGCCCGGGAACTAAAGCTATAAAAGAATTAAAAGTTAAAAGTCCTCTTATGGAAGCTGAATTTACGAAACCGGAAATAAGAAAATTTAGCAGGAAACTATCTTTACCGGGCTGGAACCAACCGTCTTTTACATGTCTCGCGACGCGCTTCCCTTATAAAACAAGGCTTACAAAGAAAAATTTAAAAAGAGTGGAGCAGGCTGAAGATTTTCTCGCGAACAAAACCTTCAAAAAACTTCGCGTCAGACATCACGGAAACATAGCAAGAATAGAAATCCCGGAAAAAGACTTTGATAAGCTTCTGTCACATAGAGAAAGCATCATATCCGAATTAAAGAAAATCGGATATGATTACATAACTCTCGATATAGAAGAATATAGAAGTGGTAGTATGGATATTAAAATAAAAAATTAGATAAACTTTGAAACTATAATGGATAAAAATAAAATAAAAAAATTACTCGAAGAAGTCAAAAAAGGGAATAAAAGTATAAAAGAAGCATTAACAGTTCTTGAAAATTTACCTTTTATAGACTTAGGTTTCGCAAAAATCGATTCGCATAGAGAACTCAGAATGGGAGCTCCCGAAGCCATTTACTGCAAGAATAAAACGCCCACACAGATAATGCAAATCATAGAGAAAATGAAAAACGATTCTAATATTTTGGCTACAAGAGTTCCTGAAAAATCAATGAAAGAAATAGAAAAAACTTACCCCGAAGCAAAAATTTATCCTGAATCAAACCTCGTCTTTATTGGTAAATTTCCCAAAAAAACTTTTGGAAAGATAATGATAATAACAGCCGGCACTTCAGACATACCGGTAGCAAGGGAGTGCGAAATAACCGCAAAATCGATGGGAATAAAAACAGAGACAGTATTCGATGTCGGAATTTCCGGAATACATAGATTACTCAGCATTAGAAATAAACTAAAGGAAGCCGATATTGCGGTAGTGATTGCCGGAATGGAAGGGGCTCTCCCTTCAGTTGTAGCTGGATTAATCGATACTCCGATAATAGCAGTTCCGACTTCAATCGGCTACGGCGCTAGTTTTAAAGGTATTGCCCCCTTACTGACAATGCTAAACTCCTGCGCGCCCGGCATCAGTGTTGTTAACATCGATAATGGATACAGCGCCGGATTCTTCGCGGCAGCGGTTATAAAAAAATTACTTAAAAGGGAGACCTAATGAAGAACTCAAAAGAAAGAATTCTATATATAGATTGTTTTTCCGGAATAAGCGGCGATATGTTCCTCGGAGCTCTTCTTGATACTGGTATAAACGAAAAAACATTCAAAAGCAAGTTAACAAAAATTCTACCTTCAAACGCTAAAATAAAAATTTGGAAAGAAAAAAAAGGTAATTTTACAGGGAAAAGATTTAAGATAGAATTATCAAAAAAAGAAGAAAAGGCAAGACACTTAAAAGATATAAAAAATTTGCTGGATAAATCCAATCTGGATGAAAAAATTATTAAAAAAAGTAAAAAAATGTTTGAGGAACTCGCGGAAGTCGAGGCTGAAATCCATGGAACAACGAAAGAAAAAATTCATTTTCATGAAATCGGCGCTATAGACTCGATAGCAGATATCGTGGGAACTGTAATTGCCCTCGAACTGTTAAACATAAAAAAAATATACTTCTCTAAAATTAATGTCGGGACAGGATTTACAGAAATAGAACACGGAAGAGTGCCTCTTCCCGTGCCAGCATCCTCCGAGCTGCTCAAAAGAGCAGAAGCACCTATATATTCATCCGGAATCAATAGCGAATTGGTAACACCTACCGGCGCGTTATTTATAAAACATTTTGCTCACTCATTTGCAAGACCTGAAATGAAAATAGAAAATATCGGAATAGGGTTTGGCTCAAAAGATTTTAAGAAAAGTCCTAACTTCCTGAGAGTTTTCCTGGGAACCGGAACAAAAGAATATACTAAAAACGAAGCACTTATTGAAACGAATATCGATGATATGAATCCCGAATTATTTCCCTCTGTCGAAGAAAAACTTCTCAAAGCAGGAGCACTCGGTGTCTTTAGAACGGCTATCCAAATGAAAAAAGGCAGAGGAGGATTTAAATTATCAATAATATGCGAGAGAAAAGATATCGATATCTTTTCCGATATACTTTTCAGAGAAACGACCACAATTGGAATACGTATTCATTACATAGAAAGGAAAAAATTAGATAGAAAAGTAAAAAAAATAAAAACTAAATTTGGTGAAGCAGAAGTAAAACTCGCTTATTTGGAAGATGAACTGATGAACGTAGCACCGGAATTCAAATCCTGCGAAAAACTCGCTAAGAAAACCGGATTACCTGTAAAGGAAATCTACGATACAGTAAAAGAAAAAGCGAATAAACTATTTAAGAAAAATTAGCTATGGAGACAAAAATCGTTAGATGGTTAGGTCGTTAGATCGTTAGGTAGTTTTTAAAATTTACGAACCTGTCCTGCTTCAGATGGAAATTGACAAATGGGTTAATCGGAATAAGTTGGGAAGAGGAGGTGAAGAAATGGGAAAAAGAAGGAGAATTAGCCCAGCAAAGAAGGTAGAACTTTTACGAGAGCACTTAAAGAATGGAATT
>Ga0315537_1003387_pt1 | contig 11855 bp, 9 predicted proteins | sample SalMarSW160270MG_FD_203091 | JGI IMG/M metagenome (GOLD analysis project Ga0315537, IMG submission 203091) | Salt marsh sediment microbial communities from the Plum Island Ecosystem LTER, Massachusetts, United States - Salt Marsh Sediment SW1602-70 ... | reverse complement strand
TAACTATACCCAAAATCAGTCATAGGGGAGGTGATTGTATGGCTGAAGACAAGGGCGTGAGAGTATCTAAGTGCCCGATTGAACAGGATTATTGCTATCCGACCTGCTACTGGCGTAAAGGTGACCGGTGCTGCTTCAGGAGCAAGCGGGGCAGGCGGATACCCGAACTCAAAACAGAAAGGAGGTAACAATTGAATAAAACCCAATCTGCTGAGAGGGGCATCTCCGACATCGTTGGCGCCTTGACAGACCCCATTATTGTATTTCCGGGTGGCTGGGGAGATACGCTTCCCGAGTGGCTAAAGACGGCCATTACCCTGGAAAGAATGATAGGGAACATGAAAGCGCTGAAAGGAGAGGAGCCGACCGGTACCGATGCCGAAGCCTGTGCCTATCTGATGACAGTCTCCCTGACCCAGCCGATGGGCAGCGACTGGACCCCAATATACCTCTACATCGCTAGCCAGAGCTACAAGCGATGGAACAAAGGTAAAATGCCGGCTGATATTGCCGTAGACTCTATCAGCGACTACCAGATAGGAGAGCTAAACAGGCTTAAAGCCTGGATATACCGGCAGCGGATCAAAGCCAGGCTGGAGAAAGATAGAGTGGAGCGAAGGGAGGAAAGAGAGGAAGCCGAAGCGCAGCGGGAAGCGGAGCAGCCGGCACTATTTGGTTTCTGAGAAGTCTGCTATCATCTTGAGGGCTTAGGATAATTATCCTAAGCCCTTTTTTTATCTCTCTTACCATTTGTTATGTTTGGTAACTAATATCTACGACAGTTCAAGGAATCCCACGAGCAAAGTGGAAAATATCGGCGTCCATATATACAAGTCAAGGAAGCTTGATGAAGCCCTCTCAAGCACATTGAATCATCCCTTCACGGAACTTAACAAATAATTTTTCAAGGTTTACTACTGGGAAAGAAGCAATATTACTATTGACATTGATGCTAGTTGTGCTAAACTAGCATCAAACAGCATGAGGTGGCATGAAGGTGGTGCCAATGAAGAAGCAGCGACAATATAAACGCCCTTTTGAGAAAGTGTACTCCAGTATTCCGAGCGATGTTAAGGACACACTTCGCCAGGAGGCTGACCGCAGAGGCCTCCAGGTCTCAGATGTTATCCGCGAGGTAGTGATGGAGAAGTATGGAAATAGGCAACAGGCGTCATAACTACTTCTGGTTAACTGAATACCCACGGAAAGAATATCCAATACAGAAGATAGGTTCACATTCCTGCCGTTTTGTGTACATGAATTTTCAAAGGCGAAAGATATGATAAAAGATAACAAGACGAATTCCCCGGATAAAAAGCCGCTGTCAGCCTTGACGCCTATCGAGGCACTTTATGGCAGAGCATTGCCCGCTACACGGTCAGGTTCTCTTTTCAATGCCTTCCCTTACCCAACCAAAATATCACCTGAAGCGATCGCGCTATTCATCGCAACGCACACCCAGCCAGGTGATACCATATTTGATGGCTTTGCTGGAAGCGGTACTACAGGGCTGGCTGCTCTGCTATGTGGCAATCCACCACAGAAACTTCGCGACGAGGCTCAACGCCTTGGGCTTAACGTCAATTGGGGAACAAGAAATGCCGTCCTCTACGAGCTTGGTGCCCTCGGCGCTTTTATCGCACGGAACCTGACCAGTCCTCCTGATCCCGATATTTTCCGTGATGCTGCCAATGAGCTTCTTGCGAACGCTGAAGAAGTCGAGGGATGGATGTATAGCGCAAAGGATCCTGACGGTAACGATGGGATTGTCCGATATATAGTCTGGTCAGACATATTTCGGTGCCCGGTCTGTCGCGCAGAAGTCTCGCTATGGGATGCGTGCGTCCACCTTGACCCCGCCAGCATAGGCTCGGAGTTCCAATGCCCATTGTGTGCTCACAAGTGCTCAGTCGATAAAGTGGAGAGGATCAGCGAAACGATCAGGGATGAAGTCCTTGGCCAAGACAGGGAACTGAGGGCGCGTCGTATTGCACGGGTCTTCGGGATCACAGGCAAGAAAACATGGTCACGGCCGGCAACAAGCACCGATGAGCTTTTACTAAAAAGCGTTGAGCGCGAGGGGATTCCAGAAGCGGTTCCTTGTGTCGCGATTCCTTGGGGCGATTTGTACCGAAGCGGCTATCATAAAGGGATCACTCACGTCCATCACTTCTACACTCGTCGTAACCTTATTGTATTTGCGCGTCTATGGGAGCGCACAGCACGCTATAACCGTCGTTTGCGGGATGCGCTACGATTCTGGTTACTGAGTTACAACGCATCACACGCTACTATTATGACCCGAGTGGTTGCCAAATCAGGCCAGAAGGAACTCGTTGTCACCAGCGCACAACCAGGTGTGCTTTATGTTAGTGGCTTGCCTGTTGAAAAGAATCTTTTCGCTGGCTTACGCCGCAAACTCTCAACGATTACTGAAGCTTTTCGGGTTACCTATAATCAACAGGGCCGTATTGAGGTTCAACAGCGCTCAAGTTGTCATGTTGACCTTCCAGATGGCAGTGTAGACTACGTATTCACTGACCCGCCGTTCGGCGGTAATATTCCTTATGCAGAAGTCAACTTTATCAACGAGGCTTGGCTTGGTTGCTATACAGACCGAACAGAGGAAGTCATCATCAGCGAACACGAGCAAAAAGCTCTCTCTGAATATCAGGCGCTCCTGTCCTCAGCATTTACCGAGGTCCATCGCATTCTTAAGCATGACGGCAAAGCTACCCTCGTCTTTCATTCGGCTTCCGCCGAGGTTTGGAACTCTTTCCAGGCAGCTTACACCCAAACCCGCTTCAGCGTTGAGCATACGAGTGTTCTGGATAAGACACAGGGTAGTTTCAAGCAGGTCACGACCACTGGCGCGGTGAGGGGTGATCCGCTGTTGTTACTTAGTAAGCGCCCAGAAGATGTCCCCCCTACTCATTCATCTGTAAGGTCTATCATCGACCAAATCGAACAGCAGGCTGAGGTGATGCTCGACCCTGTCGAACAGACCGCACAGCGACTCTACTCACGTCTCGTGACCCACTGCCTGACCAATCGTCAGCAGGTTCCTTTGGATGCAGCCGCCTTTTACCATTTGCACGGACAATGTTCGCCGGAGGTGACGGTCGGTGCTCGTGACTGAGAAAATTGACTCCGTCCGGGCTGCTGCGTGTTCTTTTGAAGCAGCATTGCCATCTGGCCAGCGTAAAATGCTTGGGCAGTTCTTTACCGGTCTCCCTTTGGGCAAATTGTTGGCTCATCTTGCCCTTAGTCCCGATACGCGGACAATCCTGGATCCGATGGTAGGACATGGTGACTTGCTCGATGCAACCTGGGAAGCAGCAATAGAACGCAGTATCAATTTGGACCGTCTGGACGGCATTGAGATCGATGCACCCACCGCAGCACATTGTCAGCATCGACTTGCTCAGATAATTGGAGAGCACGAGATATCTCGTTACCATATATTGACTTCCAGTGCTTTCGATCAGGCTGTGCAGCGAATCCTGCTTAAGGATGGCTATGACCTCGTAATCACCAACCCGCCTTACGTTCGTTATCAGAATCGAAATGCAGGAGCTTCGCAAGGAGAACAAATTCGCATAGAGCTCAAGGCAATCGCAGACAGCCATCTTTCCGGTGCGGACAATTCAGTGTGGCAGACCCTTATTAGTGGCTATTCAGGATTGGCAGACCTGTCGATTCCCTCATGGCTTCTGTCAGGGCTTTTCGTGCGGCCGGGTGGACGGCTTGCGTTGGTGGTCCCAGCCACGTGGCGCTCCCGTGATTATGCAGACGTGATTCGATATCTCATGTTGCGCTGCTTTACCCTCGACTATGTTGTTGAAGATACACAGCCAGGCTGGTTCTCTGAGGCACTTGTGCGTACGCATCTCATAGTTGCCAGGCGACTGGCAACTAAAGAAATCGCTATTCCACTCAGAGACAGAGCCGATTTCCCGATCGTCGAATGGCTACAAATATCACCGGATGCTGCCAATGATGAGTCATTGGTGGGTGCCGCATTTGGCGAAAAGAAGCCGGAAGCAGCATTGGCCGCTTGGCTGAACGGCGATTCTAAGAATAGACATCGAGGCATCGAGCGGTACTCTTTCAGTATGAAGCAGGAGTGGACGATCCTAGAAAGTCGCATAAGCTCAAAGCGTTGGTTCCAGCTACTCGAAGGTCCGGGAACAGGCCTACCGCTATTTTCCTTAGGGCGCCCATCCTCGACTCTTGCACTGCCCAATGCTCTTCAAGGAATCATTCCCGACGAGGCTCTCAGTTCGCTAGGTACACTAAAAGATGCAGGGATCCAAGTTGGACAAGGTCTCAGGACCGGCTGCAACCAGTTCTTCTATGTAACTGTTTGTGGGGCTGATAATCAAGGCATGATTAAAGTCAAATCATCATCCCTCTTTGACAACCGTGTATTCAGTGTCCCAGCGGACGCTTTGAGGCCGGTGCTGCATCGCCAATCGGAAATTCCCATCATACAAACGGGGCAGGTTCCTCCTAGTCGCGTACTTGATTTACGGCACTGTATTCTACCCGATGATGTTGAGGTCGTTGACAAAGCGACTTCAGCCTATAACAGAATCGGAGAGCCAATGCCGAGAATTATGCCCGATGAACTGTCTTCATTCGTTCACTTGGCAAGCCAGACATTTCATGAGGGAAATACAAACGCCAAGCGTATTCCCGACCTATCTGCCGTACGAACGAATATACGAACGCCTCAAAATGGCAACACAATCCCGCGCTTTTGGTATATGCTCCCTGACTTTGCGCCCCGACATCTGCCAGCAGTTTTTATTCCACGAGTAAATCATGGCCGCCCCTGGGCAGAAGCCAACTTTGATCCACCCATCCTAATCGATGCCAATTTCTCGACATTCTGGTCCACAGAAGAAACATGGACATGCTTCGCTCTGAAAGCTTTGTTGAACAGCACCTGGTGCTTTGCGTTGGCCGAGGCTCTTGGCACACCTCTCGGGGGCGGTGCTCTCAAGCTAGAAGCGTCACACTTCCGTCAGATGCCTATCCCTAAGCTCTCAGTGCTAGCACGAGCAGAGCTAGATTCAGTAGGGAGGGAACTAACCGTCAATGCTACCTCTATCCAGTCTAAAGTCGATGTTATCATGTTGCGTGCTGTCATGGGTGAAAAAAACGAGGAAAGCAGACTGGTTCAGCTCGCCACAATAATGACCGCGCGGGCTGAGAAATTATGCCGCGAGCGGCAAAGGGTCTAATTATGGCTGTGAATATAGAGCAGGCAAAAGAACTAATCAAGCGTTGCCTTACATTTCGTGATAAAAGTGCAGTTGAAGCTGTGCTTCGTAGCGAATTCCTATCCCGCCTACGAGTAGTTTTTCCTGATGCTCAGGATGATACATGGATTAACCATTACACCAAAGGTACGGAAGCCCATACCACAATCGGTAAGTCCGGAGGCATAACTGCCAGTCGATTCATAGACAATCTCGTTGGCTCGACTACAATTGAATACGAGGCTGACTTACGCGTTCCAGCGAAATGGGACGAGGGTTACGGACAGGTTAAGGAACATGCGGCAGGGCTTCTCAGGTCTGGCGTTCCGCTATCGCAGGTGCGCGGAATTCTCTCTGACACGGTATATTGGTATGCCTATGACGTCTCTTTAGCACCGAATATCGAGCCCACCACTTGTACAACTGCTGACTTAACGTTATGCCAAGTTGATGAACTTCGACTCGAAGTGGATGATGCCGCAAACGCAGAACGTCTAGTCAACTTTATTCGAAAACATCTCGCGCGTGAGCAATCACGGCCGTTGAGGGCTGACCTGCTGACTTTTGACCTCGGCTTGGAGAGTAGTCCGTACAACCGCAGTGCAGAACCTTTAGCCCAGTTGGTGGAAGCTGGGCGAGCCGAAGACACGTCGATTGTTCTGGCTACAGATTTGTGGTCGCAGTTTGTTGACTATCTCGAAGGTGATACTGGTGGATTTCGTACCGAAGCATACGTAGACGAAGTCTACCTTTGTATCCTTGCTCGACTACTCAGTGCCAACGTACTTCACGGGTATGCCATGTCCAGCGATGATGGGGAACTGAAAGACGTCCTTGACGGAAGTTATTTTCGCGAACACTACCAACTCGAAAACATGGTAGAGCAAGACTATTTTGGTTGGTTAACTCGTCCACAGCACATTGACAAGCTTTTGCCAGTCGCTCGCGAGATTCAGCGTGACCTATATGCGTACGACTTTAGCAGTCACCCGGAAGAAGACCTTTTCGGTCGTTTGATGGCGCAGCTTGCTCGGCGTAGCCAACGCAAACTGCTTGGACAAGAGTGGACACCTGCATGGCTGGGCCGGCTACTAGCTGAGCGCTGCCTGGACAATATCCCAGATAAAGAAAAACCGCATGTCGTGGACATGTGCTGTGGGTCAGGCTCAATCCTAGCTGAAGTTCTCAAGGCCACAAGACAGCGCTTTAACCTTGATGATATCACGGCGTTATATGATGTGGCGACAGGCTTTGACATTGATCCTCTGGCCGTCAGCCTCTCCAAGACAGCGTGGGTTGTTACACTTGCACCACAAATCAAGGCAGCTACCAATCCCATCGTTATCCCAATCTATCATGCTGACTCGTTGTTTGCTGTTACGCCTGTCTCGGGTGCCATACCTTTCCCGGACGAGAACGGAACGATTGACGTATCGTTGGATGGCGAAGTAGTCAAATTGCCGAGCGCGCTGCTTCAGCCAGAATACCACGAGTTGTTTGACCGTATCATAGATTGGGCGTATGATGAGGCACTTGAGGCTCAGGCCGATGGTAACCAAAATCAACTGACTCAACAAGGAACTGAAGAATTCCTGAAAGGCGCTGCGAAAGCTTCGAACGTAACTTTGCCCGAGGACCTTGGACATTCACTTGGTATAGCTGTTTTTACACTGGCCCGTCGCATGATACAACTCGCTGTTGCCGGAAGGAATGGTATTTGGGCTTTTATTCTCCGAAACACGTATCGTCCAGGGCTTCTCACTGGGCAGTTTAACGGGTTGGCATCAAACCCTCCTTGGCTTGCGATGAGCCGACTGGCCGACAATCCATACAGAGAAGTGCTAAAAGACAGAGCACAAATCTATGGCATCCAGCCCCAGGGGCAATCATTCCTTCACCTTGAGCTAGGTACGACGCATCTGTTGCATGCTGTCGATCGCTATCTCGAACTTGGGGCGTCCATCGCCTGCCTCGTTCCTGGCACGGTATTCAACGGTCACCATCACGAGCCTTTCCGTAAGCGCAAGTTCCTTACCAGCGAGCGTCCCGTTCCTCTTGAAATCCGGGAGGTCTGGCAAGTCGCCCCCGGCACTTTTAAATACCCAGGTGCTGCGATCATTGGTTCGAAACGGTCGAAGGACGACGAGCTTGAGACGATGCCAATCAGTGGTTCTGTCGCTCGTGAGAGTGGTCTTGAAGAAGCTGATTTCTCAGAACGGGCTATCGGAACTGTGAGGACTGCCTGGGTTCTTGAAAAAGAGGGAGCGCCCGCGGCTACCTTTGCCGCCGTGGAAATCCCGCAACAAGGCGCCGACCTTATGCCGCGCACAGCAGTCTGCATTGAAGTGCTCAGCGATAGCGGTCCCGAATACCGAGTCAACACTCCTGACGCCGGCTCACCTTGGAGATTTACAGTTAAAGCAGCGAAAGAATTGAGCGGCGAACGCTTTCCTGGATATGTCGAGCCTCGTTTCATTTATCGGATGGCACAATCGGAGAATCTACTTCCATTCGTGCTTGGAGAGCGCTGTGCCTCAATAGCTCTACCCGCTGTGCAAAGTGGCACCGCGTGGATCATGTACGAGGCGGCTGACATTCGCCGCATGGGCTTCGTCCGGACTGCACGCCGGTTCGATGCTATAAACAAGAGGCTCCGTCAAGCTGGTCAAGGCAAGACGCTACAAGAACGAATAGACGAGCGGGGAAAATTGAGGAAACAGGTGTTTAGTGATAAAGGACACCTTGTAGTGGCTGGGGCAGGTGGTAAGCACATTTGCGCCGCCTGTTTTCCAGTCGGAGAGGCAACCGACTTGGTTATCGATCAAACGCTTTATTGGCAGGTTATCACCAATGCCGAGGAAGCTTGGTATCGTGTCGGCATGTTGAATAGCCACGCCTTGACCGAGGCTGTCACACCGTTCAATCCCAGAGGCGCCTTTGGTGAGCGGCATATTCATGCGCTACCCTACAGATTAATCCCACCATACGACGCATCGAATGCTGACCATGCTCGGATTGCAAAGCTTGCGCAACAGGTAGCGCAGTCAGCACGTGGCTTGGCAACCACAGATACGTATTTGAAGAATCCTGAACGTGTACTTCACGTCCGACGAAGCAAGCTGCGCTCCAAACTGATGGAGATGCCAGCATTCCAGGAGATTGAAGTTCTTTGTGCAGGTATCTTGGGCACTACTGCTGCGCTCGAAGAGGGGACTTAGCCATCCTGTCGCTTTAAGCAAATGAGAATTCAGCTCGGAAAGTTCTATATATTGAACTACTTGGGCTACCAATTGAATATTAGAGCATTGCGAAAAGCGGTGCTTTTTTGTTTTAGCATGACTTTCTTACTTTCCACATTCCACGTCTTAGCTACACACTCAACGAAGTCTATTGGGTATCGGGGGCTACTCTATGTACTTTTAGAACCCTCAGGATTACGGGCATACGCCCGGCATTGAGCAGCTGCGATAGCTCGGTAGCCTCGCTCAGGCTTAACCCCTCAATCTGCCCCCGGTCGGTAATCTGGCTCCGGACAATAGGGGCGATGGGCTGTCCGTCCTCCCCCAGCAGGGGCTGACCGCTCAAGAAGATGGCTAGCGGCTGGCCAATAAGCCGACTGGTTACTTCCCCGGATATCTGGCTCCCCTCCTCACTCCATTCAAAGTAGAACAATATTTGACCCTGGTTGCCCTGGCCGACATAGGTATTCTCCTTGAAATAGGCGCTGGTGAGCGCCTTTTCCTGGCCGTCGATGGTGGCGGTAGCCGGCACCCACTCCGCCTCCCCATCCTCACCCACCACCAGCTCCCGAAACTCAATCTGAGCAGTTGCAGTGATGATACTGATGTCCTCGTCTGTTAAGTTCACCCCAGGGACTTCGACTGCAATGCGGTCACACGCCGACCCGTAACGCACAAGAATCTTTTTCACTCCATAGATGTCTAGCCGCCTCTGGATGATGTCAGCGGCATCTTGTAAAGCACCTTCCGGGCTTTGATCTCTAGGCAGTTGGGATAAATCAGCCTCCAGCATTACGAATGTCCCGCCAAGTGAGCCCAAGTCCAGCACTGGATCGGGATGCGAACATGGGTCTGGTGTCATTGCGGTCGGCACCATACTGCAGCTTGCAACCAATCCTGCTAGAACTGCAAAACAAATAACCGTGCACGCAATTCCAACGCATCGTCCTATCGTAAACCTCTGAGTAATCATGTTAAGGCCAATGATTTCTATTTGCGCCTTCAATTATATGTGCCGTTTTCTCTTCTGTCAAAGCATTGTCCACATTGGTTCTTGCAATATTTCATTGGACAAGAGTGATTCGGGGTCTTGTGCCACAAATATAGCGGAAAGACTGTCTGAAATAGGATTGGGAGGCCTATTCTGCCCCTGCCCACCCCCACCGCCCCACGCCATAATAGAGATGGGATGCGAACGGAATCAAACAAAAAGCCAATTTGTTCGATCCAAGGTAACACTACTTTTATTCATGTAGCTACAATTACCATTCGGATAGATTAATTTTACCCCCCTCACCTTCTTACAAATGTACGGATTTGAATCAAAGGGAATCTTGCTTAGGGATTGTAGACTGCAGGCTTCCCCGCATGCTGTTGACCTAATTTCCGGCTGTTTCTCTAAGACTACAGGGCTTATCCCCTCTTGTATCAGGTTCAAAGCCGAGATCAGTCCTGCCGGACTAGTTCCAACTATAACTACCCTCATTTCGTTCTTCTCCGACCTTAGTTAGGCCGATTTTGCATCTGCCAGATTTGGAAAAGTATACACTGCTCGCAGAACAGAACTCTAGGATTTCCATTTTACTGTGATAATTTGATGATGGCAAGAGAGAAGGCAGACAGTCCATCTGACTGAACATTACGCTATTTTGTTTAGCCCGGCTCAACAAAAAGAATTCACTCCTTGTCTGACAACAAGCGTGAAATTCTCTTCTTGAAAGAAGGGTGGGCAAGAGTATCTCCAGGTCTATAAATAAGTCTTGCAATTTGTTCAAGTGCATAGGCCATATCCTTTTTCCCGACATACTCAGCTGCTACGGCATCAGCTTCGTATTCATGACGCCAAGAAATTAAAGAGAATACGAGAATCCCTATAGTAATAGTGAGGAGAATTGGAATTGTAGGCATAGACTTTGAGACAAATCCATAAACTGTTACCGGAATAACTACGAGAAAAGATAGCAAACCTCTTGCATAATGCCACTTTTTTAGATGAGCAAGTTCATGTGCAAGAATACCTTTTAATGCAAGATTATCAAGACCACAAAGGATAGTGCAACCCACGTGCACTGTGCCTCCAAAATGGGCTTTGCAACCCGAGAAGAATGGTAGAGGTGCAGAATTCGCGCCTCTCAATCCAGGCACAATTTGAAGTGATTTGGTCGGATGTAGCTTGACATTCATTTCATTCGCTAGCTCCGCCATAATATTCATTGCTTCGTGACCTCTATGGCAATCCGGATTGCTCTTGCGCGAACTCTTGGACCAATATATGAACAGACGGATAAATAAGATAATGACCAGAATAGTTAAGATACCAATGGAAACTGTCCTTACTTGCCCTGACGATACTAGTGCAATGACCAAAGAAACAGATGCAAGCAGGATGATTAAACGGTCAAACGAGGCCTGATAACGTAGGTGTTTGAATCTATTCTTCACTACTGTGATTATATCAAATTGCCGGCTGGGCTGGGTAGACACTGGTGAAGATCTCTGGTCAAACCCTTTGTGCGCATTATATCAAGAAATAGGCCCAAGCCATATAAAGAGACCTAATAGCCAAGCTGGCGCCTTTCTACTTCTTTAAAGCCAACAGGGTGAATGATTGTACAACAAGCTATATTTGGCGTGGCGTGAGGCTACCTTCGGGAGTTGTATGCTTTCACGTCTATAATTTTGTGAGGTAAAAACTTACTCTGCTGCACGCTGCTCGTGGCTAGCTTTATCAAGGACTTCTCTAAGCACTGCTTCCAAGTGTGGAGGTAGCTTGCAAACTATCATTTGAATTGGCCACGTTCCCAACCTGGTTGCTCGACGCTGAATCAATTGGTAGAAGTCATCATCCGTAAAGACCATCACCTTTTTTACACCCTCTGGGGCTGCCTTGAGGTAACCAATTTCCGATAAGGCCTTCCGCACCCCACCCGTGTTCTCTCGCCCTGTCCTTGTTTTTGCTCTGTTAGACAGAATGGCTGCAACTATGGAAGCGTCCTCTGCAACAGCATCAAAAGTATAACTTTCGCCGGTTGTTAATCGGATAGGTTTCTCCTTGAAGACATGCCCAGGGAACTGCTTTGAAAGCCAGTTACGTACATTGGGTTCGATCACAGTCTTTATCTTGGTTGTATCTGCCATATACCCCACCTCTTTTTGGATTATACCACTGTTAGATTGCACCGAATGAGCCAGCTTAACAAAAGTCAGGAATGTTGAGTAACAAAATAAGCAATTGTGTAACATATTCAAAAGGGGATTTTCTTGTCAAAGAAGAGACGGCTCAGTTCGGCTAATGTCCATCCCCTTTGGAACGACCACTATACCGTTATCCGATACTGTGCAGCCTCTC
>Ga0315537_1003383_pt1 | contig 11866 bp, 12 predicted proteins | sample SalMarSW160270MG_FD_203091 | JGI IMG/M metagenome (GOLD analysis project Ga0315537, IMG submission 203091) | Salt marsh sediment microbial communities from the Plum Island Ecosystem LTER, Massachusetts, United States - Salt Marsh Sediment SW1602-70 ... | reverse complement strand
TTACCCGTTGACAATTCAGTTTCATCTAGAGAGTTTTGGAGGATTTCTCTGATGGCTTTGAATTCATTAAATCCCCTTTTTTGAATGTATTCTTTACTGATGTTTAATGAAATCATGCCATCATATTGAATTATGTTGGGAATCAATTTCTGAGGGTCTTTTAGAACTGTTTTGTCCTCTTCAGTAATTTTTTTGGTTAGTTCCTGAATTGGAGTTACATAAATTTGGTATTCCTTGGGAAAACCATATTTTTCAGGCATCATTTTTGGTTCCATCTTGTTATCGAAAAATGGGTGTAATAATTTTTTCGTTAATTTTTTAAACAAGCAAATATTGTGTAAAAATTGAACGTTAATAAAATGTCGTCTGATAATGATATATTTTTTAATTAACGTTTTAGTATAGTATTCTTGGTTATCCAGTTGGACGATAAAGACAGAAAAATTTTGAATCTGCTTCAGGAGAATTCAAGAACTTCGTACCTGCATATAGCGAACGAGTTGGGAATCAGCGAGGCTACAGTAAGATACCGCGTCAAAAATTTAATCGATGATGGTGTCATCAACAAATTTACTGTCTTGCTTGATTCCAAAAAAATTGGGTATCCCACAACTGGCATTTTGATGGTCAAGATAGCTCCTGACTATTTCGAAAAGACATCCGAGCAGATAAGTGATTTAATCGAAACATATCATGTTTTCCAGAACACTGGCGAATATAACCTTGTAGCTGTGGTTCATGCACACAATCTGGAGCATCTAAGCGATCTGAGAAAAAGGGTTGAAATGATGCCGGGCGTTAGGGATGTATCGCTCTCCGCGGCAACTCGTCTAATAAAGATTAAAACATCATTTGACCTCTAAAAACCCTAGTTTTTCACGAATTTCGCAAACAAAACATGTTTTTTCTACGTAAATAGAAAATATTTTAATACTGTTACCGCCATTCGTTATGGATATGCAACAAGAACCAGAAATAAACAACGAAAACATCACAAGCCAAAAAGTTGTACGTGCACTCTTCTTTGTCGCTGGCTCCGTTTCTCTTGCACTTGGATCCATCGGAATAGTGTTGCCTGTTTTGCCGACCACGCCCTTCCTGTTGCTTGCTTTGGCTTGCTACTGCAGAAGCTCTAAACGGATGACCAAATGGGTTCTAACTAACAAGTATTTTGGAAGCTACATCAGAAGATACAAAGAGGGAAAAGGCATCCCAATCAAAACAAAGATTGTTGCCATAGCTGCTTTGTGGATAACAATAAGTTACTCAGCGTTTTTTATAGTGAACAGCTGGTGGATAGTTCAACTGATTTTATTCGCTATAGCAATCGCAGTGAGTGTACACATCATCAGACTGCCAACATACAGGGAAACCAAAAATTAACCGCAACATAAAATGCCGGAAAAGCAGGTTCCTTCAGCAAACTCATATTCTGTTTTCACAATAAAATCATATAAATATCTCACCAAACAGACAAGTTTCAATACAACTGTGTCTTGGCGGTTCCTCAATGTCCTTTGAAATAGCAGACAGAGATTTGATGGCGCGAATAGGCAGATTCAAAACCAAGAGCGGAGTCGTAGAGACGCCGCTACTGCTGCCAGTAATAAATCCTAACGTTCAAACAGTTCTTCCCAAAACGTTAGAGGAAAAGTTTGGTTGCCGAGCCCTCATAACCAACGCCTACATAATACAAAAAAAATTCAAAGAAACCGCAAGCGAAAAGGGATTACATAACTTCTTGAACTTCAACGGATCAATCATGACGGACTCCGGCGCTTACCAGCTTCTCATCTACAAAGGCGTAGAAACCAGCCCAGAAGAAATCGTGCACTTCCAAGAGAGTATAGACACAGACATCGCCACCATACTGGATATTCCCACAGGATGGGGAGTCTCCAAAGAATATGCAAGACACACTGTAAACGAAACCATCAAACGAGCAAAAAAGTTAGAGAAAATGAAAACCCGCGACGACATAGCATGGGTTGGTCCAGTTCAGGGCGGACAATACCTCGACCTCGTCGCCAAGTCAGCAAAGGAAATGGCGAAACTACCCTTTCAGGTTCACGCTTTAGGCAGTCCAACTCCGGTGATGGAGCAGTACAAGTTTGACACGCTCGTTGACATGATAGTGACTGCAAAAATGAATCTGCCTGCAAACCGTCCCCTTCACCTCTTCGGCGCCGGTCACCCATTCATGTTTGCCTTGGCAGTAGCCCTAGGATGCGACTTATTCGATTCCGCTGCATACGCCCTATTCGCTCGGGAAGACCGTTACCTAACAGAGTCGGGCACCACAAGACTAGACGAAATGGAATATTTCCCATGCTCATGCCCAGTATGCAACAAGAGAGACCCAGAAAATGTGAGAGCCCTACCAAAAGAAGATAGGCAAAAGTTGCTTGCAGAGCATAACCTTCACGTTAGTTTCTGCGAGTTGAGGCGAATAAAAAAGGCTATAACTGAGGGACGCCTCTGGGAACACTTGGAAATGAGGGCTCACGCTCACCCATCGCTTCTTCAAGCAGTAAAAAAATTGGGAAAATACAGCCAATATTTGGAGAAACAGAGTCCCATCACCAAAAGAAGCGGCATATTCTTCTTCAGTTCATTGGGGCTAGCCCGTCCCGAGGTTGTCCGCTACAGAAAAAGGCTTCTTGACAGATATTCTCCGCCACCAAAAGCCAAAATTCTCCTGTTGCTACCGCAAACTCGAACGAAACCCTTCCACAATTCAAAAGAGCATGAAACGGTCATGAAGAAGATCCAGCAGATTTTAGGTGACTCAGTTGTTTTGGTTCACGTTTGTACTTACGCGGCTCCCTTTGGCGTAATACCCACGGAACTCGATGATGTTTATCCTCTGTCACAGAATGAAATTGCGTCTCCCTTTGACGCTGAAACAGTAATGTACGTAGCGAAACAGGTGTCAAACTACATTGAGAACACAAGTTATGAACGGATTATCCTTCTTCGAGACCCAAAAGTTTGGATGGGAAAGATCGCGGCAGCCTGTAGGCGGGCTTGCAAAAAGAAGCAAATTCCCTTCACAACGTTGCGAGAAAGAGACACCTGGGCTAAAAACACTATAGAAAATCTTGCAACTGTAATACAAGAGGCAGTAATGTCGCTCTAAAACATGCTTTTACTGTTCCTTCCGAAAGGGACAATAGCGGTAGAGTCAAATTCTATAGAAAAAAGTTACTGTTTAAATGATACCCTATCAGTAAACTAGTTAATATTTCATTTAACATTACATAACGGAGGATGAAAACGATCCCGATGAAAATCAGATTTCTAGGAAGTGCAAGAGAAGTTGGACGGGCAGCGATTGCAGTTAAATCTGAAAAGAATCAGCTGCTCCTTGACTATGGCGTTATGCTAGGTGATGAACCCGGTTTTCCTATGCACATTCCACCCAAAGAGGTGGACGCTATCATTCTAACTCACAGCCACTTAGATCATTCAGGGGGTATCCCTCTCTTTCACATTCATGAGAAGAAACCGGTGTATGGAACACAATTAACATTTGATTTAGCCAAGCCACTGATCTCTGACTTTATACGCCTGTCAGGCTACTATCTATCATTTGAATTCATAGAACTGCAAACCATGATGAGAAGCAGTGTCCACCTTGACTTCCGAAAAGAACAAACCATCGGAGATATGAAATTTCAGCTTCTGAATTCTGGGCATCTACCCGGAGGCGCTCAAGTTTTGGTAGAGGCGGATGGAAAAAGAATGGTTTACACAGGCGACTATAACTCTAAGGACACTCAGCTTCTCTCTGGCGCAGACCGAGACTACGGTGACCTTGATGCCATAATCATAGAGAGCACATACGCCAACGATGTTCATCCTGACAGAAAAGAGATAGAAAAAGAATTCATGGAAAACGTCAACGGAGTCGTGGAAAAGGGAGGAACAGCCCTGATCCCAGCATTCAGCGTAGGACGCTCACAAGAAATAGCCTGCGTATTAGCCGCCAACCATTTCGAGTATCCAGTTGCCATGGATGGTATGGCTCGTGAGGCTAACCGCATAATGATGAATCACTCATCCTATATGCGCGATCCTAAGTTGTTCATGAAGGCTCTTCACTCCGCGGCTTGGGTGGATGGATGGAAGGATCGCAGAAAAATAGCAGGTAAGTCTGGGGCAATCATTTCTCCGGCAGGTATGCTGAAGGGAGGACCAGCTGCGTTTTACATCCAGAAGGTTGGAAAAAAGAGCAAGAACGGTGTTTTCCTTGTAGGTTACCAGATTCCTGGAACCCCAGGACGGGAGTTGCTTGACGAGGGAAAATGTGTTATTGATGGGAAAGTGCAGACTGTGAAGGCTCAGGTTAAGCGTTTCGATTTCTCATCTCACAGCGGAGCTAACGAGCTTAAAGATGCAGTTAAGGACCTGAAAGGAAACCCGACCGTTTATGTGGTGCATGGAGAAGAAGAAAACTGTGAAATGTTTGCTGAATGGATAAAAACCGAAGTTGGACTTGAAGCTGTAGCGCCAAAGGCAGGAGACGCCTTCACAGTTTAAAGGAAATGAAGCAAGTCTGTGGTCACTATAATTGTTGTCATGATTGTGCAGCAAAAATAAAATGAAAGCATTTTATGGTAGAACAGCAATCCTGTTGTGGTCATAAACGTTGAATATCACAGAAAGAGTGCAGAATCTTGAGTATGCTATCCGCGATGTGGTAGGGCACGCCAGAGAACTGGAAAAGAAAGGAAGAGATGTAATATACCTTAACATTGGAGACCCATTGCTGTTTGACTTCGCAACCCCCGAAAACATCAAAGCGACATTAATTCAGGCAGTGAAGGAGGGCTTCAACGCGTATTCTCCTTCAGAGGGCATTCTGGAGTTGAGAGAGGCTATCTGCGAGAAGGAGAAAAGAGTTGGTGACATCGACGTTTTGCCCGAGAATGTAATAATCTCTAACGGCGTTTCTGAGGGGATTCAGATGGTTCTGGGTGCCTTAGTTGATAATGGGTCAGAGATAATGGTGCCGGGACCCGCTTATCCACCTTACATTTCATACACAGAATTCTTTGGGGGCAAAGCTGTTCAGTACAGAACTTCTGAAGAGAATGGATGGCAGCCTAATCTGGATGATGTCAGATCTAAAGTAAATGACTCAACAAGGGCAATAGTGATTATAAACCCTAACAACCCCTGCGGAGCCCTCTACGACAAGAAGATTGTCAAGGCAATGGCTGATCTGGCGGGAGAATATAACATCCCTGTGATATCAGATGAGATTTATGACCAGATCGCATATGACGAGCCTGTGAGCACAGCTAATGTAGCCAAGGATGTGCCTGTTATCGGGCTTAACGGCTTCTCTAAAGTCTATTTGATGACAGGATGGAGGCTAGGTTACGTGTACTTTACTGGACAGGATGAAGAAATGTTGGAGGAACTGCGGGAGCATGTCACAAAAGAGGCGAGAATACGGCTTTCCGCTAACACTCCTGTTCAGAAAGCAGCTGTAGAAGCCTTGAGGGGACCCCAAAATCACATATCTCGCATGGTGAAAAAGCTGCGGGAAAGGAGAGATTACTCGCATAAGCGCCTCAACGAGATCGATGGAATCAGCTGTGCAGAACCCAAGGGCGCTTTCTATTTCTTCCCTAAAGTTGACGGAATTGGTTCAAGGTGGGTAAACGATATGGCTTTTGTTCGTGATCTACTGGAGAATACGGGTATCGTCTTTGTTCACGGCTCAGGATTCGGAGCAGCATACGGTTCCGGACACTTCAGAGGAGTATTCTTGCCGCCCATAGAAACCCTTGAAAGAACCTTCGATAGACTGGACAGTTTCATGGCACAAAAAGGACGATAACTCAAACTAATGAACTTTAAACACGATTCTTGAGATCAAAACGTCAACCGCAGAGAAGTAGGTTAGTTTTCGCGGATTCTGCCTCCGGACGGAAACGTTGGTGCCTTCCACATTTTTGGGAAATCGCGTTTCGTTAGAATTAGCGTGGAGTATTCATTTGATGAGTTAATATCCTCTCCAAGCATCAGGATTTTGATATTTCATTTTCAGGCTGTCATTCTCAAATAACGCATGTAAAAACGTCTGAAACTCTTTTTTTGAAAGCCTTTGTGCTGACATTGGAACTCCTAACTTCTTCGAGTCTCTAGAGAAGATATACTCTTTACTGCGGACCCAAATATAATTCAAAAATCGATATGTCCCCACAGAATCAAGTTTTACACCCAAGTAACGAATTAAAGAACTCATGAGTGTGATGCTTTCCTTTTTTGGTTTTAGACAGATTTTAAAGCTTTTTTTATAATGTGGCTTAGAGGGTCTTCTGAGTTAAAAGCTGTGTATTTTTTTCAGCATGTGATTAAAAATTTACTATCGGTATTTACCGATACTATCGGCATTTACCGATACTATTATATAATTTATCCTCTTTTTGTTTATAATGGAAAAACCTTTGGAAGTGAGATATAATGAAGTTGACTTCGCCTAAAGCCTATAAGGTGATCAAACACTTGTTTGGACATAAAAAGACAAATATATTGGAGATCTCTCGTGAAACCAGAGTTGCTTATGGATGGACAAATGATGTCGTCAATTTCTTGTATGATCGTGGGATAGTGTCGAAAGGTTGGCGACGGTGTGAACTGAAAGACCCACTTCAACTTTTGGAGATTATTGCTCACGAGCGTCCAATAAGCAAACTTGTAAAAGATTCTTTTCAATTGGAAGTTTCGTCAATTGTAGAAGGAGAAGAGTTGCTGAAAAGGATTTGTAAAGAACGGAAAGTGAAGTATGGTTTAACAGTGTTTAGTGGATTGAAAAGGTTTTATGAATACTACATTGCTTTTCCTGAGATTCACGTTTATGTATCTGACCAACAAATTAAGAAATTCCTTCCCCATGGCCTAGGCCCAATCACTTTAAGTCTTTTACATCCAGATCAACAGGACATTCTTAACGAAACAAAAATAATAGATGAATTTTCAGTATGCTCACCAATTCAAGTTGTTATTGATCTTTTCTGCAGTGGTATCGGAAGGGACGGTGCAATGAAGTTTTTGGAGGTAATTCGCGATGGCAAGCTTTGAAATCTTATCTAAAGAATCATTCAAAGAATTGACTGCGGTTCTTGAATGGTTTTCTCAACGAAGCTTTATTCCTGTTCTAATTGGCGGTTGGGCTGTTTTTGTCTACAATTCGTATTTCGGTTCCGTTGACATTGACCTTGTAGGACCTAGTATGAGCGGGAACTTCTTAGATTTTATTGTACGATATGAGAGAACCCATGGTTACGAAGAGGTTCATTCACTAGGTTTAGGAATTGAGATCACCTATAGGAAACCCATAACTAAGGAAAACAGGTTCCACGGATATGTCGAAATAGATGTATGCAGTTACGAAGCTGATGCGGGGAGCTTCCACGAAGCACCTAACTCAAAGTTACCATATGTGTTATGCGGTAATACGAATTACGTGAAAAAAGTGGAGTTCAACAAAGATGCGGTTGCTTATGTGCCTCGAAAATCGCTGCTCTTCTTGTATAAGCTGAAAGCCTTTAGGGATAGATCTTTTGATTTGAGAACAAAAGGTGCTGTTATGAATAGAGAACGGCGGGAATGGATGCAAACTAAAGCGGAGAAAGACGGTTCTGATTTGATAGCCCTTTTAAACCCCAAGCCAGATCGATGCTTGTTAACTGATAATTTCGATTTCAAACTCTTGGGACAACTAATTGAAGACCAGAAACTTAACTTTGCTTTAGACTCTATTAAAGAACTCCCGACTTTAACAAAGTGCTTGGATAGGCATCCAAGTCTTGAAACGGGAGAAGTCAAAAAATGGGTAAAAAATTTCTTCAATAATTTATGATAGAAAAACAGTACATTCGAGCGTGCATCAGGAAAAGAAATTGAAAGCAGATGCGTTTTTTGTCAAGTCGTACTAGATTTCGCGTATTTCGCAGCTTAGTTTTTTGACTATTTCTTCGGCTTTTGTGGGGTTAACTTTTAGGGTGAACAGTTTTTTGGGGGTTCGAAGTTTCAGTTTAACTTCTCGTTCAAGCCGCTTAATGTTGCAGTATTCTGCCCGCTTCGCAATCTCTATGAATTCGTCAACGTCAAAGATTTCTACAGGCATCTTCCTTGCCCTCGCAGGTTCGTATAGAGCAGCCTCGTCTATTTTATCTTTTGCGGTTCCAGCTAAGATAAAATTAGCCTAGTTTGTGTGCAGAATATATGCAAACCAGAATCGGGTTGTTATGTGGGTTTTAGGTCCGCTCTTACGTGTAATCTCAATTATTAAGCCATAAGACTTAATTCATTAGCCAATTATTAATGTGCATGAAGATTGGGAAGAGCGCTTAGGGTCGCTCATGTTCACCACAACCTTCACAAACAAAAACTCGAATTAGGAACAAAAAGTTATCAAACGCCAAATATGACGGCGAGACTCTATGCCCATAACAAAACAGAAGTTTGAGGGAGGAAAACTCCACAGCAAAGTAGAAGATGAGATACTCGCCTTTCTTAAGGAACGGAAAGAGGGAGCGTTCACATCTCAAGAGATAATGGGTGGAATCCACTACCACACGGACTTCAGCACCCCAGAGATAAGCAGGATGTCAACCTTCGCCATAGCAGACTTCACAACCCTCCTCCATGATCTGGTGAGGCGGGGAAGCATCAGAATGAAAGTCGTTAGGAATCGAATGTATTACATGGCAATTGACGCTCGCATAGCTAAATGCCCTGAGTGCGATGAGCTTTTTGAGCCAAAAAAAACTTGGAAGATGGCGGGACGCCCGGACAGAAAGGGTAAACGACTTCAGCTACATATAGGTCTCTACAAGTGTCCAAAACATGGGACCTTCAGAAAGGTCTTGGACAAAAGAAAAATCTGAGAAATGCTGCTAAGAAAGTTCCTTACCAATAACATTAAAAACTGAGAGGAAAAAATGGCTTGAGCTTAACCCTCTATTTCTTTTACGGAGTGCTAATTATCGCAGTTTTCAGATTGACAATACAACTCCTCTTGGCTGCAGGCTATAACGTGAAAGGTAAAGCTAAAGCAATAGACTCTTTTCCCTCAATTTCGATAATTGTTCCAGCATTCAATGAAGGAATAACCATCAAAAGCTGTCTCAAATCCCTAATTGAACTGGACTACCCAGACTACGAGATTATCGTGATCGACGACGGATCAACTGACAAGACATTAGAAGAAGCAAGGAGATTCGAGGCTTCAGGAGTAAAGGTGATTCACCAAAAAAACCAAGGAAAACCAAGCGCGTTAAACAACGGAATAAAACTCTCGAAAGGCGAGATCGTGCTCACGGTGGACGCTGATACTACGCTTGAGAAGTGCTCTCTGCAAAAGATAGCCAGTCGCTTTGTCGCCGACAATCGGGTTGGAGCTGTTGCAGGCAACGTTAAGGTGGTTCCCGAATCCAGTTTGTTGAATATAATTCAAGGAACAGAATACACGGTTGGAATTAATCTGGTTAGAAAGGCTCAGAGCATGCTTGGATGTGTTATGATTGTGCCTGGTCCAATAGCAGCGCTTAAAAGAGAAGCTGTTGAGCGGGTTGGATTCTTTTCTGACGACACTTTTGCAGAGGACTTTGATATTACTATGAAAATCCTGAAGTCAGGTTACCGTGTGGAATATGAAGATGACGCTATATCCTATACTGATGCGCCTAAGAATTTAGAAGACTTTCTGAAACAGAGGCGAAGATGGTATCGGGGCATGTTGCAAGTGTTGGATAAGCATCGGGACATGTATCTGAGCCGGAAACACGGATTTTTGGGAATGTTTGGCGTGCCCAACCTGTGGTTTGACACGGTATCGCCGATTTTTAATGCTGCGTTAATTCTTCTGGCGTTGCTGTCAGGATTTTTCTTGGGTGAACCTTTCATGTCGTTAATTGGGATCATCACATATTTTGGTGTCGAATTTGCTATCGGAATCTTCGCCGTAAGTCTTGATCCAGCTCCCAAACTGAGAGATTTTCTTGCTATTCCCTTTATTTTGTTCTATAACATTTTTCTTGATGGAGTGCGATTGATGTCCTTGGCTGAAGAGATGGTTAATATATTAATGAAATGGGAGAAACCAAAGAGGTAAACTTCAATGTCTCTAGACTTATCTGTTATAGGAATTGTTTTCGCAATAATCTTGTTCATCATCTTTTTCTCAGCAGTTGTTCTCTATTTAGCCTTCAGAATAAAGGAGACATTCAGTGAAGAAAAAAAGCGAGGGATGCTGGCAGTTAAGGTTGCCTTCTTGATTGGAATCCTGTTTCTTGCTGGAGGAAGTTTCTACTTCTTCGCTCAAGTTTTGGCGCCTCAGTCCTCCTTGCCGGATACGACCCTACCGGATAACTCCTTACCAGATACGCCCTCGCCTTCCTCCAACGAAACAGAAACCGGAAAACCTGAACTAGCCTTATCTGTCTCTTACCCTTCAAGCACAAAAATGAGCACAGTGATAACCATGACGTTTACCATAACCAAGCCCACCGAATACACTGCCCATGACGTGGTCATTCAAACAAATGAGATCCTCCAAAAATTTGGTCTAGTGTCCTCCACCCACGAAATTGTTGGAAACGCGATTGAAATCGGCGACGTGCCGGAAACAACGATCTGTTCTCTAGAATTGAGCGCTCCAAGTAAACCCGGTCAAATTGACGATAGCGTAACTTTGACCTTCAAAGAAATGAATGAGCCATTAACTCAAGAAATCTCTATTTCAGTTACAGGCAGACAACAATAAATCAGAAACGTCTGGTTTTTCAGTGTCCAGTTTGGTTTATTGTCAAAATTTGCTTACCGCTATAGAAAGACGCGGGGGAGACTTCAAATAAATTGGGGAGGGAGTTTTTCCTTTTATTCAGCGGAGGGTTTGCTTAGGTATACCCAGATCACTACAAAGAAGGTAGTTATCAGAGCGCCCGCCATCCCTGAGATAACCCATTCTGCCGAGAATATCAGAGGGAAGTTAGCCAGCAGCCAAGGCCACACAGTGTGGAAACCGATGTTGGCAAGTACTCCGCCTACGAAACCCAACAGGGCAAATACTCCTAGTATTTTTATTCTTTCAGCCATTCGTTTCACCTTGCTTTTAACAGTTAAATCTTCGCGCTTTTGAGTCTAACTTACACGAAACTGTGTATTTTCGCCTCTGCGCCCCATCTCTCTTTCAATATTAGATTTAAAGCTCAAATCGGCGGCGGAATGGGTATATTATGTCTGGTATATATGTAAATGTTCGTTGCATATTAACAACGTAATAATACGCTTTAAACACACCTCCTTGCGTGAGGAATTTAAAATGTCAGAAAAATTTGCAAAAAAATGGGGAGAAGGAGTCGATGACACACCTCTCAGCAGCAAAATAAAGGATGCTGTTCGCCCTCCAGGTCCTTTAAAACCACGACTAGATTTCGCCGTAAAAAGAATGGAAATGCAAATCCAGCGATTAGACAAGGCAGCGGATCGCTTCTCAGACCGAGACAAGTCAATATTCGCAAAAATTGTTAACGCCTACACAAAACATGACATGGCACGAGCCAACGTATTCGCCAACGAACTAGCTGAAATACGAAAAATGGAAAAAATGATTATGCACTCTAGGCTAGCCCTGGAACAGATAGTTCTCAGATTAAGCACAGTTTCAGAACTAGGCGACGTAGTCAGCACTTTGGCTCCAGCAGTCAGTGTGTTGCGCAGTGTCAAGAATGGAATGTCTACAGTATTCCCAGAAGCAGAACGCGAGATTGGAAGCATCGGAAACCTACTCAGCGGAATCATCATGGACGCTGGTTACAACTCGGGTATGAACATTGACTTCCAGACA
>Ga0315537_1003382_pt1 | contig 11867 bp, 13 predicted proteins | sample SalMarSW160270MG_FD_203091 | JGI IMG/M metagenome (GOLD analysis project Ga0315537, IMG submission 203091) | Salt marsh sediment microbial communities from the Plum Island Ecosystem LTER, Massachusetts, United States - Salt Marsh Sediment SW1602-70 ... | reverse complement strand
CGTTGACGAGCGGTTAAGCCTCTCGCGACTTCACCAACGCATCGTCACCTCAGCTTGCGGTGAACAATCAATTTACCAGTATCAGCGAAAACCCGCAAAAGTAACCTCAAACTTAAAAGTTAAAGCCGAAGTCGTTTTCAACTCCGTCAACCAACTGAACTTCAAAGCTGAAATCTTCAGGCAAACAGGCGGCGTACACGCCGCCGCAATTTACAAAGCTGACGGTTCTCTTGTGGCTTTGGCTGAAGACGTTGGCCGACACAACGCCGTTGACAAAGTAATCGGCATAGCTGCGCTTAAACAAACAAGCTTCGGCGAGTGCTTTCTGACTTCAACTGGAAGGTTATCAGGTGATGTGGTTTTTAAGGCGTCGAAGGTTGGTTTGCCGATTGTGGCTTCTTTGGCAGCCGCGTTGGATTCTGGCATTGCCATGGCTGAAGCGGCGAACTTGACGTTGGCAGGGTTTGTGCGGGGAAAACGCATGAACATCTACACTTACCCTAAAAGAATCATCGCCTAACGAATAAGCCTGTCTTTAGCGCTTTGCTTTTCGGACGTTGCTGATGATTTCTTTGAAGGCTAATGCTGTTTGCTCTGGGTCTTCGGCTTTTAGCAGTGCTGAGGTGACTGCAATTCCGTTGACGCCTGCTTTGAGGACACGTTCAGCGTTGTTAAGGTTTATGCCTCCTGCTGCGAATATAGGCAGAGTTGTTTGGGCTTTCGCTGCCCTTATCGTCTCAATGGGTACTATATCGCATTGAGTAGCAGAAGATGTTGGAAAGACAGAGCAGAAAGACACGTAGTCTGCTCCTACCGTTTCAGCCCACTTCAGCTTTTCAAGGTTATCTCCCAGAGTGTAGCCTATTATGCACTGTTTGCCAAGCATTTGTTTAACTTCGCTTGGAGTTACATCATATTTATCTAAATGTAATCCGTCTGCGCCGACTTCTTTGGCTAGCTGTAAGTTGCCGTTTATAAGGAAAGGTACATCATATTGTTCTGTTAGACTTGATAAATCCTTAGCCAACCTTAATATTTCGGAACCCTCTCCAGGAATGAGTTGTAATAGGTCAACGCCTCCTCTCAAAGCCTTCTTAACCGTGACAAGCAGTTTATCAAAGGGCATGACGGGTGCAACAACAAGATATAAACCTTCTAACTTCTTCATACAAGTCACTTCAAACCCTTTCGATAAGCTTTCCAGTAAGCTTCCCAGTATGGGTCAATGGATGGCTTTTTCAAGGCTTCTCTGACTCCATTTCTTTTAATCCATCTGCCATCTTGCAAATCTGTGACTTTTCCGATTACATTGCTCTTGATTCTTTTCAACTTTAACGCTTGCAGCACTTTTTGGGCTTTCTCAGGCTTCACGCTGATAATCAAAGTTCCTTCGCTTAACGTTGAATATGGATCTATTTTAAAGAGGTCACAGACAAGTTTTGCCTCCTCAGTAACTATAACATCTGACAGCTCTATTTCTAAGCCAATTTTGGCAGCTTCGGACAGCTCGTAAAGCGCTCCCAGCAAACCGCCCTCTGTAACATCATGCATAGCTGTGACCCCCTCATCCCTTAAGCCTGCGGAAGCCGCAGTCAACGCGTCTTCAACCACGCTAAATTGACTGAAATATGATTGAGCCCTTTTAAGGAAAGCTGACCCGTAAGCTTTCTCTATGGTTTCTGGGAAAACTCTGGCAAGTATTCCAGTGGCTGCTATAGCCACCCCTTTTGTCATAATTAGCAAGTCTCCAAGCTTACTCATACTGCTCGATAAGTATTGCTTCTCTGGGGCTAAAGCCATCATTACGCCTCCACCTATAATTGTGTAGTCGCATCCAACATATCTTCCCGTATGCCCACCGAGAATAGCAATACCTAGTTTTTTGCATTCGTTATGGAACGCACTCCAATACTCCTCAAACTCATTATCACTCATGCTAGGAGGAAGGCAAAGGTTTACTATCATAAATTGGGGTGGAAAACCGCATGTAGCTAAATCTGAAGCGAGCAAATGCACTGAGAGCCAAGCGGAGTCCCGCACTCCTAGAGCAGGAATCATTGATAACGGGTCTGCTGTGACAACTAAGACTTGATTATTTCCTAATCTAATTACTGCGTTATCGCGACCGTGACCTGGACCCACAAGTATTTCTGGTCTGTGTGCTCCTAACCTTGGGTAGACTATTTTTTCAATTAAGTCTAATGGAAATTTTCCAATTATTGACTCATCAATCAAGGTTTTCACCTAACTTTACAGCTATTCCGAGGAAAGCACCAAACGGTAAGAGCGTAGATTCTGTATCGCCAAAAATTTTTGGAAAGACTGTTGTGCTCCAAAAGGAAACAGTGTATCTATCGTGAAGCGCCTCTTTTAATACATGCTTTATGCCGAAGATGGAATAAAATTTGCTATTTTTGTAATATGGATTCTTTCCCATTTTGATTTGGATGATTCTTCGCATAGTGGGTAGACTCCACTTGTTCATAAGACCAATGATTACTCCTTTCCGGGACACCCTTGCGGCTTCATTAACCACTTTTACGATGTTAGGCATGTACTCTAAACAAGCTATGAAAGCAACAACGTCGAAAGATTTGTCTTTGAAGGGCAAGTGGCTAGATTCACCTCGCAGAAACGACCCATTTGGCCAAAGTTTCTTTGCTTCTCTTAACATAAGATGCGACAGATCGAGTCCGTAGCACTCTAACCCCATAGAGCCTAGCCATCTTGTGAAATGTCCTGTACCGCAACCTACTTCGAGCAGTTTCTCAGAGTGACCTAGCGTATCTAACAGTTTTGTCAACAGCTTTTTCTCTAACCTGTCTGCCCTTTTGTATTTGGTTTGATAGAAATACTCGTAAGTCTTAACTGTCTCTTCTTGGAAATACCATGCTTCTTTCTGCATCTCAATCATCATGCCAAATAATTAATCTTCAGAATGTTTCTTACAGCCTTAAGAATGCCGTAGCTTATGGGCACAAATATAAGGTCTGCGAGCGTCCCCAAAGTTATCAGGGCAACAGCTATCCCAAATAAGAATGCATCCGCCACAAAAAAGATTACGGTTTCAGTTAATACGCCAACAACCATCGCTATTATCTCGTTTTTCTTTCTGATGAGACCTACAAGTAAGCCCATCGGGGCCCGAGCAATGACTATTCCAAATAAGAACACGTAAAGGTATGCTGGAGGCACCATTATTGTTCCGATGTTTGCTCCCGCAATGAATCCGATAGCAGAACCGATGGCGGCTGAAATTAAGCCCACTGAAGGCCCCAAAAGAATACTTGTTATAAATATGGCTATTGGCGCTAAAGTTAGCGTGGAAAGTGGAGGCGGCAATGGTATGGCAATCATTGTTGTTACAGCAATTAAAGCAGCCATAATTGATGTTAGAGCTATTAATTTACTTTGAGATGTAGTTTCAGGTATTTGTTTATTCATGGTTTTTCCCTCCGCCAGTATTATCTGGTTCAGGTCCTAAGGGTCGACAGCGATTCAGCTGTCCTCTCAGCCGGGTTACGTTTCCCAGCTCCCCGAAACCTTGAAGGGGATAATGTTATTTAGTTGTATTTTAATTTTCCTAAAGTCTATACTGTAACGGAGAACTTTGAGGAATGCAGTCTCTGCCTAAAAAATACAACTTCAGCGAGATCGAGCGGAAGTGGCAGCAGAAATGGGAAGAGATGGGCATTTACCATTTCGATTGGAACGACACCAAACGCGTTCCCTTCACTATTGATACTCCGCCGCCGTATCCGTCTGGCGAGTTTCACATGGGCAACATTTTGAACTGGACCTACTTTGACATAGTAGCCCGTTACAAGCGCATGCGCGGTTACAACGTTCTTTTCCCGCAAGGCTGGGACTGCCACGGGTTAAGCATCGAAATACAAGTGGAAAAAGAGCACAAAATCCGCAAGCGTGATGTGCCACCCGATCAGTTCCGTAAGTGGTGCGAGCAACTCATCGAAAAATACATCGCTATAATGAAAGATGCCATTTTGAAACTGGGTTGCAGCATAGACTGGACCACGGAGTACCGCACCATGGACCCTGACTATTGGAGACGCACCCAGTTGAGCTTCATTCTCTTGTACAAGAAGGGCTACATGTATCAGGGCACGCATCCGGTGAATTGGTGTCCGCGTTGCGAAACTGCTATTGCAGATGCAGAAGTGGACTACGAAGAAAAAGCTGGCACGCTCCATTACATTCGTTTTCCACTAGAAAACAGCAGCGAACACTTGCTGATTGCTACAACGCGGCCTGAGTTTATTCCCGCCTGCGTTGCGGTTGAAGTGAACCCTGCGGATGAGAGGTTTAACAAGTACGTAGGCAAAAAAATCGTGGTGCCAGTTGTTAACCGCACTGTAAAGGTAATTCCCGATGAGGCTGTTGACCCCTCTTTCGGCACTGGCGTTGTCATGATTTGCACCTATGGCGATAAGGAAGACGTGAAAACGGTGATTAAGCATAAGCTTCCAGTTATCAGGCTTTTAACCGAGAACGGAAGGATCAACGAGAACGGCGGCAAATACGCTGGTTTAACGATAAGCCAAGCCAGAAAAGCCATAGTTGAAGACCTTGCTGCAGCTGGATTGCTGGAGAAAACTGAGAAGCTTGAGCAGGAAATCGGCGTTTGCGACCGATGTAAGACGCATGTTGAGATTCTTGAGGTTAAGCAATGGTTCATGAAAACCCGCGCTCTAACTGAGCAGGTGGAGAAAACCGCCAACGAAGTCTTGTGGTATCCTGATTTCATGAAAACGCGCTTGATCGACTGGGCAAGGTCTCTGGACTGGGACTGGGTGATTAGCCGCCAACGCGTGTTCGCCACGCCCATACCCGTGTGGTACTGCAAAAACTGTGGCGAACTAATCCTCGCAGAAAAGGAGTGGGTTCCAATAGACCCGAAACTGGAAAACCCCCGCATAGACAAGTGTCCAAAATGCGGCAGCCGAGGGTTCATTCCCGAACGTGACGTGTTTGACACGTGGATGGATAGCTCAATCACATGCGCGGTGCACGCTGGCTGGCCTGACCGCCGAGACTGGAGAAGGCTTTTCCCCGCTGACGTGCATCCGTCAGGCATAGACATCATTAGGACTTGGGCTTATTACCTGATGGTTAGGCACTTGGCGTTGTTCGGCGAGACGCCCTACAAAAGCTGCCTCATAAACGGCATGGTTCTGGGATCAGACGGCAGAAAAATGAGCAAATCGCTTAAGAACTATGTTGCTTCGCCTGAAGTTTTAGGCAAGTACGGCTCGGACGCCACGCGCCAGTGGGCTGCTGGAGGCGGCGCTACGGGTTCGGATATTCCCTTCAGGTGGCCCGATGTGGAGTATGGCAGGCGCTTTCTCGTTAAGTTGTGGAACGTTTCAGCCTTCGTGAATAAACTCTTGAAGGACTACGCGCCCAGCGAAACTGCCGAGTTTGCGCTTCAACCTTTGGACAAGTGGGTTTTAAGCAAGGCAGAAAAGCTGACGCAGAAAGTGACTGAAGCCATAGAGAATTGCCAATTCAACATCGCTGTGGAAGAAATTCGTAATTTCACTTGGCACACTTTATGTGATTGCTACGTGGAAGCGGTCAAAGACAGGCTTTACAGGCCAGAAACGCATGGGGAAGCCAAAAAAGTGGCTGCGCAGCACACGCTTTACGAGGTTTTGTACAGAGTTTTGCGGCTTCTTTCTCCGATAACGCCGCATTTAACAGAGGAAATCTACCAAACCATGTACGCTGACAGCAAGGGCTTCAAGAGTCTGCAGGTGGCGCCTTGGCCTGAGTTTAATGAGGCATTTGTGGACGAAGAAGCTGAGCAGCGGGGAGACTTAATCATCACGTTGATTGGCGAAATTAGAAGAGAAAAAGCAGAGAAGCACTTGCCTCTGAATACGCCAGTGAAGAAGCTGACCGTTTTTGTTGCCGACAAGATCACTGAGGAAGTAGTCAAATCAGGTAGTGGCGACATTACTGGAGCCCACAAGGTTATAAATCTTGAAATTGTGCCTCCACGCGAGCGAGAATACACCGGTGGAAAGAAAGTCCTTCAGCATGGTCGAGAAATCCCCCAGTTTCCTGATGCTCGCTTCGCCGCTGAATATGATGAAGGAATGAAGAAATGAAGACAGTTGGTTTAATCGGTTGTGGCGCCATCGGCACCCTCATCGCTGAAGCAGTGGAGCGGAAAATTGTTGTGTGCGACGAGCTGATTCTTTATGATTATGATAAGAAAAAAGCTGAGGCGCTCAAAAGTTCCCTGCGTTTTCCTGTGACGGTGGTAGCGAGTCTTAATGAGATGCTTAGGCTTAAGCCAAAGGTTATCGTGGAAGCAGCGTCACAGCAGGCTGCCCGAGAATACTTAGGACGGATAACCGCTGAAGGCATAGATTTGATTGTGATGAGCACCGGCGCCCTATTAGGCTTGAACGTGCAGAGCAGCAAGGTTCACGTGCCCTCTGGCGCTATTGGCGGATTGGATGCGCTTTCCAGTGCGGCTTTAGCTGGAATAGACGAGGTTGTTCTAACTTCGCGGAAAAATCCTAAAGCGTTTGACTTGAATAACAAGGAACCAAAAGTCGTGTATGAGGGCAGCGCTGAAGAGGCGGCACGGCTTTATCCGCGAGAAATGAACGTTGCCGCTACTCTGGCGTTAACGGTTAAGCCCGCGAAAGTGAGGGTGCAAGTAGTTTCTGACCCTGCTGTGCAACGTAACACGCATGAGTTTAAGGTGAAATGGCGGTTTGGCGAGATGTTTTTGCGTTTTGCGAATGACCCGCACCCAGAGAACCCGCGTACAAGCGCGCTTGCCGCGTGGTCTGCGATAAAGCTGTTGCAGTCGCTCTTGGAAATATAGCGCAAAAACGGCAACTGCAGTTACTCCAACGTAGAGCGCGCGCTTGGGCTTTAGTGCATAACATACGCAAATGTTAAATTGCCTTAAATCCATATAGGAGGACACTGAAAAAAATTGAGGGGAGGTCTAGTGAACAAGAAAGGCATATCTACATTGGTGATTGTAGCCATAATCGTCATTGCTGTTGTCATAGCTGGAGTCGCAGTCTATGTGTTGTATAGCGGAGGCGGAGAGCCAACGCCAACTCCAACGCCAACTCCAACCTCACCCGTTGAGGGCGCAACCAGTTTAGGGTTCAAGTTAAATGTTACTATTGGCGGAAACAACGAGTTACACGCATTTACGGCGAAGAACTTGGGAACTTCTGATATATTGCTACGGGTGGATGAGGTAGATCCTCAAGGCACAGTGTTCGTTTACCTGTACAATCAAACTGCACAGACACTGTGGATAAGTATTAGCGGTGAATGGATGGACCAATCTACAGACTTTGCTAGTTATTGGGACGGCGCAAACAGCGCGACAATCGGGTACACAGCATTCGATGGATACAAGACCACACTTGCAACAAATTGGTCGGGCAGTGGAGATTATGACTATACCTCTGGTGAAGACACATTCCATATCTACGATATCGTCGTAAATCCTTCGGTTGAGGATTCACTGTTCGAACACGGTTAAGCATTTGCATCTCAGGATAGAGATACAACAACTCCACCTTTTTCTTTTTTTAGCTTTCAATTCTACCGTCTTAAACGGCACATATTTTTCCACGCATTTTTTATGGTCAGAAACAGGCTGGAAAAAAGGAAGACTTCAATTCGGAGAGATGACCTATAGATATTTTTGCAGATAACCAATGTGTACGTGTGTGGCTGGATTAAATTCTAATTCAAGAAAGGTAGGAAGGAAGTTCAGGCTTTATATAATGGGGAAATTCACTTGCACAGCTTATCGACTGCACTTTTTATTCGAGTATAATTCGCGCGTCCACCGTTTTTGCGCCCTTCTCATAAGCCATTATGGGATTCAAGTCTAACTCTTTGATTTCAGGATAATCCATGACCAGTTTTGAAGTGTTTAACAGAACGTTTATTATGGCGTCTATGTCTGCTGGCGGCGTATTCCTGTAGCCCTTCAACAGCGGATACGCCTTGACCTTTATCACCATTTCATGAGCGTCTTCTTGCGTTATAGGTGCAATCCTGAAAGTTACATCATTTAGAAGTTCAACGAAGATGCCGCCCAGCCCAAACATCAAAGTCTGCCCAAACTGGGGGTCTTTAATCGCTCCTACAATAACCTCGGTTGACTGCGGCGCCATCTCTTGAACTAAAACGCCCACAATCTTCGCCGCCGAATTGTATTTTTTGGCGTTCTCCAAAATTTTTCCGTACGCACTCCGAACTTCAGCAGTGTTCTTCAGGTTAACCATGACGCCTCCAGCATCAGACTTATGCAAAATGTCAGGCGAAACGATCTTCAGAACCACTGGAAAACCTATCTGCCCAGCAAACTCTGCCGCTTCCTCCTCGCTTTTCGCCATTTTAAACGTGGTGACTGGAATGGCGTACTCAATGCAGATGGCTTTGGCTTCAGTTTCCAAGAGCGCTTTTCTGCCTTCACGACGAGCTTGGGAAATAATCGTTGAAGTCTTGTTCAAGTCTACAACTCCATAAACTTGTGCTGAGTAAGACAAGCATTCTAGGTTTAAAATCGTTTTGCAATAATGAAAAGAAAAAGGTGGCTAATATATTCTAGCTTAGTTTCTGCAGTGTGCGCAGGCGCTTGATTATGTTAGGATGCGTAGAGAAGACTTCTTTAATTTTAGCTTCGGTCGTGAGTTTCTGCGAAAGGATTTCTTGCACCAAGTCTGATTTGCCGCTGGCTTGCATAGCGTTTATGGCTGCCGCGTCCGTATTGGCTCTTTCAGGGTCAGAGATGAACAGTGACTTGAACGCTAGGTTTTGCTTCTGCTGCTGAGGTCTGCGCAGGCTCTTTGTACTGTTAACTATCTTTGCTAAACCCATGGAAAGCTTCTGTGCACCGTTGTCCACTACTCCAGCGCTGTGCCTGTCCGCGTAGTACTCGCGCAGTCGGCTCAAGTAAAGCGTGAACATGTTAAGCACCCACGCAAAAGCCATAAAAGCTATGCCTATCAACACGCTACTGCCGCCTTCGCTTTTGCGGTTGCCTTGATACATGGATGACAACATCAGCGAGTAACCAATGTAAGTGAACAACGCGGGTAAGAAGGAAACAGCCATCATGATCTGCACGTCTCTGTGCTTTAAATGTCCCAGTTCGTGACCTATTACTGCTTCAACTTCGCCTTCATCCAAGTCCTTCAGCAAGCCTTGGGTTACCGCGACGCGGCTGCCCGTCAGTGGCGAGCCATACGCGAAGGCGTTGGGCAGGGGAATTTGGGATAGCATGAGTTTTGGTTTTTTGATTCCGCTTTTTTGGCTGAGGTCGCTGACGGCTTGGTGGAGTTGTGGGTTTTCGTTTTCTGGGAGTGCGCGGACTTTGTAGATGGCGTCAACCATGTAGGGCGCGATTAGCCATTGGACTATGTTGATGGTTACTACGAGTATGCCTAATGTAAGAAGATCGAAGACGCCTGCTAAGCTGAGGATTACTGTGAACACTAAGGTGGATAAGCCTATTATTAAGGCTAAGGTGCCAACCATTGAGAGCCGAAGTTTCCATAAGTTCATGGTTCTTTCAAGTAGCTGCAGGGTTAATGGCGTCTTATATATATTATGTCATAACCAAAAATAAAACAGCCATCATTTTTGCAAGCAGTTGCTGTTTTTATGCCTTATACAACTTTGCTGTCCCGTACATTGTGCCCTATTCCCTTGGACGCTTTGCTTTGATTTCGAGCCGCTTAAATATCGACCTTACCTAATATCTGTAACTGCAACTGGAGAACTACGGCTATTGACTGACAAACGCGAGTGGCAGCACATCCATACGCTTCTTAAGCTGGCGGAAATGGGCGCCCACAGGCGAACCGCCAAAGTCTCAACCGAATATTTGGCTGAGAAACTGGGAATTTCCCAGCAGACAGCATCCCGCCACTTGATAGAGCTTGAGCGTAAAGGTTGGATTCAGAGAACGATAACGCCTGAAGGCAGCCTGATAAAAATCAACGACACAGGTATGAGCTTGCTTCAGAAGTTATACTCGAACTTGCGACTTTTGATTGAAGCCACTTATCCGCCGTCGGTTACTCTTGAAGGAACGGTTTTTACAGGTTTAGGTGAAGGCGCCTATTACATCTTAAAAGAGCCTTATAGGAAACAATTCATTGAAAAGCTTGGCTTTGACCCTTATCCTGGTACGCTCAACCTCAAGCTCACAACTGATTATGACCTTAAGACGCGTACAGAAATTGAAGCGTACCCCGCAATTGAGATTCAAGGCTTCAAAAATGAAGACCGAACTTTTGGGCTGGTCAAATGTTACCCTGCCAAGATAAATAACAAGGTTAAGGGCGCTCTGATTTTCGCCCTGCGCAGCCACTATGACAGGTCAGTCTTGGAGGTAATCGCCCCAGTCTACATCAGAAAGCAGCTTAACCTCAAGGACGGGCAAAAAGTAAAGGTGGAAGTCTTTGCTCTGCCCTAACTCTAAGGATTTTTTGAATAAGAGTAGCTGATCGTGTATCGTGTTTCTGGTTTGCGTCTTGTGGCTAACACGTAGCCTATCAGCAAGCCAGTAACCAGTCCGCCTATATGTGCGAAATTGTTCACGTCTAGTCCTGAACTGAGAAACAACAGAAAGAACGCGTATATTAACGCCCCAATTATAGATTGGCGCACGGCGTGTCGAGCATAGATTGTACATGCCCCGAACATGGCGAAGATGGCTCCTGAAGCTCCAACCGAAGGGACATTGAGGGGTAATAGTAGCAATGACAGCAGGTTCCCCGTTAATCCGCCTAAGAAGTAGATGGACAGGTACTCTGGTAACGAAAACATTTCTTCGCCTCTTAACCCGAAGATAAGAAGAAAGAGCATGTTACCTGCGATGTGCGCTATGTTAGCGTGGACAAACATGGATGTAAAAAGTTGATAGTAATAGCCAGAATAGATTACTAGGCTGTTAACTTGACCGTACTGCACTATCATGTTGATATTGGTGTTCAGAAAATCTCCGCCGACAACCGACGTGTAAACGTAAAAGGCAATGTTCAACGCGATGAGAATGTACGTGGGCATAAACTTCTGGCTGTTGTGCATGGCTTTTTCATCTGACGAAGTTTTCAACGATTTTCTGTCTTATCTTTGATGAACTGTCTAATGCGTCTTCTTCAAATTTGCCGATTCTAACGACTGCTACATTTAATTTATGCTTATCCACGTATTCTTGTACGTGTTTTTTCATATCCGCCTGATCATACCCCAAGGCGATCACGTCAGGTTTTATTCGTTCAATGACATCGCCTATATCAAATTCTTCAAAGCCAAGCACCGCTTCATCAACCACTTTTAAAGATTCTACTAAAGCGCGCCTTTGGTTCTCAGGCATTATAGGTTTTCTGCCCTTGTTTTTTTCCACTGTGCTGTCCCTTGCGATAATAACTATGAGTTCTGCATCCTTGCCGCCGGCTTTCTTGGCTTCCTCCAAGAACTTGACATGTCCCAGATGCAGCAGGTCGAATACTCCTGAAGCTAAAACTACCTTTTTCTTTCCGTGTTTGCTGGCCATTCGAATTTCACAATTCCCAACAGTCTCAGCGCGTCTAATAATCCTTCGCAATAAGCGACCGAAGTTAGACTTGTTTCAAACCTTTTCTGATCCTTATAATATTTTGCGTCTTCCAAATAAGCCGTGACATAACCCAGAATATTATCGATGCGTTCCTCAGCCACGCCTGTTGAGCCTTTAGTCCGCTGCATTTCTTTCAGAACTTTTTCTGTTGAGGCTATATATTTCGACACGAGCGCTTCTAAGCTCATTTGGTGAGCCTCCTCAAGGTCTCAGGCGCCGCCGCAAG
>Ga0315537_1003380_pt1 | contig 11871 bp, 9 predicted proteins | sample SalMarSW160270MG_FD_203091 | JGI IMG/M metagenome (GOLD analysis project Ga0315537, IMG submission 203091) | Salt marsh sediment microbial communities from the Plum Island Ecosystem LTER, Massachusetts, United States - Salt Marsh Sediment SW1602-70 ... | reverse complement strand
GGATTGTATTTTCGGAAGGATTCTCGAAGTCGAAGGGATTTTCATCATTATTTCTCTGATAAAAAGCCGTAGCGCTGGCTAACTTGGGAATTTTACCCTTCGGCAGAGAGACGGAGGCCATAAAACTCTTGATTTCATTTCCCGAAGAGAACATATGCTGGTAATAGCTCCCCAGAATGACATAATTCAGCACATTCACATCAAATGCTCCGAATATTCCCTGCATTTGATCCTGCATCAGGCGCATTTGCTGCTTGGTGTAAATCTGATTGTCGCGAATTTGAACTCGCTCATAATCATAGACTCGATCCCAAAAATTAAACAAGAAATTTTTACCCGCATAGCGGTATTCAAGAGTAAGGTTTAATATCTTGAACATATTAGCCCGAACTCCCGGTACCGCAAAACCAAAGCCCGGAGTAAAAGGAACTCTATTATAAGTATTGCCACTTAAAACCAGAGCTGAATCTTCAACTGGAATGAAGCTCGCCGCCTGTCCGTAAACTACGACATTGAATAATTTGCTATTTAACACCGGCATTCCGACATCCACAGAAACGGCACCATTGAGAAGCCTATCGTAATCGGATAATTTGGTAATTCCATTCTGGATAACGGATTCATTTGGCACATTAAAGCCATTTTTTCTTAAAAATGCCCGCTGATCCGGGGTAAATGCAATTCTCAACGAATCAATCACATCATTATCATCGGCATCGGGATACAAATCGAGGGCATCGGCAACGTCATCTTCATCGGCATCCGGTAAACCTTTGTAAGGAAAGACATCAGTTACAACTGTTCCACCAAAGACTAACGGTAATTTAACTAGTGGGCGAAAAGTCACCCGACCAGCCATCAAGCCGGGACCGGTAATCTCCTTTGCATTGGCGGTAAAAAATTCCCAGCCAAGTCTTTTAAATTGCATCCCGGTATGAACACCAACTTTGCGGACTTGAGGATATTCTGTGGTATTGGAATATCCGTTCATTAGTATCCCATATCCAAGAGTAACATTGTCCAGGGCACCCAATTTGACAAAAAATGGATCCCCAGGTTGCGCCCAGCGAACATAATAAATCTTATCAAAGTAATCGATAACCTCATCCCATTCATTTTTTCGAATATTGCCCTGATCGTCCATGTAAATCGCAATATCCAGGGCGACGCCTAATTTCCCAAATGCAAACTCCGGGCGGAGAGCAATCTGATTGTAGATCTTATTATCTATTGTTACCGAACCCAGACCGAGTCCCATGCCGAAGGGTTTGCCGGCTTTTCCCTCAGCCGGTTTTTCAGCTGGCGCAGGTGCTTCAGTCGGTGGAGCAGGAGCTTGCTGCTCTGGTTTGTATACTTGTTCCTCAGGTTGAATTTCCATCTCTTCCTTAGGCTGTGGAACCTCGGGCTCGACATCTTGAGGAATATCAGAAGGATCCACCGGCATATTCAGTAGCTGCCCCTGGGGAGTCGAGATAATCATTTGTCCAGCTGCCATAATTGATTCAATTCCAGTAATTAAATTAAGTACATTAACATTTCCCTGAACACCATAAAATCGGTCGCCAAACTGCTTTGAGACTACAGTCCAAAAAGAAGTCCCTTTTACTGACGCTACCGAGGTGGGCGTCTCGATTCGGAAAGTACCTTTGGTTCCGGGAGTAACTTCAGCCAATAGCCGTCCGTCTGACATTTTTATCGTTTTGGTAGTCAAATCTTCCCGGATTGTGACTTCTGAATTCTTACGGATTTTTAATAGACTCTTGTCCCTGGTAAAAATTACTGCGACATAACCGTCTTCGGAGGTCATAACAGCATCTCCGACATGCAATCCAGTACCCGTTTCAGCAATTACGTTGAATTCGTTTTCACCACTGGGTTTAATCAGAACCGTGCCGACGGATTTAAGAATAGTCGCAAAATAGCTCTGTGCCATTAGCGGCAAACTGAGAATCACCAAGAGCGATATTAATACTGCTTTCTTTTTCATCTTCCCACCTCAAATTATATTTTTTGATTCTTGGATATCATTCCGATAATTATCTTGGAATCAAGTTGTTCAATAATACTGAATTCCATTTTCACTTCTTGGACCGTACCATTGGCTATTTTTAATTTTACAAAGAAAGACCGTACCAAGCCAACATCAATCTGATTGATTAAAACACTAAAAGGCGTTTTTATACTGGCTTCAATAAACTGACTTATTTCCTTCCCCATTATATCCTGGCGACTGTACTTTAACAAGTTACAAAATGATCGTGAACAACCAATGATGGTTCCACTTTTAATAAACAAGATAATGTTATCGGTCGCCGATTCAATATCGCGGGATAAACGATCCCGGCTATCCCTGACTTCCTGGTACATTTTGATTAGTTTATCATTAAAATTCTTTAGTCGTGAGCATTTTTCTTCTAATTCAGTAATATCTTTCTGCTGATTAACAGTGATACAGCTCACCAACAAATCGTCATATTCCTCGATATACTTTTTTATAGTATAGCCAAGACCTTCGATCGCCTCTAGCAGCAGATAATGATTTCCTTCTTCTATTGTCAATAGATGCAAGCCTAATTTGCTAAGCCTTCCGGATTGGTCAGTATTCCAATGCCGGATTTCCTGCTCCATTTTTCGAATATTCTGTTCTTTAAACTCCTGAGAGGCAACCAGTACATATTCTGGTAAAAGCGGAAACTCACCGATGATTTTCAATCGCTTTTGCTCTTTTGTGGGTAACAAATTATAGTTAAAACTGGTCGTTATGGCAACACTTGCATTATTATTCAGTACATAATGGAGCTCGACCGGCTCAAGATTCGCCGCAGAATTCTCTTCGGCTCGATAATTTATAATCTTGCCATTTTTAATAAAAAATAGGGCCACTGGATTAAGAATAAACCAATCGGTGCTATGTGGAAAAACTACATTGGCGCTGCTAACATCCATCAGGGATTTCGCCTTAGAGTTGCGTTCAACGATCACCAGACCTTTCTGATCAGTCAAGCAAAATTTAAAGAGAGGTACAAATTCATAAAATGATTCAAGGTAAATCGCTTCACAATTTGAGACTAATGATAGGGTATTCGTTTCTTTAGCAATCTGTTCGACGACTTGAGTAGAGCTATCCAGCCTATTATATTTGATTTTGATACCTGAAGTTCGTGTTACAATCTTTCCTATTTCCTCAAGGAGCTCAAGCATCTCATCCGATATTGGTCTGTTCGGCAATAACCATTTGATAAAATCCAATTCAGTTACCCCTTTTATTATTTGAGATTAGTTGCATTCACCAGCAGGCTTTTTTCTAATAGATCCAGGTCAATCGGTTTAGGAATAAAATCAACAGCCCCTGATTTCAGTGCATCATTGGCCACATCTTTATCTTTAACACCACTAAGGATTATAACGGGAAGGTTCTTTTTATTTTGCACAATCCATTCAAGCACCTCAAAACCATTCATTTCCGGCATAATCAAATCTAAGAGAACTATATCATAGTCATCATTGCCAATTTTTTGAATAGCTTCTACACCAGAAAGAGCTATTTCCGGAATAAATCCTTTATATTCCAGATACTCCGATAAAAAATCACATACATTGGACTCATCATCAACAATCAAAACTTTATTTCTATTCATTGGAAAACCTCATACCTTATTTTCAGCGGCTTTCGCATATTGATTATTTAATATACTGGATCAAGGAATTAAAATCCATGTAATTGATTCGATTACTCTTTGGCTAACTTGATAATTTCTTCTTCATTCATCATTTTAATTGCAACCTGGGCAATTTGCGCAACTGTCGCCAAAGGTATTTTCATTTCGTATTTGACCGATTGGATATTTTTCGAACAGTGAATATTGATTGTCCAAGGTCCGGCGGATATATTTAGCATAGGTTCAAATTTTCGAACATTGTAAAAATCTTGCCGGTAAAAGGGAAAATCAATTAACGTGTGTACAGCTTTCCCCTCTCCATCCAGCATCATAATTACCGGGAAGAAGCGATATTCACCACAAGCAACTCTCTTAATAAAATCGGAGGAAAAAATATACTCATTGCCGGAGAAGCTATATTCCAGATAACTATCGGTTTCAGAATGGGTTTTGATTTTCATACTCTCAATCATATCTCGCAAAATCGGTATCCGTAGTCGATAATCAACCATAAATGAGAGGATAATTTTATCTTTTTCAAGTGGCAGTCTTTGAATTGAAGGTTCACCAATCTCAATTAAATAGGGATCGTAAAGGAGCCGATTTAAAATATTTTCGAAACTATTTGATTCCTGGATATATTCTTTGACCTTAAGAGTAAATGAATCATTACTCGATGCCTCTTTAGAAAATGGCTCTGGCACCTCGCTTTTTTTCGCCGGTTCCGGCTGAATAGTACCCAGCAATTGATCCAATGCCGCACCGATATTGCGGGTTGCCGTTTTCATTTCGTGAAAATCGTCCAATTTTGTATCGCGGGCTAAGTCAACTTTCGGAACTTCAATTTGTGGCGTGGGCGGTTGCTGGGTAGCTGGTTGAGCTTTACTCAGTAAAATATCGTCTAATGCAGTATTGACGGATTCAACCAATTTCCCAAGGTCAGTGGATTTTTCCCGGACCGTCTTACTCGAAATGGTTTTCCAATCAGCCAGATCAGTTAGCTGTAATTCGACGATATATTCGCCACTCTGTCGTTGATAGGCTCCTGCAAGTACATAATTGCTGACATCTTTAAAATGGGCATCACTCCGAATTTTGTCAATTACGCTTTCTAATTTATCGGCTTTGAAAGCACTTACTTCATTAATCCTGCTGTAATGATCAATAATAAAATCGGCAAAACCCTCTCTCAACCACCCGATCTCTGAGTCAGCGAAAAGATTATCGAAGGACATTACCCATAAATTAATCTGAGCATCAACCCTGTAACCGATCAACAAACAAAATATCAAGAAAAATCTAATTCTTGCAATCCTTCTCATTTATTTTCCCTAAAAAAATTTAACCAACCCTCATTCCCGTGCTGTAATGAACTCAATTTCAATGCTACCACTTTATCCTTAATTAGCGTTTTAAGTTCATTATTATTTAGTAGGAAATCAAGCATTTTTACTCCTCAATCAGCTTTTGACCTATCCTTGATAAGGTCTAGTCCGTTAATCTTATGGATAAGATAATTTGTTTCTGATGCACCTTAGCCACTTTTTTATTAAATTCACCCCGTATTGAACTCGAGAGGAAAAATGATTTCGAATGAGACTACCAGGAACGAAGAACCAAATGCACGTCCTTTAAATTTCATCCAGCAGATTATCGAAGAGGACAATCTATCGGGTAAGTTCAACAAGCGTGTCCATACTCGCTTTCCTCCCGAACCGAATGGCTATTTACATATTGGACATGCCAAAGCAGTTCTGCTGAATTATAAAACCGCATTAAAGTACGGCGGCAAGTTCAATCTCCGCTTTGACGATACCAATCCCATCAAAGAAGAAGACGAATATATTCGGGCAATCATCGAAGATGTCCGGTGGTTAGGAGTTGATTTCGGAAATCGGATTATGTACGGCTCGGATTATTTCGAGCAAATGTACGAGTATGCGGTGCAGCTGATTAAAAAAGGAAAAACCTATGTTTGCGACTTATCCGCTGCAGAAATTCGCCAGACACGCGGTACTCTAACCAAACCCGGGATTGAAAGTCCCTATCGCAATCGCAGTGTTGCCGAGAATCTTGATCTTTTCGAGCGTATGCGTAACGGCGAATTTCCTAATGGGGCAAAAACCTTACGGGCGAAGATTGACATGGCCTCACCAAATCTAAATATGCGCGATCCGGTAATGTACCGGATTCTGCACGCAGCTCATCACCGCACCGGCAACAAATGGTGTATTTATCCAATGTACGATTGGGCCCATGGATTAGAAGATTCCATCGAAGGTATTACCCATTCACTTTGCAGCCTCGAATTCGAAGACCATCGACTCCTCTATGATTGGTTTTTAATTGAGCTGGGTGTCTATCGTCCCCAGCAAATTGAATTTGCCCGGCTAAACCTGACCTATACTGTTCTAAGCAAACGGCTCTTGCTCGAGCTTGTTAAGAAAAAATACGTGGCCAGCTGGGATGATCCACGGATGCCGACTATCTCCGGAATGCGACGCCGCGGCTATACTCCCGAAGCTATCCAAAACTTTACTAATCGAATTGGTGTGGCAAAGCGTGATAGTACGGTGGACCTGACCCTTTTAGAATTCCATGTTAGAGAAGATTTGAACAAATGCGCTCCACGATTCATGGGCGTGCTGGAACCATTAAAGATCATTATTGATAATTATCCCAATAATCGAACAGAAGAACTTGATGCTATCAATAATCCCGAGGATGAATCCAGTGGTACCCGCAAAGTACCATTCGCCAAAGAACTGCTCATTGAACAATCCGATTTTATGGAAGAACCACCGAAAAATTATTACCGCCTGGCTCCCGGACGCGAAGTCCGGCTGCGCTATGCCTATTTCATTACCTGTACCCAAGTCGTGAAAGATAAAACCGGAAAAGTCACCGAAATTCATTGCATTTATGATCCTGCAACCCGGGGTGGCGACTCTCCCGATGGGCGAAAGGTCAAGGGTACAATTCACTGGGTTTCAGCTAAACATGCAATTCCAGCCGAAATTCGCCTTTACGACCGTCTCTTTTCTATTCCCAATCCAACCGGGGATAAAGATGGACGCAATTATAAGGAATTTCTCAATCCAGATTCTCTTAGAGTTCTTAAGAACTGCAGGATCGAACCTAACCTAAAGGGCGCTGAGCCGGGTTTTCGTTTTCAATTCGAAAGACTGGGCTATTTCTGCATTGACCCGGATGGTACGCCAGAAAACCTGGTCATTAACCGGACCGTAACCCTGCGGGATACCTGGGCGAAAATTGCCGGGAAATGATCAATCCCGGATGCGATTAGAATAAAACCGGTATAGAACTACCCTCTACCAATTCTCGGTTATATTCGTGTATATACAAATTAACGTGAGTTCGACGTAATAAATTAAAACCGTTTGCCAAGAACATCCCTCCGGGAGAAACGGTTTCCGATTGTTACTTTTTGGGTATAACCCCCGAATTCATTCGGGGGTTACCCTTAAAAATCTAAAATATCATTAACTGTTTCAACAGTTTTTACAGACGTTATTAGTGATGCTCCCTTATATCGAACTCACGTTAAGTTAGCAAGCATGGGCTACTTCTCTGATCGCCTTTGCTATGCCTGCTGCATCGAGACCAAGATTTTTTAACAATATTTCTCTTGCTCCATGTTCGATAAAATAATCCGGTAAACCCAGATTAATAACCGGTGTTTTCCATCCGTTCTTTGAAATAACCGAAGTTAAGGTGCTGCCGAAACCTCCTTTTAGAGCATTCTCTTCGATGGTTATGATGTAGCGATGGCGCTCGGCGATTTGTTTTAGATAATCCTCATCAAATGGCTTGATAAATTGGGCATGGATTAATGAGGGATTAATTCCCTCTTTCCGAATTAATTTTAGTGCTTTCTCGGCTAAATTCGTCATTATCCCAACAGAAATGACGGCAATGTCGCGACCCTCAACAATTGGTAGCCATTGTCCAATTTTCAAAATCGTTGGCTCCCTCTTTTGATCGAATTCGACACAGGTATCTTTTGGATAACGGATTGCAAAGGGATTTTGATTTTGGGCAAAGGCAGTAAACAGCAAATCCCGCAATTCATTGCCGTTTCTGGGGGCAGTAACAATCATATTGGGGATCGTGGCCATATAAGTTAAATCAAAAACTCCATGGTGGGTTGGACCATCTTCCCCTACTAAGCCAGCCCGATCCATGACAAAAATAACCGGTAAATTCTGGAGGGCTATATCGTGAATTACCTGATCAAAGGCTCGTTGCAAAAAGGTGGAATAAATTGCTACTACTGGGCGATAACCGCCAACCACCAAACCACCGGCAAAGGTTACCGCATGTTCCTCGGCAATGCCGACATCAAATAACCGCTCAGGAAATCTTCGCCGATATTCGACCAAACCGGTTCCATCGCACATTGCCGCGGTGATAAAGATTGCCTTGGGTATCTTTTCACCAATCTCACAGGCTATTTTGCCGAAAGCATTTAAAAAAACTAAGGGACACTCTTCTTCAGGCTCAGGTTCATGATTAACCGGTCCAATGCCATGATATTTTGTGGGATCATTTTCAGCACTGGCTAATCCACGACCCTTCTGCGTTTTAATATGCAGCAATATCGGATAATTAAGATTTTTTATATTAGTAAGAGTACTAATCAAGACAGGTAGATCATGCCCATCTATTGGTCCAAAATAGCGAAATCCAAATTCTTCAAATAATATACCCGGAGCAAGGAAATTTTTTAATGACTCCAGGGTTTTGCGCCCAAACTTGCGCAGCACACTAGTCCCTTTCGGTAATAGTGCCAAGGAGTTCCAGATTTGATTCTTTAAATTTAAATATTGAGGACTGGTTAAAATCCGCGTCAGGTATTGACTGATAGCACCGACATTGCGGGAAATTGACATTTCGTTATCGTTTAAAATTACCAGGAACTGTCCTCTAATGTTGTATACGTTATTGAGTCCTTCGAAAGCTAATCCGCCAGTTAATGAACCGTCACCAATCACGGCTATAATTCGATTTTTTGCACCCTTGAGATCACGAGCTGCAGCCAATCCAACTGCCGCCGAAATAGATGTACTGGCATGCCCTGCTCCAAAAACATCATATTCACTTTCCTTAATTTTACAAAAACCGCTGATTCCACCGAATTGCCGAATGGATTTAATCTGCTCCCGGCGACCGGTTAAAATTTTATGTCCGTAAGCCTGGTGACTAACATCCCAGATTAGCTTATCCTCAGGTGTGTTAAATACATAGTGTAACGCCACCGTTAGCTCAATAACTCCTAAACTCGGTGCCAGGTGTCCTCCCGTTCGAGTTACAGTTTCGATAATATACCTGCGTAATTCTGAACAGAGCGTAATCAGATCAACCTCACTCAATCCTCGGAGATCGCGCGGCGAATTGATTAAGGGTAATATCTTATAGTCGGGAGAATTTTCGATAACTTCAACCATTTAGTTTCAGGATCATTTGCTCAATAAAATAGCGATGAATCCGAGCATCATCGGTCAGTTCAGGATGAAAAGTTGCTACCAAAATGTTCTGATAGCGCACCAGAACAGCCTCATTAGCTAAATTTCCCAGAATTTCTATCCCATTATTAATTTCACAAAACCGGGGTGCTCTGATGAATACTGCTTTAAAAGGGGCAGAATCAAAGGTCAATTCGATGTCGCTGGTAAACGACTCAATCTGCCTGCCGTAAGCATTTCGGATTGTTTCTAAGGGTATCAGTTTTAGCGGACGAACCCTTGGATCATGGTTAGTATTTGAGAGTAAGATGGCACCGGCACAGGTACCAAATATCGGCCGATTGAAAACCAGTAATTTTTCGCGGATATTCATTTCATCTATTAATTTCGACATGGTAGTTGATTCACCGCCGGGAATTATCAAACCATCACAGGAATCGAGCTGCTCCGGATAGCGAATAACTTCCGCCGGAATCCCGATTTTAGTCAGGATACCGATATGTTTAACAAAGGCACCTTGCAGTCCTAAAACACCAATCTTGATCTGATTCATATTTAATTTATTCTTGCCTTTGCAGTCAATTACCAACCACGCTTCGCCATTCTTTCCTCTTCAGGCATTTTGGCAACATCCAAGCCAGGCATTGCTTCCCCCAATCCCGTAGATACTTCTGCCAGCTTTTCCGGATTATTGTAATACGTAGTGGCTAACACAATCGCCCGTGCTCTGGCAGCCGGGTCTTCCGACTTAAATATTCCCGAACCGACAAAAATAGACTCAGCACCAAGCTGCATCATCAAGGAAGCATCAGCCGGAGTCGCAACTCCGCCGGCAGCAAAATTCGGTACCGGAAGTTTACCGGTTTGAGCAACCTGCTGCACGATCTCAAAGGGTGCACCTAGCTGTTTTGCCGCAGCCATCAATTCATCGTTTGTCAAGGTAGTTAATCTGCGGATTTCGGATTGGACGCGACGCATGTGCCGAACAGCCTCGACAATATTGCCACTGCCTGCTTCACCTTTGGTACGGATCATTGCCGCACCTTCACCGATGCGCCGCAAAGCCTCGCCCAAATCCCGGCAGCCACAAACAAACGGAACCTTAAAATCGTGTTTCCAGATATGATTTTCCTCATCTGCTGGAGTTAACACTTCACTTTCATCAATAAAATCAATCTTCAATGCCTCAAGGATTTGCGCTTCGGCAAAGTGACCAATCCGGCATTTTGCCATAACGGGAATGGAAACCGCCTCCTGAATCGCTTTGATTACCTTAGGATTAGACATTCGGGCAATTCCCCCTTGAGCCCGAATATCAGCTGGAATTCTTTCCAAAGCCATTACGGCTACCGCACCGGCTTTCTCGGCAATCTTTGCCTGCTCCGGAGTGGTTACGTCCATTATGACACCACCCTTTAGCATTTCGGCAAGCCCAACTTTTACTTCAAATGAACCCTTATCCATCTTTGTTACCTCAATTCATTCTACTCGATAATTTACTTATTTATCGGCGAAATTGGTTGATTTTTTTTACCACTGCCATGACAGTATCAGCCGGAGTCGAAGCGCCCGCTGAAACACCGACCGTTGTTGCATCTTTGAACCATCTTAAGTCAACGTCCTCGGGTCCCTGGACCTGATAACTGCGCGGATTGATCTGTTTAGCAATCGAAGTCAATCTTTTTGTATTTGCACTGGTAAAAGAGCCGACGATAATCATCACATCATTTTGTACGGCTAACTCTTTTAGTTGTTTCTGGCGACCGCGGGTTGGCTGACAGATTGTGTTGATGATTCGTAAATCTTGAACTTTGGTAACTAAAATATTGACGATTTCATTCACATTGTCCATAAACTGGGTTGATTGAATAACAACTCCCGCTTTCCTTAAAGGTCGTAGTTGCAATGCTTCAGCGGCATTCGATAAGATTACCGGATTATGAATTTGACTGGCAATTCCTTCCACCTCGTCGTGTCCTTTATCACCAATAATAATAACTTTGCGGTCATCTTCTTCCAGCATTTTGGAGGCTTTATGAATTTCTTTAACCAGTGGACAGGTAGCATCAATAATAACCAGACCTTTCTCGCCCGCCTTTTGCCAAATAGGAAGCGGTGTGCCGTGAGATCGAAATAAAACCGGCATTCCCAACGGTACCTGATCAATATCGCTAAATACGATTACTCCTGCCTTTTCCAAATCGGCAATAACGGATTCATTATGCACAATATCGCCCAACATGGCAACTTTATTATGCTCAGCAACTGCCTTCCGCGCCAGGTCTATAGCACGCTTGACACCAAAACAAAAACCGGCATTCCGAGCAACGGTGATCGTGACTGAACTCATTTTATCTTCGCCGAAGTAATTTGTTGTTGAGCCTGATATTTACCCTTTCTATCGGCATAGGACATCCGACAGACTTCGTCACTTTCGAAGAAGAGCACCTGACACAATCCCTCGTGAGCGTAGATTTTAACCGGAACTGATGCCGAATTTGTTAGCGAAATAGTTACAAATCCCTCCCACTCCGGCTCCAGTGGTGTAACGTTAACGATTATTCCACAGCGGGCATAAGTAGATTTTCCGGTAACAATTGCAATGACATTGCGCGGAATCCGTAAATATTCTAAGCTTCTGAACAGTGCAAAACTGTTCTTCGGAATTAGACAGAAATCGCCTGTTCTGTTTTCAAAATTCTCATTACTGACATTTTTGGGATCAA
>Ga0315537_1003377_pt1 | contig 11883 bp, 6 predicted proteins | sample SalMarSW160270MG_FD_203091 | JGI IMG/M metagenome (GOLD analysis project Ga0315537, IMG submission 203091) | Salt marsh sediment microbial communities from the Plum Island Ecosystem LTER, Massachusetts, United States - Salt Marsh Sediment SW1602-70 ... | reverse complement strand
TATAACTGCTCCTCCGCTTCCGGAGGCTCTTCTATCTGCCCGCGGCGCAGCCCGTTGAGGATGTATTGTATATCGGTGGTGCTCATGCCGAAGCGGTGCAGTGTATGCCTTATCATCTCCAGGCTCCCCTCGAAAACCGGCAGCACCAGCTCGGAAACACCGATATCTTTAACCAGTTCCACGTCCCTGTCGCGGTGGACCCTGGCGACTATATCCAGCCTGGGATTGATGTCCCGCGCGTTCTTGGTCGTCAACTGCACGGCAACATAGTCCGGCACGGTACAGACCAGGACGCGGGCTTTATCCAGGTAAGCGTGCGAAAGTATCTCCGGATTACTGGCGTCCCCGTATATGCAGGGAATCCCCTGGGCGCGCAGCCTCGAGATTATCTGCGGGTCCAGCTCGATGACGAGGTAGGGAAACTTCTGCTTTTCCAGTACCGCCGCCACCCGACTGCCGATGCCACCGTAGCCGCAGATAACGGCGTGTCGCGATAGTTCACCGGTATGGTCCTGCCAGTCGGGGTCGAACCGTCCCGCCAGCTGCTGGGCGAAAAATTTCTTCTGGCTCAGCCAGCGGTAAATATAAGAATTCATACTCATCGCAAAGGGCGTTATCAGCATGGTGATAATCGCCGCCGCAATCGTCAGCGAAAACAAACGCTCTGAAAGGATACCGGACTCTACGCCCATCATGGCGATTATAAAGCTGAACTCCCCTACCTGTATCAGCCCCGTGCCGACCATCAGCACCGTCTTATGACTGTACCCGAAAATCCTGGTAATAGCGGAAAGGATGACGAACTTTCCCAGGAGTATCGCCACCACCACTACCGCCACCTCGGACAGGTTATTGCGTATAAATTCGAGATTGGCCAGCATACCCAGCGACACGAAGAAAAGGGCGGCAAAGGTATCGCGGAGAGGCTGGATATCGGCGAAAGCCTGCCGGGCGAATCCGGACTGACTGATTAACAGGCCCGCCACGAAAGCCCCGAAAGCCGCCGACAACCCGAAGTAGAAAGTACCGAAAGCCGCCGCCAGGCAGACGGCGACCACGGTAAGCAGAAACAGCTCCCGCGAGCGCTGTCCGGCTACCTTACTCAGGAACCAGGGCATACCCCAGACTCCCAGCACCAGCATCAGCGCGATGAAACCCACCGCCTTGGCTACCGCTATTCCCAGGGCAGACCAGAGCTCTCCGGGTTCGCCGCCGAGAGCCGACATCACCACCATGATGGGTACCACGCTGATGTCCTGCACCAGCAGTATCCCCAGCATTATGCGACCGTGGGTGGTATCGAGCTCTCCCCTTTCCATCAGAATCTTGAGTACCACCATGGTACTGCTCAGAGAAATGATAAACCCGAAGAAGACCGCTCCCTGCGTGCTCAGGCCCACCAGCTTGCCCAGCCCGAAACCGGCCGCGGCTGTCAGTAATATCTGGGCAATACCCCCGAAAAGCACCACCCTCCCCATGCGCATGATTTCTTTTATGGAAAATTCGAGGCCGATGGTGAATAACAGTAGAACAACGCCAAGTGTGGCTAAATTGTCGATGTTCTCCGTATTATGGACGAATCCGGTGCCGCCGAATACCTCGATAGTACCGATTCCGTACGGCCCGATGACAATACCACCGATGAGATAACCCAGGATAACAGGAAGACGCAGAAGGCGTGCCAGCATACCTCCGGCAAGAGCCGCCACCAGTACAATCAGCAGGTCACGCCCTATATTCAGATTCTCCAAAGAATACCCTCGATTGGCTGGAGTATTACTGCTATTGTAACATGAATCTAGTAGAAAACGTACGAATAAATCAGCGATTTGTGAATAGAGTTGCCGTATCGGGATGAAAGAGGACTACCCTGATTTGAGTTTTTTATCAGCGCTCCTGGCAGCAAGCTGAGATAGTAGTCCTAAAACACTGAAAACCGTCAGGATGATAAAACCCGTCCTGACACTCGATAGAAACTGCGGATAGTATTCCGGGACTATTTCGGCATCGCCGATGTACAGCGAAAACAGTATCATGATGATACCCATGCTGACCATCATCCCGGCCGTCCGCATGGTCCCCAGCGTACCGGCGGCTACACCCAGCGATTTCCTTGGCACCGACCCCATAATCGCGTTGGTGTTCGGCGAGGCGAAAATACCGATACCCAGGCCGTTGATAGCCAGGGCGACGATGATATACCAGATCGGCGTGCCGGCGTTAAGAAAAGTCAGTAGAAATAGTGCCACACAGTTGAGCGACATACCCACCGAAGCCACCAGTCGCGGCTCTATTTTGTCCGAAACCCGCCCCGATATCGGGGTGAAGATAGCCATCAACACCGAGGCAGAGATTAAAATCAGACCTGCCCTGTCCGGTTTCAGCTCCCTGACATCCTGTAGGTAAATACTCAGCAGGAAACCGATAGCAAAAGTGGCGATATAGGATATAAACACCGCCATATTGGAGAAGAAGAAAGCCTTGTTCTCTTTAAAAAGACTGAGTTCAAAAACAGGACTGGCTGTCCTTGCCTCCCAGCGTGCGAAGAAGAAAAGCCCTCCTATCCCGACTAATAAGAGAACTACACCGGGAACACTCGGCAGAGAGGAGAATCCGTATATGAACAGAGCGATGGCTATGGCATATGTGATAGAACCGATGACGTCGAATCTTTCACCCTTAGCCTCCCGCCATTCTCCTTTTAACGCATATATGACCAGCGCCAGCAGCACGATGGACATAATAGCGCTGAGTATGAAGATACTCTGCCAGCCGAACGCTCTGGTAAGAACCCCGCCGATATATGGCCCCACCGAAAGCCCGATATATGTTCCCGCCGTGCTTATCCCCAGAACACGCCCCCTCTTCTCAGCGGGGAAAACCGAGGTCAATATAGAGATGGCGTTATTAATCAGAATCCCGGAACCGGCTCCCATCAGAGCCAGACTGATGAACAGCAGGGGCACCGAGTGGGCAAACATTCCCAGAAAAGACGCCAGAATGGTCACCAGCAGTCCGATTATAAAGAGCTTTTTCCGTCCGTAGATGTCGGCCAGCCGCCCGCAGGGGACCTGTACTATAGCAATTGCCAGGAAATATACCGTGCCGACCCATGCCGTCACCCAGGCTTCCAGGGAAAATTCTTCGCGCATGGTGGGAATAGCGATATTCACCGCCGCGACCATAAAGGGCATGATAAATGATGCCGCCGTGGATATGATGAGTACAATATACCTTTTTACAGTAGCCTCGGACTCGTTTTGCATCCGGTGAACACTCCCGCCTTAAAGAGAGATGGCCTGGTTGCCGGATTATTAGTTACAGTGATATTAATCAGCCTGACGGATGGAATTTAGTAAACCCCGGCCTATTTGACCGGGCTGGCAGCCCTGTTTTTCCGAGCTGTCGGTGGCAGCGGCGCCGGTGATATTTGCGACCTGACGCCGCACTGCAAACAGCGTTTACCCTCGGCTACCGTCCCATCTTCGGGCAATCCGGTCTCCACCTCGATGAAGTTATCGGTCACCTTATCCGGCGGCAAGAAAGGCATCTTAACGCGTTTCTGCCCGGCAAAGCCCTCCGCGGTGATACCAGTGCACATGCCAATCTGCCGTTCCCCGGTAAGCTCTTCGTCGATAACGCCGTCGCCGCCGAGATATTTATCAATAGAGCTGGCGGCTGTCCGTCCCGCGGCAATCGCCCGAATAACCGAATCGGGTCCGGTAACAGCGTCGCCGCCGGCCCAGACTCCCGGTTTACTCGTTGCCAGGTTATCGTCGGTCGAAATAGTATTGGCCCGGCCCGTCTTGACCCCGTATCCTTCCACCTTTTCCGTCCGCTGCCCGATGGCGCCGATAATACTATCGTAATCGGCATCGAATTCGCTTCCTTTTATCGGCACCGGTCGCCGACGTCCGCTGGCATCCGGCTCTCCCAGCTCCATGCGATTGCAGGTCATGATTAATTTGCTGTTATCACGTCTTACTTTGAGGTGACCGGTAAGATATTCAATCTTGATATTCTCCTCCAGCGCCGCCTCCACTTCTTCCGGGCTGGCGGGCATTTCGGCACGGGTGCGGCGGTAAACAATGGTAACTTCTTTGGCACCGAGACGCAGGGCAACGCGAGCGCTATCAATGGCGACATTACCGCCGCCGATAACGGCTACCTTCTTACCGACATCCACCTTATTCCCGAGATTAACCTCCCTCAGGAACGATGCTCCGTCAAAAACGCCGGGAAGGTCGTCGCCTTCCACGCCTAGCGGCATACCCACGTGGGAACCGGGACCCAGAAACACGGCGTCATACCCCTGCTCGAATAGAGAATCGACGGAATCAATCCTGGTATTCAACTTGATTTCGACACCGGCATTCGTTATCTCCTCGATTTCAGCATCGAGTACCTCTTGCGGTAAACGATAGTCCGGAATGCCGACACGCATCATGCCGCCCGCTTTAGAGAACTGCTCGAACACGGTAACGGCATGACCCGCTTTCGCCAGGTAATACCCGGCCGTCAGTCCGGCCGGGCCGGAGCCGACGATAGCTACTTTCTTACCGGTAGCTGGTGACTTATGGGTAAAATTCTTCCAGTCGCCGTTATCCCGGTCGGCAACGAAGCGTTTCATGAATCGAATTGATATCGGCTCGTTAAGCGCGCTGCGACGGCAGGCTTCTTCACAGGGATGGATACACACCCGCCCCAGCACTCCGGGGAACGGAACCTTCTCCCTGATGATTCCCAGGGCATCCTGGTATTTCCCTTCGCCGATTAGATATACGTAAAGCGGTACGTCTATTCCCGCCGGACAGGCGTACTTGCAGGGCACCGCTACTTCTTCATGAGTATGTTCCGGCTTGTATCTGGCACCTTCATCCATTAATGCACCGGTCGGGCAGACCTCGACACACGCTCCGCAGAAACGACAGCCCGAGTCCTGGAGTGGCTTATCGAAAGCCGTGCCGACAACCGTATCGATGCCGCGATTTACAAAGCTTACCGCGCCGATACCTCTGGCATCGGCGCATACCTGCACACACCTCCCACAGAGAATGCAAAAATTATAGTCGCGCTGTATCAGAGGTTCGCGATTGAAATCAACCGGCAGCCCTCTATACCTGTAGGGAAGGGTAACTTCATCAATGCCGATATAGTCCACCAGGTATTGCAGTTCGCATTGCTTATTTTTCGGGCAGCTGACGCACCGTTCGGTAACGGCGACATGGCGCAGGCAGATATCGTACGGTCCGCAGCGTTCGCGCCGGTGACAGGTAAGGCAGGCATTGGGATGCTCGGTGAGGATAAGCTGCAGGAAGCTCTTTCTCAATTCCTGGAGCTGGGGTGTATTGGTACTTACTACCATTCCCTCGGTAGCGGGTGTGGTACACGAGGTGGGAAAACCGCGCATGTTCTCGATTTCAACGATGCAGAGTCGGCACCCACCGTAAGGCATCAGGTCGGGATGATAACAAAGTGTGGGAATATAGAGACCGGCACCCTGTGCCGCCTGAAGTACGGTAGAGCCTTTCTCAGCTTCAACATCCGTTCCGTCAATCGTCAGGTAAATCTTATCCGTCATCGCTAATGAAAAAGCTACCTCCGGAACGATTCCGTGAGATAGCTACCTCCTGTTATTGTATCTGAAAGAGAGTGCATCACACCGTATAAACTTTAGCACTAAACGGTAGTGAAATTCAAGCCTTATTTCTTTAGGTTCCGTTTGATTTTGTTTGATATCAGATGCTCTCCCCCTGACCCCCTCTCTTACATACACCCCTCTCCAGCCAGCCATAATTGCGGTGTCATACCGGTGTTTCTGGCTGCAGAGGGGACAGGGGTGAGGTAAGCACCTATCAAACAAATGCAGATAACATCTTTCTTTATACATAAGCTACACCTTTTACGTTAATACGTTGACAGCAAAGATAACTCTACCTATCATATATATATTCACCCACCGGGAGGGCGGCTATCAAGGACTATAAAGACATCTTACTAAGCGACGGAATAGTGACCCTGCGACCAGCCCGTATGAGCGATGCCGAGCCAATGTACCAGGCTATTCTTGAATCTATTGCTGAAATCTCTCCCTGGCTGCCCTTTGCTCACGAAAACTACTCTATCAGCGAGACCAAGGACTTCCTCAAGGGACGGCCCGATGGCTGGAAAAAGGACACCGACTACGCTTTCGGTATTATCGATTCCAGAGACGGATCGTTAATAGGGGGATGCGGTCTTAATGGTATTGATAAAGAAAACGGTCGGGCTAACCTGGGTTACTGGATCAGGACGAGTCGGATGGGACAGGGTGCCGCTACCGCAGCAACATTACTCCTGGCCAAATGGGGATTTTTGGTGGTTAAATTATGCCGTATCGAGATTCTGGTAGCCACGGGTAATAAACGCAGTCAGCGCGTGGCGGAAAAGGTCGGGGCGCAACGCGAGGGTATTTTGAGAAACAGGCTAAAGATAGGGGACGATTTACACGACGCTATCATGTACTCACTGCTACCGGGGGATATGCTAAAGACGGATTAACCCCTCCCCTTGTCCCAATACCTCTTTGTGATATACAGCCACATCAAACAAGGAGAATAAAATGTCTAAGAACAAATACGATAAATATTTCGTGAATGAACCACTGGGTAAAGAGGGATTTTTCCCGAGGATAATCGCTAACGGCGCCAGGGATTTCGACGGCGCCGAGTTTTCACTCAGGGTACACTATATCACCGAGCCGGGCGTACTGGTGAAAGAGCCCCATGCTCACGACTTCGAGCAGTTCTACTTCTTCTGTAACGGCGATTTCGGAAAATATACGGAATTTGATGCCGAGGTTGAGTTTTCACTGGGTGAAGAATGTGAAATGCACCTGATAAACAGGCCGACTGCCGTCCACGTGCCCATCGGCATGATACACGGCCCCATGAACTTCAAGAGGATTGATAAGCCCATCATCTTTATCGACACCCTGCTATCGGCTCAGTATGCTACCAGATAGTCAGCTTCCGTAACTTGTATTCAAGCCTATTTTAGCGTAAAGTATTTTCAGGCAGTCATGACCGTCATCTTTGTCTCACAGGTCCATCAGAACTATAATCATTTTTTCAATACCGGGGCAGAACAAGCCCGCCCGCATTTTATAGAAATAAATGAATCAAATTATGAATAATCCGGGCAGTTCCTATAAGTGGTGGGTACTCATCGCCATATCCATCGCTAATTTCTCCGCCGCCCTGGATATGAGTATTATCGTCGTTTCTTTCCCCCGCCTCACCGAGGTTTTCAACACCGACGCTTCGGTGGTCGTCTGGCTGGCTATCGCCTTTTCCGTTGCCGAACTCGGCTTGCTGCTGACTCTGGCCAAGGTCGGTGATACTATCGGACGGAAGAAAGTATACGTCTTCGGCCTGGCTCTGTACACCCTGGGGCTCGTCCTCTGCTCAATATCACCGAATTTTACCATGCTGCTAATATCGCGCATTGTCCAGGGTGCGGGGGCAGCCATGACACTGACGGTCGGCAGCGCTATCGTGGTGGCCGCATTTCCCCAGGAGCAGCAGGGTCGGGCTATCGGCCTGTTCGCCATGTTCACGTCGGTCGGTCTTATTGCCGGTCCGGCTCTCGGCGGAGTCATCATCGATTATCTGGACTGGCAGGGTATTTTTTACACCCGCATACCCGTGGGTATAATCACCCTGATAATGGCACTGATGATAATCAGGGAGCAGAAAGAGCCCGGGGCACGCCTCCACCTCGACTACGGCGGCGCTCTGACGCTGCTTGGTAGCACCGGCTGCTTTCTCTTGTATCTCAATCTCGGCAGCGACTGGGGCTATACTTCACCAATGTCCCTGGCCCTGTTGGTAGCCGCCGTTATTCTTCTGGGAATCTTTCTCTATCTGGAAAGAAGGGTTGCCCAGCCCGTCCTTGACCTCAGCTTCTTCAAAAACCGTACCTTTACCATGGCTGGTTTGACCAGCTTTATCCAGATGACGGCAGGGTCGGCAGGGCCTGTCCTCTTCCCTTTCTTTATCGTCGGTGGTCTGTTACTATCGGACTCAACGTCGGGCTTGTTGATGGCTTTAATTGCCGTGCCACCGATGATAATATCTCCCGTAACCGGAATTATTTCCGACAAAATAGGCAATCGAATACCCATGGTCATCGCCACTACCTGTTTCACCGTGGCGCTGTACCTCGGCAGCCGACTGACTATCGAAACCAGCGTAGTGGATGTTGCTTTAGTCCTGGCGCTGTTCGGCGTGGGTATGGGCGTGTTCATGGCTCCCAACCAGAGCGCCGTCATCAGCACAGTGCCCCGCCGCCACCTCGCCACCGTCATGGGGGTAGCCAATACGATGAGACTCCTGGGCGGTTCCACCGGTCTGGCTATCGCCGGTACGCTCTACGCCCGGCAGCAGGTGACCAGCGCCGCGGAACTGGCATTGCAGGATATCGCCCCCGACATGGTGGAGAGGCTATCCGTTATCGAGAGCTTTCAGTACGTAATTTTCCTGGCCGCTATCATCAGCTTTCTCTCTATAATCACGTCGTTTTTCATCGGCAAGCCGCAGAGATTCGCGGAAGACACCTAATAATTTCTTACTTAAAAAGATTCGGGAATCCCATCCACTTTTCCCCCAACCTCTGTTGTTGCTATTCTTCGGTTCCTAACTGTAAACTATATTAACCCTTCAAAGGCATAATCATTGAAAACATCGAGAATATTCTATGGTTACTGGGTACTGCTGGCTTGTTTTCTGTTAAACGTTATCAGCGCCGGATGCGGCCCCATCAGTTTCAGCTTCTTCGTCACCTCTCTTGAGACAGCTAATAACTGGAGCCGGACGGATATAATGACCGGTTTCTCGTTATTCTTTATCTTCGCTGCTATCAGCGGGCCGTTTGCCGGACGCATGGTTCACCGGTACGGGGCCAGAAAAGTTGCCTCTCTGGGTGCGTTTTCAGCGTGCATCGGATACATTCTGTTAAGCCAGTTGAGCGGTCTCTGGCAATACTACATCGGCTACGCTCTCATCGGCGTTGGGGTTGCCGCTTCCGGTCCGGTAATTACGACACTCGTCGTATCGAACTGGTTCATTCGACGGAGAGGCATGGCCATAGGCGCCATGTCGATGGGTGCCGGCACCGCCGGTATTATATTTACACCCCTCGTCATCGTTTATCTGCTACCACATCTCGGTTGGAACAATACCTACCTGACTTACGCCGCCCTGACCGCAGGACTCGCCATTCCGCTGGCGATATTCGTAATCAGGACCCACCCCGCCGACATGGGGCTTCTGCCCGACGGCCGAGACGCCTCGGAGATAGCCGGCATCGCCGCGGATAGGGCCCTTTCCACCCAAGGCCTGCCGTTTAAGAACGCTTTGGCCACCCAGGCTTTCTGGCTGCTGGCGGTCGCCATATTTATCGTCAGCAGTCATATGGGTATAATGCAGAATCAGATTCCCCACCTGGAAGACCTCGAATTCACCCCCGGTATCGTTGCCATGGCGATGAGCATCCTCGCCGTATTGAGTACTGCCAGCACACTCATCTTCGGCTGGCTCAGCGATAAGATTAATGTTAAATTCACCGCCACTATCGCCGTATCGTTAATAACCATCGCCATAATATTGCTGATTAATATAAACAGCAGCTCTCCGGACTGGTTCATTGTGATGTATACCATATTAATGGGACTGGGTATCGGCGGCTGGATGCCCATCATGTCCCTGCTTACCAGCACCAATTTCGGCCTGCTCGCTTACGGTACCATTTATGGCGCCCTTAACGCCTCTCAAAGCCTCAGCGCCGCCACTTCTCCCATATTATCCGGTTATCTATTCGATAGAACCGGCACTTACGAGACGGCTTTTATCATTACCGTCGTTGCCGTCGCGCTGGGGATACCCACTATCCTGGCGATACGCCGTCCTAAATTCCCCGCCACTAAATAGAAAGTATTTTTCACTCCACCTTATCCCCCCACCCTCCCGTCATTGCGAGCGCAGCGAAGTAATCCGTCTCTTTTCTACCTCACCCCCTGTGTAACTCTATAAAGGGCGGTGGGCGGGAATAGATAGCTCACCCCATCCCCTTATTATTCCTTTGCTACCTCACCCCCTGTGTCCCCCTCTCCTAGCAAGGAGAGGGGGAGGTTTGGGTAGAGGGGCTGGCTGCCACTCTTCGCAGGCTACTCCCAGCTGGGATAAATCTCCCTTAATCCCTCCTTACGAAGGAGGGAGACAGATAGAGAGAAACAAAGATATATGGGTTTGCACAATCATCCTCTCCCCTTCGTAAGGGGAGAGTTAGAGAGGGATTTACACCGAGGGCGGCTAGGGTGGGAAAAGATGAGAAACGAAGGTACTATTACTAAATAATCACTACCAAACAATATGTAAAACTCTATTGCCTGATATAATTAATAATCACATAGTTACGTTGAGTTAATCAATCTATTATTTAGGGCATGAAACAGGAACCATAAAATGGTTTATAGCAAAGAAGATATACAACGTGGACAAGTGATTTTCCAAATAGCTTGCATGCGGGGTCACGTTCCTAAAGATGCACAGACGGATGTAAACAAATTTAGAGATTGGTGGGATAACACTAGCGAGGAACAAAAAGAGGCCATATTCGAAGATTGCACTATGGTCTTAGAGAAGTCAAGAAATGAAATCGGGAAAAAGCAACGGGAATTAGCAGAAGAAGCACCAGCCCGCAAATGGCTAATTGGTGGGTTTCCAGTAGTATTAACTCTACATTCATTGTTTTATGCTGAATGGTGGCAGAGTATTTTAGTCTTTCTCGGAGCACTTATTTCTACTAAAATACTTTTACTTTGCTGGGATTTTATAAAAGGTAGGCGTTAGCATGAGGTCGGACACACAAGGAATAAGATGTTTGAGATAGCTGAAAAGCTACACGAACTCAAAAAAAGGTTAGAAGAAATACAAAGGGAACTTAGACATAACGAATAATCTCTCACCAGCGAGAATTAGTTAAAAATTATGAAAAAACGTGGTTGGCGAACAGCAACAATTATTATCGTAATCGTTTTATTATGTTTGTTACCTATTATACCCGTCTCTGCTGATGTAATTGAAGAACAATTAGTAGAAGAGGATTATATAACTCTTGAACCATACACAACACAAGAGGAAGTTCAAGAACCTTATAAAGGTGTTACTGATTATACTACTTGGGTAGAAGGGTATACGGACAAGTTCGGGCACTATATACCAGGACACTATGTTACAGAACAAAGATATGAAACTAAAATAAGGACAGTTACCAATGATGTTACTCAATATAAAGAAGTGCTAAAAACTCGCATGGTATCCCGTCCTGTTGTAGTAACACAGACCGAGCTAGTGTCTGTGCTAAATTATTTACTAAGGTAGCATGAATTCCGAATACCCCCACGGCTAAATGGAGGGGTTGCCTCACTCGCAATGACATAACCACCAAAAGAAAGAGAGGCGCTTTTACACGCCTCTTTTCTTCTTTCCCTACTCCCAGCCCCTCACCTTATCCCCGTATCTATATCCACATCAATCGTTACCGTCTCGTCGGCGGACACGGTTATGGTCACCGGCAGGTTGGCCGCCCTGTCCATGCCCAGGTGGTTTATATCTATTACGTAAGTGCCGGGGGCAATCTGGGCGGTATAGTAGCCCGTCGCAGTCTGGCCTATCTGGGTAAAGTAGACTTCCCGCACCAGGTTCTTACCAGACTCATCGTAAATTATCAGATACCGCGAGGAAAATACCTCCGCAGGCACCGGCGGATTCCCACCCGTCTGCTCCACCGGCCAGATGGGACCTATCGTCACCGCGCCCTGCAGCAGCACCGTCTCTGGACCGC